>Ga0157374_10000737_pt1 | contig 28573 bp, 24 predicted proteins | sample M25metaG_FD_115308 | JGI IMG/M metagenome (GOLD analysis project Ga0157374, IMG submission 115308) | Miscanthus rhizosphere microbial communities from Kellogg Biological Station, Michigan, USA - M2-5 metaG | ecosystem: Host-associated > Plants > Roots > Rhizosphere > Soil | place: USA: Michigan... | reverse complement strand
TGCATAACAACATGATGTCGGCGGCGTTGCTACTTGTGCTTTCTGCGTCGTCGCACTCCCTAGAAGTGCTTCGTTCTATTTGTGTACGCTATAGAAGAAACAGCACGGCGATTTGAAGTTGGCGCTATGGAAGCGCTGCGTCGTTTTGTCGCTCGCTGAATAAGGATGGTAGTGAAGAACGGCAGCTTATCAATGAGTTTAGTTCACTCCGCTATTACTTACTTCAATTAACACTAGTGCACCAATCGGATATCTTCAAGTATTGCAGATGTCCGATTGGCGGGAAGATGCCGAAGCAGAAAGGATTGCCCCAGCATTTTGGAGTTCGTTTATTGCATATGCCAACCGTGGCTTACTACGATGGATTGACCGGTAAGCGCATTGGATGAAAATGCGGCGAGAAATATGGCGGCCTGGGCGACATCATGGGTCGTGGTGAATTGACCGTCTACCGTTTCTTTCAACATAACGTTTTTAATGACATCGGCCTCGCTCATACGTAATTCCTTTGCCTGCTCGGGAATTTGCTTATCGACCAGCGGCGTGCGTACAAAGCCAGGGCAAATGACATTGGACCGAATGTTGTATTTGGCGCCCTCTATCGCAACGACTTTTGCCAGTCCGAGGAGACCATGTTTTGCTGCGACGTAGGGAGCTTTTAGCGGCGATGCCTCATGGGAATGAACCGACCCCATGTAGATGATCGATCCACCCTTATCGCTTTTTGTCATATGGCGCATACAGGCGCGAGTGGTCAAAAATGCGCCGTCTAAATGAATGGCGAGGAGTTTTTTCCATTGATCGAATCGCAGCTCTATGATCGGACTAATCGTTTGAATGCCCGCATTGCTGATCAGGATATCGATGCCGCCGTAGACGCTTACCGCGCTTTCAACGCCTTTATCGACTTGTTCCTCGCTGGTGACGTCCATGGCAACCGCCATGGCTGTACCGCCTTCTTTAGTAATTTCATTCGCGGTCGCCGTGGCTGCCTCCAATGCCAAGTCGGCGATGACCACCTTGGCGCCTTCCCGAACATACTCCAGCGCGATTTCTTTGCCGATGCCGCTGGCCGAACCGGTAATTAGTGCGACTTTATCTTTGAGTAGCATGGGAACTCCTTATGGGTTGTGACGTAAATGGATCCTCTAATTTGGATTGCGCCGAACGGCATTGTAAAAGCTTTCGATGTTAGTCTAAATATAGCTGTTCGTTATCTCTCTGCGCTTGGCTTTATTGCGGGGGCTTGTTCGTTTATCCGTCGGACCAGCCGAACTTCAGATCGACAATACAAACTGCATAGTTACTCTAGACGTAGATTGGTCGAAACCTGTACAGTTCCACACTTTCTTAGCTGGCCACCTAATAAGTTTCTATAGCGTCGGCATTAACGACTTCTGTGAATTTTAGAATTTGCCCAAATAGACATTGAGGCGGTTCTAACAACGGCTTAAGTTATTGAGCAGTTAATTACTTTAGGCAGTTCCTTGCATGCGCCTTCAAAACCGCGTTTCATCTGCGCGGTTTTTTGTTGCGGGTGCTAATTGGCTTGGTCGCGGCGGTGATATACGGCCGTTTTCGGTAGAGGAGTTGGTTTGTGGCAGACGAATCGTCAATAGAGAAAATTTTCCCGCGCATTGCAAAGCAAGTAGTAACGCACTGGGGAACGCCGGAATTTGAAAAATTCGCCTCGGATTTGATTATTGACGATCGAGGCAACCGTCATGGCTTGCCGCGTGAAGTGCTGTCCGATCTTTTATTTCTTTACAATCTTCATTCGGAAAGACTAAACATTCAATCGACCTTTACCTTTAGTCTTTTTCCACGGCCGAAATACTAGTGGTTAGTCACGTTGAATTTGCACGTTCCCCTCTCCCGCAGGCGGGAGAGGGGGTAGGAGTGAGGGGATTGCTAGGATTATCGTGGCTTATTCATCCCCCTCATCCCCAACCCTTCTCCCGCCTGCGGGAGAAGGGAGTGCATGCGGAGTATTTTGCAGATGCAATTACTGAAACATACATATTCAGCGTGACTGACCACTAGTGGTTAGTCATGCAGGATTTGTATGTATGTCTTTGCATTGCTTGTAGGGCGTGTTCTGCTCCTTCCCCTTGAAGGGGAGGGAAGAACCTTTCCTTTAGTGGGGATTGGTTAATGCAACATTTTTCAAATTCCATCCCAACCGTTTTACTCTCGGAGCTTTGCGAAACTCCTGCGGAGTCTCCTTGACGGACAATGCAAACGGCATATATATAAATTCAACGTAACTAATCACCAGCGGGTTCTTTCAGCGTTGTTCGTTCTATCTGGATCGTTTCTTCCTGATCGCTGAGCCATACTTGACCATCTTGGATAGTAAATTGAAGCTGCATCGTACGTTCCGCTAATTTTGCTAAGCCTTGACTGGACACGGTCGACAAATTAATCACGGATAGATTATTCAAGCGATTTATCTTGTCTTGATTTTGTGTCCACCAAATGTCGGCGCTGCGTCCACCGTAGCTATAGATCATCACCTGGCGCGCGCGGCCACATGCCTTGCGCACGCGCTTCTCGTCGGGCAATCCTACTTCGATCCAAAGATCAATGACGCCGGTTAAGTCTTTTTGCCAGAGATCCGGTTCATCGTCGGCAGATAAACCTTTGCCGAACGACAAGAACTCGTCGGCGTGTAGCGCGAAGGCAAAAAGCCGCACCATCATTCGTTCGTCGGTTTCGGAGGGATGGCGTGCCATGGTAACGGTATGGTTGGCGTAATAATTACGCTCCATATCGGCGATGTGGAGCTCGGCTTTGAATATGGTTGCTTTTAAGGCCATGGAAATTGAGACGGTTGCAATTGGGCCCGCGGAGTATAGCCCTCGCCGGCTATTGCCGTCTCTCGAGAGCCAATATTTTCTTATCTAAGCGGCTCTGGGCCTTCTCATTTTTGGAAAGTAGCCGGCTCCCGCTTTTGCAAGCTTGCAAGAGTCGATCGTTTGTTTTTTATCAATAGCAATTTTTTTATTTCTTATTAGATGCTTACGAGATTGTTCAAAGTTAATTTTTTGGCATAGCTCTTGCAGAGCAAGTGTGATGTACATAGTGCCTATGGCCACCTTACTAGGGCAAAGCGAAAAGCGCGGGAAATTAGTCGGTTTGTTTTGAAAGCGTGGCCAATAGATTGGATTACAGGGAGAATTTGTGTCCTCTGACGTAAAAAAAGACGCTAAAAGCGATGCAACGAAATCCGGCGCTATCCATAGCGATTACGAATTAACGTTGATATTCGGCAATGAGAGTTTTAATCCAGCCCCGGTCGATGTTAAGACTAAAGATCTCATTACCGCAGTGCTTAAAGATTTGCGCAATCGAGTCGTAGAACATACGGAGAACGGCCAAGACATAGAAATTGCCAGGCAAGCATGTATGAAGTACGCCCGGCAAATATATAACGAGGTCAGAAAAGCCCAGTTGGAAGCGCTGAAAACTATCAGCAAGGGCACCAATAGCAAGATGAAATATCTTGAGCGTGTGAACATGGAGGAGCACGCCAAGAAATATGCGATGGCCTCGGCCGATGTGGCGATCGTTCGCGCTATTGCGAGATATCGTAAGAGCGAAGAAATAAAAAAGGCTTTAAAAGACGAGATGAAGGCTGAGCTTAGCCAAGCTAGCCTCGGCGAAGTGATTAAAGACGGCGAAGTGATGTATAGAAGTCGATGCAGCGATTGTTCGCGCACGGATAGTTGCCCGGCATCGCAGGGGTGCGACGGGCAAGCGTTCATTAAGATCGGCAATGTGGATAAAGAATGGGAAGATTCCAAGCAAAATCACTGGAGAATTAGGATTACAACCGGTGCGGATACAGTCGGCGGGGTAAGTCCTCTTGCTTCCAAAAATATACTCGTGAACGGTGCCGTTGATAATCCGAACCGAGGCAGAGAACGCGCCAATGTGCTGGAGATCCAAAATCGGAGAGGTATCGAGATCGACTCGCAAGCAAGAACGCAAAAGAAAGGCCGGTTTTTGCCTGGGCATGGCGGCGATTATTCGCAAGGGCATAAAAGAGGCCGCTCATAATGGAGAGCAAGGAGTTATAGGTTGTCGATTATCGATCAACGCTATTGAGCGGTTTATAGGCTTATCGTAACGAATCAGGGCACATCGGCATTCGCCTCTGAATGGAGAAGGGGAATAAGATGAAGTTAAGTAAAGCGCTGGTAGTGGACGATTCTAAGGTTGTCCGAATCAAGCTAGGCCGTCTCCTTGAAACTCGCGGATTAATTGTCGATAGCGCCGATTCCGGGGAAGAGGCGCTGGATTATCTGAAAACGAATAACGCACCGGACATTATTTTTATGGATTTCATGATGCCCGACATGGATGGGTATCAAGTTACCGGAATAATTACCAAGGACCCCGCCACCGCTTCCATTCCGGTTATTATCTGTACCGGCCAAGACACGCCGGATGATCGCGTAAGAGCGAAAGAAAACGGCGCTCGCGGATTCCTTACCAAGCCCATCGAAGATGGTGCGCTGGATAAATTACTGGCCGAGTTTGTAAGCCCATCCGATATGATCGAAATCCCCGGCGAGGCGCCTGATGCTCTAAACATTCCTGTACCGACTATTACACTGGACCCCGTCGTTTTGCCGGAACTCACTATCGTGCCCGAACTACCGGCAACAACTGCGGTACCTGCTTATCTATCCGCCGAAGAAACCGCTCGAATAGCCGAGCAAGCAGCTCGCGATATGGCTGAGAAAATCGTTCAAGAGGCCATTGCCGCCGCGTCGGCCGCTGCTCAAGAAGCTTCCCGCGAGGCGGCTCGATCGGCTGCGGAGAGCGCCGTGCAGAATGCGTTAAATGCCTGGCGAGAAGAGAGCATCAAGATGCAGCAGGAAAGCGAGCAGCGCGCGATTGCGGCAGCGGAGCGGATAGCGCAAGGCGCTGCAAAGCAAGTAATCGATGCGAATCAATTTTTTGATGAATCGACGGATACAAATAACGCTCCATCAATTGAAGATACCATTCAAGCTGCGCGTCAGGCTGCGCAGGAGATGCTCGACAACGAGAGGTCGCAGACGTCGGATGCAACTCGCTCCGCCGCAGAAAATGCGGTACGCGACGCGCTAGCGTCCGCTATGGAAAATATTATCGAGACCGCATCCCGCCAAGCGGCATCGCAAATAGATGTTGAGGGGATTGCTGCTGCTGCGGCGGAAAACGTAGTTAGCCAAAAGTTGCAGCAAGTGACAGAGGAAGCTTCGAAAGCCGGGCGTGAGGCGGCGGTTTTCGCCATGGAAGAATCCATGCAGAGCATGCCGCAGAACAATAACCAAGATATCGACGAAGTAGTACAAACGGCTGTGATGAGTGCTCAAGAAGAGGCAAATGAGTCGATGTCCGAGTTTGTCGAATCGAAAATTGGTGCTGCCGTAGAACAAGTCGAATATTCCAATGCATGGCTCTTGAAGATTACGATGCCGTGGCTCATCGGTTTGACGCTTGCGATACTCTTTGTTTTATATAAAGTCCTTATGGACCGCTAGTCGCCACACTAGTGGTGTTATGGCTGCTTTTTGATTCTTACCCGCGCTGCTATTTTATATATCTCTTATGCGGCCAAGTGAGAGAACAAGTGAATCGCCAAACCAATCACGCCGCCCACTAATGTTCCATTAACGCGAATGAATTGCAGATCTTTGCCGACTTGTAATTCCAATCGCTCCACCATGGTTTTTGTATTCCACGAATGAACGGTTGCGGCAATGAGCTGCGGGATCTGATGTTTGGAGGATTCCATTATTTTGCCGATTAGTATTCCGAGCCCATGATTGAGCTTTTCCCTTAATGCAGCATCAGTGGCTACGCTTCGGCTTAAACGAATCAAGGCTGCTGTGATTGTTGACTTGATTTCCGATTGCGGCGCTTGAGCATCCAAAAGTATCCGTTGTTTAAAGTTATCCCAGATATGGAAGAGATGATGTTGCAATATCGGACTATGAACGAGATCGTGCTTCGACGATTCTATTTGATCCCGATATTGCTGAGAGTTTTGTAGATTATCGATTAATGTTTGCACGGCATTGTCGAATTGCTGTCTTAGTTCATGTTCAGGATTTTTTTTAATATCGTTAAGTATTTCTTCTAGTGCTTTGACAATAGCGTTGAACGCTCTTTCATCCAGTGAGAGCTTTTGCCATATCCAGTGAGTCGACTCTCGGATCTTTTGCCGGATCATCGATTCCTTATTCAGCAATATGGATAGGCCGCGTTTTATCATCTCGTCTAATAGGGCTTGATGCTGATTATTCGCAGTGAGGGCGGACAGCATTCCGCCGGCCAGCGGCGAGCCATCGATGTTCTCCAGTTGCGCGGTAAGTTTGTCCCGAATAAAGCGGCGCATTTCGTCGTCGTCCAGCGCATTAATAATATCGGGTAAATATTCCAATACGTGTTCGCTTACGGCGTTGGCGTTATCCGGCTTCTCCGTCCAATGCGCAATTGTCCCCGCGATATCCATTTGCGCAAGTTTGGCGCTGATTATTTCAGGCGGGAAAAAATGCTCCTCGATAAATTCACCCAAATTTTTTCCAATACGATCTTTATTTTTCGGAATAACTGCAGTGTGAGGAATCGGCAAGCCCAACGGGTGACGAAATAGTGCGCTTACCGCGAACCAATCGGCTAGACCGCCTATCATCGCCGCTTCGGCGAAAGCGATCACATATTCCAACCATGGATGTGTGGGACGTAATTGGATCGAGATGACAAATATTCCTGTCATTGCCAACAGTAGGCCAGATGCGACGACGCGCATTTTGCGCAGCTCCTGCGCACGAGTTTTGTTGCTCATGTTATGACCTTGTGTTGAATGCCATGATCGACATTGAAACGGATTCTCATGTAATGCGCATGTCGAACTAAAGAAAATTTTTTGTGATGAGGAATGAATGCCGTAATCGAAAGGAAAAAACAGTACGAGGAAGTGGCCGATTTATCAAGAGGGTAAATGGAAAACCTTCGATACGGCAGGATTGATCGAACTAAATAATGGTAGGGGATGTGTAGCGAAGTCATCACGAGAAAAGCGAAGAATCCGCCGAACCGAGCAGATTCTTCGCTTTACTTAAAACGGGGTAGAAAGATCTTGTTAAAAATAAAGATCTATCTACATCGGTCTAATAGAAATCCTTCGAAATCGTAGCGAGCGGGCCCCGGTTGAGACAAGAAGCGCAACCATAAAGTAGTACGGTGAGCATTCTCAACCGGGACCCGCGCAGTATGTTACGTAAGATGTCTAATGTAAATGAGCTTTCGTGCCGTAGGGCTGAACCAGGTGTTCCGGCTCGCCTGTCACGAAAGCCGATACAACTGCGATAGCGAATCGTTCGAGCGAAGGGCATTCACGCCATGCCTCGACGAGATCGGGAAAGTTGCGGGTAGCCGGATCGTTCTCCATGGCGCTCGCAATGGCTAGCGCGATCTCTTGTTGAACTTCATCCAAATGATATCCGGTAGACTCTTGTAAGAAGTCTAATAAAGACTCGTTCTTCTCACGTGAATCGTCCTCGGTAATGCCGGTGAAGTTATGCGCTGGATCAATGGAGAAAAGAGCTGTCGGATTGGGGGACGCTTCGCCGGCGGGAACAAACATTGGTATGTTCATATCACGTAAAAGGGCTATCTGAGCTTTTATTGAGGCGATTTCTTTGCCGCCGCGATTGAGGAGAGCTGTATCGTTTTGTAAAGCACTTTCCATTTCCGCTGCATAATCTAATCGCTCTTTTTCCGTCAGTTTCTTCATCATAGCCCCCTGTTATATGCACTTGTTCACGGCAGCGGCTTTCGCAGCCATTCTTCCCAAGAGTACTTGTACATACCTTTAGCAGGAGTCGTGCCACACGACTACGGGATTGCAATCTGCTGTTTCGTAGACGTTTTATTTGGAGGCGTTTATGTGATGAGCGGGGAGGTGATTGCATTTCCGGAAGAAACCTACCATTTAGGGAATGCAGCCATGAAAGCATGCCGGTTAGCCAAATGCGAAACTACATGGGTAGTTAAACAAGCGAACTTTATGGCGATTGAAGTTGCAGCGATTAATTTAAGTTATTAGTTAGGAAATCACTGTAATGTTCGCAGTAGATGAACGCTAAATAGTTTGTTCGAATCCGTCCAGCAGGCGATGGGATCGTAGCCCGCTTGGCCTGCTAAATGACGAAATTGTTCAAAACTATATTTGTAAGAATTTTCAGTATGGATGGTTTCACCGGTGGTGAAATCGAAACGATGATTGCCGACGAACACGTATTGTCGGCAATTGCTGACGAGGTGCATTTCGATTCGGCTCAGCGCGTCATTCCATACGGCTTTGTGTGCGAACTGCGATAACTCGAACGTTCCTTGCAACTCGCGATTGATTCTTGCTAAGAGATTAAGATTGAATGCTGCGGTAATGCCTGCTGCATCGTTATAGGCCTTGGTTAGTATCGTTTCATCTTTTAATAAATCGATGCCGACGATCATCATCGAACCCGCGCCTAATAAATGACGTGTTCTCGAAAGAAATGCCGTTGCTTCCATCGGTGTGAAGTTTCCGATAGTAGAGCCTGGAAAAAATCCCGTGTATGTCGCGGTCGTTGCACCTGCGATCGTTGGTAGGCGAAACGGCTTTGTATAGTCTGCGCATATAGGCGCGATGCATAGTGTGGGAAAGTGTTTCGACAAATCAAGTGCTGCGGTAAGCAAATATTCCTGCGCGATGTCTACAGGAATATAAGCAGCGGGATGCGCAAGCGCTGTTAATAGCAGCCGAATTTTTATGCCGGCGCCGGAGCCGAATTCCACCAATGTTGCCTGAGGGCCAATATGTTCGGCGATATCGACATTGTGGCGTCTGAGAATGCTGTATTCCGTACGAGTCGGATAATATTCCGGTTGCTCGCAAATCTTATCGAAAAGCCGAGAGCCTTCCGTGTCGTAAAAATATTTACACGGCAAATTTTTTCGTGGCGATGAGAGTCCGTTGATTACACTTGCCCGGAACTCAGCGGTCGATGGACTGAGATCGTGAAAGCCTTCAAGTGAGCCATGAGTATTCATGCATCCTCCGCAAGTCGAAAACCACTAAATTGCCAGCGTGCCGAAGGCGCGAAGAAATTTCGGTAAGTAAGTCGGTTGTGTCTTGGTGGTGTTGCGCAGGAGCGTCCTCGCAATACCATTTGATTGATCATGAACTTTCCGTTGTATTCGCCGATTGCGCCGACTGGTGTCTTATATCCGGGATAGGGCAGATATGCGCTTGCCGTCCACTCCCATACGTCTTGTAAAAAACCATGCACAAGCGATCGAGGATGTACATAGCTTTTATCCGCCCATTTCGTTATGCCGCCGCAGCGGCGCGCGGCGTTTTCCCATTCGGCTTCCGTCGGTAAACGTTTGCCTGCCCATGCCGCATAGGCAGCGGCCTCGTAATAACTGACATGGCAAACCGGTTCGTATGGTTGCACCGCTTGCATGCCATGCAATGTATATGTTGACCACTCGTCACCATTCCGTTGCCAATAGGCCGGTGCTTTCCAACCTTCATTTGTGCATGCGTTCCACCCATCCGATAGCCAGAATTCAGCACGGCGATAACCGCCATCGGCTATAAATGCCAGATATTCGCCGATGCTGACTGGCCGGCTTGCGATACGAAAATCGCGCAACAGTACTTGGTGAGTCGGCGTTTCATTATCAAAAGAAAAATCAGTCGTTCCATGACCAAGCTCGTAGATACCACCTTCCATGTCGATCCATTGCAGTGGACTTAGCTCGCTTTGCTTATTGAGCGTGGTGGGCGAATAAATCGGACGCAATGGGTTACTTGCGAAAGCGTGTTTGATATCAGTCAATATCAGCTCTTGATGCTGTTGTTCATGCTGCAAGCCCAATTCGACAAGGGCGACCAAATGGTGCGGTAAGCGATCGATTAGTTTCAGCATCGCTTCATCTACATGCGCCCTATAGGCCGCTATTTCAGCGATGCCGGGGCGAGAGATAATGCCGCGTTCGGGACGAGGGTGGCGAGGACCGATTGCTTCGTAGTATGAATTGAAGACGTATCCGTAATCGGGGTGGAACGCTCGATGGCCAGGCAAATGCCGTGATAATAAGAAAGTTTCGAAAAACCAATTGGTATGAGCCCGATGCCATTTGGTCGGACTGGCATCGGCCATGGATTGAATCGTTTGATCCTCCGCGCTGAGCGGCACCGCCAATGTGTCGGTCGCCGCCCGCACTGTCATATAGCGTTCTCTTAAGAGATCCGTACTGCTGTAAGTCTTACTTAGAAGCATGTAATCGTTGCCAATAAAGTTGAAAAACTTAAATCGGACAGGGGCAATTAATTTCGGAAATATGCTGATTGCCCTAGCGCGCGTCTCGCGGCAATCGCTATATTTCCGAATTGATGAGTGAAAAATACAGCAGCTTTCATGCCGTTATTCGGCGAGTGAAATGGTTCGTTGTCTGTTTAGATAGAAACCGCAGATAGCGTAGCATTCACCAAAGGCGGCTCGATTTAACGGATAATGGCCGGCATTGCTGATTACTTGTCGCCTTCACGAGGCGGATGAAACTGTATGGGATGTAAATCGAATTAACTATATGACCGATATACCAACGATTAATTACGAAAAATATCATCTAAAAAATGGACTGGAAGTTGTTCTCGTTGAGGATCACCGGCTTCCGGTTGTTGCAGTCGATCTCACTTATCATGTAGGTCCGGCGTACGAAGATCCAGATCGTACCGGCTTTGCTCATCTGTTCGAGCATATGATGTTCACCGGCAGCAAGCACGTGCCGCGAGGATTGGCGGATAGTCTATTGGAGGCTGCCGGCGGCGATGCATCGAACGGTTCCACATCGTTCGATCGGACCAATTACTTCGAGACAGTGCCATCCCATCAACTGGAACTGGATTTGTGGATTCACGCTGATCGGATGGGTTATCTGCTTGACGTACTGGATCAAACCGCACTTTCCAATCAACAGGACGTCGTACGCAACGAACGCCGTGAAAGCTCTGAAAACGAGCCTTATGGCATCGTCGAAGAAGCCCTCTGGCATAACTTATTTCCTAAGAAGCATCCTTATCACGGCGTAATTATCGGCTCGCACGCCGATATTCAATCGGCCACACTCGATGACGTGAAGAGTTTTTTTAAACGTTATTACCGGCCCAACAACGCAACTCTTGTTATCGTAGGGGATATCGATAAGGCGGAGACCAAACGCTTGGTGGAAAAATACTTCGCCGGCCTGCAACGGGGCGATGACATCAAGCCGCCCACAATCGATGCGCCGATCATCCGCCAGGAAATGCGGGCTATCGTCGAAGACCACGTCGAGTTACATCGAGTATTCATGGGCTGGCATACGCCGCAAATTTTCAGCGCCGGCGATGCGGAAATGACGTTGGCAGGATATATCCTCGGCATCGGCGATACCAGCCGTCTACATCGTTCTCTCGTCTATGAAAAGCAAATCGCCCAAGATGTATCTGCTTATCAATATTCGTTACAGTTGGGATCGGTTTTTATTATTGATGTCATTGCGCGTCCGGGACATACGGCAGCGGAAATCGAAGCGGCAATTAATCAGGAGTTGGAACATCTGCGTGATATACCGATAACCATCGATGAGTTGCAGCGTGCACGCAATAGCATCGAAGTCGAAATGTTTGCCGGTATCGAGAGCTTAAGCGGCATGGCCGATTGGTTGAATCACTATAACCACTACACCGGCAATCCGGGCTACTTCGACGAGCAGATCAATGTGTACCGCGGTATCGAGCCTCAGCAGGTCGATCAAGCGATCGAGCGGTATCTTAAAAAAGACGCTCGTGTAGTCATTCACGGTATACCCGGCGAACCCGAGTTAGAAGCAGATGTGCCGGTGCCGTCTATTCCCGTCGGAACCGCAGGAGGAGAGGCGATTAACGCGGACGAGCCATGGCGTCAACGCGTTCCTCAGCCGGCGATAGCAAGACCGCTGGTATTTCCGGCGGTTGAGTCGTTTCAATTGGCCAATGGCCTCACGATTATTCATCATTACAAACCGGCATTACCTGTTGTTTCCGCCTATCTCGTATTTCGATCGGGCAGTGAAGCGAATCCGCCCGATAAACCAGGTTTAATCAGTTTCATGGTTGGTCTTCTCGATAAAGGCACCACGACCCGGAGCGCCATGCAAATTGCGGAAGACGTCGCTAGCCTTGGCGCATCGTTATCAACAAGCGTATGGCCCGATGAATGCGCGATAGAGCTTTTTTCGCTGAACAAAAATTTTGCCGATGGGATGCGAATCGTCGCCGACATTTTATTGAATCCTCGCTTTGCGGACGATGAATTGGAGCGTGAGCGAGCCAGTCGGATCGGTGAACTCGCACAACTGAGAGAGGACGCAACGGAGCTGGCGGAGATTGCCGGTATCGCCGCGTTGTATGGGTTCTCGCATCCTTATGGTCATCCGGTAACCGGCAATGAAGTTGCGGTCAAAGCAATTTCTCGCGATGACATCGTGCAGATTTGGCGAAAGCATTTCGTGCCCAATAACGCTGCGCTCGTTGTCTGCGGCGACATTACGCGAGACGCGCTGGAGTCCTTGGCGGCATCGCTTTTTGCTCAATGGCAACAGCAATCGCTCGTGTCGTATCCCTCGGTTGAGCCACAGCCTACAAAGGCTCGTTTAGTCATTGTCGATAAGCCGGGTGCATCGCAGAGCGCATTGCGTGTGATGACCATGGGACCGAAACGGCAGACCGCCGATTTTGCCGTATTGGAAGTTATGAATGCGGCGCTGGGCGGATTATTTACGAGCCGCATCAACACCAATTTACGCGAAGATAAAGGCTATACCTACGGCGCTAGTTCGGATTTCGTTTATCAGCGAATGCTGGGATCATTCGAGATATGCACTAGCGTGCATATGGATGTGACCGCAGCGGCGGTAAAAGAAATTTTCAATGAATTGCGAAACCTTCGGAAGAAACCGATCGTTGGTGATGAATTGAAAAAAGCGCGGGATTCGCAATTCCTTTCATTGCCTGGTGCTTTTGAAACGTCAATGGATATTGCGCAGTGTTTGGCCAATACCTTCATTCACGAACTGGGCATTGATTATTATCGCGAGCTTATCGGTTTTTTACGGCAGGTCGATGGCGAGGCCGTTTCCGCCAAGGTTCAAGAGTATCTTCGGCCGGAAAATATGATCGTGATCGTTACCGGCGATAAGGAAAAAATCGAACCGGCACTGGCGGCGCTCAAGTTGACGCCGATCGAGTATCGGGATGCCGAGGGAAAAGTGATCTAGTGATTTAAGCGGAGGCGATATTATCCAGCTTGTTTTGCCTCTAACGCTTCCCAACGCGCCAGCAGTTCCAACAAGGCTTCATCGATTTCTTCATAACGGGTTTGTAGCGCCTTCACCTGATCCGGCGTGTCGCGGTAGACCGCCGTATCCGCTAGTTTGGCGCCGATTTCTTGTTGTTCTTTTTCCAGTGCCGCGATTTTTTCCGGCAAAGAGGCCAACTCACGCGTTTCGTTGAAGTTTAAGCGACTGCGTGAGGCAGCACGTTGCGGCTGTATGGTTTTTTCTACGGCTTTTGTTTTTGGTGGTGCGGCTGCTTGGGTTCTTTGAGTCGTGTAACGTAGCCAGTCTTCATAACCGCCGGCGTTCTCAATGAGTTTACCGTTGCCTTCAAAGGCGATCACTTGCGTAACAACGTTATCTAAAAAGGCGCGGTCATGGCTGACCAAAAAAATCGTTCCATCGTAATCCTGTAACACGGATTCCAGCAGTTCCAGCGTATCGATATCTAAATCGTTAGTCGGTTCATCCAAGACCAACACATTGGCAGGCCTTGTGAACAATCGCGCAAGCAATAAACGATTACGTTCACCGCCGCTTAATGACGATACCTTGGCGCGGGCTCGTTCCGCTGGAAAAAGAAAATCGCCGAGATAGGTCATCACGTGTTTTTTCTCGTTGCCTATCTCGATAAAATCGGAGCCCTGACTGATCACGTCGATTACTGTCGATTCCTCCGCGAGCTGTTCGCGCATTTGATCGAAATAAGCAACATTGAGTTTCGTGCCGAGACGAACCGTGCCCTGATCGGGGGAGAGTTCACCGAGAATAATTTTTAGTAGTGTCGTTTTACCCGCACCGTTAGGGCCAATCAAACCGACTCGGTCGGCCCGTTGTAATCGGCAGGAGAAATTATCGATGACGGTTTTGCCATTGAACGATTTGGAGACGTTTTCCAGTTCGGCTACGAGCTTGCCGGATCTATCTCCTGTATCGACGGCGAAATTCACTTGTCCCATGCTGTCGCGTCTGGCGGCACGCTCAACGCGTAAACGTTCGAGTCGGCGAACGCGTCCTTCATTGCGTGTGCGCCGCGCTTCAATGCCCTTACGTATCCAGACTTCTTCCTGCGCTAGCAGTTTATCGAACTTGGCTTGTTCAATGGCCTCCACGGCAAGCTGATCTTGCTTACGTTCTTGATAGGCGGAGAAGTTGCCCGGATAGCTCAGCATCTTGCCGCGATCCAGTTCGACGATGCGAGTGGCAACGTTATCCAAGAAACGACGATCGTGTGTGACGAACAATACGGCACCGGTAAAGCCGTTCAACAGACTCTCAAGCCATCCGATCGAGCTGATGTCTAGGTGGTTAGTGGGCTCATCGAGAATAAGAATTTGCGGTTCCGATACCAGCGCTCGGGCAAGCGCGACCCGTTTCCGTTGACCGCCGGAAAGGGCATCGACTTTTGTATCTGCGTCGAGATTCAGTTTGCCGATGACGGTTTCGATTCGATTCGCGACGCGCCATCCATCATGGTTCTCGAGAAAATGTTGGAGTTCAGCGAGTCGATTAGTTAGCGCATCGATATCACCGTCATGGCGAGCCAGTTGGACTGATACGTGATGATATTCGCTGATCGTTTGGGTTAATTTGCCCAACCCTTCAGAAACAGCTTCGAACACCGATTGGCCCGCGTGCAGCACCGGTTCCTGCGGAACGTAACCAATGGCGAGTCCCGGCGCGCGCCAGACAATACCGTCGTCTAGCGTTCTTTCTCCGGCGAGTACTTTGAGCAGGCTGCTTTTTCCGCCGCCGTTACGGCCGATCAGTCCTACTCGCTCGCCAATGTCTATGTTTAATGAAACACCGGCGAGAAGCGGGTGATGACCGTAGGCGAGGGAAGCATTATCGAGGGTAACGAGCGGCATGATGAAGTCCTGTAACAAGCCGCGCATTGTAACCACAATAGACTTCTTTCGTAATCTATTGCGCGGGCCTAATCCGCGTCGGTACGGTACTCGAAATCCTCATTTACTTCTATGTAAACTCAGGTTTCCCCGTCCCGGCGCGGCTGGCGCCCGCTCGCGACGGTTTCGAAAGAAGTCTAATCGCGACAAAAACGTATTGTCGCGATTGCGTGTGTGACGCTTACTCTTCTAACAGGCTGCGCAACATCCAGGCGGTTTTTTCATGCACTTGCATGCGTTGGGTCAACAGATCCGCCGTTGGTTCGTCGTTTACCTTCTCCACGAGAGGGAAAACTGACCGCGCCGTGCGAACGACAGCTTCTTGGCCTTCCACCAATAAAGTGATCATCTGAGTTGCAGAGGGCACGCCTTGTTGTTCTTTGATGGACGAAAGTTCCGCGAATTCCTTGTAAGTGCCGGGCGCGGGGAATCCAAGAGAGCGAATACGTTCCGCAATGAGATCCACCGCAAGCGCTAGTTCCATATATTGCGTTTCGAACATCACGTGCAATGTTTGAAACATCGGACCGGTGACGTTCCAATGAAAATTATGGGTTTTCAAATACAGTGTATAGGTGTCTGCCAGTAAACGAGCGAGTCCTTGTGCGATGGCTTCACGGTCTTTCTTTTCGATGCCGATATTGATTTCCACGATGTACTCCTTTTAAAGTTTCATTAAGTCAAACAATAAGCCGCGATTCCATAACCATATGATAGATACGGATACGATATTGGTCTAATTAATAATATGGATGATTTTCATAGTTTTCCACTATTCATCGCATCGCGTCTGAGGAGGATAACTTGATTTGGCTAAGCAACAATGCACTGGCGATTGCTAAGAATCCCGCCGTTCCGAAAGCGACCGCGGCATCCGACCATTGCCACAGTGCCCCGAAAGCGATGCCGGCCGGAATGGCCGCTATACCGGTTACCAAATAATACCAACCAAAGGCAGTGCCTCTACGCGTTGGCGGCGCTAAATCGGCAATCAACGCTCGTTCGGTTCCTTCGCTCAGACCTTCTGCGAGACCATAAGCAATGGTTGCCGCCCATAATCCCTGCGCAGAGATGACCTGGCCGAGTACGCAAAACGCTATGCCGAACGCTGCCCAGCTTGCCATCATGACTTGTCTGCGTCCAAGTCGATCGGCTGCAATGCCGCCTACCGATGATGTCATTGCTTTAGCCAGATTGAGCGCGGCCCAAAGCAGCAGCAATTGTACGGTACTCAATCCCATTTCATTTCCGCGAAGGACGATGAAGGTTTCTGATGCTTTGGCGAACGTGAACAATAAAAGAATCGAAAGATAGCGGCGTGTCGTCGGTGGCAATATCAACCAAGCGAGCGGCGGCAATGGTTCTTTCGACGTGGATTTGTGAACCGCTTCCGGCACTGCCATGATCAACAATATCGTAAGACCGCCGGGAATCGCTGAGAAGAGAATGACTTGCGTCAACGACAAATGGGCAAAAGCAATGACAGCCGCAGCAAGCAATGCGCCGGCAAGAGCCCCGGCATTATCGAGCATGCGATGAAAGCCATAGGCATAGCCGCGCATTTCCAATGGAGTCGCATCCGCTAACATCGCATCGCGCGGTGCACTGCGGATACCTTTTCCAACGCGGTCTATGCTCCGCAATAATAGAAGCATCGGCCACGCAGCGACCGCACCGATCCAAGGTCGCGATAGATTAGAGAGGACATACCCCGCTGCCGTTAGCCCCTTACGCTTGCCGCCGAGATAATCCGAATGGCGGCCCGACCATAACTTAAGCAGGCTAGCAACAGCATCCGCGACCCCTTCGATGAGGCCCAATGCGATAGGACCGGCGGCCAATGAGCCCGATAGGACAAGGGGAATCAAAGGAATCACCATATCGGATGCAAGGTCATTGAGAAAACTCACTAACCCGAGCAGGACGACCGTGCGAGGAAGGCGCGATTTTATGTTGGTCATCGATTTATCGGTAATCGATGACCAACCAATAGCATCGTCGGATGGAGAAATCTATTTATGGGCTTATTCATGTTTTCCTTAATCTGTATAATCTGCGTTCGCCGCGCCCCCGTAGCTCAGTGGATAGAGCTACCCCCTCCTAAGGGGTAGGTCGCACGTTCGATTCGTGTCGGGGGCGCCAAAATCAAAGACCAGGCTCAAGCGAATTTTTGATTTCTTTCTTAAAAACGCGATATTCGGGTCAGTGCGTCATAATATTTAACACGTCTTAATTTAACTCGCAGATAGTCTTGCAAGGCGCTTGCTTTAGCCGTGGCAATAAGTCTTTCCAAAATCATTGGCGAAAGTTTTTTATACCGTTGCCATTGATAAATGCTCATTCCTTTACTAAAACTTTGTATACCACTCCTAAATAAACAGCAGCGAAAAATTGAGAATGGTGCGGTCCTGTGGGAACGGATTGCGACGCAGGTACTTTAATAAAGCAATCTTTATTAAGAATAACTTGGGAGGCAATCATGTTATCAAAAGCCGCTAGAGATTTTATTCTGCATATTACCAATTACTTCAATGGCCATTGGGAAGATCCCGAATGGGGCAAATTGCCCGTGAATCAATTGCTAACCGGACTAACCATTCGTGAGTTAGCCGCAGGTATTCAAGATGTCGAAATTCGCAGTCAAATTCAATCGGCAGCCGACAAGGCGATTGCCAAGAATAGCCAGAATGTGAGCGGTAGAAGTTTGTGAAGTAAACAAGCTGTTTATGTCGAACCGGCCGAAGCCCTCAAGGCATAGGTCGGTTTGAGTTCGTGAATTAAAGGGTAATCAATAGAAGATAATTAATTTTGCTCCTTTGTAATTACATCTGTAATTACATTCCCCGTCCGCGTTTGTTTGAGCACCAGAAGGCTACACATTAGGCTTTTCGTTCAGGCTGTCTTTGCCCCCCTCCTTGCAGGCATAAAAAATCAGAACATCTTAAAAACTGACGGTAAAGCGACGTCCGGGCTCTTATTTTTGAATTGATAATCGTGCGCAAACAACTCCTTAGTGTTTTGGGCATGTCGTTTTTCACGCGCTATCCGGATTCATAATTAACTCTCGCTCTGCTTGGTGCAGGTTGGCAAGAGATACCACATCCATCGGAAACTTTGCCAACATTGTGTTCGATCGGCTTAAAAAGCTTAGCTTGCTTGTTCTCTATCGTTCTTCAGATAGGAATTCCTCACGTTTTTGTTGTTGGAAAACCATGGGGCTAATCCTTGGCTTTTAATAAGCTTTAGTATCGCCTGTTATTCATAAAAAATTTAGACAAGATATATACTTACGATATAAACTTACAGTGAAGGTTGAGGATGTCCCTTGCTGTTTAGCCATAATATTGATCAATCTAATAAAAAGATTTGCCATCACATTGATCAGAGAAGAAAATTTGTGCGATACGTCGCATCTATCAGAACTGCAAATCACATACCCTTTACTTTCGTAACATTTTCCCGTGCAACATTGAATTTCAAGGAATTACCTTGCTTAGATCTCTGCTCAAATACAAGAAACAGTTGAAAATCGGCGGCATCTGTTTTGCTTTGATAGCTTCTTTCGCCCTGGTTTGGTTCACTGTCAATACACCCGAACAAGGGAGGAATCCCTTGGCAACCGCGATGGAGAATGAGTCTGATCTTTTCTTCATCACGGAACGCGATATCACAGCGTTAGCTCATGATGCGAAGACCGATGCGGCAAAAAGTATTGGCCTATCCACGAATTACGCTTTAGTAAGCCTCAAAAATGGTGATCGCTACTACGTTCGTACCGATACTCAACGGACGTTGATCACAGAGCTTTTGAAAGAGCGGGTATCGGATGCAACGCCGGCTGTGTTTTCATTAAACGACGTTAATCCTCCGGCAACACCGCTGATCGCGTTTTCGCGTAAATTCAATCCTGCATATATTTCGGTTCTCAGTACGCTACTGATTCTCTACTTGTTGATATGGCAGATGAATCCAATGCGTGGTTTGAGCGGAATGTTTAAGGCGGTCGATAAACCTGACACACGTTTCAAAGATGTTATCGGTGTCGAAGAGGCGAAGGAGGCCTTGCAAGACATCGTTGCTTATTTGAAAAATCCACAGCGATTTTCCGAATTAGGTGCCAAGCCGCCTAAGGGCGTAGTCCTCGAAGGGCATTATGGATGCGGCAAAACCTTACTCGCGCGTGCTGTAGCGGGCGAAGCCGGCGTGCCATTCATCTCACTGGCGGGCGGCGACTTTAGCGATATGTTTATCGGAGTTGGCGTGCGGCGGGTCAAGAAGCTTTTTTCATTGGCTCGAAAGCAAGCGCCTTGTGTTATTTTTATCGATGAGATCGATGGCCTTGGCAAACGTTCCGGCGGTACTTCTGCAGGCGATACGGAAAATAACCGCATCATCAATACGCTGTTGGTGGAATTGGACGGCTTTACGCCGAGCTCCGGTATTGTCGTGCTAGGTGCCACCAATAACGTCAACAATCTAGATGCAGCGCTGATCCGTCCCGGCCGTTTCGATCGGACGTGTAACTTAGGTTTACCCAATGTCGATCAGCGAGAGTCGTTGTTTGCGTTATACGCGAGCAAACTGCGCACAGATGGAAATGCAGATTTCCGTCAATTGGCACGCATCTCCACCGGTTTATCCCCGGCATCGATTGCTAATGTGGTCAATGCAGCGGCGTTATTGGCGGCCAAAGAAGACGCGATTGGCGTAACTCAAAATCATTTCCGCCGAGTATTGGAACAACAGCGCATGGGCGGGCCGACATCTAGCGATCAGTCGACGCTCAATATGCCGGAACGCCGCCGTATCGCTGTTCATGAGGCAGGACACGCTTTAGTCGCTAAATTACTCAATGTCGGCATAGTGGAAAAGGTCAGTATTCTTCAGCGGGGAGCTGCCCTAGGAGTAACGTTAGTGACTAGCGAAAAGGATGTGCCGTTGCATAGCGAGCCGGAAGTTAGGGCAAGAATGAAAATGCTATTGGGCGGACGCTGTGCGGAAGCGCTCGTGCTCGATTCGATCTCAACAGGAGCCGCTAATGATCTCGAACATATTTCCAATATGGCTTACCGTATGGTGACAGAGTTCGGATTCAGCAAAAAAATGGGACCGTTTAGCTATGCGGGATTACCTGACAGAGAACGGCAGCCGGGTACCCATCCTGAAGCAATCGCAGAGGCTCGGGAAATTATTCGCGAGATTGAACGCGAATGCGCTGACTTATTGCTTGAGCATCGCTACGCGTTGGATCGTTTAACTGAGGCGTTGTTGGAACACGAGACGGTAGAGGGCAGCGTAGTGGACAAGTGTCTTGCAATGACGCCCGAACCATCACCAGCGTTGGCCGCTTAAGGTTGAAGAATGTGCTGCGTAAAACATAACAGGGAATTAACGCGTAAATGGAAAATACCAGTCGTATGAAGTTTGTTAGAAATCATCACGCGGTCTTTTCGCGAGTATGAAACTTAGCACAGTAAATAATAGATTTAAACAAGCGGTGTCAAGAACGTTGTAGTGATACTGTTGCCGCAGAAAGATGTGCTGTTATGAATAAAGAAGAGCAAACACCCGGATTGCATAAACGTGAGGATACGACGGACTTACCCTCGGAACATAATCATTCTGTGCACAATCCAGAGGATCATAAATCTTCGCTATCCGTAAACGGAGAACCCGAACTAGCAGCAAAACAGTCAAACGAGCAGGTGCTTTCGTCTAACAATATCGGGATGGATGCTGAAGATTCCTCATTAGGGGGAGGGCAATCGAGAAAAAGCACACAAATGCCCGCAGGCGATCCATACACGATAAACATAAGCGCTGGACATTACCAATCAGGTGACGTGGTGGTGGACGAAGATGGCCGAATAATTGTTAAAAAAAATACGCAGGCTGCTATACAAGAAGCGATGCGAATTGCAAAGAAAAAGGGGCGTAACGTAAGAATTACCGGCGTCAGTGAGAAAGCTAAACGATTGGCGTGGATCGAAGGAAGAAGACAAGGAATTCCCGAAAGAAAGATCCGAGGTTATTCACCAACCCCTAAAGATAAAGCGAGTATCGATAGAGAACAAAAAAAACGTCGTATAGGCGCAGACGAGAAACAGAAATCCAAAGGACAGGGCAACTCTCGCGTTACCGAAAGTTCATCAATGGATATGCAAAGACCAACGTTAATGGTCGATTATTCTTCCGATCCTCCATCATATTCCGTTGGGGGGCGAGGGGCTGCTTCTATGCTTGCATTTGTGGAAAAAGCCAATAATCGAATGGACGAGTTGCACGAATCTCATGGAGGAGGAATTTCCGCGCAATACCCGGCTGAGCGCGATAATTTGCATTTGCAAATCCAAGAAGAGTTCAATGCGCAATTGAGCAAATTCGAACAACAAAAGCATCAGCATCAAAACGAAGCGCGTGCTAAACAGCAACAAGGTGGTGCGAATAAGGATGTAAAAGTAGATCTTAATTATATGCCCAGCGGAAGACGATCAGCGGGGCACAGAATAGGAGGCCGCAAGCTTACGCCCGGGAAAAATTAAGAAGTTAAATTCCTTAAAAACCTTCCAAAGAATTTTCTTTGCTTCATCTCAAGAAAATATGCCACATGAGCATTCCGCATGTATAATGCGCGGCTCTACGGAAAGGTGGCAGAGTGGTCGAATGCGCCGGACTCGAAATCCGGTTTACGGTTATGCCGTAACGTGGGTTCGAATCCCACCCTTTCCGCCAAAGTTATCCAAATGTCCCACTCTGTTTTCGTCGGTCCCGACTTGAGCCACGCCTCCAAGAATTAGTACTAATGCGGCGGTCGTCGCACGCTGCTCCCTCAGGCGTTCCCAAAATCTTTTCGTTTCCTTTTCGTTTGCGCGTGCTGCTTCTGCGGCCATCACGACAACTGTTTCTTTTTCTCCCAGGTAAATGTAATACCAAACTGAACATCTGTTCTTGTCAACATCTTGATATAGGCAGAACACATGAATAAAGAAATGCAAAAGAATTCACGCGTCGAATGGCAAAACGGAAAGCTGCATTTCTGCGTCTTTGGCACTCAAGGACAAACGTTACATCAATCCCGTATCATCCTTAGGTAGCAGGTTAAAACGACTCACAGTATCTTGCCTTTCTCTTTAAACCAAAGGTATCCAAATGCGAATGCTCATAACCATTGTCGCCATCGTGACCGCAATCAGTGTTCATGCTGAGGAAATTGGCTCCGTCGACACCGCGTTTAAACTAATCGGACCGGATCATAAAGTCGTCGTGGAAGCTTTTGATGACGCTTCGGTAGAGGGTATCGCTTGTTATGTTTCACGTGCTAAGACAGGTGGCATAAAAGGAGCCATCGGGTTGGCGAAAGATCCTTCTCGATTTTCGGTAGCGTGTCGGCAGGTTGGGCCGATTCGGTTTGTGAAACCGCTTCCGATGCAGGAAGAGATTTTTAAGGAAGGCGCGTCTTTTATTTTTAAGCACGTGCGAGTGGTCCGGATAGTCGATCCTAAGCGAAATGCGCTTGCTTATCTTACCTACTCAGATAAGTTAATCGATGGAAGCCCTGACAATGCTATTACGGCGGTGGCGGTGCTCGATCAGAAGATCCCGTTGAAATAGTTTCGGTTCGCCCTATAAAGACATATTTCTCATAGAGCGAACCGATTTTATGTCTTGCGCGGAGGGTGAATTAGTGGCCGCCGCTTTTACTTGCTTCGACCACATTGATATGAATGGTTTTGCTCATTTCGGGGCCATAGGATTGATGTGCGCCGTTGCCGAATTGAAGCGTCAGCGTGTATTTGCCGGGCGGAAGTTTCAATTCGGTTTCAGTTTGTCCTTTGCCGAAATGAAGGTGCTTGTCATCGAAAGGCACCGACTCTCCTTTGGCGATCGAATTATCGTTAATGATTAAATGATGGTGTCCGGTGTTAGGCGTCATATCTCCCACTGGACCGATTTTCATGCCCTCTAGCCCAAAGCGTACTTTGAGCGGGCTGGTTACGTCAGCGCCGTCTTTCGGTTCAATGAAAGACACTTGATTGGCGGCGAATGCCTGACAAGCGAAGGACAAAACGGCGGCGGAGAGCAGAGTTTTAATTTTCATGATGCGGACTCCCTATCGAAAAAAGTAATGGTGTTGCCCGTTTGTTATTCGGGGACATTATCGAGGTGAACAGCGATACATACCGTTTTATTCCATTTCGGAAGTGAAAAGGTAGCACAATCGCTGAGTAAATTAACTTTTTGTTAGATGTTGCACAATCAGCCTCGGGAGCTGGCGATATAAGATTAAAACCACGGACACGCTGACTGTAAGAGCGGCGAGATTCGTATTAAATTTACGTTCTCGGCAGCTCTTGCATTATGATTGCTGCGATAACCAAAGGGATAACCGGATTCACTGGGTTACCACATTGCGAAGAGGAAAAATTAATGATTAGCCGTTTCGCCTATTCTGTTGTTGTCTTAAGCACGCTCATTCTGTTCGGATGTTCGAATCCAAATAATATTCGCTTCGGATCGGATCCATCAGAGGATATGGAAAAGAACGCCAAACTACTGGACAAATTACCGCCAGAGGATCTGACGCTGCTTAACAGTTACGTTGTTCTTTATTCGGAGTCGGCCAAGGCATCCGGTAAGCCTAATCCAGTCGTGGGTAAAACAGTAGGCGAAGTGTTATTGGATGCAAAGGCATGGCAAAAAGCACAGTCCGCCACCGCGGTAGCGCAGCGAGCGCGTGAGGCGGAGGAAAAGAAGCAAGCTGAGCAAGTAAGCGCCGAGGAAAAGGACCTTCGCGATAAAGTTGCCAATATTGTCACGGTGACTTTCGATAAACGCACAGTCGCTCCGGCGCCACCCGGCGCAATGGCAGGACAACAATTGCTGAGACTTGAATACGATATAACGAACAAGGGAGGCAAGCCGATCCTTGCGCTGAAGGGCAAAGCGGTGTTCAAGGATCCTGCCGGTAAAGTGATCGCGGAGCATCCGTTCACATCATCGAAAACGGTGCCGGCTGGCGGTCGAATTCGGGTCGTTGTGGAATACCCGGTTTCGTCTGCGTCATCTCCATTAGGAGATTTGGCCAAAGCGGGAGAGGGTAAGTTTATTTTTAGTTTTGTGCCTGATGGGTTGATTTTGGAAGGTGGAGAAACACTCACGCTGCCGCCAAAACAGTAAGGAAGACTTATTCGTAACCTAGCGGGCCCAGCTTGAGACTGCGATGCTCACTGGACTATTTATTTATACGGTTGCGCTTCTCGCCTCAATCTGAACCCGCTCACCACGGTTTCAAAAGAAATCTAATAAGCAATTGATGAAGCGGCTCGCCTCGTTTGGGGCGAGCCGTATTTTTTATGTAATCGGTCAAAATTAAGTGGCTTGCGCTTGCTGACGATTAGAACGGATTTCGACTAATGTACGGTATCGTTGCCACGCAAATGTGGATTCCCGCTAGGCGGCGCATTGCGTCGTTGTTCGTCGCTTGCTTGGAATACCAAGCGGCGCTCCTCTCGCCTAGCCTGCGCCCCAAAGAAACTCAGCGATACCGTACATTAAGCCGAAATCTGCTCTAAAGTGCGGCGATTTTAAGTTTGCTCTAGTCTGTGCCTTTTTCTTTTTCATTCCGGATTTGCTGAGGTATAAAGATGTGGAGGGGGGATTCAACGATTTATGAAAAACATGTGATGCTTTATCTTACTTCGAGTAGCACTCTTTAGCGGGACTCGCTCGTCTCATGATAAAATCCCACCAGTTTTGTCATCGCCCAATTCATGAACGATTCCTGCCCCCGGCATAACTACTGCGTCGCTTAAAATGCGGATACTTCTAAGTAACGACGATGGCTATTTCTCTCCCGGTCTTGCCATTCTCGCTGAGAGCCTTGGCGCTTTAGCGGAAATCAGCGTCGTGGCGCCGGAGCGTGATCGCAGCGGAGCGAGTAACTCACTGACTCTTGACCGTCCGCTAAGCATTCGTAAAGCACCTAACGGTTTTTTCTACGTTAACGGGACACCTACCGACTGTGTGCATATGGCCGTTACCGGTATGTTGGATCAATTGCCCGACATGGTGATCTCCGGTATTAATCACGGGGCTAATATGGGTGACGATACGATTTATTCGGGTACGGTTGCTGCTGCCACGGAAGGTTTTCTTTTAGGCATTCCATCGATCGCGGTTTCTTTAGTTAGCGGCAGCGGCGAATACTTAAAAACGGCGGGGCGCGTTGTGGCGGAGATCGTACAGCGGTATCAGGCGTCTCCATTTCCGCAGGCTTGCCTACTCAACATCAATGTTCCGAATATTCCATATGAAGAACTGCGTGGCAGCCGGGTCACTCGGCTTGGTAGACGCCACAAGGCTGAACCGGTAATTAAGACAGCAAACCCGCGCGGCGAGACTATTTATTGGGTCGGCCCGGCGGGCTCGGCAGCTGATGCTGCCGAGGGTACGGATTTTTATGCGATTGCGGCCAATATGGTATCGATAACTCCACTGCAAATCGATCTAACTCACTATCAACAATTAACGCCGTTGAAGGACTGGTTTGGACTATGAGTACCTTTACGACTCGCAAAACACCTTTCTCGCTCTACTCGCAAAATGTTAGCGAGCGGCACAATAGGATGTGCCGTGTTACCGGCTGTGAGCTAGCCGTAGCCGTCAATTGATAGAGGTGTTCCCGTGAATGTACGTCAGTCTGGTATAGGCATGACATCGCAGCGCACTCGCGCGCGTATGATTGAACGGCTCAGGGCGGAGGGCATCAAGGACGAGGCCGTGTTGGAAGTTATGGGGAGTTTGCCGCGCCATATTTTTGTCGACGAGGCGCTGGCAAGTCGAGCCTACGAGGATGCCGCATTACCGATTGGATTCGGACAAACTATTTCTAGTCCGTACATCGTTGCGCGAATGACCGAGCTTGCGTTGGCTGGCGAACCTAAATTGAATAAGGTCTTGGAAATCGGCACGGGCTGCGGTTATCAAACGGCCGTGCTGGCAAAGTTTTGCCAAGAGCTTTATTCGGTAGAGCGCATCGCGCCGCTCTTGGAAAAAGCGCGAGCTCACATGCGTGAGCTCAAAATCACCCATGTGAAATTTAAGCATTCCGATGGCAATCTCGGTTTAGCTGTAGTCGAACCTTTCGACGCTATCTTGATGGCCGCCGCCGCAACACGCGTGCCACTTGCGTTGAAGGAGCAATTGGCCATCGGTGGCCGGCTGATTATGCCGATTGGAACATCGGAGCAGTTCTTGTATGTAATCGAAAGGACTGCCAAGGGTTTCAATGAAACGAAATATGAGCAGGTTAGATTTGTCCCATTGTTGCCGGGACTAGCCTAAGCGCGATAACGAAATGACTTCGGCGGCATTCGGTCCCTTATTGGAACCGTGTTGCTCATTTTGTTAGAAGCGCTCAGTTTGTGCCTGTCGTTTCGCCGTAAACGCAGGTTATGATCGTGACCATTTGCTTCAATCCGCTGTCAACAGAACATTTCGTTCAGCATTTCTCAAAGAATTAAATCTAGAATGAATTTGAACATAAATCTCTTTCGTAATTTTTTTCGCCAACCTCAATACATGACGAGCTTCCTACTGATGGCCTATTGCGTGACAGGATGTGCGACAAAAAGTCCGGCGCCAATCGTAGATCGGCCTGTCGAACAAAAGCGAACCGCTTCTACGTTGCCCACACAGGCGCCGCTAGTTCAAGCACAGCCGCAGCAGTTACCGCAGAAAAGCCCGGAAACGCAGGCGCAGCCGGGTTTTCATGAAGTTCAGAAAGGTGAAACTTTATTTTCCATTGCATTCCAGCATGGCTTGGATTATCGGGAAGTGGCGCAGTGGAACGGTATAGAAGATCCGAATGTTTTACATGCAGGGCAGCGTCTACGTCTGACTGCGCCGGAAGGCGCACCTGTTGCAACGCCATTAGCGGCCGGTAGCGGCGTTGTGGTTACACCATTGTCAAGCGCTTCGCCTCCGTCGGCCACCAAGGTCGATACGCCCTCGGCTCCTGCAACTTCACCCGCTTCGGCTGCGTCCTCGGGCGCGGCATTGAAGAGCGAACCGAAAGCGATCAAACAAGCCTACTCCGATCAAGCTCTGTCGCGTTTACAGAATCCTACGAGCGATAAACCGAAGACCGACGCTAAGGTGGAAACCAAGGTTGAGACGAAGATCGAGCCGAAGGTTGACGCAAAAGCCGACGCAAAAACACCGGCTAAGACGCCGGATACAAAAACCTCAGCTTCATCGGAGGACAATATAGAATGGATGTGGCCTACTAAAGGCAAGCCGAAAGTTTTATTTACCGACACCACGAAGGGCATCGATATACTCGGCGCGCGTGGTCAACCGGTTGTGGCGGTAGCTAGCGGCAAGGTCATTCATGTGGGTAGCAATTTGCGCGGTTACGGCAAGCTGGTTATCATTCAGCACACTCCGATGTTCCTAAGCGCCTATGCGCATAATAATCAGGTCCTCGTAAAAGCGGGCGACCGAGTGACAAAAGGACAGAAAATCGCGGAAATGGGGGATAGCGATACCGATCAGGTGAAGCTCCATTTCGAGATTCGCCGCTTCGGGAAACCGGTAGATCCACTTAAGTATCTACCCGAAGAGAAGGCCTCATGACGACTGTACGGGATGAAGAACGCGAGGATCTGTTTGACGTAGCTGACGAAGAGGAAGCCCCCGAACCGCTGGTCGATGGAGACGTCGATGCATTTGCAGGGGAATTCCAGGCTGACGCAACACAGATTTATCTAAACGAGCTGGGTAAGCGGCAATTACTCTCCGCAGCAGAGGAGAAGAAGCTTGCTCAGTCGGTAAAGAACGGTGATTTCGACGCACGCCAACGCATGATTGAGCACAATCTGCGCTTGGTTGTAAACATTGCTAAGCACTACATCAATCGTGGTTTGCCGTTGCTCGATCTGATCGAGGAAGGCAATCTAGGATTGATCCACGCCTTGGAAAAATTCGACCCGGAACGCGGGTTTCGTTTTTCCACTTATGCGACGTGGTGGATTCGGCAAAACATCGAACGTGCCATCATGAATCAGTCACGCACGATTCGTCTTCCGGTGCATGTTATTAAAGAACTCAATGTTTATCTTCGTGCATTGCGCTTTTTAGAAGCGCGCGCCGCGAAGGAGCCGACCGCTGAAGATGTGGCGCACATGTTGGGTAAGCCGGTGGAAGAGGTGCGTCGCGTGCTCAATTTAAATGAGCGCATGGCGTCTCTCGATGCGCCG
>Ga0157374_10000736_pt1 | contig 28586 bp, 28 predicted proteins | sample M25metaG_FD_115308 | JGI IMG/M metagenome (GOLD analysis project Ga0157374, IMG submission 115308) | Miscanthus rhizosphere microbial communities from Kellogg Biological Station, Michigan, USA - M2-5 metaG | ecosystem: Host-associated > Plants > Roots > Rhizosphere > Soil | place: USA: Michigan... | reverse complement strand
GCATATGGTTCGCGTCAATGGTCACCGCGATGGAAATGTCTTCAATCATGCCCACCGGACGGGTTTCCACCCATTGGGTCTTGGAGTTGTTGTAGCTGACCTCCACGCCATTGCGCAGATAGTCTTTGCCTCCGCCTCCACCACTGAGGGAAGCGGTTGTGTTGGCTAAACTGTTGGGCAAAAAGCTGCTGGTGGGGCCACCGGCTCCCGGTGAGCCATGCGAGTTCAAGTTCTCGTTAAAGGATTGCTTGCTGCTGACCACGCCGCCCCGTGGGTTATACTCCTGAGTCATGGTTTCTTTGGGCGCTTGCCGGAGTTCGGTGCTGACCGTAACGACGTAATTTCCCGGCCCAACCAGACGATCGAGCTGGGCAGACACCTTCTGTTGCATGTAAGCGTCCTGCTCCTGCAGTTTGTCATCCATGTCGGAGCCCGGATCGAGCACGCTGGTATAGGTATTTCCGTTGGTATCGGAGATCGAGACGTGCCCGGCATCCAACCCTTGCAGACTACCCACCATCAGGTTGCTGATGGCCCGGACTTTATCGCGGGTCAGCCGGGTGCCAATGGGTAAGGTTACTTGCACACTGGCGGACATGGGTTTTTCTTCGCTCTTAAACAGCGTTTGCTCGGGAATGGCGATATTCACCGAGGCGTCTTCGATGGGATCGATTTTCTTGATCAGTCGGGTTAATTCCCCTTGCTGGGAGCGAATGAGTTTGATCCGCTTCTCTTCTCTGGAGGCAGTCAAGTCGCCTTTATCAAAAGCTTCCAGTCCCACGTTCTTATCCATCAGGCCGGATTGTACCAGCGTAACCAGCGCTTTATCGCGATCCTTCTGTTTGGCGCCATCCTCAAAGCTCAAAACAATTTTGTCGCCCGTGCTGTCTTGCAGGAGGTGTATTCCCTCACGGGCCAGCAATGCCTGAATTTCAATGGCTTTTCCTTGGTTGGTCACTAGGGCCAGATCCTTTTGATTTTTATTCAGCGGCTGGTCTTCTGCGTTCATGGGACCGCCACCGCCTCGGAAAATCAAGAAAGCCGCTGCGATAATCAACAAGACCAGCACACCGCCAACGATGCCCAGCATTCGTCTATCTTGCAGTAACGCTTGTATTTGGGGAGGCATGGGTGGTTCAAATCCTTGTTCAATCGGTAGCCCGGAAGAAATTGCCATGCCGGGCCTATCCTATCTTAGAGTGAAAGCATGGGTGGCTTTATCGGTTCAATGAAGGATCTTCTGTTTTGTAGACTCCTTAAACCGGATGAGTTCCGATATTTTTAAGGTAAGCCGCTTTTAGGGATTCGCAATTTGTAATGTCAGTTTTTGATGGCGACGGTTATTTGATTTTTAAAAACGGATAGAAAGTGACCAAAGAATGACCGGGCGTAACCGGTGGGGAAAACTTAAATTTGAATTTGCAGGATTTTATCGTAAGCCTGCACCACTTTGGTGGCTACTTGAGTGGTGATGCTGACGAGCAGTTCCGCTTTGGCGTTGGCGATCATTAAATCGTGCACGTCCACCGTTCCGGTGGTTAAGGCGTCATGCATCATGGCATCCGGTTTTATGACCGTATCGTTTAGGCTTTGTACGGTATTTGCCAGCACATTCTGAAAGCTGGATTTTTCCGTGGAATCCAGGCTGGGTTGTGTTTTAGTAATTTGGCCGGTCATGCCGGTTTGGAATGGATTTTTAACGCCATCCAGCGAAAGTTTGGGAATGTAACCAATGTTCATTGCAGGGTTGCTCCCTCTGTTGTTTGCCTGTGTAGGCGCTTAAGACTAAAGGCTCAGGCTAAAAATGGATCATTAGAAATGAGAAAAAGATCGGAGTTTGTTTTATTTGGAGTCTCAGTGAAAAGATGTTTTCAACCGGGTAAATTGTTATTTTGTCTCGATTGCAGGTACATGGAGAGAATGTTGCGGACGTAATTCTGCGTTTCCTTATAGGGTGGAATGCCTTTATATTTGGCGACAGCATTAGGCCCTGCGTTGTAGGCCGCTAACGCCAAAGGGATATTTCCGTTGAACTGTTCCAATAAACCTTTGATGTAACGAATGCCGCCGTCCAGGTTCTGTGCCGGATCATGCGGATTCGTCACCCCCAACTGTTGGGCGGTGCCAGGCATTAGTTGCATCAGTCCTCTTGCGCCGGAGCGGGATACAGCGCTGGGATTAAAGCCGGATTCCTGCTGGATAATGGCGTTGATCAGGCTCTTATCCATCCCATAGCGGTCGCTTAAATTTTCCACCAGGGGCTGCGCCATTTGGAAGCGTTGCTGGTTGACCAATCCAATGCTGCTTGGGCTTCCGCTGTCTTGCCCTGCCTGTTGCAGGTAAAACTGAAAGGGTTTTTGGGAATCAGTTTGCTCCAACGGATTAACCGGCAAACTGCTACCCGATTTTTGCAAGGCGGCCGTTTTTCTGGCCGCCATTGTTTGGAGCAAACTTTCAATCTGCTGCACACGGCTTTCTACAGCGCTGATGCCGCTGTCGTTCATGCCGGAACCTGAAATGCTGGAGATCATGAAAATGTCCTTTGCTTAAAATGCTTTAATTGGGTAATTAGCCGCCTCGACCGATTTCCAGGGCTTTGTTGGCCATGTTTTTTACCACGCCGATCACCGCGAGGTTCGCTTCATACAAACGCGAAGTACTCATGGCGTCCGCCATGTCGGTCATGGGGTTCACGTTGGAGAGCGTGACATAGCCGTGTTTATCCGCTTGCGGATGGCCGGGCTCGTAGATTTTTTTGCCCGGCGTCGGGTCCGCCATGACGCCTGCCATTGTTGCACCGCTGGCGCCGTAGGTGACACCCGCTTTCAGGACGCCTTGATGCATTTCCGCGATGATATCTTCAAACGAGGCTTGCGTGTTTTCCACGACGACAGGAATTTTTCGGACATAGTACGGGGTACTGGTGTTGGCGATGTTGTTGGCGTGGACTTTCATCCGTTCGGATTGCGCGGTAAGACCCGCTGCGGAGATTTCAAACGAACTGGAAAGCGTCATAACGTCCATCCTTTATTGATTGCTTAGGGGACTCAATTCAATTCATTAACGGCCGACCTGGCTGGCGGCTTTGAGGTTGCTGACGATGCTGGATGCCCGACGGCTGACCATGCTGTAGTACAGCAGGTTTTTCTGCATGTCGATTAGCTCTTTCTGCAGATCGACGGACATGCCGGTATCCGTGCTGATTTCGCTCATGTGGCTGCCCATTTGATGGGACAGCTTGGTTTCAAAAGGAGAATCCGCTTGCAACAGATCCGAAAAGCTGACGCTTTTGGCGGTGTAGCCCGGTGTTTGCGCATTGGCGATATTCGCGCTGGTCAGGCTTTGCCGCTGAGAGATGGCGGCCATGTAATTTAGGGTTAAGTCCAGTGACTGATGTGGTGAAATTTCCATGAGTTCGTGACTCCCGTGCTTTAAATTGGGATCAAAATTTCAGGCTGACCGGTCTAAAGTTACTGCTTCAGGTTGATGGCCTTGCTGTACAGGTCATCGGTAAATTTGATGATCCGCATGTTGGAAATTAATCCGGCGTTCAGGCGTAACACTTGCTCAACCTGGGCATGCACGTCCACATTGGAACGTTCCAGGAAACCTTGTTTGATCAGACTGTCCTTATCCAGCATGGGTTGGCCGGAATCCTTGGAGGGGAGGAGCTTGTTATCTCCAATGTCGGTTAATTTTTCAGGGTTGGCGAACCGTACCAGATCAATTTTTCCGATGGGTTTGTAATCCTCATCCTCTTCCGTCTGGATCAGGACGGTGCCATCTTGCCGGAATTGGATCTGTTTATAGTTGGCGGGAATTTGAATTCCTTCACCCACCATGTCGCCCCGGTTGGTAACCAGCATGCCCTTGCTGTTCATGGTGAAGCTGCCATCACGGGTGTAGGCGGTCGTGCCATCCGGTCGGGTTACGGGAATGTAGGCGAAACCATCAACCCCAATATCGAACGGGTTTTTGGTCAGGAATAAATTTCCTTTGCTCGTGTCAACCCTCAACGAGCCTTCCAAGCTGTTGGCGTTGCTGAGATAATGCTCAAACCGTCTGGCCTTATAACCGTTGGTATTGTAATTCGCCACGTTGAGCGAGATACTTTCCAATGATTCGAATTGCTTGTTGGCGTTGGCTGTGGCAACTCTCAGAATTCCATCAAACATTGTATTAGGCTCCTGTAAAGTAGGATGTAAAAATTTACTGGGCGCGGCCCAATTCCTGGATCATTCGGGACAGGGAATCGTTTTGCATAATGAACATCTGTCGGTTCGCCTCAAATTCCCGACGTAAGGGCATAATGGCCATGTATTCCTGTTGCAGCATCACGTTGGAATCTTCAACGTAATGCTGTTTCACGTCTACTTTGTTCGCAGGGCTTCCAGTTTCGTTGGCGATGCCCAAACGTCCCATGGAAACGGCTTTGCCGGTATGCCAGTCGAAGACTCGAACTTCTCCGGTGTTGATGATCTTGACGGAGCGCTCCAAGTCTTGGGGAATGATTGAAAATTTAAAGGGAGTGCCGTCTGCGGCCAGAATGGGCTTGTCATCCAGGGAGCGTAGAAAACCGTCTTTATCCAGCTTGAACCGGCCATCGCGGGTGAGTTCGACTGAGCCTTGCTCGTTGAGGCGCTGGAAATATCCTGGACTGGCCAGGGCGACATCCAAGGGGTTGCCGGATTTGCGCAAGCGGCCGATTTCGGTATTGGTGGCGGAATCGACTGCGTTAGGCCCTAAAAATTCCACGAACGAAGTAACGACCGGTTGTTTGCGTTGATAACCCGGTATCGCATAGCTGGCGATATTATCGGTATGTATGTTCAACACGCTCATCTGCGTGTGCATCCCTTTCAGGGAGGTGGTCAGGCCATCGTTGGCGTATACATAACCGCGGAGTACCATAAGCAGTTTCCTTCTTTTCTATTGCTGGATGAGACGTCTCAACCTTGTGCCTTCCTGCGAAATTGGATTTAAAGATCCTGTTGGGATTGTGCGCGGATTTTCCCGTTTTGCAATCGGAAGGGTTTAAAACCTATGGTGGGGTTTCTCTGAAGCTTTCGGTTATTGAAGGGGAAAATTGAATGCCCAGCCGTTGAAATCGGCTAAATAGTGGAGGGAGGAGATAAGGAAATTTTTTGGATCACAAAAAGCCCCAGACTGAATGAACAGACTGAGGCTTTTCATAAGTATGGCTTGTTAGGATGGAGCGGGTTTAGAAGCTATCCCAGATGTGGTAACCGTATTTGCCACCAGCGGTTGCGCCATCGGGAGCGCCGGTCACAAAGCCGATCGGTACGGCAACAACTGAACCTACAATCCCAACGGGGACCATCAGGGGATTTTCATGCGCTTTGCCATAGGTATTTTTTGCGTAGCTTTCTTCGGTGCTGGCAATCCCTTTGACGCCGCCATTGAGCGCCCCAAGCAGAATGCCGCTGGCGCCGCTGACTAAACGCAGGGGAAAGCTGGTCACTTGCCAAGCGGTGTTATTGCTGGAAGTCCAAGGTCCCTTGGCTGCAGTTCCATCGGCAAACGCGCCGATGCCAACTTGGGAAACCAGAGCAGCCGCCAAAGCGAATGCAGCAATTCTATTTTTCAAAACGTACTCTCCTTCACTCACTAAATGATGATTAACCGTTAATCAGTTGAGTATCTATCAATTCTTGTACTCACTTTCCGTATGAAATCCATTTTAAGTGAACTCATCAATAAGGGGAAGGCAATAGTGGCGGATGAATCCCAATTCTCCCAAGTTCAATTCAGGGTTGTTGATATTCTGTAAAAAAGCCCTGGCGCTTTAATCCAGGGCTTTTTGAAAAAATAAGAAGCGATTTGTTAAATAGCGACCGTATCCAGCATGAAAGATTGCGGATTTTTGATGACGGTTTGAATTTGTTCATAAGTCGCGGTGAAGGAAAGCGTCTTGTCATTACGACTAATGGAGTTCACACCGGCTTCGATGAGTTTCTGCTGGATCTCTTCGGCGCCTGCCGTGGTGCGCGCTTCCAAGGTTGCTCTTACCGGCTTTTTACGGATAAACTCCATGTCTTTCCGGTTTGTATAGAACAAATGCCAGGCTTTATGGGTCATCCGAGCGGTGCAGTTCAGTAATTCGTCGACTGTAAATGGGGGCTCCGGCGGAGGGGCTGGCTTTTCCGCAGTAGCGGCGGCGGCAGCTTCAGTCGGTTTGCTTTCGGTGGATGGGGTGTCGCTCATGGGTAAACCACTCCTAATTCTATAGATTAAGGCTAGTGCCATCTTAACAATCGCATAGCCCGCTGACAAGTTAATCCGGTCCGCTCACCCGTATGGCCTGTCGTGTCCCTGATGGCCCGCTTTCTTGCGTGTTGCGAAAATGGCCGATGGGCATCGGTTGTTCCGGCTTATTCATGCTGGAGGCGGCGGCTGGGCTGGATATGCCGTTGCTGGGATTGCCGCTTTGCTTACTCATTTCGGTTTGCGGACCGGCTTGGTTTCCAGAAGAAGATGTTTGACCCGATCCTGGGGTCAGACTGGTCTGTTGATTCCCGAACAGTTGATCCAGCAACAACAATGCCTCTCCTCGGGTAACGGGCTGCGTGGGCTGAAAGCCATCCCCGGCTATAATGTTGGCTGAGGAAAGGTTAAACGCCGATACCAGCCAATCGTTTTGGTAGGCCAGGGCCACATACCGCAGCGCCCAAGGGCTGATTTTGGCGTAATCGGGAAATTGATCCAGGGTGCCATCAGTATTGCCGGTATCGTTGGGGTCGGTTCCCGCTTGACCTGAATTAGGCTGGGCTTTGGCGATTTGGGCCTGGCTTAGCTTGCGCGCTTTGTTGTCCTGGCCGCTGAGAAAGACTGCCAAAGCGCAGAGGGTTTCTCGGGTCAGGATGGTTTGTTCCCGGACGCCATGATTTCCCCACAGCATTTCGGAGGGGAGCCAGGTTGCGGTTACGGACATGCTGGGTGGCGGAGTCATCGGTCCGGCGGGTGATGGAGGAGAGTCGGGAGAAAATGCGGTGGCGGAGCCTTGATGTTGCGCCGTATTGATGGCGTTCTGGTAATCGTTGGCCCACTGACGAAACTCACCGTAGGCGATGGGGCGGTCAGGCTCAAAGCGTGATTCCGGTGTGGCGGGCTTTAACACGGAAAGGCGCAGCGCTTTGGTAACTGCTTGCATTAAATTCGGGGAGAAATTCTGGATGTCCGTACTGTCGGCATAGTTAGCCACATGGGTTTCCTGTTGAGAAGCCATCGTTTGCTGCATGGTGGGCGGTGGCGGGCTGGGGATCAGCGGAGGCTCTCGCAAAGGGATAATTTTTGCACCTGGTATTTCGCATGCGGAAAACAAAGCGAGGGGAAGCAATAACCCAAGCACCAGGGAAAATCTGGCGCTGGCTAAGCCGGAAGCGTACTGGCTTATCGGATTCTGGCTGAAAAAAGCTTTCAAAAAACGGTTAAGCCGAACGGGGATCGTGGGCCGTACATAGGGGGGGCCTGACATGAATGTCACTCATTGTTCCTTATTAATATGTTACAGTATTTTAGGCGCTCAGATGACTTGAGGCTCTCCTGCGGAATAATATGACTCAAGCGGAATATAGTCAGGCAATTATTTTGCAGTGTGTGTCTGTCCTATCTGATGTATGAGAGTATCACCTATGAAAATGCAAAGAGGTTTAGCAAAAGATGACCATTCCTTCCACCACCCATACGTCGGCTGAGATTCCTTCCAACATTTATAAGCCCAATAGCCCGTTGGAGGCTAAGGTCATCGAACACCGCCGCTTAACCGCTCCGGACTCTCCCAACGATGTCCGGCATATCGTTTACGAGATTTCTGGCAGTGATTTGAAATACGTGGAAGGTCAAAGCATTGGAGTGTTGCCGCCGGGGTTGGATGCCAACGGTAAACCGCATAAGCTGCGTTTGTACTCTATCGCTTCTCCTGGCATTGGGGATGATGGAAAGGGAAAAACGCTGACCATTTGCGTTAAACGGGCCATTACGGTGGATCCGGAAACCGGCACGGAATACCAGGGCGTTTGCTCCACCTTTTTGTGCGATTTGAAAGTGGGGGAAACCTCCAAGCTGACTGGCCCGGTGGGTAAAGCCTTCCTGATGCCGGATATTCCTAACGCCAACATCATCATGGTGGCTACCGGGACGGGGATTGCGCCTTTTCGGGCGTTTCTCAGCCGCCGCTACAATCAACAGAAGCATGAGAACGGCCAAACCTGGCTGTTCTTTGGGGCACAAACCCGCAAAGATTATCTCTATGACGAGGAATTACAGGAGTACGCTGAGGACAGCACTTGCCATATCGTGACCGCCTTCAGTCGTGAGGAAAAGAACGCGCATGGCGGCCGGATGTATGTGCAGCATCGACTGATAGAGCATGGCGAAACCCTATTCGAACTGCTTAAGAAACCTGAAACTTACTTCTACATCTGCGGTCTGCGGGGTATGGAGTCTGGTATCCTGGAAGGTTTGAAGGAAATTGCCGAGCGTCAGGGCATTGATTGGAATGAATTTTTTGATAAATTGAAAGCGGAAAAGCGGTGGCACGTCGAAGTGTACTAATCTACCAGTACAATCATACCCACCGCCCTGTCATATAAAGGGGTAAGGGGGACTCAACGATATGTCTAATCGCGTGGAATACGATGTTTTGCTCATTGGGGGCAGTCCCTCTAACCTGATCCTGGCGCATCATCTGGTGGATCTGGCCATTGAGAGTGGGACATCTTTCACCTTTGCCATTTTGGAAAAAGGCAAGGAATTCGGCGCGCATATCGTCAGCGGCGCCGTGTCCAATCCGCGTGTGCTTAAAAAGGTTTTCCCAAAACTGGAAGAAACCGATTTCCCCTTGGAAGGCATTTGTCGGGAAAGCACGTTTTCGGTGCTGGGGAGTCGAAACATCTGGCATGTGCCCCGACCCATGATGCCGAATGGCGTAAAAAAGGAAGGTTACTACATCCTGACCCTCAGCCATGTGGTTAAATGGCTGTACGAGAAGCTGGAAGAAAAGGTCAACGCGGCGGAAAACATCCATGCCGACTTTTTTCCCGCTTTTGCCGCGCACCAGGTCGTTTATGAAAATGATCGCGTGGTGGGTGTGCAAGTGGTGGAGCAGGCTACCGGTAATCCGGATGAGGAGAACATTTACGGACGGGTGGTCTGCTTTGGGGATAAGGGCTTTGTCTCCCGTGATTTGATTGCCAAGTACAATTTGCGGGAGAATCCGCAAAAGTGGTCGGTAGGGGTCAAGGAAGTCTGGGAATTACCCAAAGATAGAGATTTCAGTGGCCAGGTCTGGCATACCATGGGCTATCCGTTGGTGGATGGAACCTTTGGCGGCGGTTTCGTATATGGCATGAAAGATCACAAGCTGATTATCGGCTTGATTATGTCTCTGGACAGCGCCAATCCCAATATCAATCCGCAAGAGCGTTTGCAGGACTATAAAAAACATCCCTGGCTGCAGGGGATGATTCGTGGCGGCAAGCTGTTGAAATATGGCGCGGCCCTTTTGCCGGAAGGCGGATATTACAGCCTGCCCAAGAAGTTTCAGGTGGACGGCGCCTTGTTGCTGGGTGATGCATTGGGTGTGCTGGACGTCAGTTGCCTTTCCGGGGTGGATAAGGCTATGGAAACCGGTTATATCGCAGCGGAGATTCTGCATGACATTTTGAAAACGGGCGGTGATTTTACCGAAGCGGCTATGGCTTCCTATCAAAGTCGGGTGATGAACGGTTTTGTGGGGCAGGAGTTGAAAGTGGGCCGTTATTTTCGGGAAGCCTGGGCGGAAAACCCCCGATTATTGGGCAGTTACCTGCCGGAAGTGATGAATGGCATCGACGGTGGCAGCCCTTATGTCGGTTTAATGAGCGTAGGGCTGAAGAATAATCCCTTTACCGCCATGAGCGATGCCTTGCGCTTGAAAGGGTTGATTGAAGGCACCCAGGATATTGGCGCGCTGAAATATAAACCGGACTATCAGCATATTGTGCCGGATTTTAAGATGGTTCCCATTCCTACGGGGACGTTTGACCCCAAAACGGTGGTTTCCAGGCCGGATGCGGTTTTTTATGCCGATCCCAAATATCATGAAGGCAATATGCATATCGATGAGTTCAATGCCGATGTCTGCGTGAAATGTATTGCCACTTACGAAGCCCTGTCCCGCACTACGCCCTGCGTCTCCGACTGTACCGCCGAAGTGCATCGGGTGGATGAAGTGGCCGGTCTGCACAAGCATGGCATGTCCCTGGAAAACTGTGTGCAATGCCGGACCTGTGAGATCGTTTGTCCAGAAGTCAACCTGAAAGTCCGACCCGCAGAGAATGGTTCCGGGCCGGACTTCATGGGCTTATAAATTGATTACGATGCATCATGATGCATACCTGCTAGGGCTTTAACGTTACCTGACGCATTGGAACGGCAGAGGCGCCTCGTTTTAACAGGGAGCGGCTTCTTCCTCCGGCTGGATTTCAATGTCTGGGACATGCAGGCTGCGCGGAATACCCAGGAAACGGGTGACGTTGTCCTGAAATAATCGGGTCAGCGCTTCCACATTGTCCAGGTCGGTCAAATCCGCCAGTGGATAATTATGGACAAAAAATTCCGAAGTATAGGGTCTAAATAAACTCATTCAACTCTCCTTAACTCTATTTGCTGGGCTCTCTCTTTCAACTGACTATACGCCCTTTCTATAGGGCAACTGACTACACAATAGCGGCGCTTCGATGCGAAAACAAAAAAGCCATCCATTGAGCATAAAATTATAAAAACAAAAAATTGAATGGATTTGCGTGCAAGCGACTGGATGGATATGCAGTATCTCTACTGTTTCTTCATATTTCTTAATGTTTTTTGGGATTGGGTTGACTCGAATAGGTTAGTGTCTATAATACACTAGTACAAAGTGTTGTTTGTACACTAGCCTCTAAAAGGTGAAGTAACAAGAACAGCACTGGCACTGATAGTAAGAAGAGCCATTTGTCATCATGCTTACCATAGGTACACATTACAACGTTAATAGTACTTCTAAACTGAGTAATGCTCCGAAATTTGCTCAAGCTCAAACCCAACCATACCAACCATATCCATCACAAATGGAAACTCAGGGATGCCGGGAACTTGTTCAAGAGCCCAAGCGCTCACCTTCTATCCTGCATCAATTTGGAGACCTTATTTTTAAGCCCGATTATTGGAAGGAGGATAGCCAGGAAGATGACGGCAGTCAGTCTACAGCGAAGTCCCCTTCTCGAATTACTTTCTTGGCGTAGACCCCTCGTAGCCAAGTAAAAGCGAATGGCCCCGGAATCGGGGCCTTTTTTTTGGCTGAAAGAATGCCATTTATTTTCAGCGTTCGGTGTATTCTCTTATACAGGATTATGCAATGCCGTTGAAAATATCCAGAACGCTCTGCTGCCATCCGTCTTGTCGATCCAATACATACTTAATGCCTTGATTGTGACAAGTCTCCAGCAGATGTTCTTCCTGGTTGACCGAGCTGAGCACGACAAATAAGGGAGTCGGGTCTACATTGCCTTTCTGGGCAAGTTGCCGCAGAACTTGAATGAGGCCCAATCCCTCGCGGGAAGTGGGCATCAGCACGTCCATCACGATGAGCGACGGGAAGGTTTGCTGATAACTGATAATGGCGCCTTCCATATTTTTAGCCAGCGTAATATTGCATCCCATTGGGGTTAGCAAGTGTTTGACCTGATGTAATACATGGCCCAGTTGCCCCACCACCATCACATTTTCATGAGCTTTCGCATAAGCATTATGATGGGATGAGGATGCCTCCGAGGTGATAGTATCTGAAGAATCGGAAGCATTCACCACCGCAGAGGAGGATAATTTTGTCTTCAGCTTATGGATCGCCTCTTGAATGATCGGTGTGGTAAGCGTGGGTGACTCGGGCAATCCCGCTAATGCTAGAAGTTCTTGTAAAGCTTGTTGTAATGCGGTATCCGCTTCGAGAGAAGCACTCATATCATGATCCAATTTATTTTAGATCGTAATTTTGCTTGGCTGCTAACAACTCTATGGTTGTAGTATCGGATCATATGCCTGAAAACTTGAGGCTTTACTTTTGAAAGTAGGGTAAAAAGATCAATAATCCCGTGAGGCCGGTACCCAGAGCAGTGACGAGACAGGCTCCAGCGGCAATGTCTTTCACTTGTTTGGCGTGCTGGTTGTGTTTTCCGTCAACCAGCATGTCCACCAGATATTCCAGTGCCGTGTTTAACAGTTCAACGGCAACCATTAGCGTGATGCAGAGCAGTAAAATGGTCCATTCCCATCGATTAATCTGGAGATATAGGCCCGTTGCGATGACTAAAATCGTAAGCGCGGCATGGGTCCTGAGATTCCGTTCCGTATTGAATGCGGACCACAATCCTTCGCACGCATATCCCAAGCTATGGATGAAACTTCGGGATTTAAACGGATGTTGTGGTGTGGGTTGGTTCATGACATTCGCCAGTGTTCTCTCCATCATGGTTCAAAAACCATCGCAAGTACTCTTTTTTGAATATGAACCACTTTTTCATATTTTTCCATGGTGTCGTGGTGCATCCCGAACAAGTGGAGCATGCCATGAATAAAACGCTCCAGCAAATAATGCTCTAACGGGATTTCAGGCGTTTCCTGCAGGGCTGCTTTTGCATAATCGATGGAAACAAATACAGACCCCAATTGCAAGACGGGCAAACTGATCCAAAGCTCCGGGTCATCGGCATCAGCCAGGAGGGTAAAGGTTAAAACGTCTGTTGCGCTTTCCTGCTGGCGATACTTTTGGTTCAGCATCTGCATGGTGGAATTGTTAGTCCAAACCAACTCAACCTCCAGCACTTTCCGTTGCAGATTTAAGGGAAGCTGACTATACAGTTGCTCCTGGTCGGCGATCATTAAAAAGAACGGCCAAGCCTTCTGGATCAGGCCTGTCATTGCCTGGACGGTATCTTTGGACAATCCTTCATCGGCAAAAATTTCCAGGCTGAGGAAGGGAAGCGTGGCGGAAGCGATGTGGTTCCGGGTAAATGAGAGATCCATGAGAGTCTTGGTGGTTACTCCGGCTGTTGCTGGGCTTGTTTTAAGGTATCCTGCAAACTGACTTGTTCTTGTAAGACGGTGTTTGGTAGTTTTCTGCCCAGTTCACGCATCATGTTTTGCTGATATTCAATCCGGTTATGCTGAATGCCGCGCAAGACACGAACAAAGGTTTGCTTGATGAGATGTATATCCTGAAAGGTAATCGGGCAATTGTCAAACTGGCCGTCTTCAATGCGTTGGTGGATGATTTTATCGATTCGCTCCTCCACCTGGGCCACCGAAGGGGATTTTAACGCCCGCACAGCGGACTCACAGGCATCGGCCAGCATAACGATGGCGGTTTCCTTGCTGCCGGGTTTCGGGCCGGGATAGCGGAATTGGGATTTGTTCACGTTGTCCACGCCTTCTTCGATACAGGCTTTGTTATAGAAGTAACCTGCCGTGAGTGTGCCGTGGTGTTCGGTCATAAACTTCATCAGGACCTCCGGCAACTTATGTTGCTTGGCCATTTCAATACTGTCCCTGGGGTGCGCTGTAATGACCATTTTGCTGAGCCGGGGAGTGAGTTTGTCATGGGGATTTTCTACGCCGAAATAAGCTTGGTTTTCGATAAAGAAGAGGGGGCGTTTCATCTTGCCGATATCGTGATACAGGCAACCGACCCGGGTCAGGAGGGCGTTGGCGCCGATTGCTTCCGCTGCGGCTTCGGCCAGGGTCGCCACCATCAGGCTGTGATGGAACGTACCGGGCGCTTCAAATTGCATGCGCTTGAGCAGCGGGTGATCATGGTTACCGATTTCCATCAGGGTGTATGGAGTGACCAGCCTGAAAATACTTTCCAGGAGCGGTAAGCTGCCAATGGTGAGGATACCTGAGAAAATGCCGCTGAAAAAGCCCCAAACCAGCATTTGCAAGAAAGAGGCGCTCCAGTTCAGCATGTTGATTGGGCCGGTCCAGGGTGGCATGCCGAAAATGGCGGGCTTCATCAGGCTCAAGGCCAGGATAATGAGCGCATTGGTGATGCCGACCAACAGACCGGCATACATAAGCTGCGCGCGATCGCTGTAGCTGATGCGCTTGTTGAGGATATAAACACCCATGTAACTGCCAAACAACAGGATGCTGAGCCCTTGGAAGTTGCCGCGCATGGTCAGGGCCAACAGAAAAACGGTTAACGTGGTTGCCAGTACGCTGAAGTGAGGATGCATAAAAATAGCCAGGGTCAGAGAGATAGCTGCCAGTGGAAAGGCGTACAAGGGGATTGCGCCAAACGCGCCGGAATCCTGCAACTGAAAAGAAATGGCTGTGATCAAAATCAGGCTGGCAATCAGTGAAGCATAGGTAGGTTTGAAGTATTGCCGATCCTTAAAGTTGTAGAGGTAGCTCCAGAGCGTAAAGACAAAGAGCATACAGAGGAGAAAAACACCCAGGCATGTGATCCAGTTATTGTTGCTGTGCGCTTTGCCCAGTTTTTCCAGCGCTCTCAGCGCAATGGGACTGACTTTCTCTCCACGGCCCACAATGCGCTCGCCGGGATTATAAACCCGTATCTCGGGTTGCATGGCGATTTGTTCGGCTACCACATCCTGCTTCTTTTTCATGGCCGCTTCGTCCAGGATCAGGTTGGGTTCCAGGTTGGCGTCCACCAGGAACTCGATCAAATCCCGATAAATGGGCCGGTAGCCTGTTTCCGGAATATTTTGGCGAATGGTGGCCATGCGTTTCAGTTGTTCATCGGCTTCGGTGAAACCTGTCTTTAAAATCTGTTGCATGGCTTTCTGGCTGGCCAGATGCAGTTGATCCCAATCCGTATTGGGGATGGGCGTTTTAAAGTAACGTCCGTAAATTGCTTTGGCCTTTGGGTTGAGGCCAACAATTTTCAGAAAGGTTTCGGAACGCTGAATGGGGGAAAGTTGAGTGTTAGTGGCCAAACTGCCCAACTCGGCCAGATATTTGTCCAGGCCGGTGAGGATGTCCTGATTGTGAGGTTCCGCCTCTTGATAAATGGGTGGGATGCTTTGGCGGGTGCGGTCGATTTTACGCTGAGTCGCCTCTTTATCCACGAGTTCCAATCGGGAGTCCGCAAAGACATCCTGCAGGCTGATGCCGCTGCGATCGATGCCACGCGAAATATCAATGTATCCCAGGCTGATGGTGCCGGTCAGAATGAAGACCAGCAGGATGCCAATCCCTACGGTAATCCCACTGCAGGAGAAGACTTTGATCAGGCCGCGCTTCAACAGCCGAATCGCCCAATTCTTTTGGCTTTGCGGGACGTCTGGCAAATGATGCTCTTCGGTATCGTGTAACAGCTTCACCGTGATAATTCGCTTCTCAGACAGCTAATGCGGTACAGGGGTATAACGCTTGGGCTCTACTTCTCAACACTAGCGGGGTTTACCGCCCGAAAGGTTTAGCCCTTATTGTAGCTTGATTTCTGCTTTGTGTGCGTAAAAATACACCAGATGGTTTATGGCTTACGGATCGGCTTCCAGTATAAGATGAGCTTACATTGGAATATTGTATTGCTAGTTTTGTATCCGTATCGCGGTTTGCTCTTTAGGCCCACTGATTAAAAGGGGTTTGTGCATGCACGAGAATCCTCAGGTTCCGGGCGATGATTTGGCGCGTTCCAGGTCAGAGGCACCGGAATATCAGTTGTCGTCTCCGGATGGTGAGACTGTTTCAATTCGAAGGATGAACGGGGCAACGTTTGATGATTCAACGGACGCTTCCGCCTCTCTGTCCGATCTCCGAAAACTTCAGGATGCTTCCAAATTTCATAAGGCTCGTTTCAGCTTTCGTTTATATCAACGCGAAAGATCCTAAATGATCGGCATGCCACCATTCGCCTCTGTGCTAGAATCTCTCGATATATCGATTGTTCTGCACGAGAGAAGGGGTTTAGCCGCATGCCTCAACTTGATCTTTCCACTCAACTTTCCGGTGCCATACCGAGTAGTCCGTTTGATCCGAAACATCCTGCTTCGCTGGAGGAATTGGCTCGGTTAGCGAAGGATTGCACCCGCTGTGTCTTGTCTCGAACCCGAACGCATGCGGTCTTCGCGGAAGGGAACCCCAAGGCGTCCATTATGCTGATTGGGGAAGGGCCGGGACAACAGGAAGATGAGACCGGCATTCCTTTTGTGGGCAAGGCGGGTCAGTTGTTGACCCAGATACTGGCTTCCGTGGGGATAACCCGTCCTAATGATATTTACATCTGCAATACCGTGAAGTGTCGTCCTCCTCAAAACCGCAAGCCGGAGCCTGAGGAGATGTCCGCATGCTTCCCATACCTGGAAGGCCAGATTCATGGGGTGAAGCCTAAAATTGTGCTGCTGGCAGGAGCAACTGCCGTTCAGGACATCTTAAGAACCAAGGTTGGGATCACCAAAATCAGGGGACAGTGGTTCGATACGCCTTTTGGCGCTAAAGCCATGCCCATTTTTCATCCGTCTTACCTGTTACGGAACCAATCCAAAGCCGAAGGGAGCCCCAAGTGGCTGATGTGGCAGGATATTCGTGAAGTACGGCGAATGCTGGACGAATTGGGCATTCCCGTTAGCGGTCAGCCAGTCGGTTAGAAGCTTTTTCAACCTGACGAAACGGTTAAAACCTGTGTCGCCGATGCCACTCTTTATAAAAGGCCAGCGCGTAGCTCAGCTCATCGCACAAGTCCAGCCATTGATGCCAGTAGATGTGGCTTAAATGGCGCAAATCGTTCCATATGCCGGAAAAGGCGCCTAAAGTGAGGGACTGTGTGGCGGAGATAAAGCCATGCTTAATGGCAGGCGTCGATTTGATTGAGGTGGATTGAACCATCATAGCGTTACTCCTATAGAGGAGATTCGTGTGACTCTCTCATAAGATATATTTATTAAATAAAGGTAAGGACTGATCTGAAATTGTCCAGGTGGAGTGAGTCAGTTACGAAAATTTTCATAACGGAATCGCTCTGTGAAATTAAATGGCGTTAAAGTGCTTTTATAGATTGTCTTAACTGGAATTTAGTTCTGAATTTTGCGTGCCAGTTTGGTTTTTTATCCAGCAATCTGTAAAAATGCAAGCTGGGTCTATCGTTTAAGAATTTTTGAGATTTAGGGAACTCAGCGGTATTTTTTGCATCATGAAGGGCAAGCCAATGCGCTGAATCATAAACTGAGTCTCTCTATGTCGAAAGTACGCTATAACCCATTTACACAAGGGATCATCCTATCGGTCTCAGTTTTGCTATTGGGCGGGATAATCTATACCTCCCAACTTCTGGCTTCGGAGGCCGGTCGTCATGGTGAAGTCTCACTCAGTCCCGCCAGGCAGGAATTCAAGCAGCTTGCCTGGCTCTCCGATTTAAAAAAGGAATTCATATTAAAGCCTTATTCTGGCGAAATTCAATTCTCTGTTTACCATCAAAGTAACCCGGAAGAACGCTGGAACAATTGGACGCTTTGGGAACGGACGGTTCAAGTCTGTTTAAGTCCAAAATCCAGGGAGTCAGGACTTAACTCGGAATATGCGAATAAACCCAAAACGAATTTACCGGAATTTTGGTTAACCCGTGGCTGGACGCTAGTGAGCCAGTTATTTATCCGCTCATTCTCTTTCCTGTTGTCTGATAAACCCGGTTAAATGCCGGACTACTACTTGCCGTACCCTGACTCACTCAATGAGTCGGGGTTTCTTTTATGGGGAATTTTTATTCAGATAACACCATTGGGCTACCCGAATAGCCAATGGTGTAATTGGCAAATTCTCTTTAGATTGCTTAAATAATCTTGTGATTAGAGGATAGTAGTTTCTTAAGGCGACTGAGGGGGGAGTTTTTCCCGCAAAAGGGAAGCTCCGGGGGAGTGTTAGGACGCCAAAAATTAAAGTCTGCCCGGATGAGCCCAGCGAGCTGTTCACGGCAGATATTGATAAATGCTGATATAGCCGTGAGGAGAGGTGTAAACCGGCTGAAAATGCTCTGGAGCAGACTGGAGTATATTGAGCGTCGCCTGATCGACCGGATTGGCAACATGATGACCGGTAATGAGTGGTTCCAGCAGCACATAACGAACCTGTTCATGGTTGAAGACCGGCAATAAAAGTTGCCCGATTGCCTTCGGGCCTTGATTCAGTTCGCCGGAGCTGAATGCCTGCGCGCTGGGAATGAGGTTCCTGCTAATGACCATGCGGTTGGTGTACAGTGGATAAAGGCTGCTGTAACGGCTCCAGAATATATCCTGAGGCTGGCTTAATTCGGCGATTGCTGCAAAAGTGGCTTGATAATCCTGCCAGAGTTCGGGGCCAGCGTTGTTGGCCATGGCGTTTCCACGGGGAAGGCCAGGAATTTGCCAGGGTTCCAGGCTGACCAGTGCAACCAGAGCTATAACTGTGGAAAGAATTTGGCGTAAGCCCGATTTACCGAGAAATCGCTCTGCGAAATGACTCCACGCTTTTAGCAGGCCAATCCACAGAAAGGGCAGTATTGGAATCAGTAATCTGGGGTACTGATCATTCGCGTACCAGCACAGGCAGGCCAACAGGTAGAAAAAAACGTAACAAAAGGCTGGGGAAGGCATTTGACGAAACAGTCTGACGCAGGTAATCACTAAGCCGACTAAGAAGGGCAGAATCAGGAAGGGTAAGAGGCTTTTTAAATGCTCTATTCCAGACAAGTAGGGGAAAATACTTCCTATTAAGGATGCTGGCAGGAGCGTCAAGTTGTTCCAAAATAAAGGCGCTAAGCCTTGCGCCTTGATGATTTCCAGCAGGAGTTCCTGAAAGTAAGTGAGATTGTAAGAAGCGACATAAATATGCCCCACGTTGAAAATTCCGGCGGGCTGGCTGGCCGTCCAGACGAACCAGAGGCTGCACAGCACAATGCAGGGGATGAGGTATCGCAAAGCAGTATGCCTGCCGAATTTCCTCCAAAGCCAAAAGCCCACGCCAAGGATGAGTGTAATGCCAATCGTGCGCGTATAAAACGTCAGAACCGAAAGTAAAATGCAGAGTCGTTGCTCCGTTGTGGTGGGTGGACTTCCCCGTTGATGAATCCGTAAGGTTAGGAAGCTGAGGGCTAGGCTCAGTAACAGGTAGAGCGGCTCAGACATCACTTCCGTGACTAGGATCAGCCAGACAGGATGTAGTCCCAGGATGAGCATGGCCAAAAGCGCCCAGCCTTTGCGCAATCCGAAAGCGCGACGGGCTAGTAAATAAACCAGCCCCAATGTGCCAAGCCCAAAGCCAATGTTGAGTGCTTTGCACCCAATTAAATTGGTCGGGAAATTGTGATTCAACCACCAGATGGGCGCAAGTAAAACGGACAATAACGGCGGGTATTTAACAATGGCAGGCCATCCCGCTTCGGAGAGCAGCCGATACCCATGCCCCGAAGCCAGCGCCTTTGCCCCAAGCAAATACACCCCATCGTCATACCAAAGCCCGGCAATCTCTGGCCGTACTAGGTAGAAATAGAGTGTAACTAAAGCCAGTACCAGAACACTAAGTAGATAATGCTCGGACTTAAAGCAAAATCGGAAGTTATTTTTATGATCAGAAATTGCTACTTTATCTATCTGTTTCATTTATATGTCTTGATAGAATCGTAAATTACTTTGTGGAGAGTAACTCAATAGCCTGCTTTACTGAAGTATATGCTTCTAGTGCTTCTTGAGGAGTAATAATATATTTACTACCGTGTACTATGTCATTCCGGTAATCTCTAACTTTAGAGGCCCAGTTTGTAAATTCAAAGGTGCTACCAAAATCAAATCCAGTGGCGTCTTTTACTAGATTTTTAGCAAGATATGTCACACTGTGTGGAATGCCGTCATTTCGCAAGAATTTTTTTTCAATATCGGCATCTTGTAGCTTGGCACTTTTATATTTGTCTTTTAAGTATCTGTGTAGCCAACTTTCAAAGAGGACTGCAGATTCAATCAATGCGAGACGCCATTCTTGTAAATCAAGGTGATCAAGAATATTTGTTTCTAGTACATCAGATAATGGAGGAGGTTCATTCTTACTGACAGACTCTCTAATTTTTATGTCTACTTCTTCTGAAATTGCTCCACCAAATCCGTGAGCTGCTCCATTAGACGTACTATATTGTAATTTATGTGGTGTGTTGTCGTTATAAATTGTTGTGAGATGGAACCGCTGTATTACTGCGGGAGTAACAGTACTAATATAGGGTCGATTTGCCCATACTCTATAATGTTCGATAAAGTGATTAATTGCCTCGATAGCAGCGTCTACTAATATGGGGTGGTCCTCTTGGTATTCTGGTTTGATTTGTGATAAAGGGATCTCGATAATGACAGATGAAAAAGATGCTTTTCCTGTCCTATCTCCCGGCATTTCACAGGCAATATGAGTGGTGCTGTGTGGGTTTATTCTTTTTAGAAAGGATATTTTGCTATATAGTCCGTTCGATAATATAACATAGGGTTCAGCAAGATTATCCAGATCAGGATTATATAAAGGAATCTCGCCACCGATGATTGTGAAACTGGGTGATTGTGATGAAGGAGCGTACTGTGCATAGGGTAATGGTTGATTATTGGTATAAGCTTCGGCCCAAGCTTCTAGCTCTAAATCTCGGGCACTGTCTTTTACAAAAATTACAAAAGGTAAATCAAACTGGATGTAAACTGCTAGAGGGGTAGTTCCTTCATTTTGCATAGCTACATTTAGATTCACTGAGTTGGTTTGCTCTGAATCTGTCACGTTCTACTCTCTATCTATCCCAAGCAGGTTTTCATTTGGGCGAGGAGAGACTCGAACTCTCACGGATTGCTCCACTGGCTCCTAAGACCAGCGCGTCTACCATTTCGCCACTCGCCCGAATGATTTGAAATGATGAATGCTAAGCCCATTGTACGAAAGCGGCTGCGATTCATCAAGCCCGCATGATCTGAATTCCTGCGGACTATTCCAGCAAAATCTTTTCTGGCGCTGGCTTTTCAAGGTCGGCCAAGCGAGATTTCCTCAAAGGGCGAGGAGAAGGCGTCGCGGGGACAGATCCCAGCCGCTCAATGACCTTGGTGGCCATACGCTCTTCTTCCAGGCTTTTGGCCAGCTTGCGGTTTTCATTCTCCAAATCCCGAATGACCGCCTTCAGGCGAGTCACTTCCGAATCTTCCTCGCGCTTTTGCGCGGCCCGACGGCCCACTTCCTGGGCTAATGCCTTCATTGCCGCTGCCATTTCGGTATCCGCAATGGCATGGAAGTTCTGTCCGGCTTCCGGTGTGGCGCCAGCATGCTTACAGTGCCGCTTGCGTACCTTAATCTGGACGGTTTCGCCTTTGGCGTAATAGAAAAACTCACCGGGCTTCAGCGCTTTAATGGATGCAAAAGAAATACCCGCTTCCGTTAAGAAAGGCTTAATGGCCTTATAATCCTGCTCGGAGCTAATCCCGCCAAACCAGAAACGGTTACACTGGCTGAGAATGTCCTTATTCAAGCTGGCTGGGCGCTGGGTAGCCCATAAGCTATCAATAGCGCGCTTACGGCCCCGCTTGGCAATCTTCTGCGATGCCTGCACCGGATCAATCGATCCTTTTTTGCCGCGCTTGGTGGAGGTGGCCGCCATCCGCTGGGGCGCGTAAATCTGCGCTTCTTCCACGACGAGGCGAATCTTCTGGCGATACTTGGTCTCGGCGTTGAACAGGCAATCCACGATCTTGCCGTAGAGGTGCTGCTGCTCTTCATCTAAGTAGTCGGATAAATCGAACACCGCCGAGAGCCGGTTTTGCAGCATGGCTTCAATATAAAGGTCAATCGCCCCTTCCTCTAAAGGCAACGAGCCATGATCCCCGCCAATGATCAGCATGGGGTAACGGGCAGCCAGGGTGAAATGCTCGCCTTCGGGATCGATGACGCAGACCACGCCACCGTTTTCTAGGGTTTCTTCCAGTAAAACCCCAGTCAAATAGGATTTGCCCATGCCGGAGGAGGCCAAAATGGCGTCACGTTCGCCGGTCGCGGCAAAAGCATCCAGCGGAATGCTGAAGTTCTTTGCGACTTGGAGGGCTCTCAATCCGGGGACGATGCGATTTTTTAGAAATCGGAACATAGCTCAATTATAGGCAAAGATCGGCGCTTAAGGGAATGCCCTTTTGCTAAGTTTCATGGGCAGGTAATAGCTTGGGTTTTCAATTTCAGGTATGATTTGCTGGCAGCGCGTCTAGCGTCCTTATGGAAGAGATTGGGCGCGTGAACGGAATTGTTTGTATTTGGGAAGATATAGAAAGGAGCGGCAGATCATGGCTGAACCGAGAAGCGGCAGTACGCAAATTGGGGGCATTCCCTGGCTGGCCCGGATGATTGACAAGGCCCGTCTGGAAAGAGCTGGTGAGATTGAGCAGTACGACCTGGAATATCCCTGTCCGATGGATCAAGGCCTTTTGCGCCAACTGGGTGTGGATGCGCAGACTTTCCAAAATATCGCCGTATCCGCCAGCACCGATCAGCAGGTCCTGTTTGAGCTGGAACGGGTAGGCGCAAACCTGCCGGAAAGACCCCGTCGATAAAAATCGGGCTTTGTCTGTCTTCATTGATAGATATCAAACAAGCCGATCATGAATTGTCATAAGATTAAGGAATGTCCACCGCAAGTAGCGGTTGATATTCCTCAGCTGATTATTGAAACATAGGAATTTTGAGCGTGGCCACATCCCCTGTGAATCCGGGAACCCAGAGGAAGGATAACTGGCAGTCCGAACCTCTGCTGACATTTTTAGCCCTGGTGGCGTTCATTGCGTATGCTACCTATCGGGCCTTTGAGAATAACTATTTTGAAGTGCCGGGAACGCAATATATCTCACCGTTTTACTCCCCTTACCTGCCGCATATTCTGGGAGCTTTGGGTATCCATCTCAAGTCGATGGAGCATATCCTGCCCAACGGTAGCCTGAGCTGGATTATTTCTCCGGCCTTGTTTATTTTATGGGCGCCTGCCGGATTCCGGGCAAGTTGCTACTTTTACCGCAAGGCCTACTATCGCTCCATCTTCGGCGCTCCGGCTGCCTGCGCGGTGGGACCTAGCAATAGCAACCCCTTGTTCACATTCCTGAACAACACGTTCGGCAACCTGTTGGGTAAAGGCGCTAAATATACTGGTGAGCGCTCTCTGCCGATGGTGTTGATGAATCTCCATCGCTACTTCTTTTATTTGGCCTTGCTGTTGATTGTCATTCACGTGTTTGATACCACGACTGCCTTGTTTCTGCCTGGCTTTTCCGGCATCCGCATTGGCGTGGGCAATATCCTGCTGATCATCGATCTGGTGCTGTTGGCTGGCTACGTGTTGGGTTGTCACTCCTGGCGGCACATCCTGGGCGGTCAGATTGATTGCTTCTCCGGTTGCCCTATCAACGAGATTCGTCATCATGCCTACAAACGCCAAGGCATTCTGAACGCCAACCACATGCAACTGGCCTGGGCCAGCATGTTTTGGATCGCCGGTGTTGATCTCTATATCAAGCTGGTTTCCCAAGGCGTAATCCCCGACTTAGTATTTTATTCTCACTCGTGGAAAGGTCTTTTTTAAATGAGTATCGCTTTTGAAACCCACACGCATGACGTGCTGGTGATCGGCGCTGGTGGCGCTGGTCTACGGGCGGCGATCGAAGTGTCCGCCCAAGGGTTGTCCGTGGCCCTGGTTTGTAAATCCCTGTTGGGTAAAGCTCACACCGTTATGGCGGAAGGCGGCGCGGCTGCCGCATTGGGGAACGTTGATCCCCAGGATGGCTGGCAACCGCACTTTAAAGACACCATGCGCGGCGGTAAGTTCATGAACAACTGGCGCTCCGCTGAATTACACGCCAAACAAGCCCCGGATCGCATCCGCGAGCTGGAATTGTGGGGCGCTGTTTTTGATCGCACCCCGGACGGCAAGATTAGCCAACGCGCTTTTGGTGGCCACACCTATAAACGGTTGGCTCACGTGGGCGACCGTACCGGCTTGGAATTGATCCGCACCTTGCAGGATAAAGGGATTCACTCCGGTATCGATGTATTTATGGAGTGCACCATCAGCCAGCTGTTGAAAGACGCGGATGGTCGCGTCACCGGCGCGTTCGGCTACTGGCGCGAGAGCGGTCGTTTCGTTGTGTTCAACGCCAAGGCTGTCATTCTGGCGACCGGCGGAACGGGCAAAGCCTGGAAAGTCACCTCCAACTCCTGGGAATATACCGGTGATGGCCAATCCTTGGCCTACGAAGCGGGTGCCGAGCTGCAGGATATGGAATTCATCCAATTCCATCCCACTGGGATGGTATGGCCACCCGGTGTGCGCGGTATCCTTGTCACGGAAGGCGTGCGCGGTGAAGGCGGCATCCTTCGGAACAGCAAGGGTGAGCGCTTCATGTTTAAATATCTGCCGGAAAGCACTCGCCATATGTTCGCTGAAACCGAAGCGGAAGCGAAACAATGGGTAGACGAAGTATTGGCTGGTAAGCCTGCCACGGTGAGAAGGCCTCCTGAGCTATCGACTCGTGATAACGTGGCTTTGGCCATTTACGCGGAAGTAAAGGAAGGCCGTGGCACTCCGCATGGCGGCGCTTTCCTCGATATCAGCTATCAAGATCCGGATCGCGTGAAGCGGAAGCTCCCCAGCATGTACCACCAGTTCAAGGAACTAGCGGATGTGGATATTACCAAGGCCCCGATGGAAGTTGGGCCGACCATGCACTACACGATGGGTGGCATCAAGGTGAACCCGGATACTCAAATGTCTGCGGTGCAAGGCTTGTTTGCCTGCGGCGAAGTGGCTGCCGGCTTGCATGGCGCGAACCGGCTGGGTGGTAACTCCCTGTCGGATCTGCTGGTGTTTGGGCGCTTGGCTGGCTTGGGCGCCGTGGAATACGCCAAGCAATATGGCGCTACGCCGAAAGCGACCGAAGACCAAGTAAAAGCTGCTGCGGATGCGCTCATGGCTCCCTTTGAGCGCAGTGGTGAAGGCCCCTACGAAATTCACCGCGATCTTCAGGAAATCATGCAGAATAAAGTGGGCATCGTGCGGACCGAGGAAGACCTCAAGGCTGCCGTTTCCGAATTGGACGCCATCCAAAAGCGGGTAGAAAAAGTGTCCGTGGATGGTTCCATCCAGTTCAACCCCGGTTGGCACTTGGCGCAAGACCTGAAAAACATGGTGACTGTTTCCCGCGCCGTAGCCAAATGCGCGCTGGAACGCCGGGAAAGCCGGGGTGGTCACACCCGCCTGGATTACCCGGATTACAGCGAGCCGCTTTCCAAGGTCAACGCAGTCATCCGTAAAGGCGCTGACGGACAAATGGAGTACAATCAGGCGCCATTGCCCGAATTGCCCGCAGAACTCAAAAAACTCTTTGAGGAGGATAAAAAGTAATGGCGCATACCGCGACCGCTAACGCTTCCAACGCCACCGGCGAGAAGAAAATTGCGACTTTCCACGTATTCCGTGGGGAAGGCGAAAAAGGCGAAATTAAAGAGTACAAGGTTCCTGTCGAGTCTGGCATGGTGGTGCTGGATGCCATGCACTACATTCAAGGCTATCAGAGTCCGGATCTGGCGGTGCGCTGGAACTGTAAGGCGGCTAAATGCGGCTCTTGCAGCGCCGAGGTGAATGGGATTCCCAGCCTGATGTGCAAAACCCGCTTGGATCACCTGGATCTCAGTCAGCCGATTGAAGTGCAGCCGCTGAAAACCTTCCCCTTAATCCGCGACTTGGTAACGGATGTCTCCTGGAACTACCAAGTGAACAAGACCATTAAGCCGTTCACCCCCCCGGATAATAAACCGGAAGATTGGCGCTACTATCAGGACGACGTGGATCGTATCCAGGAATTCCGCAAATGTATTGAGTGTTTCCTGTGTCAGGACACTTGCCATGTATTGCGGAACCATCAGCGGAAAGATGCCTTTGCGGGTCCCCGCTTTATGATCCGTCTGGCCAGCCTGGAAATGCACCCGATGGATCAAGCCGATCGCTTGAAATTCATCAAGGAGAAAGCCGGGATTGGTCTGTGCAACATTACCAAGTGCTGTACCGAAGTCTGTCCGGAAGAGATCCGCATTACCGATAACGGTATTATTCCGCTGAAAGAGCGCGTAGTGGATCGGTATTACGATCCGGTACTCTGGCTGCTCCGTCAGTTCGGATTTGTCCGTTAACAGCAATTAAGCCATCATTTAAAAAGCACCCGAATTATATAACTCGGGTGCTTTTTTATAGAACTTCAAGGCTCAAAGCAGGAGCTAACCTACTGAGTTAGCTTTCTTTTTATTTCCGTAAAGCGGCTTCTTCAGTTTCGAGTGCGGCGTTTGTGGGAATAATGACGCCTTTTGGCACGACGGTTACGCCACCTTCAGAAACGTGAAAGCCACGGGCCTCATCTTCCGCCCGGTCATAACCAATGCGGGTGTGAGGTGGAATCTCGACGCCTTTGTCGATAATCGCCTTGCGGATTTTGGCATGCCTGCCGACGTTCACCCCATGCATCAGAATAGACTCTTCTACTAGGGAGAAGCTGTTAATGCGGCAATAGGGCGATAACACGCAACGAACCAAGCGGCCACCGCTAATGATACAGCCATCGGATACGATGGAGTCCGTTGCAAAACCGCGGCGCTCATCATTGTCAAAGATATACTTTGCGGGCGGTGCCTGATAGGAGTGGGTTTTAATCGGCCATTCCCGGTGGTAGAGGTTAAAGTCCGGAGATATGTGCACCAGATCCATGTTGGCTTCCCAATAGGCGTCAACGGTTCCCACATCCCGCCAGTAGCCGTGTTCCCGCTCGGCTTGTCCAGGGACACAGTTGGAGGCGAAATCGTAGACAAACACTCGACGGCCTTTGGCCAACATGGCCAGAATCACGTTTTTCCCAAAGTCATGTTGTGACTCTTCGTTCGCAGCGTCTTCCAAGAGTTCTTCCACCAGTACTTCGCGGTTGAAAATATAATTTCCCATGGAGGCCAGCGCGTAACCCAGACGACCTGGCATCGGCTTTGCGTTTTTGGGTTTTTCTTGCCAGCCAGTCACCCGAAACATGCTATCCACTTCGATAATGCCGAATTCGCTGGCCTGATCGAGTGGAACTGGGATGGCTGCGATGGTCAAATCCGCCGACTGCATTTTGTGATAGTCCACCATCTGGCTCACATCCATCTTGTAGATGTGATCGCCGCCAAAAACGGCCACCAGGCTGGGCATTTCATCATAAATCAGGTTCAGGTTCTGGTAGATGGCATCGGCGGTACCCCGGTACCATTCTTGTCCCATTCGCATCTGGGCAGGCACCAGTTCAATGTATTGATTCAGAAATGGAGGCATGGGCCAACAGCGGGCAATGTGCCGGTTCAACGAATCGGATTTGAACTGGGTGAGAATCTTGATTTTGTAGTATTCCGAGTTGACGAAATTGTTAATGACAAAGTCGATGATACGATATTTGCCGCCGAACGGCACAGCGGGCTTTGCACGGTCCCTGGTCAGAGGGTATAGCCGTTTCCCCTCTCCCCCGGCCAAAATCATTGCGAGTAAATTCTTTTTCATAATGCATTATTTTAGCGCATCCTTGCCAAATTCCGAAGCGCAGCCTTGAAATTAATCGTACTTCCGGGTTTTTGGGCTATGTCAACTGTGTATGGGCTGTTCAAATCAATGGTCTTACGCTAAAGTTTAAAAATCTTTCCTGAATCCCGAAGGTTTTTCCTGTTTTGGACTTCGGGATCATGTTTTGCCTCAGTCCGGAAGGAAACCCGCTGACGATGTTGACTGAAACGGAACTATACGAGCGAGCCGCCGAGATCCAATTGGTGATATTGGATGTGGACGGAGTGCTGACGGACGGCAAAATTACTTATACCAGTGACGGGCAGGAGCTGAAAAGCTTCAATGTGAAGGATGGGCTGGGTATTTCCTTGGGTGTGAAAGCCGGACTACAATTTGGGATTATTACCGCTCGTCAGTCGCCTATTGTGGAACGACGGGCTGAAGAGTTAGGCATTCAGCATGTACGACAACTGACCAAGACCAAATTACCGGCGTTGGAGCAACTGACTCAGGAATTGAGTTTCGACTTTTCCCAGGTGTTGTATGTCGGGGACGATCTGCCCGACTTGCCGTCGATGAGTCGGGTTGGCTTGGCCTGCTGTCCGGCGGACGCCGTTTCCGAAATCAAGGCAGTGGCTCATTTTGTGTCTCAGCATCGAGGGGGAGAAGGTGCGGTGCGCGAAATTTTAGAATTGATTCTGCAGAGTAAGCAGCGTTTTGGTGCGGAAGATCCAGCCGCAATTTTTAAAAATTAAAGATAAGTTGTCTTAACAACGCTGGTTGTAGCATGAATATTCATCGGCTGGTTTTTATCGATTTGATTGGTTGGTCATCTTTTGATCTTTTTTCGCAATAACCAGATGTAAATTGAATTGATGGAATCGCTCACTAGCGTCCGGTTAAAAACCCAATAGAGACAACTGTTTAGCGGGTTCGTGATTTGAGTAAATGTAATTTACTTCTGGAAACACTTGCTGGATGGGTATTTGCTCGAATAGAATTCCCG
>Ga0157374_10000732_pt1 | contig 28690 bp, 42 predicted proteins | sample M25metaG_FD_115308 | JGI IMG/M metagenome (GOLD analysis project Ga0157374, IMG submission 115308) | Miscanthus rhizosphere microbial communities from Kellogg Biological Station, Michigan, USA - M2-5 metaG | ecosystem: Host-associated > Plants > Roots > Rhizosphere > Soil | place: USA: Michigan... | reverse complement strand
GGACAAAATCAGCTTAAATAACTCAAAAAAGAGCCTCAAGTGTTCATGAGGCTCTTTTTGTTGGTGATTCAGCTTCAAAAGCTCGATTATTCAGAAGTCCCAAAGGTTTATTTAGATTTTTATCTGTTTCGAAATCCAATTTTTACAAGAAGACTAAATAACTCACCAGACAAATGTCAAGACCCTATTGAAGTGGGTTCGAGTTGGTTGCAAAGCGCAAAATGCTCGTAAATATCCATTTCGGATGCTCAACATAGGCCACTATCCATAATAAGATAATAACAACATAACGTTTCTCCAGATGTACTGCACCCTTCCATCTCTACTGAGTTACTGAAAAAGCACTATACATCCAAGGAAATTTTACCGGCGGCGCTGTCTACCGAAGCGTTATTGGAGATGGGAACTACATATTCCGGATCAACCAGAAGATTCAGGATCATGGCCTGATCCTTATTCAATTCGCCAAAGTACACACCGATTAGATGCTGGTGCGTTTGCCAATCGTACTGAATATGCCTAATCGATCCAGGCAAACAGTACAGTTCGTCTTTCAGGTTCACCTTGAATTCATAGGTTTGGTCCAACGTCAGGCTGACCATGGCGTGATTCGCCGAATAACGCAAGGTCAAACCCTGGCTGTTGCCTTCCAAAGCATTAAAAATCGCCTGTGAATTGCTCATGCCAACCGGAAAATGCACCGGACGGCGTTCACTGGCTCTCAGGTTACGCCGCTCGCTTTTCTGAATCGGCGTACAAACATGCAAGGTTTGGCCGTCCTGTTCCTCCACACCCTTCACCTTGGCTGAAAAAACGTTGTAGGCGTCACTCTTGGATGAACCAGACTTCCCCATATTGAACAAAATCGTGGTTCCTGCCGGGATACTGGTAAAGGCGCTCGATTTCAGCTTAATGAAGGTCCGAACCTCATTCTGGTTCGCCTCCACAATATACAAATAGCAGACTACATAGATATTTTTCGTAACCTGGTATTTACCTTTGAGAACTTTTGCCTTGAGGGGATCAAAACTCATTAAGCCCTGCCGCCTGACTTCCTCATCAAAAGCATAACATATTCTGCAAAAAACAGACTAAGAGGAAGGGTAGTTGCCAGCAAGTGCTCGTCATGTTCCGATCGAAACCGCCAATTAACATTCAATTCCCCTATATTGGCCCCCGGTAAACCCTTAATCATGGAAAATTACCAATTTCTCATCATTTTTCTCCGAAAAAGATTGTAGAATGGAGATGCGCCAATCTTGAGTGTTCTGGCTTTGGGCTAAATTCAATATCTTAGGCGATGGTTGCTCAAACACTGCACCACCGCCGGGCTAGCCCATTTCGATAGCATTTAGCCAACGAAGACCGCTCAAAAGATGGAAGCAAAAAGATAGACCCTAAGTTAGACTAAAGCTAGACCCTAATGGCGGAAACAGAGCTTCAAAAGACCAGAATATGGAACAAAAATGCTCCAAAACAGTCATGTTTGGGAAAGAGAGGGTCAGAAAACGCATGAAAAGCAGAACGATTTTTCTGATTCAACTATCCTTATGGTTGAGTGTAATTTTAACCTGCGGAATTCCAGCCGCTCAGGCGGCCATGTCTTCCAATCAGGAAATCCAGGCCGTTCAATCGCTGGAAGATACTTTATTTGCGGTCCACTATGATCAGGACGCCCTCAATGATCGGGTGAACCGGCTGGAAGAAACGGTATTTGGGCAGGCACAGTCCGGCACCAGCCTTGAGGCTCGTATCACGAAGCTGCAAGGGTCGCTTTCTCCCAAGGCATTAGGCCCGCTATCCCCTATGGCCAAAAACGCCAATAATACGCAAACGCAGAGCAATGCAGGCAACAATAACATTAATAAAGGGAATGGCCCGATCAGTAACCCGACTCAGCAGCGTAATGCGCCAATGGCGACGAATTCAAACACCACGCCCCAGCAGATTGCTTCTAACAGTGGCACCAGCACATCCAGCGCGGGCCGGTTTAACCGTCAGTCTGCTGTAAAACCGGCGAACTCTCCTGCCCCAAGCACCGCAAATGGGGCAAATGGTTCGGTAAACGCAAGCCCAGAGCCAGGGGAAACCGATTACCCCACAGTGAGCCAAATGGAACTGAAGCTTTTTAGCAAAACCTTCCCTAAAGAAGACATTACCCAGCGCTTAGCCCGGCTGGAAAAGCAGGTATTCAAAATGCCTCAAACAGGTTCTCTGGCCGACCGTACCGATAATTTACGCATGGTGGTGCTGGGAGACGTGGGTCAAGGACAACCCGTAGCCAATGGATATCAATCCGACCCGCAAGACCCAGGAAACTCTAATTATGGCTATCCCCAACCGCCCAACTACGGCGGTTACAGTGGCTATAACGGCATGGGTGGCAGCCCGGCTTCCGGTTATGGAGGCGGATATCCGTACGGTAACTCCGCGTATGGTACCCCAGGGAATTATCCCTCGAATACCATTGCTTCGGCAGGTCCCACGACAGGAGGCATGAACCCGATGCCAGGTTATGGAAGACCCGTCAATACTGCCTATCAGCCCAAAGATAGTACCAATGCAACCACACCGGATATGCTTGCGGCCATGAACGAGGTGGAAAAAGAAGTCTTGGGGACCACTTATCCGTCTGAACCGATTAATACCCGCCTGGATCGCCTGGAAAACAAGGTCTTTAAAACCACTTCACCGGATATGAACCCTCAGGACCGCATGCAGCGAGTCATTGCAGTCGCTTCAGCCGGAGGCGCACCCATGAATAACAAGGCAAAGGTCAAATCGACGCTTCAGGTCCTGCTTCCAATCATATTGACCATACTGCCCCTTGTCTTGCTCTAACGGTTTACAGGGTTCAAGATGTAACGCTATGAGAGGTCATTGTACTTTTACGGCTTGATTTCATCTTGCCAGTTCCATTACAAAATGATTACACTGAACCCATGAGCATACCCATTGATCAACTGTCACCCTACTACTTTTGTGTGGAATCCCCTTGGGGCTGGTGGCAAGTACAAAGTACCGACAGTCAACTCCAGTCCGTGGACTACCTGCCGGATGGATTATCGTCTGAAGCCAGGACCAGTCCTGAAACACGCCTGGAAAAAAGACTCGATTGTATGTTGAGCCGTTATTTCAAAGGGGATCAGGTTGACTTTACACCCATTCCGGTTGATTTTTCAAATCTATCGCCCTTTTCCCAAGAAGTTCTATCCCTGTTAAGAACCGTGTCCTATGGCCAAGTCCAACCTTATCAATGGCTCGCCAATGCCATGAATAAGCCAGGTGCAACCCGGGCAGTCGGCAGAGCGCTCGGTGGCAATCCTTGCCCTATCGTAGTTCCCTGTCATCGGATCATCTCAAAATCAGGTAGCCTGGGTGGCTTTATGCGCAATGCCCCGGTAGGCTCCAGCCTGAAGACCAGTTTACTTGCCCTGGAAGGCGTCACGCTACCACGCTAAAACAGTCCAACGCTCTTCCAATTCCCTCACAGGCAATAGCAACAGGATGCTCCGACTGGCTTCAGCATGAACACTAGAACGTATTACATTTGTCCATTTTTATGAACAATTAAGAATTCCGTCTTGAAATTGAACGGGACTCACGTTATAAATAGAATCTCCTGCGGGGCATTGGCGCAGTTGGTAGCGCGTCTCAATGGCATTGAGAAGGTCAGGAGTTCGAATCTCCTATGCTCCACCAAGCTTCTTTTCTGGTCAAATCCATATCATTAAAAAAGTGGTTAAAGGGCGAAAGTAGCTCTATAACCACTTTTTTATTTGTAACGGAAAAGTTCGAAGTGATTAATTTCATCAAAATGGCTTTTTCTTCTTCATTTCCGTTTTGCCAAGTGCCGCCTATGATTTCAGGAAGTTCTAAGTATTCACAAGCCAGCTGGTAATACGGGACATCGGCTTTATCAATTCGTGCCCTGGTTGCATATAGTTCATCCATTTGCGTCTGAAAATCGGCTTGAATCTCCTGATACATATCCAAGCCAATAATGCCCAGGGTTCTATCCTTGTATGCTTGTTTCAGCCCAGCCTGCAGTCGGGCAATTTGCGCATCAACCTTTTTCTTTTCCTCATGTGCGGTGCTCATCTTGGGATCTTCCATCTCCTCAACGAGAGCCAATAGATCGTGCTTGTACTCCGCTGGAAATTGCATGCGCTCCACCAAGCGGTCAATCTCTTTTATGATTGCTGACTGGCTGATGTAGGGCTGGTCACACTTCCTGTTAGCGGCTTGCCAACAGCGGTAATAAACATACCGCCCATCTTTCTTTTCCTCTCCGCTGAGGACAGAACCGCAGGCACCGCATGTAATAACATCGCGGAACATGAAAGCCTTCTTATGTTGTCCGATAATTTTGCTGGTTTTGCTGCCTTTGGGTTGAGCCTGGTGCCAAGTGTCGGCAGAAACGATAGGTTGATGATTACCTTCGTATATTTGCCCTTGATACTCAATCTGCCCCATGTAAATCCGATGCCTCAGGATCTTGTGCAAATGGGTTTTACTGACTTTGGGTTTGGATGGCTGGTATATAAGGCCAGACTGATACAGTTCTTCAGCAATTGCATCAAGGGAGTACCCACCAGTTGCAGCCAGTTCAAAGGCCCGCTGAACGAAATACGCGCGCTCCAAGTCAATATGAAGCTCTTTTTTTACCATCGTATAACCGTAAGGGGCGCGCCAGTTCCAACCGCCACTTTTAACCTTCTGAAGAATCCCCTTTGAGATCTCTTCCTTCAGGTTATCGATATAGTTGCTGGCCAGGGCAACGCGGATACCCATCATCAACTTTTTGGAACTGGAGGCATTAGCTCCCAAAATTTCATTGTCTTTGACCAGGTGGAACTCAATCCCATAATCCTTGGCTAGCTCGTCCAGCAGGACGTAATCCTTAAAGTTTCTGGTTAACCGGTCAGTTTTTTCGACCAGTACAATCTTAGGCCCGGACTTCTTTTTGATCTCTGCCACCATTTTGGCAAATTCGGTACGGCCTGACTTGGCAGCAGTTTCACTCTCTTGGTATTTGTGAACTACTTTTAATTTGTTTTTTTGCGCGTATGTTTCAAGATATTCCAACTGGGCTGGGATGGAATAGCCTTCTCGCTCTTGGTCTTTGGTGGATACGCGAGCGTATATTACTGCCTCTTTGGTCATTGTGGTACGATCCTGCGGATTAGAAAAGCAGAATTATTTTACCCCAAGCTCAACAATGCTTGGGGCTTTTTATATCCTATTTATGCTTAATTCTGAGGCAAGTTGAAGAGCTCTCCAAAAGTGGAGTAAAAAGCCTTTTCTACTTCCCAGAACACATCCTCTTCCAGAACACCCTTCAGGCTCATAAATCGAAGCTCTGTATATGCTGGGAGCACTGGGAATTGTGCTTCAGGAATTGTTTGTACTGAAGGGAGATTGAGCTTTTATCATGGTTTGATGGTGAACAGACTGAAACCTACCTAATAGTATATTGCACCATTGGGTAGGTTGGTGTAATCATGATGGCGGTTCATATAAGATGTCCAAGAGGGCTTCATAAATGCATGAAGACGGCTTTTATCGTGCCGTTGCAGATATTTTACTTGAGAGAATTAAGGAAGACGGAGAGTTTCGTAAGCAGTTTATTAAAAAATTTGAGAAAGAGGCAGAAATTACAAGCGGCTCAACTCAACACGTAACCAGTCTTTAACTTCATTGTCTATTCGATCAAGTATTTTTAAAGCAAGAAGACGTTTATAGGGTAAATCTAGTTCTTGAGCAATGCGTTCTAGTAAATCGTCTGGCGCTGGTTTCTTGCCTGCCTCAATATTCAGAATGTTGGGACGCTCATAACTCACAAGTTTACCTAGGGTTTCCTGGGATATGCCCTTTGCTTTCCTAGTCTCCCGTATAAGTTCACCCAGTTGATTCATGGGTATAATCTTATGACACGGGTATCCAGGTTTTACACGTATCTATTTACGATACGGGGACAGGAGACATGATCCACAATTGCTCTGACAGGAGCTATGTTTGATAAAAATTAGGTTCTGGCCAGCGTCTTTCTGCTTTATACCTTGTATACCAAGCAATAGCCCAAGCATATTCATGAAAATATTTTAAAGCCCCTACTAGCTCTTGTGCGTCCATTTCTGCCAAGCCTGGAACATCTTTAATGTAAACCATATTAACGATCTCAGGAAGCCTTCTGGCTTTTTCTACTACCATCTCATCTAAAGCTGCGAAATCTACCCATTCTTTTTTTGTTTTTAATCCTTTTGGAATAGGGGCACCAAGAATGTATTTTATGTTTTTTATGCTTAATTTTTCCAAAATAGTATTTGAATCAAGCTTAGATAAATTTACTGCCAAATCTACTTCTATTAGTCTATCTATTCGCTTTTTATTATTTTCATTAATTGAGTATATTCTATTGTTCTGGAAATAGCATTTAGAATAAATGTCAAGTATTTTGTATGAGTATTTATCAATTAATCCATATGGCAGATTGTAATTTTTGTACTTTGAGTTTAACAATTCGCTCAAACTGCACTGCTCAACAAGCCAATTGTTATAATTACAAAGAAGATCATCCTCCAAGGCTTCAATCATCTCTTCTTTTTCTTCGTCATTAGACGATAAATATTTTTTTGAGCTTTTTAGTTTTTCGATTTTTTTATTATAAGCATCTTGCACTTTTAGAATTGCTTTATCCACTTCAATACATGCAATGCGATATTGCCCAACCAGAGGGACTAGTTCAAAAGCCAATTCGGGAAATGAGATATGATTATCTAAATATTTTTTTATTTTGGATGTTGCCTCAGTGCAAGGCTTAGCTATTAACACGTCTTTCTCTTTTTGTTTGTGTTCCTTTTCTGGATTTATTAATTCTATATTTGCAAGCGAAAAAGAAGCTGCCTTAGATTCTTTGGTTGCGGAGGCACTAATAACAAAAGGTTGAGATTTCAAAAAATACATAATAAGTAAAAAGGGAGACAAGCAAAACGCAAGAAGAAATAAAAAAGCCACTTTTTTATTTTCCTTCTTTCCCTAGTTCTTCTATTCTATTTGCTTCAGCCAGTAATTCTGGAAGATATTTACCCATTAGATTTATCTGATCTTCTTTAGATAGTGAATCAAAAAGATTTATTATTGCTTGTTTATATTTTAAATTATTATTTTCATCACTAATTTTGCTAGGGTCTACGCCTTGATATGCAAGTACAAGATTCATAACATCAACATTTAAAGCTTTTGATATGTTTATAAGCTTGTCAATTGATGGATTTGGTTGTTTTCCTGTATTGGGATCAACTCTTTTTATAATGTAACCAATGTAAACATGAGAGACTCCAGACTCTTTTGCAAGACGGGAGACTTTCCAGTCTTTTTTGGCAAGCTCACTTTGTATATACTCTGACAGGTCCATGCATACTCATCCTTTGACCCTGTAATAATACTTTCTTTTTTTGTAAGTAACCTATTGACTTTCTGTAAGTACACCTTAAAATGTAAGTATTCTTACTGAGAGGAGCACATGAAAGTCTTTTCAAATAAAAAACTAAGCGAGCTTCTAGGTGACCCAAGAGTCAGGGCGTCAGGTATTGCCGAATTTGCCGGGATATCAGTTCAATCTCTATATGCAATTAGAGACGGAAAATCTGTTCCAGGGGCAAACACTTTAGGGGCACTTGCTTCAGCTTTTGGGAAGTCGACTGACTATTTTTTTGAAGATGAATGTAAGTATTCTGACAACAAAAACATGCAGTCCTTATTTTCTGAGTCCGAAGATTCCTTTGAGGTAAACATAATGTCGACAAGTAATTACAAATGTAACAACAAAGCTCATCAATTACAAGAGGAGGTGGTCTAACTATGATGAGTATTAGAGAACATGCAGCCGCTTTTTATTTGCAAGCTGCAAAAGGCACGAGTATGGAAAGCATCATTACCCCCGAGGCAGCCAATAGGATGGCGGCAGTATTTGAATTATGCAGAAAATCCAGGCTGCGCCGTGAAGCAGAAGCAGCAAGCAAGCTGGCCGCTGATGTCGCATTGGCAGCATTGTTGATTCTGCCTCATTATCTCGGGCTTCACGTTTTACCCCATATTTTCAAATAACACACTCCAATACACTCCCACACTAAACACTCGATACTTAATACCTGGGCCGGGGTTGGCCTTGGCCTGGGTATTTTTATTTTTCAACGGAATTAGAGAGCTGAGTTATCAGAGAGGAAGAGTCCACTATGAGGGATTTAATTGAACGTGCAAAAAAATTAATGCTTTCAGGAAAATCAAAAGATGCGGGCAAATTGAGCAAGGAAGCCGAAGAACGCGGGATAAGCCCTGATCAATTCGAAAAAATGATTGATATCGCCTACAACGAAATAAAAGCCGAAAAAACCACCAAATAAAGTCGATCACAAAAAGGAAAAGAGAGTAAATGTCTACCAAGTTAAATTTTGATTTTAAACATGGCAAACGCACCGTAGGTGTTTGGGTGGAAGGTGAAACTACAGAGGAAGCCTTCAGTCAATATACCAATGCCCTTAACCACGTTCAGCAATTAGAAGGTTTGGTTGCGCCAGCATCAACAAAAACAAAGGCTACCACCAACCCTACACCTTCTGATACAAACACTGAAATTCCGCAGGAACAGCCTAAAGCCCCTGGTAAGAGAGAGCAAAAGAAAACTGAAGAGATGGCGGCCCGCGCTGCTAATGAAAATGTTCTGAAGTGGTTCCGGCGCTTATCAACCTCTGTGCCTCACTTTGCCGGTAAACAACCTCAAACCATTGCAGAAGAGATGGGTTCTCGTAAGGCTATGGCGCTCATGACTGCTCAGGAATCCGACGACTTAGCGCAGCTGGCGATTAATGCCATTAAAACCTATGCCTACATTCATGCAGATGTGAATGCTTATCTGCTGATCCTAAACCTGATTGATTCACTGGAAACAGGTTCCGATCAGGAATGGGAAGTTAAAAAAGCGTCTATTGCCGCTGACAAATGGGCTTTCTTGGGCCAAAACAGACCGCTGTTTGATGCCGCAAAACAAGAACTGGAAGACACACGAAAATTACTGCAAGTAGCCGCATTGGCTGGCTAATCCTTTTAGCCCCGTAAGGGGCACTTGCCAGGGATGGTTCCTTGCTCTTGGGTTCGATTCCCAAGCCTGGCTACATACAGTTAATCAATAAAGGAAGATAAACATGACTACTGAAACTGCAATCGTTAATGCTAACAATCTGGAACTGAATAAAGGTGATGACTTCATTGTGGCCCTGGATATTTCCGGTTCCATGCAATCGTCTGACTGCCCTGGTGGAATGACCCGTACGGCTTACTCCCTGGAACAGTTCAAAACCTTCGTTAATGAAGCTTCTAAATGGGACACTGATGGTGTTTCCGTCTATGGCTTTGGCGTAAGCGTACATGCTTTCACCGATGTCCAACCGGAAAATCTGGAATCCACTATCAACCAAATTAAGAGCCTTCCTTATGAAGGGGCCACGATGACCGATAAGGTAATTTCTGCCGCCTATGCTGAGCACAAAGCGCAAGCCAATGAGCAAACGGTTCTCCTCTTGTTCACCGATGGCGAGCCCAGCGATCCGGATGCAGTGTTGTCTACCATCGCCCAAATTACCAACGATGTGAAGGATGAGCGAGAGTTCAACATTTCCTTCATTACTGTTGGTCAGCGTTCAGCTAGCCTGGATCAGTTTTTGACCAAGTTGGATGACGCTATTCCAGGTGCGAAATACGACATTGTTGATGTTAAACGCTTGGAAGAAGTGGACTTCTACAAGGCATTTGATGGCGCTCTGAACGATTAGTAGTTAGGAAGGGGTGGCGTTATTGCCACCCCGCAACCCCTGGAGATAACCATGATCAAAACAATTATAAACACATTCAAAGCACTTTCCACTTCCGATCAAATACTTCTATGTGTGGCTTTATTCATCCTGATTAGTCCAAATATGGCCGTATTTGCAGCGGTGATTGTGGTGGGATTTTTTGTTTACAAATTCGGAAAAGCTATCGCCAAAGCTGATAAGGAAGAGTAAATACATAGCTTCGCCTGGGGCTTAATCACGGGCAGTCCACTTATTTAATGAGAGGTAATCAAATAAATGTCTGACAACTTTTTAGAAAGTCTTTTTGGGTTTGTTGATGAAAGTCAACTTGCATACGTTCAAGAGGAGCAACGCGACTCTATCAACCGCGCTCGGCTCATCCAAGGGGATGCTTCGTTAGGGCTGGATCCTAACCTGAAAAACACAGTCCATTACCTGGGTGGTATTGGTTTATCCGTAGATAATCTGCCGGAAGAAATCAAAAGTAAGTGCACCATTAAAGAATTAGAAAGCGGGCAATGGGCAGTGCTTCCTCAATTGGATGTGGTAGTTCTGGCCTCTTCACCCAACCGTCGATACTATGCGGAGTTGGATGGAAAGAAGCAGCTTTTCTGCGGCTCTAATCAGGATGGGGCTAACGCAGTTGGCTGGTCTGGCGTTGATTGCAAATCATGCCAGTTCCACAAGAAAAACTTTGCCGGTGATAAAAGGGATGCCTGCAAATCTTACCTTTCAGCTTTGATTTATATTCCATCCCTAGACCATACCGCCATTTTCACCGCTTCCGGCGCATCCTATATGGAAGCCAGAGCATGGCTAGATCAAGTTAGCGTTCTTTCTAAAGCGCTGGCCCAGCAACCTGTATTCCAATCGAAAAACCCCGGCATGAAGCGTGTGAATACTTGGTTCTTCAAAACGACTCTGAAACCCAGCAAATTCTTTGATAGTGATGATGGAAAAAAATACCAGAAGCTGGATTTCTCTAAAGCGGAACAGCCGTTCGATTGGCCCAAGCTGGTTAATAGCCCTGATGTTATGCAGAAAGTCAAAGAGATCTGGGGAGATATTGAAGAACATTGGGCACAAATGTATGTCGCCCATAATCCCAAGGCTAAACTTTCACTGCCTTCCGCTCCTGGTCCCGCTGGCTTACTTCCTGCTGTAGAAGTTAAGCAAATTGAAAGCAAAGTAACTATTGCGGCACCCGAAGTGATCCAGCCGACTCAAACGGCAGCGCCAACCATGCCCGTCCAAGCCCAGGTGGTAGAAACGCCAGTTTCAACAATCACGCTGGATGACATTGACGATCCAATCCCTGTAGCGCCAGTCCCGATTGGCGAAGTGGAAATGTTTTAAAAGGCACCGGATAGAGAGAAGAGGATTAGCAAATAATGGCCCTGAACTGCTTTGAAGGCTTACAAGATTCTGCACCAAAGAAAGGCATTGGCGTAGCCAGCTTTTATGAAACGCTGGCCGCCAAACTGCCAAGCTTTGAACATCGTAAAGAACAGTATGATTTGACCTTGGCAATGGCCCAGGCGCTGAGAAACAAACAGCACTTGGCCGCTCAAGCGCCAACTGGTACTGGTAAATCTTTTGCGGTCGGCGGAGCGATCATTTCGGAATTTCTGGGCACAGGGCGCAGGGCCATTATTGCTACCGCAAATAACAGTTTGCTGGAACAATACGCCCGGAAGGATCTGCCCTTCCTGCAAAGCTTATTCCCACAGCTGCGCTGGGCTAGAGCGAAGGGAAAGAATAACTATGCCTGTGTGGATAAAGGCGAAAAGCTTTTCAGTAATCAAACTTTGCTCCAAGAAAGCAAGGGCATGCACCAGTTGCGGGAATGGTACGACAATACCGAGACTGGGGACAAAGAGGAAATTACCTTCAATGTTACTGCCGAGGAATGGGCCAGAATCAATGTGGATGATACCTGCACTGGCCGCAAATGCGCCTTCTTTAATGAATGCCATTACTACCGGGAAAAAGCGCTGATCAAAAATGCCGACATTATCGTAACCAATACTCATCTACTTTTGATGGATTTGCTGAATCCGCAGTTTGAATTGTTTCCGCCAGCGCACGCCCTGATCTTTGATGAAGCCCACGAGCTGGAAGATATCGCCATAGGGCAATTGGAAAGTGGGCTGACCGCCTTGCAGATTGCTAATTATCTAACCAAGGCAAAAAAGGAATTTGGAGTGCCAGAAGAGGCAACCATAGAAATCACGAATAGCATAGCAGCTTTGTTTACCACATATCGCAATCTGCTGGATGAGCAGGATGAAGTGAAAATCATTATTCCAGGCGAAAGATTGAGGGATTTAACACTGGACTTTCAAAATGCAATGAACCGCCTGGCTGGTGAAGTCAGTATGTTCAAAACCAAGCCGGATACACGGGAACGCAAAGCCCAGGATAATCTCATTCAAAATATTAAAGGTGCCGGCACCGCTGCATTAAGCATTGTCACCCCGAATCAACGATATGTTTCCTGGGTGGAACGGACTAAAACGGATGTAAAAGTGGTGACGTGCCCATATCGGGTAGCGGATAAGCTGAATAAAACCATATTTGCCGCCACGGATATTCCAGTGATTTGCCTATCTGCGACACTCGGCATGAATAAAAGTGGCGCTCAATTCCAGACTGGCCCTAATGGTGAACTGGTTGCATTGCCAAAGTTCGATCAGTTCAGGAGGCGGATCGGCATGTCTGTTGCTGCTGAATTCGATTGCCCAAGTCCATTTGATTATCAAAAGAATTGCGTCCTTTACCTGCCCAAACCCCCATTGGAAGTGAAAAAGCCCCAAGATAAAGGTTACACGCTCTGGATGCTGGATCAGATTGTTCAGTTGGTGGAATTGAGCCGGGGACGTGCCTTAATTTTAACCACAAGTAATGCCGCGCTGAAACAAATTTCCAACCATATCAGCAGTTGTCTACCGTTCCCGGTAAAAGCGCAAGGATCAGGCCAATCCAACAGCCAGTTGATCAATTGGTTTAAGCAAACCAACAACAGCGTGCTGGTGGGAACCGCTTCATTCTGGCAGGGGATCAGCATTGAAGGGGATGATTTGAAGCTGGTCATCATTGACAAGCTACCCTTTTCCCCGCAGGGAGATCCGATCCAGAAAGCCAGGGACAACTGGTATCAATCAGACCCTGCTAAAAAAAGCCGCGCCTTTATGGAGCTTCAAGTATTCCCGGCAACTATCAAGCTGAATCAGGGCTTTGGCCGACTGATCAGAACCAAAACCGATACTGGCGTTGTGGCCATTCTGGACCCTCGCCTGACGTATGGGGGCGGCTTCAAAAATTCAATCCTGGCCAGCTTCCCCAAGGCCATGAAAGTGACAGATATCAATCACCCTAAACTCATCCAGTTGTTGAAATAGAGAGGATAGACCAATGGCCGATAAGAAACGGCGGGGATTTGCCGCCATGAGCAAAGAAAAACAAAGAGAGATTGCAGGTATGGGCGGAAGGGCTGCTCATTTGCAAGGAAAGGCCCATGAATTTACACCGGAAGAAGCAAAGCTGGTAGGCCGCAAAGGGGGTATTGCCAGCGGTAAAGTTCGTGCTGAAAAAGCGGAATTGAAATAGAAAGGAAAATCATGGAAGTGAATATTAAAAAACCTGTAAACATCAAAACAATATCAGTACAAGTAAAGGTAACGGACCGATTCAATGGTGATTTTTTAGATGTGGATGGGAATAAGGTATTTTCCGTCGAGCAATCGTATGTACCTGATTTTTTTCCAGGTATTCATGGTGGCGACTACCTGGAATTAGATATTGATATTAAAACTGGGCAAATTGTGAACTGGGAAGCGCCAGGTGAGGATGATCTCCAAGAGTTCATTGATGAATATACGGAGTCGTAGAAAGCAATGAATTGGTTGACTTTCCGCGAGCGCCCCATGTGGAAGCGCAAGCCGGTTGAAATTTGTAGAGCGTGCGGGTTATCCCTTGCGCTGCCCGGTGAATATCGGGCCATTGAAAACCGGATTGTCATGCATTGGGATTGCTGGGAAAGTCTGCCGGATTGCGCTCGTTGTGGCCGTGGTGTTTTGAGATTGTGCGAGGAATGCAGGTGAGCACTGATATTATCGATCAAATCAAAAGAATGGTGCCCATCGGCAGTCTGCTAGGCACAGATAAGAAGCGGATTAAATGTCCGCTACCCGGCCACAACGATAAGCATCCGTCCTGTGACGTAGATCACGCCGCCGGTATTTGGCACTGTAAAGTTTGCGATGTGGGCGGAACGGTTTTTGATCTGTTAATGCAACGCGATCGTAAAACTTTCAAGGAAGCCCTGGAAGAACTCGCCCGGCAATGCGGGATTTCTCTTGAGCGCGACAGCTCCAAAGAATCTGAATCCAAATGGGCGCAGGAACGTAAAGCCGAAATGGCCCTGGCCTATGCTGCCAATTATTACCATGAAAAAGTGTTTGCCATGTACGGGGCAATGCAATGGCTTTCCCGTAGAGGGTTTGATGAAAAGACAATCCGACACTTCAGGCTTGGGATGGCGGATGGCAGTCTGGTGAACCATCTAACGGACAGCAGTATTGAAGGTTTGAGCTTTAGTGACTTTGTTAATGCTGGGTTAATAGTAAAAGACAAACAGGAAAATTATCGGGATTACTTTTTTGGCCGGATCACCTTCCCTCTGATACTCCACGGCAAAGTGATGAATATCAGTGGCCGGGTATTGATGGAAGATGAGAAGCCTAAATATCTTCATCTGAAAGGTAGGTCTACGGAATATTTTTATAATCAGGATGCCTTGCAAGATTCTGTTTGGCTATTTGAAGGACATCCCGATACTGTCATTGCCCATCAATGCAACATTCCTGCAATTGGTGTTATTGGCACCAGTGGCATGACTCACCCGGAACGGCTGAAACACTGCACTGAAATTTTTATTTGCGGGGATTCTGATACCGCAGGGGAAAATGCTTCCAGCAAATGGGCTGCCGAAATCCTGAAACATAATCCTGCTTGCAAGGTAAAGTTTGTAGTTTTTCCTGACAGCTCGAAAGACTTCAATGAGTGGTATATCAAAAATTCTGGCGCTGGCTTTTATGATGCGTTTCAAGCATTGCATCAATCCGCGCTGGGGATTATTGAGCACAAGATTTCCAAGCTAAAGAGTACGGATGATCTGACCACGGTTTGGCCATTGCTGGAAACCTTGCCAGACATTAGCCGCCAGGGATATTTCCAGGCCATAAAAAAGCAATTGCCGTCCCTGGGTGTCAAGGTGATTCGGGAAGCCTTCTCTGCCTGGGTGAAACTTAAAAAAGTAAACGCGCCATCCTACTCAGTGGTGGGTGAAAGTTACCAGAAAAATTGCGGAAAGCTGCCCTCCAATATCGGGTTTGAAGGTTTTAAAAGCCACGTCTGCCTATTTGCAGATATATCCAGAAAAGCTGAAGAGGAAGATAGTGAGATTACTTCCTTTGAGCCGGTCATACTTCAGGTAACCATCAACCCGGAAACAGGTAGCCATACTTCGGAATCTATCTATCTGGAAAATCAGGGGGACTTCAACCCTCAAAGCGTGCCATTGCCGTATGTAGTGAATGGGCGCTGGTCACCGGATGGTATCCAGGCGTTTAAAAATGGTGCACCTTTGGAAAACACCTCCTTATTGCTGGCTGATCTGACAGCATATTTCAAGCGGTACATCTGGCACGAGGATCCCATGACCTATGAAACGCTGGCGCTGTATTCGATGGGAACCTATGTGGCTAGATTATTCCAGGCTTATCCGTACCTTTCACTGAATGGTTTGGCAGGCAGCGGAAAAACCAACACGCTGGAACTGTTGGAGCAAGTTTGCTTTAACGCCATTATGGCTGCCAACGTGAGCCTTGCTGCCATGTTTCGGATGGTTGAAAAATGTTTTAGCACCTATATCCGAGATGAGGCTGAGCAGTTTAACAAGCGCACGCCGGAAAATCAGGATGAATTGTTGGTTTTAAACAGTGGATACAAGGCCAGCGGCATTGTAAGTCGGGTTGAGAAAGGTAAAAACGGCGAGATGGATATTGCCTACTTCAATGTCTATTCGCCCAAGGTTTTCGCGGGAATCAACATGCTGAATGAGACGCTGTTGACACGCTCCATCTTGATCACCATGTTCAAGGCTCCATCCAGCGAGGTTGTCAAGTTGGTCAGCATGGCGCACCGTCCGGATCAATGGAAGGGTGAGGCGGCCAAGCTCAGGGATCGTTTATATAGCTGGGCCTTGACTAAATTCTATTTGGTGGCTGAAGCATACCGTGGATTCCCGGCACAGGAAAAGATTTCAAACCGAGATTGGGAGGTTTGGTCCCCGTTGCTGGCCATCGCGCTGTTGGCTGATAACGAACAGGTTGCGCCTGGTGACTCGGCAACCCAACGCCTCTTGAGGTTTGCTGAGCTGAAATCCAATGAGCGGAAAGCAAATGAACGTGACAACGCTATTGAGCCAAAGGTTTTAATGACCGTTCTGCAACTCATTGAGGATCAAAAGGTTACACAGGCTGGAATGCACCAAGATTATTACTTTATGTCCGTGCTCGCAAAAGCTGCCCATGAAAGTCTTGCCGAAGAAGGTTATTTCAAAAAGAAGGAACTGGATGCGCGCTGGCTTGGGAAAATACTCCGAACAACAAGAGCAATTGGGAAAGATGGCTGCACGAAAGACGTAAAAGACGTTAATGGCAAGACAAAACTTGCTGTGCACTTAACCAAGCAAGCCATAGAAACAGCTTTGGACAATTTATAAAAAAGTCGACGAGTCGACAAATCTCGTCGACCCAGTAACTGAAAAATTAAAATTCGTCGACCGCCCAAAACCAAACAATAAATACGAAATTAAGGAATTGGTCGACGAGTCGACGAAGAAAACCCTAAAAATGGCCCGAAACCGAAAAATTTACTCGAGCACCAACAGGAGTTATTGAAAGATGATAAGAAAGTTGAATTTTGAATTTGCCAATCCGAAAGACCCAGCCCAGATCAACCGTGAAACCCATGAGAATGTAGCGGGTGTTCAAGTAGAGCCCAAAAGCGCGTTATACGACTTCACTAGGTTGCAAGAGCCACTGAACCCGACAATCGAGGTGGAAAGATATCTCCAAGCAACCGGGGATTTCATGCCAATTCATAAACAAGGCTTGCCAACTGATACTGAGCGTCTGTTTTTTGACTTCAACTTCTGGCTAGAACACAACAGGAAGTACGATCCGGATTTTGTAACCGCTAAATTAATTCCATTGGAAGGTTATGTAAACAAGGCGATACGCATCATCTGGAAACTACGCCAGCAATATGACGATGTTGCGTTTAATGGCCAGTTTAAAAGTACTTTGCCTTACCTGTATCGCTTTAGAACCCTTTACTGGTGGATGTGGTACACGCTGCTCACCTTGAATGTTGAGCTGACCAGTGATTTTGAGCATTTCACCGAGATGATGGAATGCGCGTGCTGCTCGCTCCAGTTGGAAAATGTTTCATTCTGCATCCAGGTTCTGGGCGGCCAGTGGGCAGAGGACCGGGAATCTTTATTAGCGAAGCTCAGACCATATTTCCAGCAGCACTTGGCGCGGGTGAAGTCCAAAGTTATTACTTGCGATTGTGGAAAGGGGATTAACTAGCCATGAGCATCAATCCATTTGCGAACGTGAAAAATCCATTTCATCCAGTCACCCAGGCGAGGGATTACCAGCGATTTGAGGATGCCATCCAGTGCGCAATTGTTTCATTCCATCGCGCCATCAGTTCTGAAGCAATGGTAAGAACAATGGCAGAGAAGTTGAATACAGAAGATAAGCTCCGGGCGCTTGGCAAAAAGCTACCAGGAATATTGAAGAAAGAAGGAAGGAAAGCATGAATTTCATTAGACAATTCGCTGACAAAAAGTATCACATCGCGGAAGTAGATAGACCCAAAAAGCCTATTTGCAGGAAAAGGCAGTTTAAATACCTGCAATTAAGCCTAGTAGACAACCCCCCATCCGCAATGGTGTGTCAAAAGTGCCAACACGAGCTGATGTTAATGAATGAGGAAAAGCAAAAATGAGACTTTTAAACATAGGGATTTACCTGAACCTAATACTGGGCGCTTATTTTTACGGAAATCACCATTATGATTGGGTGCAATGCTCATTCTTTATGGCTGGCATTCTGCAAATGTTCCTCACGGAAAAAAAGCTGAATGTCCTTAAGCGTGAGCTTCAGCGGGTGCGGAGTCAATTGCAATGAGCGTCCACGTCAAACCGTTTGTAATCGTAGATACGCGGGAACAACTGCCATACACCTTCCCTGGCTGGCCGACGATCAGAGCAACGTTGAAAACAGGTGACATTTCAATCCTTGGACATGAGGAATGCTTTGTCATTGAGCGGAAATCGTTGAATGATTTGGCGGGCTGTATATTCAAACCGCGTTTCAGGGCTGAATTGGAGCGACTGAAATCATACAAGCATGCGTTCCTGGCAATAGAGGCAAACATCTACAAGATCGAAAATATGATGCCTCGTTTCAGCCAGGTTAATCCAGTTGCAATGTTGGGATTTTTGCAATCCATCCCTCTGCAGTATGGCGTGCATGTACTGCTATTGGATGATCGCGCGCGGGCTGAAGTCTTTGTTAGGGGATTGTTGGAGAAATATAACAGATATTTATTGAAGGAGAAGGAATAGCTGCGCTATGAGTGAAACCTATTTTTTAAGTCAAGATAATGATTCTCACTGGTATGTTGTACCCAGGTCTAAGCAAAAGGAATGGGAAGCTTGGTTGGATATCCCTGAAGATGATGAAGCCTCTTGGGATGTTCCATCTTTTGCTGAGGAAGTAGGTGGTAGTCCTGAATTAGTTTCATTTTCCAAGTTTTCAATTGAGTAAAGGGGTTGCGAAGCAATGACCGTAAACAGTCAATCCTATTGGAGTCAAACCGGCGCGGAATGCTATCACAGCAATGCTAACTGTGTAAATTGCCCAATCTTTTTGGAATACGGTCTGGCGCATCAACATCCGCTTGCGGATAAGCAATGCCGTCAACCGGAAACCAACAAACAATTAATCAACGCCGGTTACTTGCCGCCAGAGCCTGAAATTGATAAAGCGGAGCGGCTAGTAGCAGTTTTTCAAGGACCGTTTAGGCTCACGCCTTAAAAGGAGAGATAGAGATGCCCACCACAGTAAAGCAATCAGGGATATTTTACTCTTTCGATGGAATGTGCTGGCCTCATGCCGGTGCTGAAATTGGTGATATTGAATGGCAATTGCGCTATGGAAACCCTAACAAACACACTCAGATACTGGCCGCATCAATCGTGAGCGCATACAGAGCTTTGATTGATTTACCGCAAAAGGAAAGAAATAGAATATGTTCCGTTTTAAAAATGAAAAGAGAGGAATAGCAAACTAATGCGGCCAAGACGCATCACTACCGGCAAGCTAGCAAAGCTATTGCGCAAGCAAAATCCATTCATCACTGATGATATGGTGCGGGCTTGGGTTGAAGCTGGCCGGGTGATTGCGTATAGAAATCCTGGTTCTGAACAAGGGTGGTACTATCTGGACCCCGAAGACTTGCCCAGATTCTTAATTGAAGATCTGAAGCTGGAGGATGAGGTCATCCAGTTGGTTATCAATGCCCTTGGATTGAACGTTATGCAGTTGAAATTTGAGGTAATAGACAATGGCCCCTAGATATACATGCAACTTTTGCGGCAACGTAGCCCTATATGGCGGAACGCTTAATGACGCAGATGAATTAGGGAAGCGTACAAGCATTAATGTTTGCGAAGAACATCGGGATGAAGAAACACAAAATCTTGTCATAGCTTTTTTTGGAGGTAGATAAGACTATGAGCTTGGTTGACATGCAGCTGGATGAGAAATTCTACAACAATCACGTCTGCGGAATGGTGTTAAAGGTCAAAATCAGTCCTTACTGCACCAAAGGAAGTAACCCATATATGGAAGCTCAGAAGCTTATGGAAAATTTCCGGAATCAACTACTGAAACTGATGGAGGATGTGGAATCGTGATTTGGCACGTTCTGAGTATTGCATTAGCAATTCTGGCAGGTTTATGTATAGCAACATGTGTTCATTTTGCTTGCCATCCAGTTTCCTAAATCTCAATATCAGTTTATTTTTGGAGCGTTCATAAGGACGCCCCCTTTTTCTTCAAAAAAAGTCAGAAAATCAAATTGTCAAAACTTCATTCCAACAGATAGCGCGAAGCGATACGATTGCGAAATGAGCGCCGGATCTGGCTGAGTAACAACCGCTCAAAGGCTTGCAAAATGAAGGGTATTTTGTACAGCTGGTTGTGAAACTGTCACCGGAAACAGGAGGGCAACGGCATTGGCGTTAATAGAGCACTGCAGACCATTCAAACCATCATCACTATATCGAATCTCTGATATTAAAGGGTATAAGCAAGTTTATATTTACCAGGGGGATTGCCCAGAATGCCTGAAAACAGTATATGCGTGGATTGCATATGATGTTTGGGGCAATCGCTATCCACAGGAAGGTAATTTTTTAGTTAGCAAGAAAACCCGAAAAGAATGGGTTGATTACATTAACAATGGTGAAGCAGTGCTTATTAAAATGGTTGATAAACCCGGCAAAGGGCCAAAGGATATGAGAGCCAGACCGATTGTTGGTGAAGGCACGTTGATGATGTCTCGTCCAGTTGAACGGGTTTATAAAAAGATTTTATGGGCTGTAAGCATCCGTAGTGAGGCATCAGCAAAAGAATTGAAAAATATCTAACCGGGATAAAAGAGGTAAAGCAGCGGGAACTTGTAAGGGGATCCCGCTTTTTCTTTGAATTGAACGAAAAGGTGATGAACTAATGCGGGGCTACTAAACAGCCCTGCTTTTCTTTTTGTATAGAGAGAGGTAATAGAGATGGAACCATTAAATTATGGAGACAATGAAGTCAATTTGGATGAAGTGAATAAATTTCACTTTGGGTATATTAAGCCTAATGAAAAAACGACAGAAAGATTAGAGTTTTGTCGAAATGATTATTATTATCAACTTCACAAATTGCATACCATTCCTCCATCAAGAGAACGTGCTCTTGCCATTACAAAATTAGAAGAATCTTTGATGTTCGCCACAAAAGCCATTGTGGTGGCATCAAAAGGGTAACGAAGTTTGCTTTGGGGGAGACTGGCAAACCCTAGCCAGATGCTTAAGCTCTCCGCTTTCCACTCCCCCAAAGCGCCATTTTGTGTATAGAGATGTAAATCATGAAAATTGTAATTCTCAAAACCTCTTCTGTCGGTAAATCAGAATTACTGCCGGAAGTGGTGAAATATTTTATTGACCAGTCAAACCTATCGACAGCAGGACCAATTCACCCAATAGTGAGACCAGTTGATGATTACAATCAAAGTCGATTCCAGCCAAGTTGTTGATTCATTGACTTATGTGGCAAAAGAACAATTGCCGTTTGCTGGTGCGCGTGCGTTGACGTGGACAGCACAGGATGCACAGGATGCTGTCAGACGTGAGCTTGATAAAGATTTCATGTTAAGGAATAACTTTGTTAAGCAGGGCATACGCATTGAACCAGCTAGTAAGGAGAATCTGAGAGCGCGCATTTATACCCGCTCAGATGGTAAGTTCAGCATCGACTTTATGGTTCGTCAGGAAGAAGGTGGAGAGAAGACACCAACTCATGGTCAGAACCTAGCAATCCCTGCTTCCAGCAAAGGCACCACATATGTTAGACAAGGCGAAAACAGCCGAGGCGTGATTCGCAGGGATATGAAGCCAAGGGCATTACTGGACAACAAGCAGGAGTATTTCAAAGGCACTGTACATGGTGTGTATGGTATCTGGAAGCGTACAGGACAGAAGGATAGCAAAGGCTGGCCACGCCCACACGTCAATCTAATGTATGTACTCAAGCATGAAGCGACAGTTAAGCCACGCTTCAACTTTATGCCCACTGTGCAACAGACAGTACAGGAACGCTTCGAGCGTAACTTTGAGTTGTCATTCAAAGATGCGGTGGGCTCGAACAAGCTGGCCAAGTTCTGACCCTGAGCACCAGTCCCCTACCACGCCCGCACATCAGTTGCAATCCATATAAAGTATATACTTTAGACCTCGGGTCCTTCTGGCCCCCGGGAATCGCGGGTGACGCGCGACCCCGAGCTGTAGGTAGAAAAAAAATTTTAAAATCCGAACTACTACTATTTATAAATTATTAGGGATTTTATGAAAAATTCGGTAAAAGGGCTGTCTCTCAACCGTGCAGACCTTGGAAAATTCTTTGGTGTGGCACTCACAACCGTTGATGCATGGGTGCGTGAAGGATGTCCTTATGTCAAACGCGCCAAAGGCAAAGGCCAACAATGGGAATTTGATAGCGCTGCTGTTGCTGAGTGGCTTCAGGACAGGGCTGTTACCAATAAAGTTGGTGATATTGCCAATATTGATATCGATGAAGCCAAAAAGCGAAAGATGGCGGCTGAAGCATCCATTGCGGAAATCAATTTGCGGAAACTGCAAGGGGAATTGGTTGAATTTACGGAAATTGAGAAGGCTGGCATTGACTCTTACAGTGCTTGCCGCGCTCGATTGTTGAATATATCACCCAAAGTTGCTGACCGGCTCACCCTTATTTCAGATGCCATAGAGATCAAAGCCATTCTGGATAGAGAAATATATCAAGCCCTGGAGGAGTTAGGGCATTACGAGGTTGCAGAAGACGATGGAGAGCAAGAAACAGAGTAGTCTGATTGCCTCCTGGCGTAAAGCTTTGATGCCACCACCCAAATTGACCGTTAGTGAATGGGCTGATCGCAACAGGAAACTATCCCCCGAAGGGAGCGCTGAGCCTGGACAGTGGGACACGAGCCGGGCAGAGTTCCAGCGCGGCATCATGGACGCTGTAACGGATCCGGATATTCATACCATTGTTGTTAAAAAGTCCTCTCAGGTTGGATGGACGGAAATTCTGAACAACATCATCGGGTATTTTATCGATCAAGATCCTTGCCCCATGATGATTATCCAGCCCACTGAGCAGATGGCAGAAGCCTGGAGCAAAGATCGTCTTGCCCCGATGATACGGGATACCGCTTGTTTAAAAGACAAGGTGGGGGATGCTAAATCCAGAGATTCTGGAAACACTATACTTCACAAAACCTTTCCCGGTGGTCATTTAACCGCTATTGGCGCAAATGCCCCAACTAACTTGGCCAGCCGCCCGATTCGGATTGTGCTTGCTGACGAGGTAGATCGCTATCCAGCTTCCGCCGGTGAAGAGGGTGATCCCATCCTACTGGCGAAAAAACGGACCAAAACCTTCCGAATCAACTGGAAACTGCTCATGGGTGGGACGCCTACCGTTGAGGACGCTTCCAGAACGGATGATGAATGGAAAAAGTCGGATCAGCGCCGATACTTTGTCCCTTGTCCTGAGTGCAGTGAATACGATTACCTCCGCTGGAGCCAGATTCAATGGCAGGACGGTCAAGCGCAAAACGCATATTATGTCTGCGCTCATTGTGGTTCCGTTATTCCCGAGTCTCACAAGCACTGGATGATCCAAAACGGGGAATGGAGAGCAACGGCACCCTATAACGGTGTTGTTGGCTTTCATATCTGGGAAGCCTATTCCCCTTGGTCCAGTTGGGGTGAAATAGCTTGCGAATTCCTAAAGGTTAAAAATAATCCTGAAACCCTGAAAGCCTTTATCAATACGACACTTGGCGAGGTTTGGGGTGGCGCCGGTGAAACGGTTGATGATGAAGCTCTGTTTGGACGCCGTGAAGAATATCCAGCTCAAGTTCCTATGGGGGCTCTACTCCTAACTGCAGCCGTTGACGTTCAAGCCAACCGGTTGGAATTGGAAGTAAAGGGCTGGGGCATCGGCGAAGAGTCATGGGGCATTGAATACCGGATACTTTACGGTGATCCAAAAGAAGATTCTGTGTGGAAAGCCCTGGATGATGTATTAAACCAGGAGTTTGAGCACGAAAGCGGCCTAAAAATGAAAATTTGGGTCACTTTTGTTGATTCAGGTTATCAAGCGGATCGGGTCTATGCCTACTGCAAGCCGCGCCAATCCCGCCGGATTTTTGCCATAAAAGGTGACGATGGACCTCGCCCAATACTTGGTCCAGCGATGAAAAAGCGTACCGGTAAGAATCAGCGTCCAGTTGACCTGTTCATTATCGGAATTGATCAGGGCAAAACCGATATTTACGCTCGACTCAAAAAAGAGGAACCAGGCCCAGGTTATTATCACTTCCCTGTGGCCTATTCCCGAGAATTCTTTAAAGGGCTGACAGCGGAAAAAATGTTGATCAAGTACCACAAAGGTTTCCCGCGCCAGGAATGGACCAAAAAAGAAGGCGCGGCCAATGAGCCACTTGATATCAACGTTTACAATTATGCGGCGCTCAAGCTGATTAATCCTGTTTGGGATGCTTTAGCCGCCAGGATTCCCAAAGTAAAAGGACAACCCGCTTCTGCGCCTATGACTGGTTATCAGCAGAAAGGCCGCCGGATGGGGCATGAAGGGATCAAACTCTAATGGCTATGACTTACGCTCAACAGCTTGAAGAGGTTCAGGCAGCCATATCCAAAGTTATGTCTGGACAATCTTATGAGATTGCTGGACGCAGATTGCAGCGGGCTGACCTGGCTGCATTGACCGCAAGAGAAAAATATTTGCGTGTTATGGCGGCTCGTGAAGCCAATGGTGGAATCCGCTTGCGGGGAGCAACGCCAACATGATCCAAGTTCCGCGCAATTTCCCCAAAGTTGAACCCAATCTGCTGGACAAGGCCATTACCTACTTCAATCCAAAATGGGGTAGAGAGCGTATAGCGCATCGCACTATGTTGGCCATGACTGGTGGTTATACCGGTGGGCGCCGTGATCGCCGCGCAACAAAAGAGTGGCAGTCCAGCAAGGCAGATGCTGATTATGATATCTTGCCTGATTTGCATTTGCTGCGTGAACGCTCACGAGACTTGGCACGCAACAATCCGCTTGCAACTGGTGCCATAAAAACCAAAGTAACCAACGTGGTTGGGACCGGCCTAAAGTTACAATCTCGCGTTGATGCCGAATTTTTAGGCATGACGCCGGATGCCGCTGACAAATGGGAGCGCACCGTAGAACGTGAATTTAAGGTTTGGGCAGAGTCCCAGGAATGCGACCGGGAACGGACTTTAAACTTTTACGGCCTGCAACGGCTGGTTTTATGGCAAATGCTAGTTAACGGTGATGTTTTTGCGCTTCTACCCTATTGGGAGCGGTCGAATTTTCCTTATGGCACCTGTGTTCAGGTGATTGAAGCGGATCGAGTAACAAACCCCAACTGGAAAATTGACATTCCAACCCTGGCAGGTGGTGTGGAGAAGGACGAAGCTGGCGCACCGATTGCTTATCATATTTTGCGGCGGCACCCTGGCAACCCTACCGTGGGGCAGCAATATCAATGGGATCGGTATGAAGCCTTCGGAGCTACAACTGGCCGCCGTAATGTATTGCACCTTTACCCCAAGGATCGCCCTGGTCAATCGCGTGGCGTTCCGGATCTTGCGCCTGTTATAGAACCCCTTAAACAGCTGGGTACTTATAGCGATGCAGAGGTTATGGCAGCTGTTGTAAGCGCCATGTTTACTCTGTTTGTGGAGTCTGATTTTCCAGATGGTTTTGGCCCGATGGATCCGACTGCCGAAACAGGTGCAAAGGCTACCGATTCTGATATTAAGCTTGGCAATGGAGCAATTGCTTATTTAGCACCAGGTGAAAAGGTAAGTTCCCCAGTTCCGGGTAGACCGAACCAAGCATTCGATCCATTTACTATGGCGGTGTTGCGTCAAATCGGTGTCGGTCTAGAACTTCCATTCGAGGTTTTAATCAAACACTTTACTGCTTCATATAGTGCTTCACGGGCAGCACTGCTGGAAGCTTGGAAATATTTCATGACCCAGCGCAATCTATTTGCAGATAACTTCTGCCAAATGGTTTATGAAGCGTGGCTGGAAGAAGCGGTTGCACTGGGTAGAATAGCAGCGCCGGGCTTCCTGAATGGGGATATTTCCGTTCGCAAGGCTTACACAAGGGCTGATTGGATTGGTCCAGCTCGTGGCCAAATTGACGAACTCAAGGAAGTGAATGCGGCAATTGAGCGGGTGAATGCTGGATTCAGCACGATTGAACAAGAAACAGAGCAGATGAACGGCGGCAATTGGGAAGACAATCACCGCCAGCGCGTAAGGGAAGTAACCATGCGCAGGGATGCCGGGCTTGAAAATCCTGTTCTGCCGCCAAAAGGTCTAGTAATGCCAGGAGAAGACGGAAAGAGCGATGAGTAACGAAAACGCAAAGCAGGGCCGGGCTTATGAATTTGTAGTCGGTCAATCCTGGGCCATTTTGGAAGAATCGCTTGATACTATCGCTGCAATTGCCCAGCGTACCAATGAAGATCCGGAAGCAGTTGCGGCCAAACTTGGCAGGCCACTGAAAAATACCCAATCCGTTGAAATGCGGGATGGGGTTGCCATCATTCCGGTGAACGGTCCAATTATGCGCTATGCCAACTGGATGACCCAAATCAGCGGCGCAACTTCCATTCAGATGTTGGCCACCGATTTTACCAAGGCGATTGAAGATCCATCCGTAAAAGCCATTGTGTTGGAAGTCGATAGCCCTGGCGGCACGACCAGCGGCGTTTCTGAATTTGCCAATATGGTTTATGAGGCCAGAGGCAAAAAGCCTATTACGGCTTATGTTTCCGATATGGGCGCTTCTGCGGCCTATTGGATTGCTTCCGCAGCTGATCAGATTGTGGTAAATGATACCGCCCGTGTGGGATCCATCGGAACAATCATCACTTATGACAAGAATTCCAATAAAAACGTTGGCCAAATCGTCAGCAGCCAATCCCCCAAGAAAAGCCCGGATATTACGACAGATGAAGGCAAGGCCCAGATCCAAGCTATGGTTGATAGCTTATCTGAAGTGTTTGTCAGCACCGTTGCGCGTAACCGGAATGTGGATGCTGAAACTGTTTTATCCGATTTTGGGCAAGGTGGGTTATTTGTCGGGAAAGATGCTGTCAGCGCTGGATTGGCTGACAAGGTTGGTTCCCTAGAAGGCGTTATTGCAGATCTCAAAAAAAGTAAGACTTCAAATCAAAGTAATAATGGAGGAAAAGTAACCATGTCGGTTGAAAACCCAACTCAAGCAATCACTCGGGAATTAGTTTTAGCAAGTCATCCTGAAATTGCTGAAAGCTTCCGCGCAGAAGGCAGAATTCAAGGTGCTGAAAATGAGCGTAAACGCATCCAGGCAGTTGAAGATCAAAGCATGCCGGGTCATGAAGCGCTGATTGCTGAATTAAAGTTTGACGGTACCACCAGTGGCCCTGAAGCCGCCGTAAAAGTGTTGGCTGCTGAGAAGCAGAAAAACAGCAATTATTTGCAAAATCTGAGAAATGATGCGCCCAAACCCGCACCCGTTTCCGAAGCGCCTGCCGTTACCACTTCTGATAAGCCCAAGGCCGCTGTTGAAAATGAATCTGACGAAGAAACCCAAGCACGTTGCGAGGAAAACTGGAAAAATGTGCCTTCTATTCGTGAAGATTTCATTGAGATGAAAGATTACATCGCATACGAAAAAGCCAACAAAAAAGGCTTAATCAAGCTGAAATCCAAACTCTACGAATAATAGTTTTTATTTTACACATAAAAAGGAGTAAAACTCATGGCTTTAACACAAGATACTCCCCGCAACTGGCAATTGGGCGATTTTCAGGATTACGGAATGGCAGCCGGGGCGGTTGTATTTGAAGGTTCAGCACTTGGGGACAATGGCAGCGGATTTATACGGGCTTTACAAGCTGGCGATCCGTTCCGTGGTTTTGCAGATGATCCTTATGACAATACTGGCGGTGTTGCAGGTGCTATTTATGCCCGCGCTCGTCGTGTAGGTCAGACCGAATTGGTCATTTCCGGATTAGCGATTACTGATGTCGATAAGCCAGTTTACGCTTCGGATGATGGTACTTTTACGCTTACGGCTACCGGCAATAGTTATATTGGGCGCATTGTTCGTTTTACAAGTAGTGGTAATGCAATGGTGGAAATCGACCCTCCTGAATTGGGGAAAATTTCAGCCTTGACTGACAGCACTGGCGGCACGGCTTCTACTACTCTTGCTGCTATTGCTTCTGGCACACCTGCTGATTTAACCGCGCAAGGGGTTATCAATGGGGTAATCCGCAATGCAATTGCTTCCTTGGCTGCCCAGGTTAATGCAATTGCCCAAATGACCAAGTAGTTTCCACTGTTTTATTAAATAAAAAATAGGAGAGAACCCGGATGTCTATTAAGGCGTTAGGCAGCCGCGCGATTATTGGCGCGTATTATGCCGCTTTAGAACAATATACTGGCGATAGTTGGATCAACAATGCCTCTGTTCATTTTGATAGCAATCAGGAAATTGAAACCTACAAGTGGTTGGGTCAAGTTCCTACTCTGCGTCAATGGATTGGTGGCCGTGTGGCTAAGGGCTTAGGAACCAACGGTATTACCATCAAAAACCTAGAATTTGAAGGCACGTTGGAAATTAATGTTAATGATATGCGGCGCGATAAAACCGGCCAAGTTAAAATCCGGATTGGAGATTTAGCTGATCGTACCAATAGCCATTGGGCACAGTTGCTATCTCAACAGATTCTTATACCATTTATCCCATCAAAGGGCGGATAATATCCAGTGATAGCCGACAATAGATTGAACCAATTGAGGATTATCCATAAAGTACTTGAGTTTCTCTT
>Ga0157374_10000730_pt1 | contig 28719 bp, 20 predicted proteins | sample M25metaG_FD_115308 | JGI IMG/M metagenome (GOLD analysis project Ga0157374, IMG submission 115308) | Miscanthus rhizosphere microbial communities from Kellogg Biological Station, Michigan, USA - M2-5 metaG | ecosystem: Host-associated > Plants > Roots > Rhizosphere > Soil | place: USA: Michigan... | reverse complement strand
GCGCCTGCTCGGTTTCGATCCAGCCGAACATCCGGTGGCGCTGCAACTCGGGGGCGCCGATCCGCGCGAGCTCGCGCTCGCAGCGCGCGTCGGCGCGGATATCGGCTACGACGAAATCAATCTCAACGTCGGCTGCCCGTCCGATCGCGTGCAATCCGGCCGTTTCGGCGCGTGCCTGATGCGCGAGCCGGCGCTGGTCGCCGATTGCGTGGCGGCGATGCGCGCGGCGGTCGCCTATGCGGAGGTGCAGGTCACGGTGAAATGCCGGCTCGGCGTCGATGAGGTCGAGGATTACGGAACCTTCCGCGCGTTCGTCGATGCGATCGCGGCGACCGGATGCTCGGTGTTCGCGGTGCATGCGCGCAAGGCATGGCTGCAAGGCCTGAGTCCGAAGGAAAACCGCGAGATTCCGCCACTGCGCTACGACTGGGTGTACCGGCTCAAGCGCGAACGTCCTGACCTGACGGTGCTGATCAATGGCGGCATCGCGAGCGTCGATGCTGCGCTCGCGCATCTCGAACACGTCGACGGCGTGATGCTCGGCCGCGTCGCCTATCACGATCCGTATGTGCTGCATCGGCTCGACAATGCGTTGTCGGACGAAACCGACGTGCCGCGCGAAGACCTGCTGCTGCGGATGCGTCCGTACGTGGAGGTGCAGCTTGCGCGCGGCGTCGCGATCAAGCACATCGTGCGGCACGTGCTGGGACTGTTCCACGGACAGCCCGGCGGCCGCGCGTTCCGCCAGGTGCTCAGCGAAGGCGCGCACCGGCCGGGCGCGGACTGGACATTGATCGAACGCGCACTCGCGGTCACGCACCGCGCGGCAAGGCACGCCGCGTGATCGCGCGTGACTTGATCACGCGCGACATCGAGGCATTCATCGAGCAGGCACGCGCGCTCGAAGCGGTCGCTCCAGCGTGCCCGAAAGCCGTGTTCCTGGTCGCGCCGGAGGGTTTCGCGCTGGCCGCCGAATCGGCATCCGACAACCTTTACATGGACATGGCACGCGCCGTCGACGGTGAACGCGCATTGCGCCAGCATCGCGGATTGCAGCGCGCACTCGCAGACACGCTGCCGGCGATTTGCTTCGCCGGCGATCCGGCCACGCCCGATGCGGTCTTTCCGAACAATGTCTTTGCGACGGCAAAAGGGCGCGTGCTGATCGCGCGCATGTGCCACCCGGTGCGCCAGCGCGAAGCTGAGCGCGCCGACATCCTCGGCTTCTTCACCGATGCGCTGGGCTACGAGCTGCATGACCTGCGCAAGCAGGCCGGGGTGGGCGAGCTGACCGGATCGCTGGTGATCGATCGTTCGCGCGGGCTGGGTTTCTGCGGACTTTCCGAACGCTGCGACGTCGCAGGTGCTGCCGCGATGCATGCAGCGTTCGGCCTGCGCGCGACCTTGCTGTTCGATCTCGCGCCCGGCGAATACCACGCCAATGTCGTGCTCAGCGTGCTGGGCGGACGCGCGATGGCGATCTGCGCGGATGGTTTCGCGGACCCGGCGGTGGCCGAGGCAATCGCTGCGCTGTACGCACCGCATGCGGTGCTCCTCGACCCCGCCGAAAAGTTGGCGTTCGCGGGCAACTGCATCGCGCCAACCAGCGATACGGTGTGGATGAGCGAAGCAGCGGCCGATGCCTTGCGCGCGGCCAGTCGCGCAGGGTTCGAGCGGGCGGGCCTGCGCGTGCGCTCAGTGCCGCTCGATGAGATCGAAAAAGCCGGAGGCAGCTTGCGTTGCTGCGTCGGCGAGATTTTCTAGCATTCGTCGAGGCCATTGCCACTCAATCGCTGTATCGGCACCCTCGAGCCTTTGTTAGCATAGTGTTAAGGACGGATTCACCGCCTGCGGTCGATGATGTCGATCCGCGCGCGACCCTGAACCGCATGCTGCGCGATTTCACCCCGTTCATCGCTTGATCATCGCCAGAGTTGCCAACTACGCACATGCCGCAGCGCTTCGCCAAGCAGATCGTACTCACCGTCCTCGCCGTTCTCGCGATTGGCGGCGGTGACGCGTGGGCGGACAGGTACTACCAGCGGATCGATCCGCGCGAAGGAGGCCTGCCTGCTTCGGTGCGCAGGATCCAGCGCGAAACCGGCGGCCAAGTGCTCAAGGCGCAGCCGATCCAGCGCGATGGTCGCGAGGTCTACCGGGTCAAGGTGCTGACCCCGCAAGGCCGCATCCGGGTCGTCGAAGAAGCCCCGCCGCCCCCGCGTGAGCGTCCGCTGCCGCTGCGCAACCAGCCACCTCCCAATCCACCGCGCAATCATTGGCCGGAATGACCAGGCCGCGTTTTCCCGGCGGCCACCCAGATCACGAAAGGAGTCGCGATGCGCATTTTACTGGTTGAGGACGAAGCACCGTTGAGAGAGACCCTCGCCGCGCGGCTCAAGCGCGAAGGTTATGCGGTCGATGCCGCGAGCGATGGCGAGGAAGGCCAATACATGGGTCGCGAAGTGCCGTTCGACCTGGCAATCATCGACCTCGGCCTGCCCAAGCTCTCTGGCATGGAACTCGTGCGCGACCTGCGCGAGCAACAGAAGAAGTTCCCGATCCTGATCCTGACCGCGCGCTCGAGCTGGCAGGACAAGGTCGAAGGCCTCAAGGCCGGCGCCGACGATTATCTGGTCAAACCCTTCCATGTCGAGGAATTGCTCGCACGCATCAATGCGTTGCTGCGCCGCGCGGCAGGATGGAGCAAGCCGACGCTCGACTGCGGTCCGATCGTGCTCGACCTCGCCGCGCAGACGGTCAGCGTCGCCGATGCCGCGGTGGACCTGACCAGCTACGAATACAAGGTGCTCGAATACCTGATGCTTCACGCCGGCGAGCTGGTGTCGAAGGCCGACCTGACCGAGCACATCTACCAGCAGGATTTCGACCGCGATTCGAACGTGCTCGAAGTCTTCATCGGCCGGCTGCGCAAGAAACTCGATCCCGATGGCGCGCTCAAGCCGATCGAAACCGTGCGCGGTCGCGGTTACCGGTTCGCGATTCCGCGCACCGAATAAGCACCGGCGGATTCGCGCTCGTGCGGCGCATGGAAGCGCATCGCAACGCTCCGCGCATCGGCGACGCCGTGTACGATGCCAAGATGTCCATGGCTACACCTGACATCCCGGCGAAGCAGGATCCGTTGCACCAGCGCGTGATGTCCTGGCGCATCAGGAAATCGTACTGATGGCCGGGCGCGCGCGATCGCTGGAAGCGCGCCAGTTGCTCGCGGCCAGCCTCGGCCTGGTTGCGTTCCTTGGGCTCACCGGATTTGCGCTGGATCACGCGTTCATCGATACCGCGAAGAGCACCCTGTTCGAGCGCCTGAAAAGCTACGCCAGCGCGTATTACGCGGGCAGCGAAATCAGCCGTACCCTCGAGTTCCAGCCGCCTTATGTGCCGCCTGATCCACGTTTCGTCCAGCCCGGCAGCGGACTGTATGCGGCTGCGATCGGCCCCAAGATCGATTGGGCTTCCTCGTCCACGCTTGGGCGCGACCTGCCATTGGTCAGTACGCTTCCGACCGGCAAGATGAGCATGAGTGACCCGATTGAGCTGGTCGACAAGACCGGTGGCTCGACCGAGCGCGTCTATCGGTTCGCGATGGGCGTGATCTGGGAGGACGGCAGCGGCAAGGACAAGCGCGAGATCCCGTTCGTGTTCAATGTGTTCGAGGACACGGCCGGACTCGACGAGCAGATCAGCGTGTTCCGGCGCGCGCTGTGGGGTTACCTCGGATTGGCGGGACTGTTGCTGCTCGGTGCGCAGGTGCTCGCGTTGCGGTGGAGCCTGCAACCGCTGCGACGGGTGATGCGCGAATTGCAGCGCGTGCAGCGCGGCCAGGCCGAGGGAATGTCCGGGTCGCATCCACGCGAGCTCGCGCCGCTGACTGAAAGCATCAACGCGTTCATCGTCAGCGAACGCGAAAACCTCGACCGCTACCGCAACACCCTCTCCGATCTTGCGCACAGCCTCAAGACACCGCTGGCGGTGCTGCGCTCGAGCCTGGACAACGGCGTCCATGAAACTGCGCTGCGCGAGGAAGTGCGCAACCAGGTGCAGCGCATGAGCGAGATCGTGTCGTACCAGCTTTCGCGAGGCATCAGCAGCGGCCACCAGTTGTTCGCCGCGCCACTGGATATCGAAGCGCGCGCCGAGGGAATCGTCACCAGCCTTGAGAAGGTCTATGCGGGCAAGCGCGTGCTTTGCGAGTTCGAACTCGATCCGGGCGCGCGCTTCCACGGCGACCAGGGCGACCTGATGGAATTGCTCGGCAACCTGCTCGAGAACGCGTTCAAGTGGGCGCGCCAGCGCGTACTGCTGACCGCGCATAGCGATGTCGTTCGCTCGAACCGGCGACCCGGCCTGTTGTTGACGGTCGAGGACGATGGGCCAGGTATTCCGCCAGATCAGGTCGACCGGCTCTTGCAGCGCGGCGTGCGCGGCGACGAGCGCGTGCAGGGACACGGCATCGGCTTGTCGATCGTGCAGAACATCGTGCGCTCGTACCACGGCGAGCTGAACGTGGAAGTTTCAAAGGAGCTTGGCGGAGCGCGCTTCTCGGTGCGGATTCCGCCGGGACTCTAATGGTCGCGCCTCGCGCGGCGACCTGGTCTCTCAGGGCGGCGCTCTCTACTTGAACATGCCCGGCAGGAATGTCTGCCACCGCAGCGCATCATGCGGCCGCATCATGCCCGACGTGCCACCGCTCTTTGGCTTCGAGCTTGCGCTTCCCGCACTGGCGGTCGATGGGGCCGTTGCGGCGACCACAGGAGCGGCGGCCACAGGCGAGCTCGCGGGAGGTGCAACGGCAGCCGAAGTCGCGGCTTGCTCGGGCTTGGCTGCGTCGTCGTAACGCGTGCAGACCGGCTTGCCGATCTCGGCGGTGGTCTTCGCGTAGGCAGCGCCGCAGGCCACGAGTGGCGGCATCGCGAACAGCAGCAGCAGGACGAAGGTGCGCATCGTATTCCCCTTGCGAAGGTCGCAGCTGCGACATTTACATTGACGCAGCAAGCGGTGCCAAGGTTGCAAGTATCAGCCGCGGAATTATATCGGTGTTTGCGGGCCGCCGCTCGCCGGGGATGACGCGCCGCAACAAATTGTCGGATTGCCAAGGTCCAAGCCATACGCTCGCAGGAGCGATCGCCATCCGTGGCAAGCATGGGTTCCATTATTTCCGCCATTCTTGGCGGTCAGGCTAGACTGTTTCGACCCCAGCCGCAGCGCGGACCCATGCCCATGAACGACCGCGAGCTGCTCGTGCGCCTCGCGCAGGCCCCTTGCAGCGGGAGCGTGCTCGCCCGCGAATTCGGACTCACGCGAGCGGCAGTGTGGAAGCACATGCACGCCCTGCGCAGTGCCGGCATCGAAATCCGTGCGCGGCCCGGCAGCGGTTACGCCCTGGGCACGCCACTGGATCTGCTCGACCCGGCGCGCGTGCGCAAGGATTTGCCAGTCGAGGTCGCAACCGGCATCGACAGCCTCGAAGTCGCCTGGGAGATCGATTCGACGAATGCCGAACTGCTGCGGCGAACGGCGACTTCCGGCGTGCAGGTCCTGCTCGCCGAATGCCAGAGCGCCGGCCGCGGGCGCCGAGGACGTGCGTGGACATCGCCACTGGCCGCGCATCTGTACCTGTCGCTGCAGCGGCGCTTCGATGGAGGCGTTGCGGCGCTGGCGGGCTTGAGCATCGCGGTCGGGGTCGCCGCGGCCGAAGCGCTGCGCGCGCTCGGATTCGCTGAAGTGGGCCTCAAGTGGCCGAACGACCTTGTGGCGGCCGACCGAAAACTTGGTGGCATCCTGATCGAGTTCGGTGGCGAAGACGCGGGCGTGGTGCGCGCGGTGATCGGCATCGGCATCAATGTGCGCATGCCCGATTCCGCGGCCGCGATGATCGACCAGCCGTGGATCGACCTGCAGCAGCTCGGCGTGCACACGCCATCGCGCAATGCGCTCGCAGCGGCGTTGATCGCGGCGCAGGTGCGTGCGCTCGATCAATTCGCCGACGCCGGGCTCGCGCCATTCCTTCCGCGTTGGCGCGCGCTGGATGCTTTGCGCGATCGCGCTGTCGAGGTGATCGCCGGCAACCATCGCGATCCGGGCATCGCCCTCGGCATCGCCGACAGCGGCGCCCTTCGCGTGCGCCATGCCGACGGCGAGCGCGACTACCACAGTGCCGAAGTGAGTATCCGTGCAAATGATTGAACATCCTGTTCAACACTTGCGCGCCGCGTGCGGCGGCCGTAGGCGCTCCATGCGCCTGCCGGCACTTCCCACATCCATTTGGGTCGCAGCTCCGCACGCGACGCCGCGGCGGCCGTGTTGCCGCAGTGGCCGCGCGCGGTCCATCCTCGTACTGCAATCATGAAACGCCACGCGAACTGGTTGATCGACCTCGGCAACACGCGGCTCAAGTGGGCGCGCTCCGATGCAATCGCATCCGGCGACACCCACGCCATCGCGCACGACGGAACCATGAAAGCCCGCCTGCTCGCCGCGGCATTCGCCGCGATCCGGCCTGGCGACCAAGCGTGGATCGCCTCGGTCGCATCGCCCGCATTGACCACGGCGGTCGAAGCCGCATTGCATCGGCATGGTGCGACGGTCGTGCGCGCGAGCACGCAACCTGCTTGCGCCGGAGTGCGGATCGCCTACGCCGATCCTTCGCGACTCGGCGTGGATCGATTTCTTGCGCTTCTTGCTGCGCATGCACGCGCGCAGGGTGCGTGGTTGATCGTGGGTGTCGGCACCGCGCTCACCATCGATCTGCTCGATGCGGACGGCGTGCATCACGGTGGCCTGATTGCGGCGTCGCCGACCCTGATGCGCGAAGCGCTGGCACAACGCGCGCCGCATTTGCCGGTCGATGGCGGGGCTGTCGTGGATTTTGCGAGCGATACCACAGACGCACTCGCGAGCGGCGCGATCCTGTCGGCGCGCGCGCTGGTCGCGCGCAGCCTGCGGGCCGCGCGCCGCCGTCTCGATGCAACTCCGGCCTTGTTGATCGCCGGCGGCGGTGCGCAGGCGTTGTGCGATGGTTGGCGCCTGCGTGCCGAACGCGTGCCCGACCTCGTGCTGCGCGGCCTGCACGTCTATGCACAGGCTGCGCGCAAAGCGATGCGACGTTAGACTACGCGGATGCTCCCGCGCGCCATCGTCCTGCTGCTCGTCGTCATGAACCTCGGCGCCCTCGCCTGGTGGACGCTGCACGCCGATGCGCATCCCGCGGCGGTTCCGACCACCCAGCAAAACGTGCCGGCACTCGTGCTGTTGAGCGAGTCCGAGATCGCGCGGCAACCCGCATCGTCGGACGAGTTGGCCGCCGCGCCCGATCCGAACTCCGCGACACCGCGCTGCATCACCATCGGTCCATTCGCGACACCTGCCGACATGCGGCGTGCGATGAACACGCTCACGCCGCTGGTCGGGCGCATTCAGTACCGGCAAGCCAACGGCACCGTCATGCACGGCTATCGCGGGTTCGTTGCCGCGTCGGTGAGGCGCGATGCCGCGCTGGAAGCCGCGCGCCAGCTCGCCGCAAAAGGCATGAGCGATTACTACGTGGTGACCTCTGGCGCGCAGGAAAATACCATCTCGCTCGGACTGTTCAACGACTTGGCAAACGCGGAAAAAAGGCGCGACCAGATTCGCCCTCTCGGCTTCGATGCACGCCTCGAGCCGCGCCTGGACGACGCCCAGCAATACTGGGTCGATGCCTTCGTCGCGCGCGATTTCGACTGGCACGCGCACCTTACCGGCTTCTCCAACCTGACTTCGAAAGACATCGCCTGCGCCGGAACCAAGTAGCGATGGTCGGACTGGCTCGCGCGCCGGAACCATGCCCGCTAGAATAACGCCATGCCGGCATAGCTCAGTTGGTAGAGCAACTGATTTGTAATCAGTAGGTCACGGGTTCGACTCCTGTTGCCGGCACCAAAAGACGGTTTCAAGCCATCCCACACGATCCGATGAAACCTACAAGACCCGCCTAAATGGCGGGTTTTTCGTTTCAGCCCATCCCGACTGATCCCATTGCATCCCTGCAGTGCCGGGGGTATCTTCGGGGGTACAAGCCGCCATGGAACCGAATTATGGGGGTATCACGGTGACGACGACGACCGACAAACTGACCACGAAGACCGTCGAAAAAGCGCGCGCGGGAAAGCATTTCGACGGCGCGGGGCTGTACCTAGACGTCAAGCCTAGCGGCTCGCGATATTGGCGCGTGAAGTACCGATTCGCCGGCAAAGAGAAGCTACTCGCACTCGGAGTCTTCCCCGATGTAGGGCTCAAAGAAGCGCGCCAGCGACGCGACGCCGCGCGCGCGCTGCTTCGGGATGGCATCGACCCGTCCGCAGAACGGAAGGCGGTACGGCGCGCCGCTGAGGCAATCGCGGAGAACAATTTCGAGGCCGTGTCGGCCGAATGGCTCGCCAAGCAGAAGTCGAACATGGCGATTGCGACTTTCAACAAGACGAAATGGATGCTCGACGATCTGCTCGTGCCATGGCTGGGCAAGCGTCCGATCGGCGACATTGATGCGCTCGAAGTGCTCGCTGTCGTGCAGCGCGTAGAAGCCCGTGGAGCGCACGAGACAGCGCACCGCGTGAAGCAACTGGCTGGCAGGGTTTTCAGGTATGCGTGCGCGACTGGACGCGCCACGCGCGATCCTACGGCCGTCTTGAAGGGTGCGTTGACAGCGGCAAAGCCGGAGGAACGCGCAGCCATTACAGAGCCGGCGAAGGTCGGGGAGCTACTACGCGCAATCGACGGTTATGCGGGCGGCCTAGTCACGCGCTGCGCCCTGCAGCTCGCCCCGCTCGTTTTCGTGCGACCTGGAGAACTGCGCACGGCCGAATGGGCAGAGATCGACCTCGACGCGGCTGAATGGAACATCCCGGCCGAGAAGATGAAGATGCGCAGGGATCATCTCGTCCCACTGTCGCAGCAGGCGATAGCGACTCTCCGCGAGATCGAGCCGCTCACCGGGCGCGGACGCTACGTTTTCCCCGGCGAACGCAGTCGGCAGAGACCCATGAGCGAAAACACGCTAAACGCGGCACTCAGGCGACTTGGATTCGACAAAGACACCATGACAGCCCACGGATTCCGTGCGACCGCTCGCACGATCCTCGATGAGCATCTGGGATTCCGCCCCGACTATATCGAGCACCAGCTCGCGCACACCGTGAAGGATCCGAACGGACGCGCATACAACCGCACTGCATTTCTAGCCGAGCGCCGGAGCATGATGCAGTCATGGAGTGACTTTCTCGACGCGCTGCGCACTGGTGCCAACGTCGTGCCGATTCGCAAGGGCAAGGTGGGATGATCTGACCGCGTAACAACGCCGAGCACGACGTGGTAAGCGCTAGGGCTTCCTGCATCGTTGGCATGGCGATTCACTCAGGGCGCTACGGAGGAGAGCTGTGGCGAAAGTACGGCGGATAGAAATTCCCCGCATTCTCACTGACACTGTTGGTGGCGGCGCCTTTCCTGTTGTCGGGAAAGATTGGATGACGGAACCGTTGAATGAAGCCATCAAGGTGGTCAGTCAAGGCCGCAAGTTCTTCACGGTGCTTGATGTCGATCGCATTCGCCGGGCCGCTGCTCAATGGGAAAAGCACCCAGACGTTCGCAAAATCGAAAGATGGCTTGGAAAACGCGAAGCACCACCAGAAGACTCGACAGTCGTCTTCTGGCTCTCGATTGCCGTCCGTAACGAGTGGGAGAAGCTCCCAAGACGCACGAAGGCGCAGCATCGCGCATTGTACAAACGCATTGAAACACTCTGTACTGACCTCGAAGAAGCGCTTAAAGAGACTGGGCATACATTCTTGCGCAGCGGCGGCTGGGGCATGCAAGACGCGACCGTTGTAGATTTAATGACCGATCCTGAGATTGCTACGGCTGACGATGTAATGGCTGGAGGTACGTATTCATTGGGCAACTTTCAGCTGTACTCCATTTTCCCAAAAATGGAAGATTTGCTTGCTCGCTTCGCCGTCGCCGCAAAGCAACTGAGCTCCCAAGGGCCCGCACACAACCAACCGAACAAACGAGGCGCGGAGCGTGGATATTTCGTGCGGCGCATGAGTGAGCTTTTCTTTCGGCGATACGAAGAGAGTCCGGCAGACGTGATCGCCGCGGTTACAACGATCGCGTTGAGCGAACCGACCGATCGCGAGCTAGTCGCCAAATTGCTTAAACGCGGAACACTCTACTAAGGTTCTTGGCAAGAACGTTCCGACGGTGACATGCGCTACAACGTCCATTCTTTCGACTGTTGTAGAGACTCCATGATCCCCACGAAGCCCGGCACATCGCTTGGCATCCCGTGGGGTAGTCATGAAGCACAACAGCATCGCGGCGACGATGATCGCCAACAGTAACGCGCTACTGCGGCTTCCGGCAGTCAAAGCCCGAACGGGCCTGAGTAGATCCGAAATTTACCGGCGCTGCGCCGCCAATCCGCCGACGTTCCCACGCCCCGTAAAGCTGGGCGAGCATGCAAGCGCATGGGCCGAGCATGAAGTGTCCGCATGGATCGCTGATCGCATCGCCGCACGGGATGGGAAGGGGCGTGCCGCATGAACCGGCCAATAGAAAAGCCCCGACGTGCTAGTAACACGCGCGGGGCTTTAGAGGTTGCCAATCGCTGGGGAGTGATTGACGACGCGAAGCATACGCCGCAGATGGCGAGCTTGCGAATCCAGGCCGCCGCGGCGATTCGTACCGCATGCGAACAGCTCGATTGGCACGCACTGGCAGCTGATGCACCCGATCTGGCTACGGTTGACGCTGCCGATCTACTCGACGCCGCCCGCGATGCGCAGGCAGGTTCGCTGTGACACGGGGCCAAGCGATCGCGGCCATGTGCCGCCAATGCATCCATGATCCGCACGCATCCGGGACGTGGCGCGAGCAGGTAGGAATCTGCCGTTGCACCGATTGCGCGTTGTGGCGCTTCCGTCCGCTGCCGGGCAATGCACCGCCGTGGATCGCATCGCGCGAACCCGACAACCTACCCGACGGCTTCGCATCGCTCGACCACGATGCGGCGATCCGTCGCCTGCGCGAGAACATCGCCGCTAAGGTCAACCGATGCACTGTGCACGCGATCCGTGACATGCACCGAGATGGGGGAGCCTCCCATGGGGGTGCCGATGCACATCAACAAGACGAGCGCGATGGTGCCATGCGGGGCGAGCATGGATGACCTGAACGCGCCCGGCCCTACAAAAGCCGGGTACTTCCGTGTCTCGCTGCCGGTGGCTGCCGCACTGGTGGACGCGACCGAGGACCCAGAGATTCTCGCGGCTTGGCTGGTGCTGCGTCGCTATGCCTTCGGAAAGCAACGCGAACTAACCGCAGCCGGCGCTCAGAGCATCGCCGCAGCGTTGTCAATATCGCGCTATCGGGCTGGCGGGATCCTTCGGCGTCTGTTGCGCTTGCGCTATGGCGAACGTGAGTCGGCTTTCATCATGAGCGCCGCCGACTGGAATGCCGCTACAGGCCACAAGGTCCCGCCGATGCGCGGCAATGCGTGCGTGTACGTCATGCCCGCGCCAGTCGGCGACTGCGCCTATCTTCCAGACCTGCTGATTCCGTCGGGGGGCGGGCCGTCTTGGCTGGCCGGATTGTGCGAAGGCGACAACGCTGCAGCCGAACTAGACGCGTTGCGGCTGCTGCTACACCTTCACGCGGTCATATCCTGCGCCGACTTCATAGGAGCCGATCCCGGTGCTTTCCCATGGACAAAGTGGAGCACCGATGGTGACCATGAAGGCTTTGAGCTAGGCCATGCAGGCGAGCATCGCGGTCGGCATTATTGGCTGGTCGCTGAGACAGACAGGAATGTGATGCAATGGACGACTATCAAAGCCGTTACCGGCGGGCTAACCGAAACCCACCAGGCGCGATTCTGGGCCGCTTTGAAATTGCTGATGGAGCGTGGACTGCTCTATCGCATCGCCATCGTTTCGGATGCCCGCGGGCGGTTGCGGTATCCGCTCTGGGTATATGGCGAGTCGCATCGGGCGCGTTTGCAAGCGCAGGGCATCTGTCCAGACCTGGCACGCGCCTTCCAGCGGCAAGCGTCGCGCGCTCGCCTCGACGCCCCGTTCGAATTGATGTCTCACGTTCTGAGTAATGACATTGAAGGCGGCAGTGGCCTGTTCCTGTGTGCGACCGCTACGCCGAACCCGCCAATAATCCGCACCGTCTATGCGCCGACCTTCATCGCGCCGACACCGGAAAACATGCAGGGCATCCAAGCCGTAGCCGCACTCTGCCGGACATGGGAATGATTTCAGCACTTCCATGTATTCCATGACTTCCATGCTCTCCATGACTTTCCATGCCTTTCCATGTTTTCGCAGTACGAGACAGGTGCACGCGCTTCACTCGCATAAAAGTGGGAAGGGTCATCACGTGGCCAGTGACAGCCGGGAGAAACGCTGGAAACCAGCGGTGTCAACAGCATGACTACGGTAAATTGCCTCCAAGAGCCTTGTGTAGCCTCATTCTGATCCGTTGGCACGAATCGCTAATGCGCAGCGTTTTGCCTTTCCGAACGTGATAAGACCAGGGCCACGACAGCGCTCAAATCAGTCGATGCGTGGCGAGGGTCGTGCTCATTGGCGCACGCGCGCGCGCGCGAGGCCGGTCAGCTCGGCATCGGCAGTAGGGATTGTTGATGATGGCTCACCGCTGCCGCGGCCAGGCCGATGAGACAACATAGACTTCTTTATCGACGGTTCCGCGATCGCGCGACTCGATTCGATTCCAATTCGACCAGTCCAATGAAGTCGGTAGGCGAGATCTGCAAAGCACTCGAAAGCTTGAAGATCGTCTTGAGACTCGCTGAGTTGAGACCACGCTCTAACAAACTAATGAAGTTGCGTTGCAAGCCAGCGTCCAGGGCAAGTGTTTCCTGCGATAGCTGACGCTCTTGGCGTAGCTTCCGCAACACGATCCCAAAAGCGATTTCTGGCTCCACTCCACCCCCCGTTGCTAGCAGGAAGGGTGGTGGATGGCCGCATGTGCGTCTTCACAATATACTGGTCATCAATTGCTGGCTGGCCCGATGCGGTCGCCATAGGGCTTGCAAGATCTCGCATTGGAGAAACGTACGAGCAGGCCGATGTTGTCTCTGACAGCATTGCTCTCTGCGGCAACAGTCAAGCTGAGGATCAATCGGATCCAACTACGATGAAGTTTTCTGCCATTCCCGAGAACTTGTTCAAAGCAATCAAGGCGCTTCGCGAAAAGCGTCCATTGAAGCTGGGGGGTGATGCGCTCATCAAGATCAAGGCGATCGAGGAAGGTCTGATTGTGGAAGCCTACTCGTCCACCGCTACCGTTACTGCGGATGTCGATGTGACGGGAGAATTTGTCACTACCTGGAAAGGGTTCGGGCGAGTTCTTGGCACCTATCCGAAAGGCAAGCCAGTGACGTTTGCAGTCTCCGGGAATGGGTTGCTCATTGATCGATTGCGATTTCCAGTGACAACTGGAGTCAACCCTAGCCAGCAAGATAGCGTCCCAGACACAGAGAAGCTCCAGGATGGCACTCAGCTACTAACAGCAAAGCGAAGCCGAACGCGACTCCGGGCCGACACGAAGAGGCCCCTAGACCCTTCTCGAGCGAGGCAGTTGGCTCAGGCATTTGTAACTGCGCGGCTGGAACTGATTCCCTGGGATGGCCCGTCAGCAGGCATATACGATGCCGACACGCAGACAGACTTCTTCTTTTTCGTTGTTCGCCGCGATCGGCCGCGCGTCGGCAGAGAAGAGTGCGTAGCAGTGTCGAAGTCCACTGGCGTTGTTCGGTCGATGGGTTTCGTCGGTGACTGACGACGAGCGAGACAACCTGGGTGTAAAGGAGCAGAAAAGTCTGGCGGAGCTCCTCAAGCTGGCCTACACCAAGCCGCTCTCTGCTCAGAGCAGAACCCGCGGAACGGGGAGCCGGTCGTGCCCGGCTTCGACGCGAGTCTTTGGTGAGGACGCCTTCCTTAGCCGAACAGCTTAGTTAGCAATGTTCGATTCGGTTCTTTTGTGGGGGCGTCGAGAATGCGCCAGAGCGCCCTCGACTGGATCGCTTACCTGCCGGACGTGCTGCTGCAGTTGGGGAAGGCGACGCAGGCGACGACGGCTTTCCGGTCACTTTCAACCCCGTCTCCAACATCACGTGCACTATCTGGTTAACAATCGGTACTCTTACGCTCTGACTCCGAATCTGCGAAGGCCCGACGCAAACGGAATGCGCAAACCAATCCTCCTGCAGTCCTCAGGCATACGTGACAACCACACAAGGGGGCGCGTCGCCGATTTCTTGTCTGAGAGAGTTTCGGATAGGAGCGCCCTATCGATCGTTTCAGCGTATTTCACGATCTACGCCTACCAGGCACTTGCCGACCGCCTAGATGCCATCAGTGGTCTGCGCTTCCTATTCGGCGAGCCGCGTTTCATCGCTTCTCTCGACCCCGACAAGACGGACAAGAAAGCCTTCAAGATCGAAGACGAAGGGTTAGAACTTGCCAACCGCCTCCAGCAAAGGGATGTGGCGAGGCGTTGCGCCAAGTGGATCGAAGACAAGGTTGAGATTCGTTCGGTGCGTCAGGCGAATCTGATGCATGGGAAGCTCTATCACATCCACGATGGGCATCGTGAGCATGCGGTGCTCGGTAGCTCGAACTTCACGATGCGCGGGCTCGGTCTGTCGCAGACACCAAACATCGAGCTGAATCTTGTCGTGGACAGCGATCGCGACCGGACGGATCTCAAAGCCTGGTTCGATGAAATCTGGAGCGACGACACACTCGTTGAGGACGTAAAGGCCGAAGTCTTACGCTATCTGGAGCAGCTCTACGTTAACCATGCGCCGGAGTTCATCTACTTCAAGACGCTCTACCACATCTTCGAGCGTTTCCTTTCCGGTCAAGCCGACGATGCCGCGCGGTTTGACCAGATGGCGATCATCGACACCGAAATCTGGAAGGCTCTGTTCGACTTCCAGAAGGACGGTGCGAAGGGGGCCATCCACAAGATCAACACCCACAACGGTTGCATCCTTGCTGACAGCGTTGGTCTCGGCAAAACCTACACGGCGCTGGCAGTCATCAAGTATCACGAGTTACGCAACCTTCGTGTCTTGGTGCTCTGTCCGAAGAAGCTGCGCGACAACTGGACGGTCTATCTAGCGCAAAACAACAGCGAGCTGAACCCGTTCCTAAAGGATCGCTTCGCATACACGGTGCTGTCGCACACCGACCTGTCACGAGATTCAGGCCGTGTGGACGGCGTCAATCTGGCCGCTCTCAACTGGGGCAACTTCGACCTCGTGGTGATCGACGAGTCCCATAATTTCCGTAACAACACGCCGGGAAAGAAAGACGAAGAAGGCAACATCATCAAGATGAGCCGATACGAGCGGTTGATGAAGGATGTAATCACGTCGGGAATCAAGACGAAGGTCATGCTGCTCTCAGCCACGCCAGTCAACAACGACCTGAAAGACTTGCGCAATCAGATCTACTTCGTCACCGAGAATCGCGACACCGCGTTTGTGGATAGCTTCGGCATAGCCAGCATCAAGGACACATTGGGGACCGCACAGAAGACCTTCATGGAGTGGGCTAAGCGCTCCGGCGAGAAGGACGCTGGGGAACTCATGGATCGTTTGTCAGCAGGATTCTTCACACTGCTCGATGAGCTGACGATCGCTCGCTCACGCAAGCACATCAAGAAATACTACAAATCCTCGCTCGAAAGGATCGGCCGATTCCCCACACGGAAGAAGCCGGAATCAAAATTCTCCGAGATTGATCTCAAGGGCCGTTTTCAGACCTACGACCAGCTCAACGACGATATTTCGAAATACCAATTGTCGTTGTTCAATCCCTCGCGCTACGTGCGCGAAGAGTTCAAGTCTCACTACGAAGAAAAGACGATCCGCAACTTTTCACAGGCCGACCGAGAGGGCTTCCTCATCGGCATGATGAAAGTTAACTTCCTCAAGCGCTTGGAAAGTTCAGTCCGAGCCTTCGCCATCACGATGGAACGTACAGTCGCCAAAATCAACGACTTGGAGAATCGCCTCAAGCACTTCCTGGCCCACAGGGCAGAGAACTCCGAGGACGTGCAGCCAGACGCCTTGATGGAGTCAGGGGAAGAAGACGAGGATCTGGTCGGTGCCTTTGAAGTGGGTGCGAAGCTCAAGTTCCAGATGGCGCACCTCAAGGTGGAAGAATGGCTTGTGGCTCTCGCCAAGGACAAGAAGCAGCTCTCTCGTCTGGCCAATGACGCGCGCGCTGTGGATGCGAAGCGTGACGCGAAGCTGGCCGACCTAAAAAAGATCATCGAAGACAAGGTCCGAAATCCCAGCACCAACTCGGCCGATGAGCCGATTGGCAAGGTGATTGTCTTTTGCGCCTTTGCCGATACGGCGGCTTACCTCTATGAAGAACTTGAGGATTGGGTGCGCAAGACACTCGACGTCCATATCGCCCTGGTGTCCGGCGGAACCAGGCCCAACCGAAGCACTTTTGGCAGATCAGAGTTCGCGCAAATCCTCACCAATTTTTCGCCCCGTGCCAAGCAGCGCAACAAAATGAAGTCCATGCCGCAGGACGGAGAGATCGATGTCCTCATCGCAACCGACTGCATTTCCGAGGGCCAGAACTTGCAGGACTGCGATCTGCTTGTGAACTACGACATCCACTGGAATCCGGTGCGCATCATCCAGCGCTTTGGTCGTATAGATCGCATCGGCAGCCTTAACAGCGCGATTCAGCTCGTCAACTTTTGGCCCACACCGGACCTCAATAAATACATCAACCTCAAGAATCGAGTTGAAGCGCGCATGGCACTGGTCGACATTGCGGCGACTGCCGAAGACAACGTCCTCAACACCAAGGACATCGAGGATCTTATCCAGGAAGACCTGCGCTATCGCGACAGGCAACTGCTGCGCCTAAAGGACGAGGTGCTCGATTTGGAAGACTTCAACGAGTCTGTCACGCTCAACGAGTTCACTCTGGACGACTTCCGCATGGAGCTAGCGAACTATATCGAAGCAAATCGGCAGAGGCTCGAAGAGGCTCCGTTCGGCTTGTACGGCGTAGTTCCGCCTCACCCGGAATATCAGACCATCAAGCCTGGTGCCATCTACTGTCTGCGCCAGCGCAATGACGGCGGTGGTAGCGAGGCCGTGAACCCGTTGCAGCCCTATTTCCTCGTGTACATCCGTGAAGATGGCCAGGTGCGATACAACTTCACTGCGCCGAAACAGATTCTCGAAATATTTCGCGCACTCTGTTCCGGAAAGACCGAGCCGTATTCCGCACTGTGCGAGCTATTCGATAAAGAGACCGGGAACGGCGAGGACATGAGCCGCTATAGCTCGCTCCTGGATAGTGCCGTGGGAGCTATCGCGGCGCAGTTTGGGAGGAAGAATGTCAGCAATCTGTTCGCTGGCCGTGCTGGCAAGCTCATGGATGCTAGCAAACAGGTGAAGTCAGCGGCTGACTTCGAACTCATTACTTGGCTCGTGATTGAAAATGAGAAGGCCACGGCATGACCGAAGACATCGAGCGCCGTCACGCCATCCAGGTCGCGCTATCGCGACTCTCCCAACAGCCCTTGCGTAGCGGAGCACTTGCGCTGTTTGAAGCTCTTGGCTATCGCAGTGACAAGGTCGCTGACTTTCCCGATACGCCCAGGGATTTCGTTGCTGCCGTCGAGCAATCCACGGCTGGAAAGGGACCGTTCAATCACGAGAAAGCACTAGTCACTCGTTGGCAACAATGTGCGTTCCTATTTCAGATCACGGACGAGGAGGTTCCGTCGCTAGGTGATGGCGCGACATCGAACGGATCCAGCCTCTTTGGCGATGGCTTCGTTCGCGGTCAGATCGAATCCTTCGTCTTCATCGCCATCGAACTGCAAGGCGAAGAATGGAGCCGTACGCAGTTAGCAGGGATCACTCGCGCTCTCAATCAACGATTTCCCATGCCCGCAATTGTGCTGTTCAAGCACGGTTCGCTGGCGTCATTGGCAGTGATAGATCGTCGAATCAATAAGCGAAACAGCACACAGGATGTGCTGGAACAACGCATTACCGTCATCAAAGATGTTCGTTGCGACAAGCCGCACCGTGCACATTTGGAAATTCTGGCGAGCCTAGCGATTGAGAAACTTTCAGAGAAGCGTCGCCCCGCGAACTTCGTGGATCTTTACGCAGCATGGATTGAGGCTCTTTCAGTACAGGCGCTAAACAACCGCTTCTACAAGGAGCTTGCCAATTGGTATTTCTGGGCCATCGATGAAGTGCAATTCCCGGATGGCGCGGAGAAGGACGAAGCCGTTAGGAATGCGATCAGCGTCATTCGCCTGATAACCCGCTTGATCTTTGTATGGTTCATCAAGGAACGTCAGTTGGTCCCGGAAGCTCTGTTCGAGCCTCACGCACTTCGAGACGTCCTCAAACAGAATCCGGAAGCGGTTGCTAACGACAGTACCTACTACAAAGCCATTCTCCAGAACCTCTTTTTCGCCACTCTCAGCACTTACATGGGAGATGCACGCCGCTTTAGGGGCAAGCACAAGTCCGGAGGACTCGATTCGCACCACGGTATTCCCAATGTCTTTCGCTATGAGAATTACTTCTCGAATCCGTCTAAAGCGTTAGAGTTGTTTGCGGAGATTCCCTTCCTAAACGGTGGTCTATTTGAATGCCTCGACAAGCGCATCGAACGCGGTGCACAGCACACCATCATTCGGGTAGATGGGTTTTCGGATCGCGCAGACAACCCACTGCAAGTGCCAAACAAATTGTTCTTTGCGCACGAAATTCCGCTTGATCTGAATGAGACCTTCGGCACCAGGGGCAAGAAGTACTCGACGCGTGGACTAATCCACATTCTCAACTCCTACAAATTCACAGTGGATGAAAACACTCCTCTGGAACAGGAAGTGGCCCTTGATCCGGAGTTGCTTGGCAAGGTTTTCGAAAACTTGCTAGCGTCCTACAACCCGGAAACCGCAACAACGGCGCGCAAGCAGACTGGTTCGTTCTATACACCGCGTGAGATTGTCGACTACATGGTGGATGAGTCTCTGCTCAACCACCTTGCAGACGCGATCACATCAGCGAGTCAGGCTAGTGATGTCCAGAAGCTAGGCCAGCTTCGCTCTTTGCTCTCCTACTCAGATTCCCCGCATGGATTCAGTGATCAGGAGGTCGCGTCATTGATCGGCGCGATCGATCACATCACAGTGCTGGACCCGGCTTGCGGCTCCGGTGCCTTTCCGATGGGCATGCTCCTGAAACTTGTGCATGTTCTCGGCAAACTCGATCCGGGCAATCAGGAGTGGAAGGCTCGGCAGGTGGCGAGGGTCGAGCGCATGATGAGGGAGGCTGATGGCTTCGAAGATGCCGACCTGCGGGTGCGGGTGCTCGGAGACCTGCGCAATCAACTCAAAGATCTGGATGAAGCCTTCGAGCGCAATCAGCTCGACTACGGGCGCAAGCTCTATCTCATCCAAAATTGCATTTTCGGTGTGGATATCCAGCCGATCGCGGTGCAGATCGCGAAGCTGCGGTGTTTCATCTCATTAATTGTCAACGAAACAATCGATAGCACGCGGCTCAATCGCGGCATTCGGCCATTGCCAAATCTTGAGACCAAGTTTGTCGCCGCCAATAGTTTGATCGACATCGAACGTCCGCAACAGGGGATGCTCAGCTCCTACAGCAACGAAATGGATAGCATCGAACATGAGCTTCGACGTGTTCGCGAAAAGCACTTTCATGCGCGGACACAAGAGACCAAAGATCGATGCCGCGCAGAAGACCATCGATTGCGAGATGAGATGGCCAGACTGCTGACCTTGGACGGGTTCTCGCCGAAAGCCGCGCGCAAACTTGCCGACTGGAATCCCTACGACCAGAATCATGCTGCGCCGTTCTTCGATACGCACTGGATGTTCGGGTTGCACCAAGGCTTTGATATCGTCATCGGGAATCCACCGTATCTTCGTGTACAAGGCTTGCAGCAGTCCCAGCCAGATTTCGTGCCGCAGTATCGCGAGCGCTTCAAGTCGGCTACTGGGAGTTTCGACATCTACGCCCTGTTCGTCGAGCGTGGCTACCAGCTGCTCAGCAAGCAAGGTCAGCTGGCTTACATTTTGCCGCACAAATTCTTTCAGGCCAGCTTTGCCGTAGCGTTGCGCAAGCTATTGACTAAGCGCAAGGCCTTGCGCCAAGTCATGCGTTTTGGTGCCGAGCAGGTGTTTGAGGAAGCTACGACCTATACCTGTCTGCTGTTCTTGGCAGCAACGCCTAACCCGCGATTCGATCTTTTTGAAGTGCGCAGCCTTGCACATGGCGATGATGTGCTCAAGGCCGCTCGAATGCATGAGGCCCATCCAGACTATGCCTACGGTGCCTTAGCCGCTCCGACCGATGAGAACTGGGACTTTGCTCTTGGCGAGAGCAACAAGGTGCTCGCGCGGTTGAAGCAACATCCGCGCACGTTGGGCGATATCACACGTAAGATTTTCCAAGGCATCGCCACAAGTGCTGACAAGATTTATGTGTTGGAACTGCTTGGACAGGACGGCGATCTTTTACGCTGTTATTCGAAACAGCTTGAGTGTGAAGTCGAGATCGAGCGCGGCTTTACTCGCCCATTCTTGATGGGTAAGCATGTGCACCGCTACGAGCCGGCCAGGCCACGCAACGTCGTGGTCTTTCCCTATTGGTTAGATGGTAGAAAGGCGGAGCTCATGACGCAAAGTGAGATCCGGAAACAGTTTCCATTGGGGTGGAAGTATCTCAAGAAGAATAGGCAGGCGCTGGGAGAGCGAGAGCGCGATCGCATGCACGGTGAAGAGTTTTACGCCTATATCTATCCCAAGAACCTAGTCGAATTTGACGCAATCAAGGTAATGACGCCCGAGATCGCATTGGGTTGCCAGATGACATTGGATGCCAAAGGTATCTGCTATCACACGACCAAGGTTTACAGCGTGGCCTTCAATGAAAAGGCTAAGGCGAGCGGGAAATTCTGGCTTGGCATTCTCAACTCCAAAGTGCTTTGGTACTTCATCACCAAGACGGGCTATGTCCTGCGTGGTGGCTACTACACATTCAAGACTGACTACCTGAATCCATTTCCGATTCCAGATTCAACCATAGGACAGCAGGAACAGATCGAACGATTGGTGGACATCGTGCTTGCACTGAGGGAGCAAGCCGCGGATCTAGCTGATCCGCCGGCGCGTGTGGCGGTGATGACCGCTTGGTTCGAGCAATTGATCGATGCGCTCACTTACGAACTGTATTTCCCGGAGGAATTTGTCGGCGAAGGCACTTCCGTGGGCGCTGCGTTGGGCAGCGTTGACTTGCCGGCAAGTCACGCCCTTGGCAAAAAGCCAGCAAAAGTTCTCGAACCAATATTTGAGCGCTTATACGATCCATTGCATCCTGTGCGCAAGGCGATGTTCGCGCTCGACAGCATTGCGCCGGTGCGCGTGATCGAAGGCAAAGCGTGAGAATCGAGCGCATCGAGATCAAGGACTTTCGCGGCTTTCCCGCCGCTTACGAGTTCAAGCTCGGCAAGCCTGGCCGCAGTCTGCTTATCTATGGCGAAAATGGAAGTGGCAAGTCGTCATTATTCCAGGCCCTCAAAGGGTTCTTTGCTGCGGCGGAGAGCAACAATCCAATTGCTCAATACGGCAACAGCTTCTTGCCAGCGCCAGAGCCACTGGTCAGATTGGATATCGTGGGCTACGAGACAGATGGCAGCCGTAGCACCGACTCCGCTATTTTTGAATGGTCGACAACTAGCTCGCCTGTCGGCCAAGCCCTGATACAGCAAGCCGGCAAGCTACATAGCTGCCTCGACTATCGTGACTTGCTGGAGACACATTACATCCATCGCGAGCGGGACCACGCTGACGTTTTCACTTTGCTGGCCAATGTAATTCTCACGCACTCTCAAAATCCAATTTCGGGGCTGAGTTTCAAAGAAGAGATAGAAGGGATTCGCAAGGATCGTACGCAGCCGTTCCGGAATCCGCACAAGACGAGGTTTCTGGAACGAATCAAGATTTTCAACCAAGGATTTGCAGATGCTGTTGAGCGATTGGTCAAGAAGGCGAATGAGCTAATTGCCGATTTCTTTTCTGATACAGAGATACAACTGAGCATCGACCGGTCGCTGGTCTTCATCGCTGCTGGTAAGGGAAAGTATCTAGAGAATCCGAAAGTCTTGGTGACGACAAGATTCTGCGGTCGGGATATTCCGAACCCGCATCAATTCCTGAATGAGGCCAGGCTGTCGGCGCTGGCGATCTGTCTCTATTTAAGCTCGTTGCTAATCGTGCCTGCGACGAAGATCAGGCTTCTCGTGTTGGACGACCTGTTGATCGGCATCGACATGTCCAACCGCATGGCCGTGCTCAAGGCACTACGCAAACATTTTTCCGAGTGGCAGATCATTCTCATGACGCTTGACAGGGTGTGGTTTGATACGGTGCACATTTACACCAAGAGCGAAAATAAGTGGTGGTATGGGGAACTCTACGCCGAGAAAGCGCCGGACAACACGCCTCTGCCGTTGTGGAAAGGAAACGGCGATGGCTGGACGCATTCATTGGAGAGGGCACGCGAACATCTAGCGTCCCACGACGATCGTGCAGCGGCTGTCTACGCGCGCGCTGCGTTTGAGGGCAAGCTCAAGAAATACTGCGACAAGAATGGTGTGCCTGTTCAGTACAAATCTGACTCGTCGAAAATGAAGTCTGAGATGTTCTGGATAGCAATCAAGAAGCGGCTAACAGATGCAAAAACTATCGCGACGTATCAGCAGCAGATCGACGAAGTTGAGGTCTACCGCAATACAGTCCTGAATCCCTTGTCTCATGAACATCCAATTACGTTGACGACAGCTGAGATTCGAGGAGCGATTGATGCTATCGCAGAGCTAGACAAAGTCCTGACGTGAGTACGTTCGACATCATCAACGACAGGAAGCTGATCTACCTCATTGGCTCAGCCCAACACAAGCTCGTCTAGATCGAGCCCGGTGTTGAAGCCGGCCATCAGTTAGAGTGGGGCCGAGCCGCTAGCTTCTGGGGGGAATGCCATGACTACTCACCTCACCACACGGTTGGTGTGGCACGACCGGGCTTGGGATGGACGCATCTGCGACTTTCCTAGCAAGAACGTTTCCTGCATGGTGCAGAAGCACATCCGGGACGGTCGGGACGACGCCAAGGAAGACAATTCAGCAGGTGTTCCCCTTGCCGAACTTGAGGGCTGGCAGCCGCCGTGTTCGCGCGACCCTATCGCGTTTGCACCTCGCGGCTATTCGATCAGCCACAACGACCCACTTGAGTTCCGCCAATTGCCTTCCGTAAGGGAGGAAGTCCCGCCTTTTTCGGTCTGCCCATCGCCATATCGCTGGATGCGTGAGGAAAACTTTCGCACTATCTGTGAGGACGAGAAGCTCGACATCCGAGAATCGGATGAGAAGGACAAAGAATCTGGTTGGGTCTTTGAACCTGATCGACAGATAGAACTGCTCAAGAATTTTTGGGGAAAGCTGGAGAAGAACAAGTCACTCGTATTCTTCTACTGCAATCACGGCAATCCACTCGATGAAAGCCTTAGCCGTATCCTGCTTGGTGTAGGCCGCATCTCGCAAATCAGCAACCAGCTGTATTTCGGAACAAAGCTGCCAAAATTTCCAGACCAGTATCCCATCTGGTCACGTTGCATCACTCATGACTTCTTGAAGCAGGGTTTTCGGCTGCCTTACCACGAATATCTCAAGGCTGGTCATGACCCAAAGAACATCCTTTGCGTCGTCCCAGAGACTGCGCTGTTGAACTTTTCCTACGTCGCTGAGCATCTTGGCGACGATATGGCTGTAGGGGCGCTGGAGCGGCTGATGCAGTCAGTGCAGGCCGTCAAGGACGAGGGGAAGGTGCCCGGTGACTGGGACCGTCATCTCGTTTGGCTCAATGACGTTCTCTCCGAGGTGTGGCAGGGCCGTGGGCCATTCCCCGGTATTGGCAGCGTGTTGCAATACCTTGGATGCGCCTCTGGGACGGCGTTCCAACGTCAAGTTCTGTTGCCTGTTCACGACAGCGGTGAGAACCCTTGGGACTACCTATTGGAAATTCTTGAAGGCCGTAAGAAGTGTGAACAGAAGCAATTCGTAAAGGCATTGAAACAAGCCGCTGATCGCTGGGCAGCGTACCCGAAACAACGCAGAAATCTACTTGCTCAGTTGGTTCGATTCGAATTGTCGCCAGCCCAGGTTGCGAGAATAGCCAACCCGGACAAGCGGGCGGAGTCGGGCATCAAGTGCACCGATAGCGAGATCGTGGCCAACCCCTACCTGCTATGCGAAATGGATCAAGGAGACGGCGAGTCAGAACTCATCGCTCTTGAAACGATTGACCGTGGAATGATTCCTGAGGGAGCCGCAGCTCGGTTCATCGACAAGGAGAATGTCTGTGTTCAGGACGATCCTCGGCGAGTGCGGGGCGTGGCTGTCGCTGTTCTGCAAGAAGCTGCCGAGAAGGGAGACACGTTGCTCCCATTCGCCGAAACCGTCAATCGCATTACAAAGCGGTTTCCCGAGAGTCGTGCCTGTAGACCAGATCGTGACTTGGTCCTAGGCCAAGCTAGCTTCTACCAAGAGTCACTCGACTTTCTCGTGGAAGGGGAACCGCCGACGATGGCGCTGAAATGGCTTTCCGAACTGGAGAAGGAAGTCACCAGCCGTTTAGCCTCGCGAACAAGAAAAAAGAACGCACCTCCGAGGGCAGGATGGAATTGGGAGGAGCTGTTGTTTGATGAGTTCGGCAAGAGGTCCGGCTCCAAGTTGTCCACGGAAGTGGAGGAACGGGCCAGAAAGGAAAAGGGAGAAGCCTTAGCCAAACTCTATGAAAGCCGTTTCAGCGTTTTGTGCGGTCGAGCTGGGACTGGCAAGACCTCAGTGCTAAAGGTCTTCCTCAAAGGACTTGAGGATCTGGAGGGTAAGCGGCCCATTTTGCTCCTAGCTCCGACCGGCAAGGCTCGTGTGCGGTTGATGGATCGTACGAAGAGAGACGACGGGAGTGTGCGGGACGCCTACACAATCCATCAGTTCCTGATGCGGCACAAATGGCTGAACCCTGAGAATTTTGCACTCAGGTTGGAAGGCGGAGACGAGCATGGCGCTTCCACCGTCATCATTGACGAGGCATCAATGATCCCAATCGACTTGCTCGGTGTTCTGTTCCGAGCTCTCGACTTGAATAAGGTGAGTCGCTTGATACTGGTCGGTGACCCAAATCAGTTGCCACCGATCGGTCCTGGTCGCCCGCTCGTTGACATCATCGCGTGGCTCGAAGCTGACGATGAGCGAAAGAAGTGCATCGCTAAGTTGATGGAGAGAGCAAGGCACGAGGATCACAACAGTCAGGCACTTCAATTGGCGGATGGCTATCTTGGGGACGACACGACGCCCGGCGACGACGACATGCTCTCTCGGGTCGCTCGTGAAGACGTGGGAGGCGATCTGGAGGTCCTCTACTGGCGCGATGGCAACCAGCTTGAGGAACAGCTTGCGGCTTCGATGAGGAAGCATTTAAAACTCACGGATGACGCGAAGCCGTACATTCCATTTAACGCCAGCCTGGGCCTTGCAAGCGATTCCAAGGAAAATAATCCGCTGCTGGCTGAACGTTGGCAGATTCTGAGTCCAGTGCGAATCCATGAGTTCGGTACGACTGAAATCAATCGAAAGATTCAGGCCAAATATCGGGGCGGGATGCTCAAGTATTCGAAGGGTCGTGGAGGTGTGAAGCCCTTCGGTGACGAGGAGATCGTCTGGACTGACAAGGTGATGCAGGCAGTAAATTGCCGAAAGAAGAGCTACCCAAAAGGCGAAGGGCTCGACTATGTTGCCAACGGAGAGATTGGACTCGTCGTGCAGACTTCCAAAGGGAAAGGCCGATCTGACTCGATACAAGTCAAGTTCTCAACGCAGCCGTTATCGTCGTACTACTATTCCCGGCCGAACGTCGATGGGGAACTGGAACTCGCTTACGCGCTCACTGTTCACAAGTCCCAGGGAAGCGACTTTGACATTGTCTTCCTGATCCTGCCGAAGAAGGCCTCGACGCTCTCGCGCGAGCTGCTCTATACCGGCTTGACCCGTTTTCGGCAGAAGATGGTGTTGTTGATCGAGCGGGATACGACAATTCTCGAAAAGCTCCGCAGCCCGCAATGTTCGGACACGCTGTTGCGGAACACGAAGATGTTTGTGCTGGCAGTCCGACCGGAATCGGTGGACCGCTATTTCGCCGAACACTTGATCCATCGCACGCGACCGTCCCCGGCGCACCCGCAAGGGATCATGGTTCGCTCAAAGTCCGAGGTCATCGTCGCCGATATCCTGACGAGTTTGGGAATCAGCTGCGAATATGAGGAAAAGCTCCCATCCAAGGACAATCCGAAGGATTTCAGATTGCCGGATTTTACGGTCACCTATGAAGGCGACACGTTCTATTGGGAGCACTTGGGGATGTTGTCGGTCCCGTCATACAAGGAGGCCTGGGAGCGAAAGAAGCAGTGGTATGCGGACAACGGCCTGCTAGGCCAAGTCATTACCTCAGAGGACGGCCCGGATGGCAGCATCGACGCAGCCGAAATCGAGCGGACGGCGCGTACGCGGATTCTCCTCGAATAGCGTGGCGTGTCGACTGCGATAGCGCCATAGAACAGTGGACGGCGGAGAGCCATTCCACCATTAATTCGGTGATCATGTCCGACAGCCGCAAACCGCCGGAGCCTTGTCGCCTATCCCGGCGAATAGCTGCAGTTCCTAGCCATAGAGCATTGGCTTAAAGAAGTTGTGAGCTTCCAGTCAGGCATCAAGCAAGACAAAAACGCTCTTGGCTGTGTCGTAGAGGATCATTAGCGAATAAACAAAGCACGTCAGGAGCATGGTCTGCAGTACGACAGGAGCGACGACGAATGGAAGCGCCTTGGCGTCTGCAAGCGATAGGATGATGAGTGCGGCAGCTATGAGCCCCACTTGCTCTTTGATCGAGAGCAGCATCTGTTCGCGGGTCCGGGAGAACTCGTCAGCAGAAACTCCCTTATCAACCAGGTCGCGGATCTTTGTCAATACGATTCCAAGCGTTGCCACATTAATCGCAAGGAGTCCAATTTGAATGTTCACAATATTCGATTTGAGGAAATCAGAGACGTATGTCGATTGAATGCTCGCCAACGCAAGCTGGGCGAGGCACGCAATTCCAAACGACATGAAGAATGACTTAGCGATGCTGGCGATCATTTGAGGGCTTCTCGGAGTATCGCTGCAACCTGGTCGGGAGGAGCGTTGATCTCAAGGTCCGTAAGTTCAACTTCGCGCGATGAACTTGAAGTGTGGAAGCGCTTTCTGATGCCCTTGACCTTGAGTGAAATATCGCCACCACCCTGACTTGTATAGTCGACTAGTCCTTGGACCGTAGCGTCCGAAGGGCTCAGATCAAGCGCCGCTGCTGGATCGGATTGGAGCTTTAGATCACCTTTCACTGAATTGGTGTCTTTGCTGAGTCTTTTTAAAGTATCCGAGAGTGTGTCTGAGATATTTGCCATGTTCGGCGTAATGAACTCAAACTCAACCCAAGTGATCTTGTGGTGGTGCTGTTCTACTAGGTCCCAAAAATAATTCTCGCGAAACATGCTTTCTACGTGCAGCCTAAGCCCCAGTCTTTCTAAAGACTGACGAGTCGCCTTTTGAACGACCTTGACTACGGTGTCTGTGCTGGCGAAGGCAGAAGGACGCTCTTGAACCGCGATGTATTGCTCGTCAGGGCGATTCAAGATGATCGCCGTTACATGCGGCCAGTTCTCGAGTTGTTCGACGAGAAATTCTGGCGTCTCTCTCGTCAGGGGCCGGTTGGTTGCCAACTGTAAAATAAACGCATCGTTTTGACTTCTTTCCACTTTCGCAACTAGGTCTCCGCCCCTATGGCGATATCTTGTAACAAAAGCAATTGACTCGGCAAAGAAAGTGTTCTTTCGTTCTATGACTTCTGATGGGGATACTCCGTCGTATAGATCGGCTGTATGGCGATCTATCGGCAGCAGTTGATACCGATAGACTTTGAAAGTGGTCAAAGCAACCATGCACTCTTCCCCTTAGTGCTAACGCCGAAATTCAGCGGCATTCCGAATCCGCCTAGCATCGGACGAGCCGTCCTTGTGGCTGTTCCATTGGACGGCGGCAAGAACTCTCTCACAACGATCGGACGGAATACAGCGCAGCCTCTTGTCGCATGCACTCGACGCATTGCCAAGTCGGGCCGCTCTGCTCGTCGACGATGCCTCGCATGGCGTTGCCGCAACACGAACATCGCTTCTGAGCAATATCGCGCTTGAAGCGACGGCGATCCCTTCGGCTCCATACGATTGTGCCGACACTGAGCGCAAGCAGCAGCGTCAGTGCAACTGTTGCCCACACTGCAGCGGGCTCGAGCGGCTGCGGGTGCGTCGATCCAGCAAAGGCCAGGGATCCGGTGGTTCCCGCGAGCAATGGGCCGAGGAACATCTTGACGAATGGACTGATGCGCACGATGGTCACCCCGAAGGAACGACGCCCCACGCAGCGAGTGCTTGCCCTGGTCGGCATCCGTGCCGATTTC
>Ga0157374_10000728_pt1 | contig 28766 bp, 18 predicted proteins | sample M25metaG_FD_115308 | JGI IMG/M metagenome (GOLD analysis project Ga0157374, IMG submission 115308) | Miscanthus rhizosphere microbial communities from Kellogg Biological Station, Michigan, USA - M2-5 metaG | ecosystem: Host-associated > Plants > Roots > Rhizosphere > Soil | place: USA: Michigan... | reverse complement strand
TTCCCTTCGCCCAATATGCCGATCGTTGCTTCCTTGCCGACCTTCGAAACAACTGTTAACCGGACTTTGCCCTTCTGGATGTAAAAGACGGAGTCTGCGGGATCTCCTTGAGTGAAAATGCCTCGCTTCTTGGCGACCGATACACTCTTTCGGCCTTCTCCAATAGTCGCAAGGAAGATCCCTGGATCGAAGCGCTGCTTCTTCGCTTTAGCAGATGAACCCATCAGCGTTAATTGTATTACCAAATGCAATACTTGAGAGACCTTCAGGGCGGAGGAAACTGAGGACCTCACCTTACGACTGCATTACCTCCTGCCGATTCCGTGCCTTGAGAACGGTCACTTGTCCGACGCAGTCAATCGCCGATCTCGATGTGGCTCGGTGCGTGGCAAGCCCGTGCTAAGTTCACATTTCTCGCCTGGTTTCGCACCGCAAGTGGGACACCGCACCGCCAGCGCTTGTTTCTCGGTTACTTTCATACTCCCACAGTGAACGCCTATTGATCAGCACGCTGGTCAATTCTGATCAGCGCGTCGAAGAACTTTCTCATCAAGAAACCTCACTCCGGTCGCCGGCCCCGACACTCCGCAGTGTGCCGTTGCTCCTGGTCATCAAAATCTTCGTGCCACTTCAGAATTCTGAAATTGCACTGACTACAGCACGATTCAACGTGAACCCGTCCATTCTTGCTAAAGGGGAGCCGAGCGAAGCCCAGAGTGGGAGGAAGCGACATCAAGTTGCCGGGCGAACTCGAGATTTGCCCGATCTGTACATTTCCGAGGCTCGTGCTCACGTCCATGAATTCCAACCCATTTGTATTACACAAGCCGTGCGCGCAGAAAGCTGAGCAAAATTGCACAAGAGGAAGGTGTAGAGACGACATTCACAGCTTTGGATTACCGCATTAGCATTGGGTGTCTCACACGCATCAGCTTCTGATCACTTTTGAACAGATCGGTTGATCCCTACCCGATACTGTCGAATCTCTAGAACGATCATGAACGAATTGGAGGCACTCGATGCCTGCCAACCAAAAAGAAGCTTTGGACAAGAATCACCCCACAGCAATCACTCACTCCGAGCAACCTGCCAACTCTCTCGGCCGAGATGGCCCCCCTCTGTTTTCGGGCCCAAAGGTCAGTGAAGCAAAGACAATAACTCAATTCCGCTTTCGCATTTTGGTAGTGGATGACGAACGGTCATTACGTGAAACAGCAGGGCTGATTTTGGAAAGCGAGGGCTATGAGGTTCTCACAGCCGCCGACGGAGTAGAAGGCTTACACGTGCTTAGCAAATCGCTGCCGGATTTAATCATTTCCGATTTGAACATGCCTCGGATGTCGGGCTTCGAATTTCTGGCAATTGTGCGCGAGCGATTTCCCCACATCGCCACCATTGCAATGAGCGGAGGATACAGCACCGGCGAAATGCCCCAAGGAATCTTGGCGGACGCGTTCGTACAGAAAGCCAGTTACAGTATCAAGGAACTTTCCCGCCAAGTCGCGAGGCTTCTGGCGGCTTCTCCCATCCGATCGGAAAAGAAAAAGAGTGAACGCGCTCCAGTCTTCTTGCCGAGAGACAGCGCGGGCTGTCTCACAATCTCTTGCCCCAACTGCCTGCGTCACCACAGACTAGAAGCAATGGGTCTGAACGGTGGGTTGCACCAATCAATTTGCCAGTCATGTGGCACGCTCGTGACATTTGAGATCGAACACGAGGATGAACCCTTGACGGAACGAAAGCTCGCGTGAGTCCGTTTTGCTTCTAGCCGATTCCCCGGTCTGAGCTTCCACCGTTGGCCGCCATTTAAAAGCGGCAACTCAATTCGAGATTAGGACATTGCCGCCGAAAATGAGTTGCGACCGTGAGCAATATCGAACAGTCAGGCCCTGTCGAGACCGATAAGCTTGTGGTATGCCGATAGTGCGCCATTACCCGGAAGCTTTACCAGAACCAACCGGAAGCGCTTTCCCAGGATACCCGCTAGGCGTTTGGCCTGCGATCATCTCTTCGTTCTGTCAGCAGAATGCCACCTACCAAACAAGACACAGCGATTGCAGCCTCCCCAGTTGCTCTTGCCCGTGTCATTCCAGCCGAATATGAGGCAAGAAATGTGGCAAGGAAGGAGTGAAAATAATGGATTTGATTTTCCTTTATAGGCCCGACGCCTATCTCGCAGCGATTGTTACAACAATGTTTCTCGCAGGTTTGTTTCTACTCGTCGTGAACAAGCGAAACCAAGCCGTGGAACAAAACGAGGGTGGAAGGGCTCAGAATCGGGTTTGAGCTAGACACCTAAAGAAGTACGCGCGTTCCCTGCGACTTTCAGAAACACACGCCGGAGTTTCTCAATCATGCTGAGTTGACGTTGGGTCAGACGACGTTGCAGCGAACTGCTTCCAGAAGCTTCGTTGAAGTGCGGGGAATCTTTTTCGCGCGCCATTGCGTCTCTGACTTCCGCCTCTTAGCTGTGACTACTATCGCGCGGAAACAAGCTCCCGCATTGCTGTAGCAAACCGCTCGATTTCGTCCAGGCTGTTGTAGTGGACAAGAGACGCGCGCACGGCGCCCGTGTCAGTCGGAAGACCTAATCGGCTCAAAAGACGGGGAGAATACATGTTTCCATCCCGAACTCCAATTCCTGTTTCCGATAGACCCGCCGCAACGTCCATGGGCGCGATTCCGTTGACGTTGAAGCAGAACGTAGGCACGCGGGTGCGCAGCAAGCCTGAATTGAGCACCCCATAAACACGCGCCCCGGGTATCGCTGAGAGCGTATTCAGCATGCGCTCACACAGAATCTCTTCGTATGCCCGAATCTCTTCCATAGCGGCCTTGAGCGCGCCACGTTTTGTCAGGTGATCTGCGTCTGGCGAGATCTTGCGCCCAAGACTTTCGAGATAGCTTACGGCGGCATCCATGCCGGCCACGTTTTCATATACGAACGTTCCCACTTCAATTTTGAAGGGAACTTTATCGGGAATAAAGTCCTCGCGAAACGTAGGCAAGGCATCGAGTGCCGCCTTTTTCCCCCAAAGAAAGCCCATGTGGGGAGCGAAAATCTTGTAGCCCGAGCAAACCATGTAATCGCAACCGAGATCTTGTACATCGATGAGACCGTGAGGAGCGTAGTGCACCGCATCGACAAAGAGTTCGCCGCCCACCTGATGAGTTCTGTGTGCTGCTCCTTTCACGTCCACCACTGACCCGAGTGCGTTCGAGGCGAGCGCACAAGCAACAAGGCGCGTTTTCGAATTGAGGAGTGGGTCGAGATCCTCGATATTCAGAGTGGCGTCGTCGCGCATGTGCCACCAGCGAATGCGGGCGCCCGAACGTTCCAGGGCAAGCCAGGTGGCAATGTTCGCTTCATGGTCGAGGTCACTGACCACAATTTCGTTTCGCGCGCCTAGGGTTTCACCGAGCGCCAGGCTTACGATGCGAATGAACGACGTCGCATTCATGCCGAATGCGATTTCATTGGGTTCGGACGCGTTGACGAAGAGCGCCACGCTTTCCCGGGCACGCTGAATAGCTCCGTCGACCTCGATGCTCCTTCGATAGCGTCCGCCACGCTGTACGTTGCGCGAAATCAGATGGTCTTGCACAGCATCGAGCACAACTCTGGGAACTTGCGCTCCGGCACCGTTATCGAAGAAGACAAACTCTTCGCCGTCATTCAGTGCTGGAAATTGCTCCCGGATCCACTTTGTGGGGAAATCTGGCATGAGATTAGGGTTTAAGTTCCTTGTAGATCACTTCGGCGTTGTCGCCGAAGGTGGCTTTGTATTGCGGATACTGTCGAAAATCTTTGTACTTTTCCATGCGAAGCCGGACCTTCGTTTGCCCGAGGTTGGCTCCAGACTTCTGAAGCTTTTTCACTTGGGAATAAAGATCACTCAAATAGTCGCGAAAGCGTTCGAGATCCAATTTCGTTCCAAGTTCGAAATGTCCAGGAACAACAGCTACGATTTCTTTCTTCAAGACGTCATCCAGAGACATGATCCAGTTGGATACGCTTCCCTGGTCCATTGCAGGGGATGATCGATTTAGAAACAGATCTCCCATGGAAATCGCCTGCTGCTGCGCAAAGTAAACCAGAGCATCGCCCGAAGTGTGTGCTTTGCCGGGGAACCAGATTTCCACCGTGTAAGGATCAAGATGCACGGTTAGCGAATGGGAAAAGGTCGTATCGGCGGGTCGAAGTAATGACAGAGCAGGAACGGAGCCCTTAACGGTGAGCGTCTGGTCACGAGTGTAGTCGGTGCTGATCACAGTTGCCGAAGGAGCGACCGTCGCGTTTCCACCCTGGTGGTCCGGATGGTAGTGCGTGTTGACGATGAACAGCACGGGCAGGCTTGATACCCGTCGAATTGCCCCAAGCAGTTTGGCGCCTTCCTTAGCATCAAGGCCGGTATCAACCACTAGAACACCCTTCTGCCCCACCAGGAAAGTGGAATTCGCGCTGCCATCGTTGTCCGAGATGTAAGCGTAGAGGTCGACTCCGATCTTGGTCGCTGTGGGATCCGCCACCGCCATCACGGAGAAACCCCACATGAGTGCAACGACAGCGAGTGCCTTCGTGAGCAAGACTTTCTGCACGATTCTGATCGCCTCAGAAGTTCAATTTCACCGCGAACTGAATCAACCGTGGGCCCCCGGACCCTAGTCCTACATTGTTTTGTGCTGCATCGGGCGTCTGAAAGAGAGTCCCAAAGTTTGGCGCCGCAAGAATGTTCGCCGGCAGTGCGAAGTTTGGGTGGTTGGTGACATTAAAGAATTCAGCGCGGAACTGCAGGTTCGCGTTCTCGTGCAGCTGGAAGTTCTTAAGCAGGGAGAAATCGAGGTTATGAAAACCTGGACCTCGCACGATGTTCCGCCCGGCATTGCCGAATGTAAGAGCGGCATTCTGGACAAAATTAGATTTGTTGATCCACTGGTCCACAGTACGGGGGCCGGCATTCGGGTCGCCTATTACATCAGGGCGGTCATTGCCCAAGCCGGTGCTGCTATTGTCTCTGCCGCTAAGGACCGAGAAGGGCTGCCCAGTTTGTAGACTCAATATGGCCCCAACTTGCCAGCCATTCCCCAATACTTTAGGAAGCGCTCGGGCCGCAGGAAGTTCATACAAAACGCTCAAACTTAATCGATGGCGGATATCGAAGTCTGAATTGCCGCGCTCTGCTCTCAGGTTGTAATTGTCTTGAGGGAAGATCGTTGTGGCATTGGCGCCTGAACCGAAGAACACCGAGGCACCATCGATCGAGTGGGACCACGTGTATGCCCCTAGTAGAGAAAGACCGTGCGAGAAGCGCTTATCCAGCTTCGCTTGCAGGCTGTTGTAATGCGAACTGATTGTGTCCTCGGCCTGAAACAATTGCGCGTAGCCAAAGAACGGAGTACGAGCGACATTCGGAATTGCGGCAATTCCGATGGGAAGAATGAAATTGTCGATGACGAAGTCGGGAATACCCATTATTTCCATTCGCGTGCGCACATCGGGAGTCAATTGATCAATCTGCGCTTGCGTGATGAAGGCCTGGTTCATCTGGCGAAAGCGCGGCAGCTTCGTTCCTGTGGTGCCAACATACGCCAGTTCCAATAGGGTTCGCGCTGGTAACTCCTGCTGAAAAACGAGGTTATAGTGCTGGGCATAAGGCGTCATCAGGTGCTGCTGCGTAACCGTGAGCACGGGGAAACCGGAAGGTGCAAATGCTTCGGGCCATCCAGGAAATGGGTTGAAGAAATCGGGCAGGAACGGCGGATTTAACATCACGTTCCCTGGAATGTTGCCAATGATGGTCTCGTAGAAAACGCCGTACCCCGAACGAAGAACTGTCTTGCCGTTGCTGAAGACGTCCCACGCGAGGCCCACACGGGGCGCAAAATTGTTGTGGTCTCCATCATAGATACCACCAACATCGGACTGAAGAACCACACCAGAAGCCTTAAGAGCTGGGATGTCGTTCTGGATGTTGGGGTCACTCGGATCGAGGTAGGTTGTGAAATTCTGCGGGCGAAAACTGCTGAGTCGATCGTGCGCCTCGCGTAATACGGTATTGAGCTCATACCGCAAGCCGTAATTAAGAGTGAGATTCTTGCGGAGTTTGAAAGTGTCTTGCCCGAAGAAACCGAAGCTTTTCGTACGAAAGTTGCGATGTGAGTCGCCAACAAACTGTAAGGCCCCACTCGAAAGCCCCTGCGCAAAATCAACAAGGGCATTCGGGATGTTCTGCGGATTGGCAGGATCTCGCATATCCGCAGTATTCAACGAGCCGCTGAATGTAATCTGCCCGCTGAATGCAAGGTCGTAGAGCCGATTGAGCTGTGTGTAGCGGATGTCGGCTCCGAATTTCAACGCATGGCGCGCAGTGGTGTGAGAGATATTTTCAACGAACTGGAACGTATTAATCGCCGACCGGTTGGGTTGATCAATCGCTCCCCCTAGATTGGTCACCGCAGCGCTGCCTGCAACGAAACCGCCGGAAAAAGCAAGTTGTGGAATGTTTCCGAGTCCCTCAGGTGATCCTGCAGGCCATCCAGTGTTGAACCCAAATGTTTCTGCTTGCGGACCCGTTTCTGTTGCCAATTGAACATTCGATCTCGTAAATCCGAATCGGGCTTCGTTTAATGTTCTCGGGCTCAACACTCGGGTGTAGGAAAGGGCTACGAGGTGATTTGCTCCGACATCATCGACTCCATACCCAGGAATGTTGGTTCCGCTCTGCCCGGGCGTATACGGGAAGAAAATATCGGACCGAGTGCGGCTGTATCGGGCGGAAAGATTGTCGGAACTACGCAGGCGATGGTCGACTTTTACTAGAAACTGGTCCGTCGCGTCGCTCTGCTGGGGAGATGAAATGAAATTTCCTTGTGGGTCGTTTAAGTTTGGTTCAGGAAAGAGAGTGTTGAAGATCTCGGCGCTCAGGGGATCGACGGGAATCGTCAGTGTGACTGGCTCTTGTGTGTTCGGATCCTCAAACGTGAATGTTCCGGCTCGCTGGGCGTCGGTCGGCACATTGGTGATGCGCGTAATTCCAGCGTGCCGTCGGAATCCCTCATAGTTCAGGAAGAAAAAGGTTCTGTTCTTCACGATCGGGCCGCCCAAAGTCCCGCCGAATTGGTTCAAATGCAATGCCGACTTCGGAAATTGATCCTTATTGAAATAGTTGCGCGCATCGAGGGAATCGTTGCGGAAAAACTCATACAAAGAACCGTGCAGGCTGTTGGTTCCCGACTTCGTCACCAGATTTACGACGGAACCGCTGTTGCGACCGTATTCTGCTGCAAATGTGTTGGTTTGAACCTCAAACTCCTGAATCGAGTCGATCGATGGCAACTGCGCGGCTTCGCCGGCAAAGTAGTTGTTGTTATCCACACCATCGACAAGGAAGTTATTAGATGTCGATCGCTGTCCGTTTGAAGAGAATCCTGAAACGTTCCCTTCGCCGCCCTGCTGTCCTCCACCTCCACCGGAGACCGCGACACCGGGGTTAAGGCGCGCTAACTGCGCGAAGTCGCGCCCGTTCAAAGGCAGGTCTTCCACTTTGCGGTTATCGATGATCTCTCCGAGTTTGGATGTCTCGGTTTGCGTTACAGCCGCGTCGGCCTCGACATCGATGACCTCGGTCTTGGCTCCGACGCGCAACACTAGATCAAGTGTGCGGGTCTGGTCGACGCCGATGTCAATATTGCTGGCCGTCGTAGTCGCGAATCCCGTAGCCTCAACCCGCAATTCGTAGAGTCCGGCGGGCAATGCGAGAACGTGGAATGTTCCGTTTTCCGCGGTGGTGGTTTCTCTCTGTAGTCCGGTGGCACGACTGAGAACGCTAACTTTGGCGCCCGCGATGCTGGCTCCCTTTTCATCTCGCACTCCGCCAGTCAAACCACCCTGAGTGGTTTGCGCACACAAAAGCCCGACAAACAGTACAAGTAGCCCACCAATCGCAGCGCGACCAAGCTTCAGCACTACCATATAGCACCCCCTCGGCACATTAGGCATGTGGTGAACTTTCAAGATCGACGTTTCACACGTTTCAACGCGTGGCCGAAATCTCGTTCTTGTAAACCACCCCATCTTTCATAACAAACTGAACGTTCTGGAGTATGCGCACATCGGTCAGCGGATTCCCTTTTACCGCGACCATGTCCGCGAACTTTCCTTGGCGTACTGACCCAATTTGATCTGCCATGCCCATCAACTCGGCAGCATTGATCGTCCCTGCCTGAAGAGCTTTGACAGGTGTCATGCCCAAGGTGACCATGGCCAGAAATTCTCCTCCATTGTCTCCATGTGGATAGACCCCGGCGTCAGTGCCGAGGGCAACCCGAACGCCACTCTTGAATGCGGTCGCCATGTTTTTTTTCGCGGCTGGGATAATAATCCCCGCTTTCTCTCTCACCCAGGGTGGAAGGTTCAACTTCGGTGCATTCTGTTCAAACCAGAAGAGCGGATACGAAGTCGGAACCAGAAATGTCTTATGATCCTTCATCAACTGAATCCCCTCTTCGTCAAGGAAGATGCCGTGCTCGACTGAGTCAACTCCGGCGCGAACTGCATCCTTGATGGCGAGGGCCGAATGTGCATGCGTGGCGACTCTCCTGCCCAGCCGGTGCGATTCCGTAACGAGCACTTGCATCTCGGCGGGACTATATTGCTCGAGCATCGGGTTGTCGCCTTTTGAAAACACTCCACCGGAGGCGCAAAATTTGATCACATCCGCCCCGTACTTCACCGTCTCGCGCACCTTGTGCATGACCGCCTCTACACCGTCTGCCGCGCCCTCGGCTGTATAGTGGAATTCCCACGGCAAGAGGCTGTTATCGCAATGGCCGCCCGTGATTCCAAGCGGCGGACCCGACGCCTGCATCCTCGGGCCGACGACGTCGCCCGCATTGATTGCATCGCGCAATGCTATGTCTGCGTAGCCCTCAGCACCCACGTTGCGAACAGTGGTGAACCCCGCCATCAGCGTGAGGCGTGCATTCTTCGCACCGATGAGAGCTGAACGTGGTACAGAGATGCCTAGACCTTCATATCCTCCACCGCCCGCGTTTGATGTGAGGTGTGTGTGAACATCGATGAAGCCCGGGAGGAGAGTGGCATCACCCAGGTCGATCAGGTCTGCGCCTAGTGGAGGCTTCGCGTCGCCGGCCGTGACTGAAACAATGTGATCACCCGACACCATGATTACGGGATGATCCAAGAATTGGCCGCTCTCAGGTTCGAATAGTCTAGCTGCGCGAATCACAATTGTTTTAGTGGCAGGGTTTGTCTGCGCGAGAACGATTGGAGACACTGCGAGACTCAACGCCACCAAAAGCAATGAACAAGCGAGCCTGCGGGCCATCGCTTGCGTGCTTACTGCTGGTTGTGTGCCCAAAATCATTCCTATATTTATTCTTTCTGCGCTGCCTAAATTCCTTACCGTCTTTTCCGCATCCGATTTCAGTAGCAAGCGCATGTTGTGCTCGAGAAGAATTAGGGTGGATAAACATCCTCGAAAGCTTTTACACTGATCCGGTGCGATGGCTGAGAAAATTAGCGCAGCCATAGTTGCATGTCAAGTGTATTCAAGGTTGTATATATGTGGTATACAACTAAACCAAAGTGTGATCCTTAGCGGAAATTGCACGAAGCGCGCCCGCTAGGTACGGGCCGCCGCACTACTAGCCATTACTAAAAGAGCGCGCTGTCGGGTTCATGATGACCAGATCCAACAAGACGCGAGATAACGGTTCTGGAACACGGCGATCACTTTCTGTACAGGCCAAGACCTCGCCGAATTCCCTTCGCCAGTCGCTTTCGTTGGGAGAGCGAATTTATCGACAGCTCAAGCACGACATCATCAGAGGTATTTTTCAGCAAGGCGAAGCTATCAATGAAAAAGTGCTGGCAAATCGCTACCGAGGTAGTCGCACCCCGGTACGAGAAGCTGCGATGCGTCTTCAGCAAGAAGGGCTATTGCGGATCGTACCCAACAAGGGCTACTTCGTCAGTCATCTCACGATTCATGAACTGAACGAGATGTACGAATATCGAGCTGAACTCGAAGGATTCTGTGCCGACCTGGCAGCAAGACGGTGGAGCGACCAGTCGCTGCTGGAGAAATTGGCCTCGCTCGCTCATACGAAGTATCGGACATCGGATCCTCTCAGCTATCAGCATTTTATCGAGGCGGATACCGAATTTCATGTCGGCATTGCTCGTTTAGGACATAACAGATTGGTGGTCCGCGCCGTGGCGGATCTGCGCTGTCAGATGGAACGAATCATGTTCGCTGCCATCGATATTGGATATTACGGCGAAGTTCCTACCCTCGAGCACGAGGAAATTATAGAAGCCATTCGACGCCGCGATCCTTCTGCAGCACACCGGTTGATGTTTGACCACATCGTGGGCTCAAAGGAAAAAGTACTACGACTCGCCGCAGGCGGCCGTTCCTCTCGTTCTTAGTGTCAAAATACTATCAACACGAAAGCACACCGTACCGTAATGAGACCCTAGTTCTTAGTCGATAGTGAGTGTCGACTAGAACGTTGAAGTTGGGTTGGTGTCATTGAAGCGCATGTCGCCTGTTGCGTCTTGGCGCCATTGGCAATGTACGAGTTTGAGATTTTCGTGTCGCTGAGAATGGCCACCCTGCTGAGAATGGCCACCCTGTAGCGCTGTTTCTCATAACACGGAGGAAACGTCCTTTGATCTAGAACGTGATCTTGAAGAAGGCTTGTCCCCGCCGAGGCAAATTCCCCTCGCAAACTATGCCCGGCGAAACTATTCCGAAATTGAAATCGGTATTGTTGGGATCGAGTCCAGCCACGTGGTAAGGATTGGTGTCCATGCGATCGCCCCCGCAGACTCTCATTCGATTGAGAACGTTGTCGAACTCCACTCGCAACTCGGCCCTAACTTTCTCGCTCAGAAAGAACCGTTTGCTAAGTCCCAGCGTTTCGTTGCTTTCAAAAGGGTTTCGCAAGCCCGAATAAAATGGAACGGCATTGCCAACCCTCCACGCGCCCGGAAATTGAAATTTTTTGATGTTGAATACCGGAAGACCCTTGTAGTAATTGTCCCAATTCACGTCGAAAGAACCAGGCATAATATTGGCGCGGTTGTCGCTGTGGAACCCCAGGGGACGGGCGTTAACCAAGGTGATCTTTACCGGCGTGCCACTCGCATAGCTGTAGTGTCCGGAAATCGACCAGCCCCCGAGCAGGTTCTTTATGAAGGCACCGCCTTGGTTGAGAAACTTTTTTCCCGGCCCAAATGGGAGTTCATAAACCTGGCTGATGCTGAGCACGTGTGTGCGGTCGTCTCGGGCGATGGACCATTCGGCGTCCGGATTGAACTGGTTCAGACCTCGGACGTTAGAACTCGAGACAGCACTGTCAGTATTTGCGAACGACTTCGAGAACGTATAGGCCACCAAGAGGGTCAGACCACTCCCGGTGCGCTTTTGAAAGCTGACTTGGAGTGCATCGTATCTGCTGGCGCCGGTCGTATCGAACGGGTTCTTGATGTCTCGGAACTGTGGGTACGGAACTAACGTCCGGATTAGGGGTCTATCTCCCCAGTCCTTCATGTAGTTGTCGTACGGCGTATAGAGTCCTTCGAACTGACCGAAACCCAGACCTTTTAGAACCGCCTGTCCTTCGTCGCTCGTCCAACTTCTCGCCAACACGCAATCCAATTCCGAGAATAGACCATCCGGGCACAGCGTCGCCGGAATTTTCGGATCCAACTGGTTCCGCCTGATCAAGGCAGCCGGCAAGTGCAAATCATGACTGTGTACGTAAGAAACGGATGTGAACATTCTCCATGGCAACTCACGCTGCACTGCTATGGAGAACAATTCGTTATACCCCTGGTCCACATGGCGGTGAATCTCGTTGGGATTGATTCTAAACAAATAGTCCGGTGAATCGCCGGAAACCAGGGGAAGAGGGTTGGTGTCCCATTGCCCCACGAGGGGAATCTGGCTGTCACCAAGCAAACTGATAGCGCCACTCAAAGGTTTCCCGAAATTTACAGCGACCTGATTGGTTCCATACTCAAAAGCTCCACTATTCAGGAACGAAAACGACATTCCCGCTTGCAGGACCGTCTTGCTATTCAGTCGATACGCAAATCCCACGCGAGGGCTGAAGTGCCGCCACTGCATATCGGGGTGATTCCACCCCGCACAGTCGGTGCAGTTTTTCCCCAGAATGGACATTGCGCCAAGCCGGGGCTGGCCGGTGGCCGGGTTAATCGCGTGCAGATTTGGCTTCGTAGGATCGAAGAAAACAAGCTGGTTGGCCCGACTGTCGTTCGAGAAAGGAAAAGCCAGATCCCATCGGAGGCCTAAATTCAAGGTAAAACGTGGCGTGATTTTAATGTTGTCCTGAAGGTAGGGTGCAATATAGAAGTTGCGCAGCTTCGTCATCGGCACATACGAGCGCTGCGCGCTGTCGACGTTGCCAAGTAAGAAACTGGCGAACCCGTTACCAGTGTGGTCGCCTATCGGGTCGTTTACCGGGTCTGCAGTGGTTCTCGCGTCGAAGTAAAGATTGCCGGCACATTGTTGACACTCCTGATCATTTTGGAAAGTGCGTCGAATCTCCATTCCGAAGTTGAGCGTGTGACGGCCCCGGGCGTATAGCCAGTTGTTGGCAATTCCCAGTCCGTGTTTGCGATTGATGGTGTAGAGCCATCCGAAAGTACCCCAGTTCACGGGCTGCCAAGGACCTCCGGTGAAGTTGATCCCGGGAAGAAACCCTTCTCCACCGGGCGAGGGCGCGACGCCGGCAAAGCTTCCAATGGGCTTCTGTTGATGGTAGTTGAAGATTTCACTGATCCAGCTGACGCCCCCGGTTAGCATCAAACTGGGTGTAATTGCATGAGAGTAAGTGACGAGCAGGCCGCTGCCAAACCAGTGATTGGTAGTTGTGTTATTCAGAGGATTGTCCACGAAACCTCCGGATACCTGCTCCTGGTTGCGCCAGTACGCTCCGTGAATAACCTGCTTGGAGTTGATATTGTGGTCCAGGGTAAAACCCCAAACCGTATGCGCAAGGAGTGGAATAAACCCTGACTGGAAATTGTCGAATGCGTCAGACGACGTTGGCCTGGGAACAAACCCCAACAACGACTTCGATACCGCGCTAACACAACTCTTCGGAATGACGTTGCCCGGAAACTGTTCTCCGGGAGAAGCGCCAGGCTCGCACCCGGCAGGCATTAGCGACGGGTCATCGTGCCACGCGATCGGAACAAAGATTGGAATCTGACCCACGCCCGATACGACCAATCCGCTGAAATCGCCATTTGCGATTGCTGCAGTTGGTACCGTTACCGGGGGTTGCGCGGAAGTTTGGCGAAACTTTTCGATGCTTGCAAACCAGAAAGTCTTGTCGTGCCCACTGTACAGCTTGGTACGCAGGGGGCCTCCTGCGGTAAATCCCAAATCCACTTCGTGATCCTTATTCGGCTTGCCGATGACTCCTCGATCGTTTGGATTTACATCATTGACAGCGCCCGGGGCATCAAAAAAGGCGTCACGATAGACGGCGAAAGCGTTTCCGTGGATCTTGCTGGTGCCTGACTGAAACTGATACTGGGCCACACCTTGTCCAAGGCCATATTGCGCGGAGAAGGCGCTTTGCAGGACGGTAAACTCTTTGACCATATCAAACGGAGGATTGATGAAATACTGTCGGCCCTGAAATTCGGCGAATGCGATGGGTACCCCGTTAAAAACCACTTCATTCTGAAAATCCAAGCCGCCGTTAATGCGTCCGTCCGTCGAGACTCCCGGCGTCAATCCACCATTAATCCGGCCGACAGACGATACTCCGGGAGCGGATGCACCGTCTGTCATCTTCACCAGCGATACTCCCGGAGCCAAACAGACGAGAGTGTCAATCTGCCGAACCGTTCCTACAGTCAGTTGCGGCAATTCTTCCAGAAGCTTTTGTGGGATCGTGGTGCCGAGCGATGCCTGCTCAGTTTGAATGGAAATCTCTGGAGCCAGTACCTCCACGGTCTCGCGCGTATCTCCTACCGTAAGCACGACGCTCGCAGTCGTGTTCACCGCGGCCTGCACGAATACATCTTTCTGCACCGCGGACTTAAAACCTGGCTTCTCCACGTTGACCGTGTAAGTGCCCGGATTCAGGTCGGTGAGGTGGTAACTTCCTTCTGTCCCGGTCGCGGTATCCCGGTGAACTCCTGTGTCTTTATTCGTAATAATTACGCTTGCGTTGGGAATTGGTAGGCCGGCCTGATCGGTGACCGTACCTTGAATTCCACTCAATGTCTGCCCATGTAGAGCTGGAGTAAGGAAGACCAGCAGAATGGAGGTCCATAAACTGGCGGCCAGCCACCGGAAAGCGGAGCGCGCATTTCCAAGGTTTAGGACGAACCTGGCGCAGGCGTGAGCCGGTGCGAACGGTCGGGGACAGCGCATACCTCAACCTCTCGTCTAGCTGGTCGTGCGTGCCTCGCCGAGGAGGAAGATGTAGGGATACCGTCGAGGCTGAGATGCAAGCCGGTGGACTGGGGACGCGATTCCCACTGGTCGCGCGGTGGGAGTATACAACGAGTCGAAGACATAAGTGACAAACTTATGAACCTTATGAGGGTACGAGGTACCACTAGTTGTATGAGAGACCGAGATCATGGAGGATCTTTTGATACCGCGGCTCAGAGCGAAGCGTGTCAAACTCCGGGGCGATGATCCAGACAATTAAGTAGGGCTCCCTGTTTTGGTACCCCTTTTCCAATGCATCGAGCGCGGCATCCCTGTTTCCTAAGCACAGATACAAGGCTGCCGGCCCGGTGCTGTAACGCTCCTCAGGTGGGGTCTTGTCCAGCTCGTACTGACACATCCCGCGCCGCCCGCCCGACGCAAGTGCGGCGCGAAGCCCCGCGACATCCTGGTTTGCCTTCTCGGGGGATTCCCCGGCAACGATGCGACCGCGAACGCGCGTGTCGATGGCCTTCTGATACTCGCCTTTTTGGTCCCAACTGCGGGCGAGGCGTCCATATACGGCACGGAACGAGGGGTCCAATTCATTCGCTGCTTGGATGACTCGCAGAGCCTCATCGTACTGGCGCGCGCAGAAATACACATGCCACGCGAAGGAATTGATCGGTACAGAAACTGGATCCAGGAGAGCGGCCAGCTTGATTTCCTTAATGGACTCCTCGGTCCTTCCGCCGTGTGCCAGGGTGATGGCGAAGAGAGCGTGGGCCATGGCGTAGTTCGGCCGGGAGGCAATCGCCTGCCGAAAGTACTCCTCCGACTGTGCCGGGTTCCAGTCATAACCAAAAGACATAGCGCCCAAAGCCATGAGCGCTTGCGCCTGGGAGGGATCGATTTCAAGAGCTTTCCTGGCAGCCTCTTTGGCATGGTCGAAGGCGTCGAAGTCGCCCTGCACTCCCATCGTGTGCCACGCATCAGCTAGCCCGGCCCAGGATTCCGCGCTGTCGGGATCCAGTTCGGTGGCCTGCTGGAAGAGGTCTCGAGCCTGTCTCGCGTCCGTCCTAGCCAAGAGATTGGAGGCTTTGAAGTAGAGAAGGGCGACCTCCGGGCTCATGGGGTGTGGCCGGGAGAGGCGAGCCGCCTCTTGCGGAGTCAGAGTGTGCGACACACTGGCGGCGATCGCCCGAGCCAGTTCGCCTTGCACAGTTAGGACATCATTCAATTGCAGGTCATAGGTGTGCGCCCACAAATGACGATCTGAGGCGGCATGAATAAGTTGAGTGTTGATACGCACTCGATCGCCGGACCGTACTACCGAACCCTCGACCAGGGCGTCGACTCCCAAACAGCGCGCGATCTCGGAAGCAGACTTATGGGCGCTCCAACAAGCGACCGCCGATGTGTGCGAGATCACACGGAGTGAAGCGATCTGGGCAAGGTTCGTGGTGAGTTCGTCGGTCACGCCGTCCGCGAAAAATTGCTGATTGGGATCGGTGGAAAGATTTGCAAGCGGGAGCACTGCGATCGACTGGATTGGATGGGGGCGACGCCAGTACCACGCAACCAGTGCAGCAACAACCAGAACGACACACACACCAATCCAGACCAGGCTTCGCTGGAATGGACTGCGATGATCCTCCTCTTTCTTATTAGTTTCCGGTGCTGATGAAGACGGAGGCTCTACATCTTGAGATGGGTCTGCAAGCGTAACGACTGGAGCAATGAATCGATAGCCGCGGCGAGGTAACGTCTCAATAAATCGAGGCTCGGCGGCGGAGTCGTTCAAGACCTCGCGAATTTTGTTGACGGCAGTTCCCATGCTGTGGTCAAAGTCGACAAAGGTATCGGCTGGCCAAAGTTTCTGGCAAATCTCTTCGCGGGTGACCAGTTCCCCCGGTCGCTCCAGCAGCATTACCAGCATCTGGAAGGGCTGCGCCTGCAGCCGCACCCTTATTCCCTGCTTTCGCAATTCGCCAGAACGCAAGTCTGCTTCGAAGGGGCCAAACGAGAGACGATGCGGTGCGGGAATCACACTGGGCAAGACTGACCACCGGCGGCGAGAGTAACAGGTGCCACGAAGCGGGTCAAAACATATCGGCCCTTGTTAGCGAGTAACTCGTCTGGTTTGAGTAGCTTGTCTGTTGAAGAAGAGTTAAAGAAGAAATGAAGCGTGGTGCATTGCCCTCCACCGCGATTTGAGGGACTGTGTCCCGCGACTTTCCCAGCGGCGCAATGGGAAACGCGAGTGACATCACGGAAATGGAGCCAGGTAATGCAGGCAGAAGGCAAAGTTCAAGCCAAATTTGGATTGCGAGATAAGGTGAGGAATTCTTCACGGCCATATCGGACCGGGCGAAGAGTGACCCCGATTTTCTGCGCGTTGGGAGGGGTAGCATTCCTTGGCATGGTGTTGGCGGGTTGCGGCGGCGGCGGAGCCCCTCCGATTGGTGTTGGGCCGCGTGAGCTTATCGGGGTCACTGTGCAACCAGGAAGCGGCCAAGCCATCGCACCGAATGGCACGGTCACTTTTAGCGCTACCGGCATTTTCAATCAGGCCCCTTCGACGCAGCCGAGTTTGCCGGTGCAATGGGCGTCGTCTGATTCGAATATCGCGACCATCGATCCAACGACCGGAGTCGCCACCTGCCTGGTGGTGGGCGGGCCCATTACCATGACCGCGTCTGCCGCCGGAAAAGGAGGCCCGCTACACGGCTCCGGCACGCTGACCTGTCAGCTTTCCACTCCATTAAGCATCCCGGGGTCATGGGTCTTCTTCTTCAACTCCGCGGTGTCGCACAGTTGCTTGGCCCTGGAGACCAATCTATCCGAGGATGGAAATCACATTTTTGCCCATAAGGCCAGCGCCCTCATCTTTCAGCCGAAAGGATGTACCACCACACTCGAGGTTGAACTGAAGCGTCTGGGTGGAGAATGCGATAGCGACAGCGGGAGTGTGGGTGATGTAACAGTCGACGCCACCGTTTCGAGTGCCGTGTCTCTTGACTTGTCTGAGACCGGTGCCTTGGGGTCTGTTGTTACGACCGCGTCAGCTTCCAAGAATGGCGGGAACAGTGTTAATGGAACTTATTCCACTCCCGCCGCCTGCGGCTTTCCCGAAGATCACGGGAGCGTCGTAGGCTATCACGATCCCATTGCATTTTCAGGCGAAACCTATTCTGGAACTTTGACTTTCAATGGCAGCGCCCATGTCATCGTGGCCCACTTCAAATCTACGGCCAACACGTTCGATTTGACTGCCTCAGGCACAGAGAACGGTTCGCCGTTTGTTTTAAGTGGCTCGACAGTAGGGTCGTCTTTAAATCTGGCGGGAACCATCGGAGGTGTGCCAGTTGACTGGTTCGCACTATACGACTCAACTTACAACAATTTCTTCCTCTACAACTCAGATTCAACATTCGTAGGGGCTTTGTCGAACACCCCTTAGGACCATTTGGATGGATCTGGATTTGAGCAAAGAATTGTCATGGCAGGGCTAGTCGCGTCAGTTTTCTAGTTCAACGGCCACGCAGGATAAACACGAATTCAAAGAAAGAGCACGACGCACTGCTCTCGGTTCCGAGAAGTTCTGAGAGTCGCACCAATTACAAAGGAGATTCACAATGAGCAGCATCTCACGAAAGATAATCGTTACCTTCTTGTTTATGTTGGCCCTCTCTTCAGCGGTATTCGCAACTGACTACCGCTATTCGAGAATTGATGTGCCAAATAGCAGCCTGACCATCGTCCGTGGCATTAATGCCCGTGGCGACATCATAGGTTTCTATATCGGCCTCGATGGCGTCGGTCATGACTTCCTCCTCCGCAATGGGGCGTTTTCAAATATCGACTACCCGGGCGATGCATCGGCACGCGCCATGAACGCTAGAGGTGACATTGTTGGAGCATTTGGCGATGCGAGCGGGGGACACGCTTTCCTGCTTCGTGACGGGAAGTTCACGAAGATTGATTACCCTGGAGCCAGTTCCACGATCGCGTTCGGAATCAACAACACCGGCGATATCACGGGACAATACGTTACCGCGTCTGGGACGGTTCGAGGCTTCATTCTGTCCGATGGAAAGTTTCACACTGTCTACGTCAACGGGGGAAGAAACATAGGTGTGCACGGAGCGCAGGACAATGGGCGAGTAATGATAGGAGATGTAGTTCTGACCTCCGATCAGTCAACCCGAGGCTATCGGAAGCTGTCGAACGATGTTCTGTTACTTGATCCCCCGGGAACTATTTTCCCCTGTTCCCACGCTCGCGCAATCAATGAGCGAGGAGACATCGCCGGCGCATTCGGGATAGTGAACTCTGCAGCGGAATGCCATGCTCCGAATCACGGCTTTGTATTCCGAGACGGAGTGTACGACGTCATCGATCCCCCAGGATCTCACGATACTTTCGTATTTGGGATGAACGACGACGGAATTGTAGTCGGCGTCTTAACGGATCAATTCGGCCACGTGCACGGCTTCAAGGCTAGGCCCTAAGACTGAAGCAACTGGGGCTAGCCGCGGAGAGCGGTGCGGTCGCGACCCCGATGAGGGGGCGCTCCGCACCGATGCTTCTCGGACACGCAGATGGAAACATCGCGATCGCATTGCTTGGCCGGATTTTGGCCATGAATGCCGCATGCTGGTGTAAACGTCCCTCAGCAGCGGCTGTCGATAGCACACCGAGAAAATTTTGAACGCAAGAAACTGTGCAGATAACGATCAGAGGTTATGGGGGAGTTGCGTAAGCGGGATTTGTTGTCGCGCCTGCTGAGTGGTTCGCGTGATATGCGGCAATAATACCGCGAAGACGACATCGGCATGGCGGCTCGAAAGTCCGAAGTTTCTATAGAGTCGTGCGTGCTAGGAAGATTCGCGGTGCCGTTCCGGTCAGCGTTGCGGGTGAAGCTCCGGTGTGGAATTAGGGCATGTCACGATGGAGGGAAAGGTATGAAACACGCTAAAAGGGATCTGGTTTGCTTGCTTTTGCTGCTGGGGGTCATGGCAATTCACTCGCGATCCTGGGCACAGGCTTCGCTCGTTATGATAAGCGACATGGACCGCAACTTGAAATCGGACGGTGTTCAGCAGTCTGGAATGAATGCCGATCAAGCAAACGTGATCAAGGCGAAATGGGCAGAGCACCCGGCGACCTTGCTCGCGGGGCAGGCGAAATGGCAAGGACGCGTCGCCGCCAATTTCCGGGCGCAAGAGGCAGCGAAGATTCCCCACTCTGGCATGCCCTCGTTCTGGGCGGATACAGCCACAGGGCTGGTCTGGGCGAAAAAAGATAACGGCAGCGATGCAACCTGGAGCCAAGCTAACGAGTACTGCCGAAATCTGACGCGGAGCGACCAGACAGGTTTCCGCATGCCCACCATTGCGGAACTTGAAGGTGTCTTCGACCAAACGAAGGCGGGGCAGCACGGCCTTCACCCGAAAGGCGGGATTGGCCTTAGCGGGGCCGGAGTTTGGAGCAGCACACCAGGGAACAATTCCCGCGAGAAATGGGCTTTCAGTTTCTACAATGGTAGCAAGAGCTCAAGCAAACTCGGCCCTAGCAACTTCAATCGAGCGTTGTGTGTGCGCCGATCCGGAGAATGATGAGCCGGTTGGTGGTTTGAAAGCGGACTGACTTACCCTCGACATTGATGGCGACCCGGACTGGAATCACGCCATGGACTCGCATTGTGAAGGCATCATTCCTCCCGATACCTGGGAACGCAGGATACCGACTGCAGGTGCTCCACTCTGGGCCTTGAGACGGTCACTGGATTTCACCGTCGCGGTGCACGGAATTTCCTCAGCACGTTTGACGGAGGTTGAAAGCCATGGCTAACGGTAGAAGACCTAACAGGCAAAATTGGACCGATCATTAAAGAGGACCAGCGCATGGTTGCGGTTCGCCGCCGACGTTCCTATACTGACCGTCGAAATGAAAATCGCTACGTTCCAGTGGGTAATTAAAGGACATCTCGTAAAGGGAAAAAGACCCGGCTTTTCAGGACGAGTTGCAATGCAGGTGTCTAGTGCTACGCCGCAGGATTTCTGTGAAATTGGGTGTAACGTCGCGCGCCAGGCAGCTCCCGCTCGATGACATACTTCGGCATACGAATCCTCCTATGAATAGCGAAACACTATACGCCGTCCGAAGGAAGAGTAGTTGCCGGAGAACATGTTGCTAAGCGATTCTGGCAGTTGCCTCGCCCGTGGCACTTACCTTTTCCCCCACGCGTTCGAGGAAACTCGCCAGGTACGGAGCGGTACGGCTTTGCGGCGCCTTCGACAATTCCGCAGGGGTACCCTCCGCCACCACGAGACCACCCTTCTCCCCGGCGCCAGGTCCTATATCGATGACCCAATCGCTTGCAGCCACGACTCGCATATCGTGCTCCACGACAATTACCGTATTGCCTGACTGCACGAGCCCATCCAGTTGTGTAACTAGCCGTTCGACATCCGCGGGATGCAAGCCTGTGGTCGGTTCGTCGAGGACATAGAGCGTATTGCCGCGCTGCCCGCGCTGCAATTCCGTCGCAAGCTTGATGCGCTGTGCCTCGCCACCCGAGAGCTCGGTTGCAGGCTGGCCTAGTCGCAGGTAAGCCAGCCCCACCTCTTGAAGTACGTGCAGGGCTCGGCTGGTCTGCGCATCGTCGGCGAAGAATTTGGAAGCTGCGTCCACGGTCATCCCGAGCACTTCGGCGATATTCTTGCCGCGGTACTTGATCTCCAGCGTCTTCGCGTTGTAGCGCGCGCCATGGCAGGTCGGGCACGGCGCGTAAACGCTGGGGAGAAAGAGCAGCTCAACCATCACAAAGCCTTCTCCCTTGCAGGTCTCGCAGCGGCCTTGTGCAACATTGAAGGAGAAACGTCCGGCGCTGTAGCGACGCGTCCTCGCTTCCTGGGTCGCGGAGAACAGGTTGCGTACGTGGTCGAACAATCCCGTGTAGGTGGCAAGGTTCGAGCGCGGCGTACGCCCAATCGGCTTTTGATCGACAACAATCAGGCGCTTGATCAGATTCATGCCCGACGTGATCGTGCCGCCGAGCGTGATGGGAGCCTCGCGCTCCAGTTCTCCACTCTCTTCCGCTTCCGAAGAAAGCTTCTGTCCGAGCCCTTCGGCAACCAGTTTCACAAGCGCCTGACTCACCAGGCTCGACTTACCTGAGCCGGAAACGCCCGTCATCGCGGTGAACACGCCGATCGGAAATTGAACATGGACATTGTGCAAGTTGTTGCGAGTCACGCCGCTGAGCTTCAGCCAGCCGGCAGGCGTGCGTGGTGTTCGTTGAGGCAGCGGTGGTGGGTTGAATAGATAGCGACGCGTCTCTGACTGCTCGACGCGTTTGAGCCCTGGCGGTGTTCCGCTATAGAGAATCGCACCACCATGTTCTCCGGCGGCCGGGCCGACGTCCACGATCCAATCGGCACGTCGCACCACGTCCAGATCGTGTTCGACGACGAACAGCGAATTGCCCGATGCCTTCAACCTATCGAGCGCTCGTAGCAAGGCTTCGGTGTCTGCCGGATGCAATCCTGCAGAAGGCTCATCGAGCACATAGACTACGCCGAACAAATTGGAGTGTACTTGCGTTGCCAATCGGAGGCGTTGCAGCTCTCCGGGCGAAAGCGTGGGCGTGCTTCGCTCCAACGTGAGATACCCGAGCCCCAGGTCCAGCAGAACCGAGAGCCTGGCGCAAAGATCTTCGGCGATCCGCCGCACCACCTCCGCTCTTTCCGGGTGCTCTTTTTCAAGTTTGGCAGTGGTGCGTGCCGACCCATCCACGTAGGGATGCATGATCTTGCCGAGCCTCTCCAGAGGCTGACGTGACATTTCCGCGATGTCGAGCCCTGCGAATTTCACCGACAGCGATTCCTGCCGCAGCCGCTTGCCATGACACACCGGACACTCGATGCTTAGCATGTACTGCGCCACCCGCCTCTTCGACAATGCGCTCTCGGTGTTGGCGAAGGTGTGCAGGACGTGACGACGCGCGCTGGTGAACGTCCCCATGTAACTCGGTTCTTCCTTGCGCTTGAGAGCCTGCTTCACTTCCGCTCGGTTGAAACCCGCATAGACCGGAACAACCGGCTGCTCGTCGGTAAACAGAATCCAGTCACGATCTTTCTTAGGAAGCTCACGCCACGGACGATCGACGTCATATCCAAGCGTGGTCAGAATGTCCCGCTGATTCTGGCCCTGCCACGCCGTAGGCCACGCGGCAATGGCGCGCTCGCGAATGGTGAGCGAATCATCCGGCACCATTGATTGCTCGGTCACTTCGTAGATGCGGCCCAGCCCGTGGCAGCGCGGGCAAGCGCCCTCTGGTGTGTTCGGCGAGAACGACTCTGCGTAGAGCATCGGCTGGTTGGGCAGATAATCGCCCGCACGCGAATACAACATGCGCAACAGGTTGGAGAGCGTCGTAACGCTTCCGACGGAGGACCGCGTGGTCGGCGATCCACGCTGTTGTTGCAGCGCCACCGCGGGCGGCAGCCCGTCAATCTCGTCCACTTCCGGCACACCCATCTGGTGAAAAAGCCGCCGGGCATAGGGAGATACGGACTCTAGATACCGCCGCTGCGCCTCCGCGTATAGAGTGCCGAAGGCTAGCGACGACTTCCCCGATCCCGAGACGCCGGTGAAAACCACGAGAGCATCACGCGGGATCTCAACATCAATGTTCTTGAGATTGTGCTCGCGCGCGCCGCGCACGCGCACAAAGCCGGGTCTTCTGGCTAACGATTCAGAGTGGTCGCTCGGCGTCATAGGTCCCCTATATCAGATGCGAGCCAGCGACCGCATGGTGCCGATAAACGGCTTCACCCGACACCGCAATACACACACAGATCAGCATCCATTTGCACTTCATTCCGCACTCCTCATCCGATTTGATGAACACACGGGCGCGTCACAAACACTGTCGCGCCATCCTTTGCGTTAGCTCAGGGATCGTGCGTCGACAAAAGGCCTTCGGTCGTTACCCGCTTTTACCCTCCACCGAGGCATCTCCGCTCGACGCCATGTGCGATCAATTGCGCTGGATAACATCACACCCATAGGGGCGCTGCAATTAGACGATGGTATTGACAATACTTAGCTATCGGTTCGGGCACGTCGGTACCGGAACGAAGTTGGCGGTCTTTCAGCGGAGCCAGTGGAGGCACTAACGCACAAGGTCAGGTTGCGGAATTTCGCCGCCGCACCTATATTCCCGCCGACATGGCGAAAGCGACAATTCGTTGGGTGATCAAGGACCGACTCGCACGGGGAGCACGTCCAGGTTTTTCAGGGCAACGCGCTGTTCAGGTCTCGCAGTCAACGGTCGACGCTTGGCTCAGGATACTGAAAACTCAGTACGGAATTTGTTCGATCATCTGTCTGCTGGACGAGAACCACCTCAAATTCTATCCAGGAATCCAAAGAGGGTTGGTCTCCTACTATCGGACCCGTGGATTCAAGGTCGAGTTCATACGTGTCCGCAATCGTCGCATGTTTTCTGACGCCCAGTTGAGAAAAGTCTGGCTGGCATACAAGAGATTGGCGAACGCGCCTGTACTGGTGCATTGCAGCGCAGGCAGAGGTAGAACTGGCAAAGCTGTCGCTCACATCAAAGCGTGTTTCCATTCTCGTTGAATACGAAGAGTTGCGCGCGTAGGAAAATCCCCCACCGGAAACCTCAGTTTTGCATTGATCGCGATCGTTTCTACGACTTACCGAAAGTCGCTACTACGTCGCCGTATAAACGCTCGCGTATTCTGACCACCCAAACCAGCCCGCGACTCTCAGTAGCGCGTCTAGGAGCCCGCTAGGGCCATTAGTATCGAACGTATTCCACAGAGTGAGCTCGCCCGTTTCTTAAATCATTTCTTGTTCTTCTCTTTTTACAGTCATCATTTCGACAGTTTTGAAGTTTTGTTGTTTTTGCTCAACAGAGAAGCAGCCGCCCAGTTGCGTGTACTGAGTTTCCGTCGGTTCCTGCCAAACAAGCGATCGCCAGCAGACGGCAAAAACTAGCTCCGGAGCACGGCGGAACTCCCGGTGAGCAACACGCGCTCAGCGACGCCCTTCGCTGTCTCGCTGTGCTGAGGAAAGCGAATCGAAGGTTTTTCAAGCAGCAGTAAGAAGCAGAGCACGGACGGCGACAACCAGTCCGCCAGGTGATTCCTTGCCAACCACTGCCGACATCCCCGCTGCTAGAGCTAATCCAAATACTACTTTGACATCAAAACTGGTGAACATCACGATTGGGACTACTGGCATCAGACGTTTCAAACGAGGCGCAGCATCCAGACCGTTCATCAGAGGCATGGATAAATCCAGCACAATCAGGTCCGGCCTGAACACGAGTGCCTGGTCGATCGCCTCTCGACCGTTACAGGCCTCCGCGCACACCGAATTCCGATTTCATCCTCAAAAAGAACCCGCAATAACCGGCGCACGACAACACTGTCGTCCACGATGAGGATGCGCTGGGTCACGCTCTTGTCATAGGCCTCGGCGACCCAAACCTAAATAGGGTTAAGCGTGTAGAGCGAAGGACAACCCCTCCACCCAGTCGATGTCAAATTGTTGTTACAGGCGTTAGCACCAACTACGACGGATGCTGCCATGACGCCCCCTGGAGCGGAGTGGACTCAATTTGGTCTCGGGTTACCACAACGTTCCTCCTTCAGCTCCTTGCTCGCAATGGAGCGCTAATTTTGTGCAGGAAAACCACGATATCCCGATAACACTGCAGAGGGCTGGATTCGTAGTAGGGTAAACCGCGCTTTTCACAGAAAGGCCGCACCAACGCCTGTGCCTTGCGAAGGTTATAAACTGGAATCAACGGAAACAGATGATGTTCAATTTGGCAACAGAGTGGCCCGAAACAATAGTCTGTGAGCCAGTGGCGGCGAAGGTTGCGCGCCGTAACAACCTGTAGGCTCACAAAATCGAGATTGACTTGGTCCTCGAAGGTGGGCATACCGATATGGTTCGGCGCAATGACCATGCCCAGGTAAAGGCCAAACAACATTTGATGAACAATCACGAAGAGCGCAGCTTGGACGGGTGCGAGCCAATAGAAAATAAAACCAAAGTAGAGGACAAAGTGCACCGCTAAACAAAGAAGTTCTGTTGCGCGAAACCGTATTCGATTCCGCATCACGAATCGTATGCAGTCAACCTTCAGATTGATCGCTTCCATCGTCAATAATGGAAAGAACAAGAAAGCCTGGTGTCTCGTAATCCAACGAGCTAGTCCGCGCTTAGCCCTCGCCTGTGTTTCGGTGAATGCGAGCACCGAAAAATCAGTATCGGGATCAACGGCAAGGCAATTGGGATGGCCGTGGTGTGAGTTGTGCGTCTTGACCCAGCGGGCGTAGCTGAAACCGAGTAAGAGGTTCGCGTGAATGATACCGGTGAATTCGTTTTTCCAGTGGACGCTAAAGATCTGATTGTGGCCCGCGTCGTGCACGATGAACGCTATCTGTGTAAACACAAACGCCAAGTACGCTGCATCCAGCAGGAGTACTAAAGAATTCTCCGTTGAGGCCACGACAACCAGTGCAGAAACCAGAAGGCAAAGGTTCACTGCCATACTGAAAAGGTAGTGCGTGGACTGATTGTTGAGCAGGCACTTAGAGTTTATAAGTCTCTTAAGGTCTGGATAGTCGCTAGAATTCGATGTCATCCCGGCTTTTCTCTAGTGACTCCGCAAACAGGCCAATGTGTCCACACTCATGGCAATGCATTGAGTGAGCGACGCAGCCGTTTAGCTAGAGCGTCGTACTGGTGTCGATCGTGAAAAGCGCACCGATTTACACCATCTCAATGGTGGTGAACAAGGGAACTGATGCAAGGCAACATTCTTATCCACTGCCCCTCAGATGCGGGAAACTAAAAAGTGGTTCGCCTCTTCGAGCAGCGCACGGTTAGGTCGCAACCGGCCGCGGCGCGACATTGGTCGAGCAGAAAAATGCCCGTAGGGCCTACTTCGGCATCACACTCGTCCTGGCGCTCTACGGTGACGCGGAACCGGAAGTACCGAGCATTGCGGATCGTAGTTGGCCGATACCTTCCGTATTATCGGTCCGGTCGAACAATACGTTTGACGGAACGGAACCAAACGGCGCAAAGGGAGCAAACAAAGGAGAGCATTTATGTCGATTCTTGCATGGATTGTGTTGGGCCTGATTGCTGGTTTCATAGGCAGCAAGCTGGTAAATAAAACGGGCGAAGGCGTCATCCTTGATATCGTGCTGGGAGTCGTCGGTGCGGTAGTGGGCGGCTGGCTTTTCAGTATGTTCGGAGCCCACGGCGTTACAGGCATAAATCTGTATAGCCTGTTCGTAGCTGTGATTGGAGCCGTTGTCGTTTTGGTTCTCTATCATGCGGTCACAGGTCGACGAGCCAGAGCGTGATGGCACGCCTCAAAGCGTGAAGTCCACCGTGGGGTTTGATTGAAAGCTGACCACGTGATTGTCAACCACCATCACTGGAGCTGGCGCTTTTACACAGCACCAGTAGAGCATCGCCTTTTTTTGAGGGAAGGGATACCGTAGCAACTGTGCGCGCGAGAAAAGGCGGGCCATGGCTACCCCAGCCGTTATCTTCTGCGTTTTGCTGGGTCGACCAAAGCGCCAAGATTCGCAACCTAGGTTGGCCATGCCGCCGGTCGTGCCGTGCCCTACAGTACATCACCTTGGTTAGTACCAAATGATGGGGATAGTCCCGGCGCGCCCTCCACGATACCGTCAAATGTAGCTTCCTTATCATTCCTGACCCATTCCGGCAGGGATCGACACTGACGTCGGTTGGCGACCCGAACTCTCCAATCGCTACAAACTACTGGTCGCATGGGCTCAACTCTTAGCGACATCTAATCGCGCGAACTGGCGCAGAAGGAATTATTCGATGAGATCCAAAGCAAAGATACTGGCGATGATGGCAGCTACCTTGTTGGCAAGCACTATGGCAATCGCGGCGGACGAACCGTCGGACCAAGTCAAGCGAATGGACGCCGCCGCAACGGTGTTGGACGAAATCATGGGAACACCGGACAAAGGGATTCCGGAGGAACTTCTTGACTCCGCGAAGTGCGTGGCAGTCATACCTTCGATGATCAAAATAGGTTTTGTCTTTGGGGGGCGACATGGGAAAGGAATTGCCACCTGCCGTACAAGTTCCGGATGGAGCGCTCCAGCGCCTTTCGCTGTCACTGGTGGTAGTTGGGGCTTGCAGATTGGCGGCGAAGCGATCGACGTGATCATGCTGGTTATGAACGATAACGGAATGGAAAGAATGCTTTCCAGCAAATTCAAAATCGGCGCTGACGCTTCAGCTGCCGCGGGGCCAGTCGGACGACATGTGCAGGGCGAAACAGATTGGAAGATGCGCGCCGAAGTGCTCACGTATTCCCGTGCTCGTGGTGCTTTTGCCGGCGTTACTGTGAACGGCGCATCCATCACGCAAGATAAAGACGGAACCCGCATTCTCTACGGGCGGATGATCCCGTCAGCTCAAATCCTGAAGGGGCAAGTGAAAGCTCCCGACGGTTCGCGCAAATTCATGGCCGCAGTAAGAAAGTATGGCACGGAGGCAAACGTCGCCGAAGCGTCGTCCCGACGCACTGAGGCACAGAAAACCCGCACACAGAATGAGACCTTCAGTTCCAGGGAAGCAAAGGGAGTAATTGAGGAGAAGCTCAAGAGCGAGCCGGGTCTGGAGAGCAAGGACATCCAGGTGACACTCACGGCCGACGCGGTGAAACTGTCAGGATCTGTGGTGAGCGCTGATGACCGAGACAAGGCGGTTCGAATCGCCAGATCATATGCGGGTGCTCGGGAAGTCCAAGACGATTTGACCATTCAGACTCCCTAAACAATTTCCCTTTCCGGAGCGCTCGAGAGAACCCGAACGCTTCGGATTTCTAAAAATCTATTCAGGAGGAAATGACGATGAAAACTGCTTTTAGAAATGCTGTTCGTAGTTTTCTGTGCACCGGTCTGCTGCTTGGCAGTGGAGCGTTGGCACTTTCGCAAGAGCCCGCTACTCAGCCAACTGCTCCAGACAACACCAAGGTTAACGAACGGGATCGGAGCCAAAACGAGCCGACCGCAGACCAGCAAAAGGACAACCGTTCTGACCGCGACATCACGCAGCAGATCCGCCAATCCATTGTCAAAGACAAATCGTTTTCCACCTACGCACACAACGTCAAGATCATTACCCAACACGGTCAGGTAACGCTGAAGGGGCCGGTGCGATCAGAAGATGAAAAGCGAGCGATCGAGGCGAAGGCTAACGAAGTCGCCGGAG
>Ga0157374_10000726_pt1 | contig 28802 bp, 14 predicted proteins | sample M25metaG_FD_115308 | JGI IMG/M metagenome (GOLD analysis project Ga0157374, IMG submission 115308) | Miscanthus rhizosphere microbial communities from Kellogg Biological Station, Michigan, USA - M2-5 metaG | ecosystem: Host-associated > Plants > Roots > Rhizosphere > Soil | place: USA: Michigan... | reverse complement strand
GGTTTTCCGGAAGCATTGCGCAATCTGGAAATCTTTACATAGCATCATGTTGCCACCTGCCGCCCTTCGCGGGTTCGGCTGATCCGGAAAACGAGCCCGAGCAACGATCTATGATTGTTAATCGTCGTGATTTTGTAGTGGGTGCTGCGAGCACCCTAGCGTCCGCTAAGTTGATGGGTGAAGCAAATGAGCGGACGAATCGCCGTCCCAATCTCGTATATGTCTTTGCTGATCAACTCCGTTACTCCTCATGTGGGTATGCCGGAGACGAGTATGCACGCACTCAAAACATCGATGCGCTGGCGGCACAGGGTTGCAACCTTCATCAGGCGATCAGTTCAACGCCGGTATGTGCACCGTATCGAGCTTCGCTGATGACTGGTAAGTATCAGTCCAGTACGGGCATGGTCATCAACGAGATTCGCCTAAGTCCTGAGCACGAATGTTTTGGCCATGCTTTGAAGAAAGCTGGTTACAAAACGGCCTATATCGGCAAGTGGCACCTGTGGGCGAATCAACTGGGGCACCACAATCTAGTAAAAAATGGCTTTGTGCCTCCGGGACCTTATCGCCTCGGATTTGATGATTTTTGGGAGGCCTACAACTTCAACCACTTTTACTATCATTCGCCCTACTTCAATAGCGACGCCACGCCGCATATTCGTGAGCAGTATGAGCCAGATGCTCAAACCGATGTGGCGATTCGTCATCTTAAAGCATTGGCGGGTAAGAGCGAGCCTTTCGCCATGTTTCTTTCCTGGGGTCCACCACACTCCCCGTGGGGCCAGGGGAATGTTCATCCCCGATTTGCTGAGATGTTTCGTGGCGTAGACATCCCGCTCAGCCCTAATTACTCAACCGTATCTGATCCATATGGCGACAATTGGCAGAAGTTACCTGCCAAGTTCGATGCTACCGTCCGCGACGATATCCGAACCTATTATGCGCAAGTCGCCAACCTCGACTGGAATATCGGCCGGCTGATGAAAGCTCTGGACGAAACAGGTCAGGCGGATAACACAATCGTCGTCTTCACGTCCGATCACGGCGAGATGTTTGGTTCGCATGGCCGTCACGGCAAGCTCATTTTCTACGAAGAGGCGGCGCGCATACCGTTCCTTGTGCGTTGGCCCAAAAAGATTCGCGCCAAGACCGTCTCCGATGTTTTGCTTGGAACGCCAGACATCATGCCCACCCTCCTCTCCATGATGGAGATTCCCGTTCCGAAGAGCGTGGAGGGGAGGGACCTTAATCGCGCAGTAACTACAGGCAGTGATAACGGGGGGCCTGACGCTGCGCATATGCAAGGAATGGGTGCCACCGCAGCCTGGGCCGACGGCTCTGAGTGGCGAGGCCTTCGCGACAACCGATATACCTATGGGATCTATCAGCGTGACCGAAAAGAATTGCTCTTCGACAACCGAAGGGATCCATATCAACTCAATAATCTTGCCGACGACAAATCCAAGGAGTCGCTGCTTGTTCACTGTCGTTCGGTATCTGAGACCTGGCGTAAGGAGATGAATGACACCTTTGAACCTTGTACCTGGTATCAACGCTGGACCGAAGACCGGAACATTGTAGATACGGCGACGGGAGTCAAGCAGGATCTTGAAGCACTGAAGGCTGTCACCAATCACTGGTTCCCTGGATCGACTGGAGATCGCCCCGTCAGTGCCAAACCCGTTGGCAACTAGATTTTCGGATTCTCAGGCATTACGAACATCTATTATTCCGCAATGCGCTTTGTCCACTTGATTGCGGCGGTTTCCAGTCTGATGTTACTGAGCACGCTTGCGTGCGTAGGTCTTGGGCATTCCAATACCATCTGTGCTATCCCGCGAGACCCTTCTGGTTCGCTTTATGTAACGCAGCATGCCGGTATGGCTCAGGCTGCGTCCAGACTCGGAGTCAAGATTTACTGGAACGGTCCTCGAGGAGGAGACGATACACAGCAGCAGATCGAACTGATGGAACGCGCCATCCAGCAGCGTGATGTTGGCATCGTCATTACTCCTACCGCTGCATTCGCACTTGATACCGTAATTCAACGGGCTCTTTCAGAGAAGATTCCTGTGGTCATTCTGGGCGCCTCCATTCCTTTTCCGGCTGATCCGAATCTTTCATTTGTGATTAATGACATAGATCAGTCGGCGAAGTTTGCGGCGGATCGTATCTGTTCCGGCATTCGTAAACCGGGCGAGATTGCTGTCATTGGCATTGATCCTGTAACCCCCGGCAACACAGCTCTCGTAACGGCGTTTGAGAAAGCACTGATTCAATGCAAGGCCGTTGTGCGGGTTGTGAGCAAGATTGGCGGAACCTTTACCTTTGGACAGAGCAAGGAGACAATGGTCCGATTGCTCGCTGAACATCCTGAGCTTGAAGGCATCTATTCACTTAGCAGTTCCGGAACCCGCGGCGCCGTCTCTGCGCTTGAGACACTCCATCGCACCAATGCCGTCCGTGTTGTCAGTACAGATCCAAACCTCGATCTAATATTGCTTCTTCGCCGTGGGGCTGTTGATGCGCTCGTTTTTCCAAATATGCGTGCCATGGGGGAGAAATCTGTAGAGAATATCGTTGCGCTGAGGCAACATGTGACCATTAAACCCATAACGCTTTTTTCTCCAGTGCTTGTTACGCGTGAGAATGTAGATACTGAGCCTATCCAGACGTTGCTGAAGATGGATTGGAGGCAAGTCGAATGAAGAAACGTCTGCTCCTCGCGGTAACTTTAGTGCTGACTCTTTTGGGTTCCTGGTACCTACTGACCCATCGGCACTCCAATCTACCGTATGTTGACCGGTTCAGTAAAAGAGACGCAACAGGTTGGCTCGTGATGGGTGGCAACTGGCAGTTTGATGGGGACGCCGTTGTCAATCGATCGGACGAGCATGGAGCCAAACTCGTGACAGGTTCCGGTGAATGGGGAGATATCTCTCTAGACGCTGATCTGAAACTAATCGGTCATGCCGGCGACGTAGGAGTTCTTGTACGCGCTAATAACGCCGAACCAGGGGTCGACGCGTATGACGGCTACTATGTCGGGCTTCGGTCAGATGATCGTTCTCTTGTAATCGGTCGTGCCGACTATGGCTGGATGGAAGGGCGGCCAACGCCCATAGCCGGCGGGGTCATTGCGGGCCGTTGGTATCATCTGCACGTGATAGCGGTAGGCTGCGCAATCGGAGCGGAGGCGACAGATACAACCACCGGCGAAACAACGTATGGAATGCTCCAGGAGGAAAACTGCGTAGCACGAGGAAAAATCGGTATTCGCTCGATGGCAACTGGCGGTGCTTGGAAGCGAATTGTCGTTAGGCCTGCCAATACAACGGACCTAGCTCCAATTCGTCGTCAGGTGAGCTATGTGCAGACTCCGCACTTTGTCTTTCGGGAGGGTGACGTCAATCGTGTGCAGTTCGACCCCGCAATTGACGAGGCGGGAGGCGATGCTAATGGCAAGTCCTCGACCTCCCACGTAACCAATATTGAAGCGATCAAGATGCATGGGGCCGATTCGCAGAGTTCCTTGGCCATTCGAGGAGTTGTGACGCTTCTCAGTCCTCTTTATGTGCAGGACAGCACGGGAGGGATTGCAGTAGAGACCTCCAGCCGCGCCGTCCTGAATCTAGGTGATGAGGTAGAAGTTGTTGGGACGGTCAAGAGTCAAGATGACAAGGTCAGCCTCATTGCTCAAACCGTAAAGCTTACAGGAGACCGCACTCTCATTCCTCCGTCCTCTGTAACTTCGACGCAGGCGGCGGGAATTCTCTTCGACGGCCGATTGGCAGAGTTGCGTGCGCGTCTGCTAAAGAAGTCCACTGATTCTGAGGGACGCGTACTTTTGCTGCTTGAAGATGCTGCGCAAACGTTTCGCGCGGAAGGGCCTCTTGGTCTCTCTCGGGGACAGCTTGAGAAACTCATTCCCGGAAGTGAGGTGCGCATACGTGGCGTGTGCCGCGTGGGGCCATGGCAAGGTAAAGACGGCGGGGCTTTTACCATCATGATGCGCTCGATGGAAGATGCTGAGGTGACCGCGGGGCCGCCATGGTGGTCGACTCGTTTGCTAATCCGAGAGATCACCCTGCTCGTCGCCCTGATTGGCGTGGGCATCTACATCTATCTGAAAGTTGAGAGGTCGAAGATGCGCGCAATCCTGGAAGAGCGAGCACGGCTTGCACACGAGATGCATGATACGCTCGCACAAAGCTTCGCGGGTGTCGGTTTTCATCTGCAAGGTGTTCGAAACTCCGTACGTTCGGGGAAACTTACCAACTCAGATGTTGTCGACAAGCTCTCTTTGGCGTGTGAACTAATTACCCGGACTCATCGCGATGCCAGCGCTGAGATAGCCGCCCTTCATCCTGGAGTAGACGATAGCTCCGATCTCCTCACGCTGCTTGAGCGGTGCGCCTACACCATGCTTGAAGGGAATCACATCCCCATCCGACTAATTCGCGAGGGTAATCCTCACACACTGTCGCTCGCCGTTCGTGACGCCCTTTTTCATATCGGACGAGAGGCAATCACCAATGTTCTGCGTCACGCGCATGCAGAGTCTATCACCATGCGCATTAAATATGAGTACCGAACCGTAATTTTAGAGATTATTGACGATGGTTGTGGATTCAACTCCGAGCGATATGCAGATGACTTTGGTATTCGCGGGATGCGTACGAGGAGCGGTGCTATCGGAGCGACGCTGGAGGTCATTTCTGACGTCGGCTACGGCACTAGTATTCGAATACAAGCACCCTATCGCACACGAAAGGCGTTTCAGCGCGTGCGGTTTGCTGTTACGTCGACGCCCAGCGCCAAGTAGCGTCAGTCCTCTATGCGCACAAGGCCACGTTTGATCGCGACGGCTGTAGCTTCAGTGCGGTCTCGTGTACCTAGCTTCTCCAGCAAGCTTATGACGTGATTGCGTGCGGTGTATTCGCTGATATAGAGCTTGTCCGCGATTTCCTTATTTTTCAGACCTTGCGCCACAAGCTGCAATATCTCGCTTTCACGTGAGCTCAATTGATTACGCAGAGCACGTTGCGCGAGTTGCTGGGCTATGTGCGGCGGAATTGACCTTTTCCCCGAATGGACGGTCCGGATTGCTTCGATCACATGTTCCATTGGAGCCGTTTTCAGGATATAAGCCAGCGCGCCTGCCTTCATGGCGCTGAAGACATCTTCGTCAGAATGGTAGTTCGTGAGCACGGCACAACGCAGGTCCGGGCGTGTCTTCCGGAGCATCGTTATCAGCTCCTCGCCATTCATTCCTGCCATGCGAAGATCAGTGAGCAAAACATCTACGGCAATGGTCGGAATTCGTTCGATCGCCTCTTGCGCTGACCCCGCGACTCCAACGACGCTGATGTCAGGTGCGCTCTCAAGCATGGTTTGGAGACCCATCCGGACGACCTGGTGATCATCCACCACAAAAACACGAATTGTACTCAACACCGCCATGGTGAGAGGTCATCCTAGCCTGTTGTGTACGCATCGGGCAATAGTGCGAAAACACTGGTCAACTTTGGTGCTGTATTCCCATTGACCGTATTTCTGCGAAGTTACTAGCATTATCGCGCATCTACATAAGTTCATCCGGCAGCTGTGCGACTGCCCAAATGTACCGAGTCTATGAGGCCTTCAACCATGAAAGTGCGACGTCTTGCTTTTCTTGCGCTCTTCCTGCTCGAAACATCCATTTTGGCAGTTGCTCAGCAACAAGCCGCATCGCTTACTGGTCTCATCTCCGATACCTCCGGTGCGGCCGTTCCTGGTGCCACCGTTACGGTGAGCGACCCGCTTCGCGCCATCAAGCTTACGGCAATCAGCAATGATCGAGGGGAATACATCTTTCCCCAGTTGCCTCCGGATGACAATTACGTTCTGTCCGTATCTAAAACTGGCTTCAGGGAGACAATGCAAAAGGGAGTTGTCCTTCAAGTGGCGCAATCGGCCAGGATCGATCTGTCCCTCAGCGTTGGAAACGTGGCCGAAACGGTGACCGTAAGCTCGGACCCGCCGGAACTCGACACCCAGACTTCTTCGCTGGGACAGGTAATCACAGGACAGACGGTCGAGAATCTCCCTCTCAACGGGCGTAGCACCTTCCGGCTTATCGCGCTTACTCCAGGGGTGACTTTTTCTCAGTCGGCTTATGGTCAATTCGGCGATGTGGCTGTCAACACCACCTGGGACACCAATTTCACTATTAATGGCGGTCGCGCGCAGTCCAACGAGATTCTTATTGACGGCGTGCCGAGTTCCGCCGGCTTTTTTAATCAGATCACGACTCTGCCCACTGTTGACGATACCCAAGAGTTCAAAGTGGAGTCGAATAACCTTTCTGCCGAATACGGGCGCTATGCCGGTGGTGCTATTAACGTCACAACCAAGGGCGGCACCAACCAGTACCATGGAGCGGCTTACGAGTTCCTACGCAATTCGTTCTTTGATGCCAACGACTGGTTCAATAAGCGTGCCGGTAACCCGCGTGCCGCCTTCCGTATGAACCAGTTTGGCGGAACAGTTGGCGGCCCATTGACTATTCCTCACCTGTATCGCGGCAAAGATCGCACGTTTTTTTTCTTCTCTTATCAGGGAACTCGCCGCACCAAAGGAGCCACCTTCATTGGCACCGTACCCACTGCCGCTCAGCGAAACGGCGACTTCAGCGGGATCTCAGCCACTATCTATAACCCCTACACCACCAACGCAACGACAAAGGCTCGGACCGCATTTTCCGGCAACGTCATTCCTGCCAGCCTGCTTGACCCTGTTGCTGTGAAGATGGCTGCCTACTATCCGCTACCGAATACTGGCCCCGTAGGAGCGACAACCAATAACTTCCTGAGCAACGAACCAGTCAGGCTTTCGCAGGACGTTTACAGCTTGCGCATAGACCAGAATGTGACACAGAAGTATCGCGTCGGAGGTCGCTACGCTTACAGCACTACTCCGTTGACGCAGCCAGATTACTTCCACAACGTCGCTACGTCTGGTGCAGGTGCTGTCGGTACAACCACCTTTATAAATCAGTCTTTCTCGCTCAATAACATCTACCAGTTTTCGCCCACGATGCTTCTAAATGCTAATTATGGTTTTGCGCGATGGTTTCAGTCGCGTCAAACTCGCAGCTATGGCTTCGACAATAGCCTTCTCGGATTCCCGCCTTCTCTTGTGAGTGCGATCTCTATTCCGATGTTTCCTGCCGTTAACATCGCCGGCTATACCGGTCTGGCGAATCAGAGCTATCTCATCAATGGCAATGATTCGCATGCGGCTCTAATTAATCTGAAGAAGATCCTCTCCCAGCACAGTCTAACGGTTGGTGTGGATGGCCGTCTTCACCGCATCAACTTCTTCAACGTAGCTAATAGCGCCGGAGTCTATGGTTTTGCGAATGCGCAAACCCAAGGGCCTATCGCTACCAATGCGACAGGCGGCAACGCCCTCGCAAGCTTCATGCTCGGCTTTGGAAACACCGGAAGCATACCCATAGGTTCCGGTGTCGCTCTTCAAAATTTTTACGGCGCAGTATATGTACAGGACGACTTTCATGTGGCGAGCAATCTTACGCTCAATCTTGGTATCCGTTACGACGGCGAGTCCCCATACACTGATCGCAACAACGAACTGAACTATTTTGATCCGAGGGTCGCCAGCCCAGCGGCAAACCCAAGCTTTCCCACCTTGACAGGTGGTCTCGTGTTCGCCTCTACGGGCAACACACCGAGGACCGTTTACAGCAGACAGCGCAACAACATTGCTCCTCGAATAGGTTTTGCATATAGCCCCGATCCCTTGACCTCCGTCCGCGGCGGATTTGGACTTTCCTATGCTCCACTTGAAGTGGCAAATAACGCTGTAGGGTTTTCGCCCAGTCTCGGATTTGCCTCGTCTACGTCCTGGAACACTTCGATTGATGGCGGCTTTACGCCCAACAATTTGTTGCGCAATCCCTTTCCGCAAGGTCTGGTGCAACCTAGTGGCTCGTCACTAGCGGCGGGCACCCAATTAGGTCAGGCGATCACTGTGTGGAATCACAATCCGGCGACGCCATACGGCATGCAGTGGAACTTCGACGTGCAGCGCCAGTTTCCACATTCTGTGCTTTTCGATCTTGGGTATGCCGCATCACGCGGAGTTCATCTGACCAGCACGTTCGACCTGAACACGCTCGATCCTCAATATCTTTCTCTGGGCACGGGCCTCACTACTCAGGTCGCCAATCCGTTCCGCCCCTACGTCTCAATCGGTACGCTCTCCAACGCAACTGTGGCACGTCGGCAGCTTCTTTTGCCATTCCCGCAATTTCTGAGTGTGCAGGAGGTCAACAATCCTTACGGTTCGTCGACGTACCACTCGCTGCAGGCGAAATTGGTAAAACGTATGTCGGGGGGAGTTAGCCTACTAGCCTCGTACACGTGGAGCAAACTCATCTCTAATGTCAATGCTCAGAATGCTCCTATAGGTCCTACGGACAACACGAACGTTCAAAACTTCTATGATCTTCGGGCCGAGCGCGCCGTTTCTGAGCTTGACCAGACACACAATCTTGTCGTCAACGGAGTTTTCCAGCTTCCCTTTGGGCGCGGCCAACGCTTCCTGCAAGATGCCAATACCGTCACAAATACGTTTATCGGCGGCTGGCGCCTGACGGGAATTCTGGCACTACAGAGCGGATTCCCGTTGACGCTTAGCGCAGCAGGCACGGGAGCAGGCACACGCCCCAATTTGGTTCCCGGGGTGAATCCGAAGATCAGCACAAATCGGACCAATCAACAAATCGTACAGGCCTACTTCAACACAGGTGCTTTTGTTACTCCACCTCCGTACACTTTCGGTACTGTGGGTAGAACGTTTACCGATGTGCGTGGCCCGGGGATCGCAAATCTTGATGCATCTATCCAGAAGGACACATCGTTTGAAGGACTTCATACGGAACTCAGGCTTGAGATGTTCAATGTCACGAATACTCCTCACTTTGCCATGCCTGATATGGCGCGGCAAAACGCTTCTTTCGGTACCATCACCAGCGTTCTGCCTTCCCCGCCACAACGCCAGATGCAGGTAGCTCTGAAACTGCTGTTCTAGTTACATAAAGGAATCTGATTGATGAGCATGAATCGTCGCGAAGTTATTAAGGGTGCGCTCTTATCCGCCGGCGTTATATCTGCAGGCAGCGCCGTAGCGCAGCAGGTAAGCAGCCGCGCAGCTGATCGTCCAGGTCGACAAGGTCCGCACCAGAGCTATCCATCTCCACCATTCAAGACCAATCATGAGCGGATGCCAAACATTCTATGGGTATGCACCGACCAGCAGCGATTCGATACGCTTGCCGGACTAAGTAATTCCATCATCAAAACTCCGAACCTGCAGAAGTTCATGTCGGAGTCCGTGACTTTTACGAATGCGTTCTGCCAGACACCGATCTGCTCGCCGTCCCGAGCCAGCTTTCTCACCGGACGCTACCCGCACGTGACTGGTCTCCGCGCGAACGGTCAGAGGATTAGGCCGACTGAACGCTTGATCACGCGAATGCTTGCCGACTATGAATACACATGTGGGCTGGTTGGAAAGTTACATCTTTCGCCATGTCTTGGTGGCCGTGTCGAAGATCGTATCGATGACGGATACGAAGTCTTCAAATGGAGTCACGATATATCAGATCAATGGCCGTTGAGGAACGAATGGTATGTTTGGCTCGACCGTCAGGGTGTCAAGCTTCCAAAATTCCCAGCTTCCCCCGTTTGGGGCATGCCTATCGATCCGAAGTACACCCAGACGGCATGGTGCGCAGATAGCGCGATACAGTTCATGCGACAACAGCGTGACTTTAATCCTTGGTTGATGTCCGTCAATATCTTTCAGCCGCATCATCCATTCTTTCCTACGCAGGAGTACCTCAGCCACTACGACCCCAAGAAGGTGCCAACGCCGGCTTATCGTGAAGGGGAGCTTGAAAATAAGCCGGTTTTTCAGGCAGTCGATCATCGCGGAGCATATGGTGGCACCGCGATCTCGTTTGCCAATACCGCTCCTGATGTCCATCAGCAGGTGATCGCAGCCTATTACGCAATGATTGAGCAGGTTGACACCGACATGGGCCGCATGATGCAAGCTCTTGAAGAGAGTGGGCAAGCTGACAACACAATCGTTATCTTCATGAGCGACCACGGAGAGATGCTGGGTGACCATGGAATCTATCTTAAGGGGCCATATTTCTATGATTGCCTTACTAGGGTTCCTCTGATCATCCGCTGGCCCGGGCGATTCAAAAAAGGCCTCAAGATCGACTCGCTCGTTGAACTTACGGACATTGCTCCAACTCTGCTTGAAGCAGCGGGAATTCCGGTGCCGTCAGGTGTCCAGGGAAGGTCTCTCATGCCGCTGCTGGCAGGGCAGGGTACGGAGCATCGTGACTCCGTCTACATGGAATACTTCGATGCGAACGCAACCTATGAGATTCCACCCATGCTGACGAGTGTTCGTACTACAAAGTGGAAATTGAACTACTGTGACAAGCCAAGAAACGGAGAACTATACGACCTTGAAAAGGATCCGGGCGAGTTTAACAATCTTTGGGGTGATCCCCACCACCGTGACGCGCAAGAGATGATGATGCATACCTTGGTTGGGCGCATGATTGAAACTACCGACCCTCTGCCTGAACGCCACACCTCATGGTAAAAACTACTACTTAGAAAGACAGGAAACGATGCGAATCAAAGTAGCAGCGACTATGGCTGCGTCGGTTGCAATGTGTCTTCCAGCGGTAGCACAGCAACATCGTGCACCCGCAGTCCCGCTTGTCACCAATGACCCTTTCTTTAGTCTTTGGTCGATGTCTGACAAGCTGACTGACACGCCCGTGAAGCACTGGACAGAGGTCGCTCAACCGATTACAGGGTTGATTCGTATCGATGGGAAGCCCTATAGATGGATGGGAGTTATCCCCCGCGGTTATTTCGGGATGCCGCCGGTCGACGCGATGGAGCAGACCTCGGTAGAGATCACCCCCTTACACTCGCGCTATACCTTTAGTGCTGCGGGGATCGAGCTAAAGGCTACCTTCTTCACTCCTCTCTTTCCAGACGACCTGGATGTGATGTCACGCCCGGTGACCTACCTCAGTTGGAGTGCGCGGGCCACAGACGGCAAGCAACACCAGACTGATCTTATGATCGACGTAGACCCTCTCATCGCTGTTGATCAGCCTGGGCAGCAAGTGGTATGGTCGCGCACTCGCGCTTCTGGATTGACTGTGATGAGTGTGGGCAATCGCGATCAGCCTACGCTTCATCAGTCCGGTGACCGCGTTCGCATCGACTGGGGGTACTTCCATCTCGCCGTTCCCGATTCCGCTTCGCTGAACACTTCAATGTCTTTTGAGGCGATCCCTGCCTTCGTGAACAGCGGCAACCTGCCTGAGGCAGATGATTCCACAATGCCGCTCCCCGCAGCGCGGCGTGGGCGTTCCGCACATTTGGCGGCAAAACTGTCTCTAGGTTCCATTGGATCATCAGCTGTCGAACGCCATCTCGAACTGGCTTACACCGATGGTTATTCCATTGAATATCTTGGCCGGAAGCTTCGTGGCTACTGGCAACGTAATGGAATGACCGAAGGAGGGCTTCTCTCCACGGCAGAAAAGGAATATCCACAGCTTGAACAGCGTGGAGTGCGTTTCGACGAAGAGACAATGGCTCAGATGGAGAAGGCAGGAGGTCCCGACTATAAGTACCTCACTTCTTTATTGTTCCGCCAGACGATCGCGGCGCACAAGCTGGTTGCCGATATTGACGGTACCCCTATGTTCTTCTCTAAAGAGAACGACAGCAACGGATGCATCGATACAGTCGACGTCACGTACCCGTCCTCTCCATTTTTTCTTCTGTTCAATCCCAAGCTACTTGAAGCTCAGCTTGAGCCCCTGATGCGATATGCCGCTCTACCGCGTTGGCGCTTCCCATTCGCTCCGCATGATCTGGGAACGTATCCGCTTGCCAACGGCCAGGTATATGGAGGCGGCGAGGTGAACGAAGAGAATCAAATGCCTGTTGAAGAGAGCGGCAATCTCATCATCATGATTGCTGCGCTTGGGCGTAGCGAAGGCAACTGGGATTTTGCCAGGCGTTTCATGCCACAACTCACGCAATGGGCAGACTATCTTGAAAAGAAAGGCATGGATCCAGAAAACCAGCTCAGTACAGATGACTTCGCCGGCCATCTTGCCCACAATACCAATCTTTCCATCAAGGCAATTGAGGCGCTAGGAGCGTTCGTTCAGATCGCGCGGGGCGTAGGAGACACAAAACTCGCCGATCGCTATGAAGGAATTGTTCGTAAGCTTCCTGCGCAGTGGGAGAAGATGGCGCTCGATGGCGATCACTACAGACTTGCTTTTGACCAGCCGGGCACCTGGAGTCAAAAGTACAACCTCGTCTGGGACGATCTGCTCGATTTGCATCTCTTTTCGAACAAGGTGATGGAGACCGAGTGGGCCTTCTATACAAAACAGATGCAACACTACGGGCTTCCTCTTGATAACCGGAAACCGATTACCAAGCTTGATTGGGAAGTGTGGACTGCAACCTTAGCACCCAAGCCGGATCAGTTCCATGATCTTGTCCATCGCCTAGTCGTATGGGCCGACGAGACTCCATCCAGGGTGCCTACGACCGACTACTACGACACCGTAAGCGGAAAGCAGATGGGGTTCCAGGCCCGGTCGGTGGTCGGTGGCGTTTTCATTAAAGCTCTGCAAGATAAAGTAATTAGCAAAAAGTTATGCGGAAAGTAGCTGACCGTACTCTTCCCGTTTCATGAGTCTTTATCACTGAATTGAGCAATAGCAAAGAAGCGAGGTGAACGAACGGACTCCGCATCCTATTGCAGGTGTTGTTCCTGCCGCATCCGGCATAGGTCCACCATACTTCAGCAGCGGCGCATCGACGGTTGCCGAGGCTTTGTGAATCGGTTGCTCCTAGGCATGACCCGTAGAAGTAGTGAAGATCGCAAACAATAGCACGGCGGTCGACCGCCGAACTCCGAATCTTGAGCGGAAAGGAGTGTGTTTGCGAGCAGCCTGTGGATAAGAACGCATTGTTGCCGAGTATTCCTTTCGCGAAATCTTTGATAGTAGCGGCTTCAGTTAAGAAATATCACTTGATCTCATCAGGTAGCTTGTTGCCCCCATCTCTTTGGGATTAGCATGTTGGCCTCGCTCCTTTTGCCGGCGGGGGACATGTCGGCTGGGCTCTTCCGGAGGAAACGTAACGAAGCTTGATCTAACGCGTAGAAGTTTCCTCGCTGCGGGCGCAGCAGCAGCTGTGCTGCCGCATCTCCCAGATCTCCTGGCGCAAACTGCTATCGTCGCTCCTGACGAAACGTGGGCCCGCAAGACGAAGCGTTGGGCTCAACTCACACTCGTCGAGGACGACGCGAAAAACTTCGATCTCGACTTCTGGCTCGACTACTTTCGCAAGACGCGGTCCGATGGCCTTTGCTTCTCAGCCGGCGGGTGTGTTGCCTATTATCCGACTGAGGTGCCGTTTCATCATCGCAGCGCATGGCTGGGCCAGAGAGACATCGTTGGCGAAGTTGTCGAGAATTGCCGCAAGCAGGGCATGTCTGTTCTTTTGCGCGCCGATCCGCATGCAACCTACGACGATGCTGCCGCGGCGCATCCGGAGTGGATTGCATGTACGGGCGATGGCAAGCCGCGTCGGCACTGGGCCTCGCCGGAGATGTGGGTGACTTGCGCTCTTGGCCCATACAACTTCGAGTTTATGACGGCAGTGCATCGCGAAATGATGCAACGTTACAAGCCCGAGGGAATCTTCCTGAACCGGTGGGAAGGATCGGGCGACTGTTTTTGTCCTCAATGCCGCGAAAACTTCAAAGCTTCTACGGGTTTTGATCTTCCAACGATCGATAATCCACAAGACCCCGTATATCGGACATTCTTTCGCTGGCGTCAAGAACGGTTCTATGAGTGCATCGATCTTTGGAACGGCACTATTCGCGCCATTCGCCCCGACTCCTCCATGATCCCCAACAACGCAGGCGGAGCGACGATCGCGCAGGATGCCGTCGAACTTAGCGAACGTGCGCCAATGTTGGTGGCTGATCGCCAGGCGCGTCATGGCACCGTGGCGCCATGGATCGTCGGAAAGACAGCAAAAGAGTACCGCGCCACGCTCGGTAGCAAACCAAATGTGGGCCTCTTCGGCGTCGGCCTGGAGGAGCCATACCGCTGGAAAGACAGTGTGCAGGAACCCGCAGAGATTCGAATATGGGTTCTTGAAGAGATCGCACACGGGACGCGTCCATGGTGGAGCAAGTTTGCAGCAAACCTGCATGACCGTCGATGGCTTCCGGTTGTTGCTGACGTCTACAACTGGGCGGCCGTTAATGAACGCTATCTGAGTTACGACAAGCCGATCGCGCGGATCGCAATTGTTTTCTCACAGAACACCGCGTGGTTCTACGGCGGGAAGGATGCCAAGGCCAAGGTGGAAGATTACGCACTTGGCTGGTGCGGCATGCTCACCGAATCACGAATACCCTTTGAAATGGTTCATGAGCGGATGCTGACACCTGAGAACCTCAGCCGCTTCCGCACACTGATTCTGCCGAACATTGCTTGTCTGAGCGATCAGCAGGCAAAGCAGTTGCGCGCCTTTTCTGCAGTTGGTGGAAGCATCATAGCTACTTACGAGACAGGACTCTTCAGCGAAGATGGCTCTCCACGCCCCAACTTTGTGCTTTCCGATTTGTTCGGCGCACACTTCACGGGGAAACGCGAACCGCGTATGCAGAACAGTTATCTGCGACTTGCGCTTAAGGAGGAGCCAGATTCCCCAATTCTTGCCGGTTTCGCAGACACGGAACGCATCATCAACGGCACCCGCCGCGTCGTGACGGAGCCATCCGCGCACGACTTCGTTGAAGTGCCGGTTACGCTCATTCCCAGCTATCCTGACTTGCCGATGGAGAAGGTCTATCCGCGGACAACCGACGCGCACGAATCCCAGCTTTACCTGCGTCAGTTATCGAATGGGGGGCGGATCGCATACTTCCCGTTTGACCTGGACCGAACGTTCAACGAGACGCTTACACACGATCACCTGCGCCTGATGCGCAATACGGTGGAGTGGTGCCTACATGAACCAGCGTCATTCGAGTGCAAAGGCCCGGGCTTCGTGGATGTCGCGGCCTGGCGCAACACGGACGCAGTGGTGATTCATATGGTGAACCTCACCAATCCCATGATGATGAAGGGTCCCTTTCATGAGTTTTTCGCGATTGGTTCGCAAACCCTGACACTGCGTCTTCCGGAACTTCAAAACGCCAGGGCTGCGAAGCTCCTTGTGGCTAGGAAGACGGTACCTGTGCGGCGAGATGGCGACGCAATTGTCTTTGATGTTCCGGGCATTTTAGATCACGAAGTGGTTGCGATTGATCTCTAAAGCACAACCACCTAGTAAGGCGGTGGTGCTTCCGGCCGATATTCCTCGCCAAATTTGTTCTTATGGTTTCCCATTGGACTCATTGCAGGCTGCATCGCGATCTCTCCGATGCGGAATGACGAACCGGGTGCTTCAGCTGGTATCAGGATGACTTGCCGCGTCTCGTTCGGAGTCGGTAGTTGAGCATTCTCGCTCCACACATGCAGGCGATAGCTTCCCGGCGGAACTCCGTGAATGGTGACGGCTCCGTCAGTATTGGATATCGCGTAGTAAGGCGTGCTCAGAGCGAGCACGATCGCTCCCATCTCCGGATGAATATTGCAGAAGATGTAGGACACGCCCTCGCGGTCAAACTTCACCGAGCGAGTCGTTCCGGACTCGTACAGACCTAAATCAAAGCGCTTCCCGTTGAAGAGTGAGAAGACGTTATGGAAGAAAGGGTCGGCGTTTGGAAACTCAACGCTGGTTCCTGTCGGAACCACGAGGAGGTGTGGTTGGAATTGTTTGTCCTTCTGCAACAGGCGGTAGGGCGAATGCGGTGAAGGCACTGGTTTTGGGTCAACCGGTTGTTGCGGCGACAGCCAGACGACGACATTTGAGGCGTTGGAGTCCTTATGTGAGGCGTTAGACGGGCGCTTGTCGCTATGCATAACGATCTTCGCTGAGACATCCACTCCTTGAGCCAGCAGGGCTGGCTCAAGGAGTGGGGTGCAGCATGCGAGGATCATCCAGCGAAGCGAACTACGCACCGTTTCTCCTTAGAACTGATATCCAACCGATAGAGTGAAGACATTTGCCGTGCTGCCCTTGCCGGAGATCGGCCACGTCCAAATCCTACGGTACTCAGGCGAGAAGATGAGATAAGTCTTCGGCCGATAGATCAGGTTGCCGACCAGCATCCTATTGCGTGCCCGCAGCGCGGTATTGGACGCATTTGATGGTAGGACAACGGCATGGAAGTCACTCGCGAAGCCGTTGTCTTGTCCGATCGTTGCGTTTGCTTCAATCAACTGGCTGAAGCGGGACTTGACCTGCGTCCAGCCGCCAATGTCATTCAATCCGCGCCAAACAGTGGTGCCTGATATCGGATCGGTGCCAAAGATCACGTCTTTATAGACTCCGCCTCCCAAGCCACCAAGCGAGCGTCCGCGGTAGGCTTCGCCGCTCCACTCGACGCGATTAGCCAGTGGCACGCGCCAGTCTCCGGTGACCGCCCATGCATCGTTGTTTGCACTGGAATAGGTCTGCCGACTGTAATATCCTCCGACTCCTGCCTGGAGTCCACGTTCTCCGCCTGAACCGAAGGAGAATCGGCCTTCATATCCAGGCTGCTTGGTCTGTTCACCTGCGCTTGGGGAACGGAAGACCTCGCTCGTGTTGTATCCGGAGGATGACGGATCCCAGAGTCCGAACTCAAGCTGCAGCCGTTTTTCATCCGAGATCTGGAAGCGATGCGCAATTCGAAGTTGCGGCGACCAACTCCACAGGTTGCCGGCCCAGGCCATTCCAGGCTCGGCTACCGTTGCGTACGACGTGGGTGACAGCGGTGAGATGAGCGGAGCGACCATGCCAAACTGGACCGAGTCTTTGGACCAGTCAAGATTGATGCCTCCTGTTCTCATGCGAACGATGCCGGCTGCGGTGCCGTAGTTGCTGTATGCGATTCCGCCGAAAAAATCAAAGCTCACATCGGCCGAAGTTCGCGCGCCCGCGATTCGCGGCCCAGTAGCCTCGATGCCCAGAATGGTCTGCCTCAGGCTGGCCCCAGCGCTTCCGTTGCTTGCGCCGGCGGGCTGTCGTATTGCAATCGATGGCAGGTCGATATTGTCGACGGAGCCAAGATTCATGAAGCTGTTGAAGAGGATCAGTCCGGTAACGCGTACAGGATATTTGGACGCGCTCTCGACTTTCATCTGGTCGTGGACCTTGACCTGCGCTTCCAGCGTCTGGAGACGTTCCTCCGTCGACTGTGAACTGGAACCGGCAGTCTGCGGAGGATCGGGCTCGGCTGCGGTTGTGGGAGCCGCAGCGTCGGTATTGGATGCAAGCTGACGCCTGAGTGCGGCGAGTTGTGCCTGCAGCTGGATGATCTCCTGCTGCGACTGATCGAGCTGTTGGCGCGTGGTCGTCAGTGCCTTGGATATGGCTTCGAGCTTCTGTTCAACCTCGGTGCTCGGGGCGGAGGATGGAGCCGGGGCGATTGATGAAGAGGCCTGTGCGCGCGCATGGACTGCGGCAGCCCCCGACACAATGGTGCAGAGTAGAAGCGTGCAGGTAAGGTCTCTCATGTCAACCTCTTCCTTGGAGTGGAGCCTGAGCCCGGGCTACTTCTTTGCCGGGTTCGCTGTTGTAAGCGGGAGCAGCTGTCTTTGGAATCGTAATAGTGAAGATGGTGCGTTCCTGCGTCGTCTGCGAGAGCGTGATGTTGCCTCCGTGCTCCTGCGCGATCTGCCGCGCCAGGGTGAGGCCGAGGCCGATGCCGCTCTCGCGTCCTTCGCTGACGAATGGGAGAAAGATGGTCTGTTGGATTGCTTCCGGAACTCCCGGTCCGTTGTCGGCGATCCGGATATGGATCGAATCCCTGTCTTCGACGAGGCTGCGTGAGACCGTTGCGGGACCCGCGCCTCTCCGAGCCGCCTGGCAGGCGTTGAGGAGGATGTTGTAAACGGCGCGTCCGAGTTTCTGCTCGTCGACCCAGACGGTGAGGGAAGATAACTCGGCGACGGTGATGCGGACATCGCGAGCCGCGGGATGTGAACGAACCATATTGACGGCGCGTTGCAAGATGACTGCGATCGATTGATATTCGGGATGCAGCGCGCGGCCGGTTTGCGTAAAGAGAAGCAGGGAATCGAGCAAGTCGGTCATGCCCTGTACCGCGTCCTGCACCTCCTGCAGTAGTTCCTCACGCTCGGGCTGAGAGAGAGAGCCGGCGCTCATGAACTCAGCGTTCGCATACATCGCGGAGAGATAGTGGCGAAGGTCGTGAGAGATGGAGCTTGCCATCCTTCCGATGGTTGCGAGACGCTCAGAGTCGATGAGGTCTTTTTGCGTGCTCTGGAGCTGAATGCGCATGCGGTCGAAGGCGCGGCTTAGCTCGCGGATTTCGGCGGCTCCGTTTTCGCTGAGCTTATAGTCGAAATCTCCCTGGGCGAGGGCGCGGGTTCCGCCGACCAGGTCTTCGAGGGGTTGCGTGATGGCCTGCGAGACGGAGACGAACATTATGGTTCCGGCGAGCAGGGCGAGCAGGCCTAGCGCGAGAACCCAGCGGTTGATTTGGCGGATGAATTCAGTCGCTTGCGCGAAGGATTTGAGGACGATGAGCTGCGGAGCAGCGAGCGCATCGGCTGTGGTGGATGAGGGTTGAAGACAGACGGGGGTGGCGAGGTAGTCTTCGTCGCCGAGGTGGATCCTGCTGCCTTCTGGAGACGAATGCAGGACAGAGTTGAGCTGCGAGAGGAACTGGTGCTCCAGATCAGGCTTCAAGGTGCTTGCGACCACCTGCTGGCCGGTGGTGAACGCGACCTCGGCTGCTGATGCCTGGCTGACCTCGCGCGCTACCAGTTCGTCGATGGCGTAAGCGGTTGCGACGAAGCCAAGGCGTGTTCCGGTGGCTTTTTCTCCAAAGACGAGGGGTGCGATGGCAAGCTCGTAGAGCCGGCCGTCGACGGAGTGAATAGTGACATCATCGGAGCGCTGAAGCGCGGTCTTGAGCGCCTGCTCAACGCTGGTGCGATTGAGCGTGACGCCGCGGCTGTAGTAGACAATGAGTTGGCCGTTTTGATCGAGGAGAGCAAAGAGGTCGCTTCCGCTGACGTCCCAGAACTCGGAGCCTCCGTCCTCGATCGTGCGGGCATCGTGGGTTGTCATGAGCGCCTTGAGGCTGGGGAGATCGGCGACAAGGGCGGATTCGTTGAGCAGCATCTGGCGGCGCTGACGCTCCAGATTCTGGTAGGTCATGACGGAGTGACGAAGGTCTGAGGCGAGCGAGGCTTTGGCCTGCCGCTGGACTAGTGTCCGGATGACGAGCAGGCTGAGGAGCGTGCAGCCGAACGAGAGCACGAGCAGCGGGATGAGCAGCGTGGTTCGAACGCGCAGCCGGTCCATCACGGCCATGGCTCGGTGCCTTTCTTCGGTCATTAGCTTCCGCGAACGAATTTGTAACCGATGCCGTGCATGGTGCGGAAGTAGACGGGCCGGGCAGGATCGGCTTCGAGCTTCTGGCGCAACTTCATGATGTGGTTGTCGACGGTCCGCGTGGTCGGGTACGAGGTGTAGTGCCAGACGTCAGAGAGGAGTTCCTCGCGGGTGATGACGCGATCGGCGTTTTCGACGAAATACTGGAGCAGCTTAATCTCGTGGGCAGTGAGAGTAACAGGGACTCCGTCTTTAGTGACAACCATCCCGGAGAAATCAGCGGTGATATTTCCGAAAGAGACCTGTTGGGTCTGCGTCGGACGCTGGGTGCGGCGGATGGCAGCCTGGACACGGGCCATGAGTTCGCGCGGGCTGAATGGCTTGGTGACGTAATCGTCGGCTCCCATCTCGAGGAGGAGGACCTTGTCGGCGACCTCGGAGATAGCGCTGAGGACGACGACGGGGGTGGTGGCTGACCAGCTCTTGATTCCCTTGCAGACTTCGAGGCCCGAGAGGCCGGGAAGCATGAGATCAAGAACAACACCTGCGGGCTTAAGGGTCTTGCAGCTGTTGAGGCCTTCGGCTCCGTCGGACGCCAGGGTGACATCATAGCCTTCAGTGGTGAACTGCCGGTAAAGCGCTTTCTGAATACGTGGATCGTCTTCAATAACGAGAATCATGCTCACAGTGTTGCCCTCCAAAACCAATCACGCTTTAGACCAGCTCATGGTTTTAGCTGAGATAGGTTATATACCTCCTGATGTGACGAATTCAGGCAAGATGCTCAGGGAGAAGGACTTTATGCGATGAAATGACAATTCCGTGATAATTCGGAGACATTTGACCCGGAGGGGCACTCAGGAAGATTTGCCGCCAAATAGGGAGTACGAGGAGAACTAAATTGCGCTGTCGAATCACCCATCCAGTTTCCGCCTGGTCGGTGCCTCAACGATAGCGCAGAGATCTTAAGGGTAGTGCGGGCTCTCTCATGGAGGGCGGGGTTCGCCGGCGGGTCTGTGGTCGTACCTGGTTTCTGGCGAAGATATCGTTGCTGTTGGTACTCCGCTCGAGAGGGTCGGCGTTGGTCATGTCCCCCATACTTTTTAGTGCATAATCTTCAAAACAAGGAAGATAGGCTTGTACTTCCTGTTCTTTGCAAGCGTTAGCAACGGCGCCAGACTCTTGGCTAGCCGGGCCTTGTTTAATCTCTCTCTTTTAAGTTTAGCGAAATGCAGGGAATTAATCGGCAACCTCGACGTCATGGATTAGGCATTCATTTTGTTTGGTTTGCGAGGATATTAGATTGTGTCGGGGGCTTGACAAGGCGTTTCGGGGCTTCACTCGGAGGGAGTGGGTACCAATCTCAGCGCCCCAGTCCTTCGACTGCGCGCTTTGCTCCCTGCATGACACACACAAGGAGGTGGAAGAGGTATTGGATGAGGTGTAATAAAGAGTCGGGTCGTTCGTCAGCGTGGGTGAAGGTGAGAGAGTTACGCATGAGTGAGATGGCGAAGGATCCGGTTTGCGGGATGCACGTGAAAGTGGACGGGGCGAAGTGGGTGACTGAGCGCGAGGGGCGGCGTTGGTACTTCTGCTCGGAGGGTTGCCGGAAGAAATTCGAGGCGGATTCGGGGCGGTATGACGGTTCGCGGCCCGTGACGATGGCCGCGGGTGGATTGACTGGGCTGGGCGAGAGGGTGCCGGAAAAGGCTGGGAATTGTTGCGGGGGCGGTGCGGCGATTGCTTCAAATGCCGAGCCGATGACAGGTGAGGGTGGCTACACGTGTCCGATGCACCCAGAGGTTGTGTCGGAGAAGATGGGGGTTTGTCCGAAGTGTGGGATGGCGCTGGAGGCGGTGTTGCCTGCGGCGGTTGTGCGGGTGGAGTACACGTGTCCGATGCATCCGCAGATTGTGCGGGATGGGCCAGGGAGTTGTCCGATATGCGGTATGGCACTTGAGCCGAGGGAGGTGACGGCGGAGCAGGAGAATCCTGAGCTGAAGAGCATGCTGCGGCGGTTGTGGGTGGGGGTGGCTCTGACGCTTCCGCTGTTGGCCGTGATGGTGATGGAAATGTGGCCGGGGCATCCATTCATGTCGGTGTTGAGCAGCGGGTGGATGGGATGGGTGCAGATGGCGCTGGCGACTCCGGTGGTGTTGTGGTGCGGGTGGCCTTTCTTTGAGCGTGGATGGGCTTCCGTGGTGCACCGCAGCCTGAATATGTTCACGCTGATCGCGATGGGGACGGGAGCGGCTTATCTGTATAGTGTCGCGGCAGTGGCGGCGCCCGGGATGTTTCCTGATGCGTTTCGCGAGCGTGGAGGAGCGCTGGGTTTGTACTTCGAGGCGGCTGCGGTGATTACGGTGCTGGTGCTATTGGGGCAGGTGCTGGAACTGAAGGCGAGGGACAGGACGGGTGAGGCGATTCGCGCGCTGCTGGGGCTGGCTCCGAAGACGGCGCGGAGGATCGCGAAGGACGGGACTGAGAGCGACGTTCCGTTGAGCGAGATTGCGGTAGGAGATACGCTGCGCGTGAGACCGGGAGAGAAGGTTCCGGTGGACGGCGTTGTTATTGACGGGCGCAGCGCGGTGGATGAGTCGATGGTGACGGGCGAGCCGGTTCCGGTGGAGAAGACTGCCGGCGAGAGCGTAGTGGGCGGGACGATGAACGGCACGGGTGCGCTGGTGATGCGAGCGGAGCGCGTGGGCAAGGACACGCTGCTGGCGCAGATTGTGAAGATGGTGGGTGAGGCGCAGCGATCGCGTGCTCCGATACAGCGGCTTGCGGATAAGGTGGCTTCGTACTTTGTGCCGATGGTGTTGCTGGCGGCTGCGATTGCAGCGGTGGCGTGGGCGGTGTGGGGACCGGAGCCTCGGCTGGCACATGCGCTGCTGATTACGGTGTCAGTGTTGCTGATTGCTTGTCCTTGTGCGCTGGGGCTGGCGACGCCGATGAGCGTGATGGTGGCGACAGGGCGCGGCGCGCATGAGGGAGTGCTGGTGCGGAGCGCAGAGGCTCTGGAGACGCTGGCGAAGGTGGATACGCTTGTGGTGGACAAGACGGGAACTCTGACGACGGGCAAGCCGCGATTGACGGAGGTGATTGCAGCGGGCGGCGTGAACGATGTGGAGATGCTACGTGCGGTGGCAAGCCTGGAGCGGGCGAGTGAGCATCCGCTAGCGGCGGCGATTGTCACGAGTGCGGAGGAGAAGGGAATAGCGCTGGTCGATGTTGCAGAGTTTGCTTCGGTGACGGGAAAGGGCGTGAAGGGCCTAGTGGGCGGACAGCGCGTGGTGGTTGGAAATGCAGCGCTGATGCGCGATGAGCGTGTGACGGATGTGAGCGCGATGGAAGAACGTGCGGGAGTGTTGCGTCGCGAGGGGCAGACAGTAATGCTGGTGGCTATGGGTGGGCGCGGCGCGGGGGTGATTGCCGTGGCTGATCCGGTAAAAGAGTCTGCGCGCGGCGTGGTGGATGAGTTGAAGAAGAGCGGGCTGAGCGTGGTGATGGTGACGGGGGACAATCGCACGACTGCTGCTGCAGTGGCCGAGAGAATGGGGATCGCGTTTGAGGCGGACGTGACACCCGAGGGCAAGGCAGATGTGATAAAGCGGCTGCAGAAGGAGGGTCGCGTGGTGGCGATGGCGGGCGATGGAGTGAACGATGCGCCGGCGCTGGCGGTGGCGGATGTGGGAATTGCGATGGGAACAGGGACAGATGTGGCGATGGCAGCGGGAGGAATCACGCTGGTAAGCGGCGATCTTCGCGGGCTGGTAAGGGCGCGAAGGTTGAGCGAGGGGACGATGAAGAAAATCCGGCAGAACTTGTTTTTTGCGTTTGTATATAACGCGGCAGGTGTGCCGCTGGCGGCGGGCGTGTTATATCCGCTGTTTGGGTGGTTGCTCAGCCCGATGGTTGCGGCGGCGGCAATGAGTTTCAGCTCCGTGTCGGTAATCGCAAACGCACTGCGGTTGCGGACGGTTAGGCTGGGGTAAAAGTACGAATTAAAAACAAAACAGCGGCGACTCGGATGAGGTGTGTCGCCGCTGATGCCTGTGTCATGCTGACGCGGGTTACTTCAAGCCGAGGCCCGCGATGACTCCGCGCATGTATGCGAAGCTTTTGATGACTCCGGGCATGGGGTCGTTCTCGTTGATCTCGTACTCGAGGTCGACGTTGCCTTTGTACTTCATGTCGGCGAGGGTGCGGAAGATCGCGGGGACGGGCATGACTCCGTCGCCGACTGCGACCTGGCTCTCCTTGAGTTTGCCGTCGGCAAGGTCCTTGATGTGGAGGTCGAAGAGACGGGGACCGGCCTTCTTGATGGCTTCGACAGGATCGGTTCCGGCGCGCATGGTGTGGCCGACGTCGATGCAGCAGCCAATACGCGGGTCCATGGACTTGACAGCGCCGAGGACGTCGAGGGGTGAGGGCCACTGTTTGTCTTCGGGGCCATGATTGTGGATTGCCAGTTTTATGTCGTACTGCTTAACGAACTTTTCGACGCGCGGTAGGACCTGTCGGGTGGGGGCGCCGACGATGATGGGGATTCCGGCGGCCTTGACGTAGTCGAATTTGGCGCGGATGTCGTCGTCGTCGTCTTTGTCGAAGTAGATGGTTCCGGCGGCAGTGAGGGTGAGTCCGGCGGCTCGGTACTCGGCTGCGTGGGGTGCAACCTGATCGGCGGGCTTCATGGGGAGGTGGACGTCCTTAAGGTTGAGCAGAGTGCAGTTAAGCTGCTTCATGAAGTCGATGAGGTGAGCCTGATCGAACTTGCGGAAGGTGTAACTGGCGATACCGAGGCGGATTGGGGAGCCGGTGGCAAAGGCGGGGGCGGCGAAGGAGAGGGCAGAGTTGGAGAGCAGGGCGGAGGCGGTGAGCGCGGTTCCGCCACCGAGCAGAGCGCGGCGCGAGATGGTTGGGTTCATGCAGGGCATCGTAGCTGCTTCTACAGGTGGTCGTCCAGTTGCAAGGTGGGGTTGGTGACAGCGATGAAGGCCGTTTTATTCCTATTGACACGTTTGAATTGACACTGATACCTTCTCGTTCGCTCTCCGAACAATAGTTTTTTCGACGTGAACGTTTTGTGCTGCTTTTTTTTCTGGAGGTTTCAAGTGATGAAACGCAAACTGTTTCTCTTTTGGGTTGCTGTGTGTCTGTTGGCCGTGCCGTTGTCGTCGTTTGGACAGGCGGTGAGTGGCTCGCTGCTGGGTGCGGTGTCTGACTCTACTGGCGCGACTGTTGCGAATGCAAAGGTGACCGCCACGAACGTGGCGACGTCGACAGTTTATGAGACGGTGACGAACGAGGGCGGCAACTTCACGATTCCGAACCTGCCCCCGGGCAGGTATACGGTGGTGGTGGTGGCTCAGGGCTTCAAAAAGGAGACACACCAGAACATCGACGTGTTGATTAACTCTTCGACGCGCGTCGACTTCGATGTGGCGCCGGGCAGCGTATCGGAAGAGGTGATGGTGACGACGGCTCCTCCGCTGCTGCAGACGGACCGGGCGGACATCAGCACAAAGCTGGAGTCGACGCAGCTTCAGAGTCTGCCGATGACGACGAACCGGAACTTCCAGTCGCTGCTGAACCTGATTCCGGGTTCAACGCCTGCGACGTATGAGCACTCACAGTTCTTTAATGCACAGGGTGCGTTGCAGACGCGCGTGAACGGAATTCCGCGCATGGGCAACCTGTACCAGATCGAAGGTATTGACGACGACGAGCGCACGGGACTTCTGCAGATCATCATCCCGCCTGCGGACGCGATTCAGTCTGTGGACATCACGACGAACAACTTTGACGCCGAATTGGGGCGTGCGATCGGCGCGGTAACGAACGTGGTTCTCAAGTCGGGTACGAACAGATTCCACGGATCGGCGTTCGAGTATATCCAGAACAACGCGGTAAACGCGCGTAGTTATTTCGGCCCGAAGCTGGGCCATCTTTCATACAACAACTACGGCGGGTCGATTGGCGGCCCAATTTTAAAGGATAAGCTGTTCTTCTTTGGGGACTATCAGGGAAGTTCCGATCACGAGACGGTATCGGGAACGTTTGCGATTCCGGACGCGCGTTACTATACGGCGAATGCACAGGGGTTCGTCGACTTGAGCGCGATGCTGTCGGGAACGCCCAATGCGAACGGTTTCCGTGCGGGTCAGATATTTGATCCGGCGACGGGCACTGGCGCTGCAGGCAGTCCGCGCACGCCGTTTGCGAACAATCAGATTCCCGCGAACCGTATCAATCCGATCTCCCTGGATATTCTGAAGCGAGTGAATGCAGCGGCGGCGCAGTATGGCACGCTCAATTCGTCGGCTCCTCTGGGGAATCCGAGCAACAACTACTCCACGGTCCTTCCGTTTACGAAGGGCACGAATAGCTGGGATACCAAGATCGACTGGACGATAAACGAAAGGAACCACCTCAGCGGCCGTTTCAGCTGGCAGCGAGCCAATACCTTCCAGGCTCCGGCGTTTGGCCCGTTTCTGGGTGGACCGTTTGGCGGCGGCTTCCAGGGTACCGGTACACAGACGACGTACAGCACGGGCGCGAACTACGACCACGTGTTTTCGCCGACGCTGTTCACGGAGGCGCGCGTCGGGGTTGCTCACCTGCGGAACAATGCGCAGCCCAGCAACTATGGATCGAACGATGCCACGGCGCTGGGAATTCCGGGCGTGAACATCAACCAGTTCTCGAGCGGCCAGGTCGGAATTTCGCTTGGCGGCGCCTTTTCGGGAACGATGATCGGATACTCGGCTTCCGTGCCGTGGATTCGCGGCGAATCGAACATCGACTTCGTCAACAACTGGACGAAGATCGTTCGCAACCACACGTTCAAGTTTGGTGGCGACCTGCGGCGTGTGCGTGACGACCTGTTGCAGGACCAGACGTTCAGCCCACGCGGCGTGTTCAACTTCTCGGATGCGCAGACGAACGACTCGCGAAGCGCGGGTACAAATCTGGCGAATAACACGGCGAGCTTCCTTCTCGATCTGCCGAACCAGGTGGGTCGTGACGTCAACACGTTCTTCCCGGCTTATCGCCAGTGGTGGTTCTTCGCCTTCGTGAGCGACAAGTGGCAGGTGACACCGAAGCTGACCCTCGACCTTGGGGTACGCTGGGAGTTCTATCCTCCGGCGACACCAAAGATTCCTAGCGGATTTACGAACTATGATCCGGTTGCGAACAATCTTGTAATCGCCGGAATCGGCAGCAACCCTTCAAACCTGGGGATGGAGACGAGATATCGCTACTGGGCACCGCGCACGGGTTTCGCATACCGCGCTACCGATGACACGGTGATTCGCGGCGGATTCGGCGTTAGCTATATGCCGTATGCCGACAACAACTATGCCTACAACTATCCGGTGCGTTCGAACAACGCCTATAACCCGACCGGCACGAGTGCGTTTGGACCGGCCGTGCTGGCGGATGGCGTTACGGTAGCGACGTTCCAGGCCGGATTCCCCGCTCCGGTTGCGGTTCCGATTCCGACGAATGGCATCATTCCCGTGGTTACGCCCACCCTGGTAGCGCAAAACATGTTTTATGTTCCGCTGAATTACAAGAATCCATACGTTGCATCGTGGAACCTTGCAGTCCAGCAGGCCCTTCCGTATGACATGTCGATGCAGATTGCATATGTCGCAAATCATGGAACGGGCATACCTTCCAACATTGACATCAACAACCCAGCGGATGTTTACGGTGGAGGCAATGCTTCGAAGCCGGAGTATAACTGCGTGGGCTGCCCGTCGACAGTTCATCGCACGGCGGCGACGAACAAGATCTTCCAGGGATTTTCTTCGAACTACCAGTCCTTGCAGGTACAGCTGACCAAGCGGTTCGCCAGAGGACTTGGTTTTAACTCCGCGTTTACCTGGGGTAAGGGTCTCGGATATGTGACTGGCGATGACGGGAACGTAATTTTCCTGACCACGGCGAACCTGCGCCGGAACTATGCCCCCAACGATTTCGACCGCAAGCTGAATTTCGAGCAGAGCTTTACCTATGAGCTTCCGGTTGGACGTGGACATAAGTATCTGAGCTCGGGTGCGGGCGCATTTGTACTGGGCGGCTGGAAGCTGGCCGGAACCATTTCAGCGGTTTCGGGTCTACCGTTCTCGGTCTATGCAAATGGTGGAACGCTGAACACGCCAGGAACGGCGCAGCTGGCTAACCTTACAGGCGTCTACAAGGTCCTGGGCGGGATTGGTCCGAATTCGCCATGGCTGGATAAGACGGCGTTCTCGCAGCCGGGCGGTTGCCCGACGACGGGTTGCAATGCAGGGAACGTTCAGCTGGGCAATACAGGAAGGAATCAGTTCCGCGGACCGGGCTTTGTGCAGAATAACTTCTCAATCTTCAAGAGCTTCCCAATCTGGCATGAGGCTGCACTTGAGACGAGGTTCGATGCATTTCAGCTGAGCAACACACCTCAGTTCTTAGTCCCGAACTCAGGCACCGGCAACCTGTTCAATACCGCAACGTTTGGAACGATCACAGGCACACTGGGCAGCGGTCAGGGCAGTGTGAACGGTGTAGGCGGAGGACGCAGCCTGCAGGCTTCAGCGAGGATTACCTTCTAAGCTGAGGACTGGACGGTTGTTTCGATAGACAGACGGACCGGCCTCTTCTGTACGACGAGGCCGGTCCTTTATTCTTTGTAGAGAACAAGAAAGAGGAGGGAGGATGAGCGTGATCTCGCGGCGTAAATTTGTGGGGGCAATGGCAGCAGTGAGTGCGACGGCTGCAGGGCACAAGGCGTTTGGCTTTGCAGGGACGCAGCGGTTCAAGGTTGCGGTGATCACGGACGAGATTACGCAGGACTTCGACCACGCCTGCTCGGTGGCGTCGAAGGATTTTGGAATGCACTGGGTTGAGCTGCGGGCCATGTGGGGCAAGAGCCTGATGGTGCTGGATGACGCTCAGCTTGCCGAGGTAGAAAAGACGCTGGCGAAGTACAGCCTTGGGGTGACGGATATTGCGAGCCCTTTGTTCAAGGCGGACTGGCCGGGGGCTCCTAAGTCGGAGTTTGGGCCGAAGAATGCGCCTGCGGGTGATGTATTGAAGCATGAAGACGAGGTCCTTGAGAAGAGCGTCGCGTTAGCGAAGCGGTTCAAGACGAACAAGGTCCGGTGCTTCGATTTCTGGCGGCTGGAGGATGTGGCACCT
>Ga0157374_10000724_pt1 | contig 28822 bp, 26 predicted proteins | sample M25metaG_FD_115308 | JGI IMG/M metagenome (GOLD analysis project Ga0157374, IMG submission 115308) | Miscanthus rhizosphere microbial communities from Kellogg Biological Station, Michigan, USA - M2-5 metaG | ecosystem: Host-associated > Plants > Roots > Rhizosphere > Soil | place: USA: Michigan... | reverse complement strand
TCAGCTATGAACTCTACGAAAAGCACTTTCTCAGGCTTAAACGCCGTTTCAATTACCGTACCGATCAAAGTTGACGCCTCGACCTGCTGCTCTCGGTTGGTGCGATTTCTTCCTGGCCGGCCTCGAATTGGAGGAGGCTTCGCAGGTGGAGCTTCGGTGGGAATCGCGGCTCAAGTTGTTCGCGCTGGTTGACATAGACTCGCCGTTTTTCGAACATTGCTCCTCGGTCCATTGAATCGAATGGTGGCTTTGCGCATCCCATAAACTGGCAAACCATGGACAGTGTCCATACACACAGATCGTCGTATCTAGCTCTGGGTTTTTGCTGGAATGGACACTACGGCAAGTACTTGAGAAAATGATGGATGTGAAAGGCGCTGCACAATATGCCCGGCGAATGACGCTGGGGTGGATCACTCTCGCCGGTGTGGCGAGCGCTATGGGTCAGTATTCCGGTTCGCCTCAGAACCCAAGCTCGGCAACAAATCCTTTTTATGGCAGCGTTACCGCACACACTATCAGTGACGAGCCGTTGAAGCTGTCCCTGGATGATGCGATCCGGCGCGGTTTCGAAAACAACCTTGGCCTCAAGGAAGCAGAGAGCGGTGAGAAGCTTTTCCAGGGTGAGAAGAATATCGCGCTCCAGCAGTTTCTTCCGACGATCAACCTGAGCGGCGGCACGGGCGTGTTCCAGCACAATCTGGCCGCGCAAGGCTTCGGGCCCAGCACGCTGGCGCAGTTCGGAGGTCTCTTCCCGGGTGGGCCTCCGGCAGGTCTCTCGCTGGTGACAAAGGACGATCTCACGCAAGGGCAGCTCACATTCAGGCAGACGCTGTTTTCGGGTGTCGTAATCGCGGGCTGGAAGGCGGCGGGTGCCGCGGCGCGCTCCGCCTATTTCGCAAAGATGTCCGCGCGCGGTGAAGTTGTCCAGCAGGTTGCGACGGCGTATCTGCGATGCATTGCGGATTCCAGCGAGGTCGACAATGCGACGGCTCTCGTGAAGGCGGATCAGCTGCAGTTTGACAATGCGCACGCCGCACATGAGGCGGGCACAGCGGCCAATCTTGATGAGTTGCGGCCAAAGGTACAGCTCCAATCGCAGCAGCAGTCGCTGATTGCAGCGCAGACCACGCTCGAGAAGGATCTCATTTTGCTTAAGCGTGAGATCGGCATTGATCCGGGACAGAAAATTATCCTGACTGATCCAGCTCCCTATAGCGATCTCGCTGAGCAAACGCCGGCAGAAGTTCGAGCGGTTGCCTACAAGAACCGGCAAGACTACCAAAATCTGCAGAACCAGATTGTCGAGCTTAAGGCGGCTCACGCGGCCTATCGCGCGCAACGACTGCCGAGCCTCAGCTTCAGCGGCAACTTCGGCGTGGATAAGGTAAATGGCAGTCCGAGCCACAGCGTGTTTTCCGCAGTCGGAACGCTGAAGATTCCGATCTTTCGAGAAGCCAATATTCGCGGAGAGTCGGATGCGGCGGCCGCAGAACTGGCCGCGGCGAACGCACAGTACAACGACCTTCACACGAAGATCGATCAGCAGGTACGTTCGGCCTTACTCGACGCAGACGCGGCAAAGAAGCTGGTTGATGTATCGAGGTCGAATGTCGATCTGGCGACGCAGGCGTTGAATGACGAGACCGATCGCGTGAATGCCGGCGTCGATGACACCCTTCCGCTGGTCACGGCACAAGCGTCACTTGCCTCGGCGCAGAGCAACTACGTCCAGACCCTCTACAGCTACAATCTCGCCAAGCTGGCTCTCGCCCGCGCCTCGGGAGTTATCGAACTCCAATACCGAAATTATCTGGGTCGTTGATCGCGGCCATTCACCTGTACTCCGGACGGCGAAGGCGACTGCACGCTACCAGCTAATGTAGAGATAGCGGAGGTTTCGATGTTGTCCAAACTAAAGATCGAATACATCGTTGAGCCAGACAGCGCAGCTCTTGCGCGACGGGCTGCAGAACAGCTTGTGGATGTGGTGGTAGACGCTGCCGCGAAGCGCGGTCGCGCGCGGATCGCCATCAGCGGTGGATCGACGCCCAAAGTTGCCTTCGGACTGCTGGCCGATCACAGCCAACCGTTTTTTCAACGCATGCCGTGGGACAAGCTGGATCTCTACTGGGTGGACGAACGGACAGTTCCGCCCGATGACCCGGAGAGCAACTTCCGCATGACCCGGGAAGCGATGCTGGATCATGTTCCGTTGAAACCAGAGCAGATCCACCGCATGGAGGGTGAATTGGAGCCCGAAGCAGCCGCTTCGCGCTATGAGTCGCTCTTGCGAAATACGTTCCGTCTGGAGGGCGCCGAGACTCCACGCTTCGACCTGGTCCAGCTCGGCATGGGGGACGACGGCCACACGGCGTCGCTCTTCCCACATACCGATGCGATACACGAGATGGGCCGGCTGGTGACAGCCAACAAGGTCCCGCAGAAAGATACATGGCGGATCACGCTGACATGGCCGGTGATCAACCAGGGCAGCTCGGTTTTCTTCCTCATCGGGGGCAAAAACAAGGCAGATCTTGTGAAGGAAGTATTTACAGGACAACGTGATCCGGAGCGCCTGCCCAGCCAGCTGATTTGGCCCGCAAGCGGTATACTCACTCTGATCCTGGATAAGGATGCTGCTGCGCTGTTACCCGCAACAGACGGGCACGGCCGTGGAGTTTTCGAGAGGGAAAGATGATTTTGGCTGGTGATGTAGGTGGCACCAAGGTTCACCTGGCGCTATATGACTTTACAGCAGGGAAGTTAAAACATGCGCGCGACAAGCAGTTTCCGGCCAAAGAGTATTCCGGGCTCGATGAGATTGTTAAAGAGTTCCTGGGCACTGAGAAGGTGAGCGCGGCGTGTTTCGGTGTTCCCGGGCCGGTGCGAGACGGTCGACTTCGACTTACGAATCTTCCGTGGACGCTGGACAGCTGTGAAATCTCACTCAATCTGCAGATCGACCATGTCTTTCTGATTAACGATCTCGAAGCGAACGGATACGGCGTTGCCGAGCTTTCGCCGGAACAGATTTTCACGCTGAGCGAAGGGGATGCCAGCCAGATCGGCAACCGGGCGCTCATTGCCGCTGGAACCGGGCTTGGCGAGGGAATGCTGGCGTGGAATGGGCGCATTCATGTGCCATATCCCTCGGAAGGAGGCCATACCGATTTCGGTCCCCGCAATGAGACGGAGATCGAACTACTGCGCTTCCTCCAGCGGAAGTACAGCGGACGCATCAGCTATGAGCGAGTCGTCAGCGGTATGGGCTTGACCAATATTTACGAGTTCCTCCGTGACGCGCATGGCATGGAAGAGCCCAAATGGCTGGCGGACAAGATCACCGAGGCGCATGACCCGAATAGCGTGATCACCGAAATGGCTCTGTCGGTGAAGAGCGAGATCTGCGTCAAGGCTCTGGACATGATGGTTTCCATTTATGGAGCCGAAGCCGGGAACCTCGCCCTCAAAGTGCTTTCTGTGGGCGGTCTTTATGTGGGCGGGGGCATCGCACCAAAAATTCTGGAAAAGCTGAAAGACGGCACCTTCCTAAAGGCATTTCAAGACAAGGGCCGCTTGAGCCAGCTGCTGATTAATATGCCAGTTCGCGTGATCCTGGAGAGCCGTGCAGCGCTGCTGGGAGCAGCTGCATATGCAGAAGCACGTGCTGCGGAGCTGAGCGGCGTTTCACCGAGAGCGGCTTCTGTTGGACACACCAGCCAATAACCATCGCATGAATCCAAGGGCCAGCCACGAATCGGCTGGCCTTTTTGCTTCGTTTATATTCGACTATCGACCCGATTGAGACTTCGCGCTCAACCATTCGCGATAGACATCGCATTGAGCCTTCCGCAATCCGTTCGCGGTCTGCACGTTTCCGTCCTGCTGGAACTGGATGAAGGTCCCCGTCGCACCTTGCTGCGGCCAATTCGGAAGGCCGGGGCCATTGGGATCGCCGGTGCTGGCAAAATTAGTCCAATATGTCTCGATCAATTCAGCGAGCTTCGTGTCCACATCTGTGAAGCTGCCCGATATGTTTCCACTTTTCGGATAGTACCCAAAGACGTATGGCAGATCGGCGGAATGAACTGCGCCCTGGGCCTCCTGCCCTGGAATCGCGTGATTGAGCTCGTACTGGTAGGTCGCGTTGTGCGCTGCCGCATGCCACGCACCCTGCGTCACGCCGGGACACCTGAACATGACGTCTGCGAGCCACTGATCCGCCGGTGTTCCGTACTTGGCATCGGAATTTCCCTGCCCACCATTTGACAGGCCGTACGCAGCAAGAGCCTTCGGAGCAAAGCTGCCTGCACTGAGATTGATCATTGCGCGTAGCTGGTCGACTGATTGATTACTGCCGAATTCGCGCGTGGTAGTACCGTACAGGAGCGGGATGTGGGCTTCCTCGCCCGATGCAAATATTGCCCCGGGCTGACGTGGCAGAACCCATCCGTCGATATCGGGGCCAACCCGCGAGTGAGTAGGAGTCCTGGCGAGCGCGGCGAGGACATCTGTCGCGGGAAGCGTGCGAAGAAACTTGATCTGATCGTTGCCTGGGGGTGCGTGTAGTGTCTGCGCCAATGATGCGCCCACATGCTCAGCCGCGTCGAGTGTGAGAAGCGGTTCCGTCAAGGAGGCGCCGCTTTGCCCGATGGCTTTTGAAAATAGTCCCTTAGCGAGAGGTGAAGTCATCAGCAGACTGGTGTCGATGGCTCCTGCCGACTGACCGAACACTGTGATGTTGCGGGCATCGCCGCCGAAGCGTCCGATATTGTCCTGGACCCAATGCAAGGCGAGAATCTGATCCATCAGCCCGTAGTCGCCAGAGGAGTGGTGAGGCGACTCGGCACTCAGTTCAGGGTGGGAAAGAAAACCGAAGATGCCGAGCCGGTAGTTCACGGTGACAAGAATGACTCCGTGACGGACGAGCGTTCCGTCTTTGTAGAGCGCGCTTGATGCGGTGCCACCCTCATTGGCCCCGCCGTGAATCCAGAACATTACCGGCAGGGGCTTCTTCACGGGCCACTCAGGAGCGATGACGTTCAGGAAGAGGCAGTCTTCCTTTCCTGCTTCTGCGTCGCGCCGATTCCAGTCGCCGAGGTCGGGCTGAGCGCAAGGCGCGCCAAAACGAAGGGCGTCGTGAACGCCGGTCCACGGTTTCATCGGGACAGGCTCATGCCAGCGCAGCTTGCCGATTGGGGGCTCCGCGTACGGAATTCCGAGAAATTCTGCTCGGCCACCTGCACGGGCAATTCCTCTGAGGCGGCCTGCAGTTGTAGTGACGGTCAGGGCATTTTGCGATTGCGCAGAAGACGCATTGCAAAACAAAGTTAAAAAGGATGCAAGCAGAATGGCAGGGACAAAAGACGGGAAGGGTCTCGAAAACATGCGCCGTTCTCCTGAGTAATGATCAACGAATTCTAACAACTGCCGGTGATGCTTCATCCGCGTTCCGTTCGCGGGGGCCGGATGTTTTCGATAAGCTGGAGGGAACGAGATGACGTCGGCGAGCTTGATGTTGAGATGGACTCGATGGATTGCGGTGACGCTCATTGCGGCGTTCATCGCTCTCTATTTTGGCGACATGACGGTGTACAAGCTTCGCGGTTCGCCGCAGAGCAGTGTGCATGTCAACCAGACGATCGTCGTTCCCTTGAAAGGCAACAAGCAGGAATATGACTATCTTGGCGCCAGCGATGTGCCATGTTCCGTCTCCATCTTTTCGCAAAATGGCGAGGACGCCTGCTGGTTATTGCGCCGCAATCAAAACAAAGCGACCAGAATGTAGTTCGGCCGAGCGCCCAGCGGGCCGCTGTCGCCAAGAAGTCACTTCTCACACCGGTTCGTGACTCCTGTCACGATTTTTCAATCGGGCAGCGCCTACCATCTAGCAACCCTGGTCCATGCGAGAGGGTGGCGGAGCTTATGTATAGCCGGATGCAGAACGACAACGGAACGTTCAATTCGATGTGTCTCGATTGCCTACGGACCATTGCAACGTCTGTTGAGAACGAGACGGACCTTGAGATGCTCGAAGTGAGCCACATTTGCCCGGAGAAGGCTCTTGCTCATCTGCTGGCCGAGAGCAACCAGGGGGCGCACGCGAAACACCACTGATTGGATGCTCTACTTCGGATCCGTGGCGGAGGGAGCAGGCTCTGCCTTCGGCGATGCCGCCTGCGAGCCGCCTATTTTTCTGTAGAGTTCCTGATCTGCCGATCTCGTAATGGAGCTGGCCTTGTCGAGCTCGACTTTGGCTTCAGCCTTCTTCCCCATGGCGCGATAAAGCCGACCGAGGCGCCAGTGTACATTCACGTCGCCCGGATCCAGCTTCTCCGCGGTTAGAAACTCCCGAAGTGCGTCCTCATTTCGTCCCTCGTTGCTGGCAACGATACCTAGATCGAGGTGGGCGAGGCCGAGTGAGGGATCGAGTTTGACCGCTCTCTCCAGAAGGGGTTTCGCATCGTCATACTGGTTCAGCTGGACCTGCGAGTCGGCGATGTACAGCATCGATTGCGCATGGTTGGGATCGAGAGCAAGCTCCGCTTTGAATTCCGACATGGCTTCTGCGTATTGCTTCTGTGTCCACAACAAATAACCCAGCCCGAAGTGGGCGTTGGGCTGATCTGGCTTGGTCTTGACGGCTTTGCGGAACATCTCGATCGCGCCGGGAGTATCCTTCGTCTCGTCGAGTGCCTCGCCCGCAAGCATGTCCGCTTCGGCGGAATCGGGATCGAGAGCGAGGATCTCTTTGTAAACCTCGAGCACCTTGCTGTACTGCTTCGACCAGAGCAGGCTGTGGGCCAACGTCATACGGATGGGCAGGTTTTGCGGCTCAGCGTCGGCTGCTGCTTTGAGGTATGACGCCGCTTCCGCATACTGACCCAGACCGTAGTGCGCCATTCCAAGCAGGATTTTGTCGCGCAGAATCTCCGGCGAGTTTGGCTTTACGGTCTTGAGCAAGAGATTCAATTGCGGAATCGCGCCCTTCAGATCACCGGCTTTGAAAAGCGCAAGAGCCAGATTGAGCCGAAGGCCCTCGATATGGGGATTGAGCGCAAGCGCCTTACGATAAAGCGGGACCGCCTCTTTGTAATGCTGCTGGCGGGCCTCAAGAAGGCCGAGGTGCGCATAGGGCTCAGGATTCTCTGGATGCGTCTTGAGGTAGGCGCGCCATGCCTGTTCTGCCTCGGCGGCATCTCCCTGCTGTTCAAACGCGATTGCGGATTGGCGAAGCTGATCAGACTGCGCTGCGGTTTGCGCAGACAGTGAAGTCGCAGCGAGAAGCAGGGCAACGGCTAACTTCGTTTGCAGCTTCCCGATCACCCGTCTACCTTCCTACCGACCCCAGTGCTTCGCGCGGCCTCGATCGATCTGTGCGCTCGAACTATTCTCTCTCCAGCGAGCACCGCGCGACAACTGCGTCTAGGCGCGCTTTTTCAAGTCGGGATATTTCGCGAAGATGCGCCGCTGATCCTCAGGCTTGAGGTTGGATATCCGAGCTGGCTTGTCCTGCGGCCGCGTTCCCTTCTGGTTGATCACGTTCATTAGGCTCCACTCGCGCTGCGGATTGCGCGGCTCCTGGGTCTTGAGGTCGTACCGCGTGAAATCGATGACCATGGGGGGATCTTTCTTCTCCCAATTGTGAAGCAGCGCCAGGCGGAACTCCTGGTTCATGAACCACTCAATTTCGAGTTCCTTTTCCGATCCCGGTGCGCCAGTTCCCTTCTCATCGAAGCGATAGTTCAGTTCCGAATTGTCTGGATTGTGCTTTCGCCATTCGAGGCCGAACGCTCCCTCTGTGACAACCCTGGTGTCCGGCCACCGTTCGTGGACAGCCTGCAGCCACCATGCGAGATCTTCGTCGTGACCGATCGAAGTTTCCCAGATCGAGGTGACAAATCCGAAGCCATTCAACGCTTGCCCGGTGTCGAAGTGCATCCCGGTGGTTTCCATCATTTCCATGCGGCCAACAGTCTTGCCCAGATTTCCGACCGACTCGATAGGCCCTACACCGAGGCGGCTGTTGAAGCCGCCCGTGAATCCTTCGCGCCGAGCCGTGAGGAAGTCGCATGTCCACCCATCGAGACATACGCAATCGATGAAATCCGCCCTGCTCTGCGCCGGCTTCAGATAGTGCTCGCGGCTCGGGTAGTAGGGGTAGCATATGCCGCCATCGCCATCGCCGTTATCGATAGCATGCTGGCTCCAGATCTGGCCCTGACAAACGTGAATGCCCTCGTCTTCCGCCAGATGCCTCTGGTTCTCTGCGTCCATGAAGCCGGCTACAAGACACTCCGGCCGATAGCCGCCTCCGACCATGTTCGAAACCAGCTTGAGCGCCTCGTGAATAGTCGCGCGATTGTGCTCTCGGGTGTCGTACATCGGGGCGAAATAGCCGCCGGGGATGAACGTGATCTCGTCCCCATGGCGATGGTGGTATTCGGCCAGAAGATGGCGAGCTTCCTGGTATTCCTTTCGTTGATCGTGAAGTGCAAGCCAGCTAATCGCCCAAGTCATTTTGCCATTGGGGCAGCCGCGCGCGAATGCGTCACGTCTCGACTTGATCCGCTCGGGCCGATTGTCTGGCGCTTCATCCTGGCCGATGTTTTTGGTCGGCGTGACCTCGATTTGATTCACGCGGACGATGGATACGTGAGTAAGGTATCTTCCGCGCAAACCCGACATAGGCGCGAGGGCCTGAAGTGCCTGGGCTGCCGGATCTCCAAGTGCCATGGACGCAGCAGAGGCCGCCGCTCCAAAGAGGAATTTGCGCCTGCCCCGGTCTCGAATGTGCTCCACCATTCTGCGATCCTCATTATCAGGGGGCAAGCGGAATTCCGTTGCTGCCTCCAGAGTCTGCGATAACAGTAACAGGGCGTGAAGACACGGCTGAGGGGTCGTCCCGATGGACCAGGTAAACTACATTCTCGTATTGCTGATTGGGCTACTGTTTGCTGTCGCCGCGGTCGCCGGGCTGGCGCGTCGTTTCGCGCTTTCGTACCCGATTGTGCTGGTGGTTTTCGGACTGCTCTGTTCGTTGATTCCGCATGTGCCGCGGATTCCGTTGCCGCCCTCGATGGTCTTCCTGGTTTTTTTGCCTCCGCTGCTCTATCTTGCCGCGTGGCAGACCTCGTGGCGCGAATTCAGATATAACCTTGTTTCGATCTCCAGCCTCGCCATCTTCCTAGTGTTCTTCACGGCGGTCGGAGTGGCGTTTACGGCCAAGTGGTGGCTCCCGGGTTTCGACTGGAGACTTGGCTTTCTCCTCGGCGCTGTTGTGTCTCCTACGGACGCTGTTGCGGCAACCTCAATCGCGCGCAAAGTTGGAATGCCACAGAAGATCGTCGACGTCCTTGAAGGCGAGAGCCTGCTGAACGACGCAACGGGCTTGCTCGCGCTTCAATTTGGCGTTCAGATGGTGGTGGACGGTACGACACCGACACTGGGTCGCGGCGTGCTGGAATTTGCCTGGCTGACGGTCGGTGGAGCGCTGGTTGGTGTGGTCATTGGGTTCATTGTCTCGTCGCTGGAGCGCTGGGTAGACGACGGGCCGGTGGAGATCGCTCTGTCCCTGGTTGTGCCCTATGCCACTTACCTGGCCGGCGAGGCGGTGAAGGCGTCGGGAGTGATCGCGGTGGTCTCTTGCGGTCTGCTGATGAGCCGCCGCAGTTCCGCCTTCTTCTCGCCGAGAACGCGGCTTCAAGCAAATGCCGTGTGGGATGCGCTGGAATTCCTGCTGAATGGATTCGTCTTTGTGCTGATCGGCTTGCAACTCCCGTACGTACTGGACGGGATCAAGGGCATGAGCAAAGCCGGACTGGTCGGCTACGGGCTGGCGTTCTCCGTCGTCCTGGTGCTGTTGCGACTGGCGTGGATGTTCCCAGCAGCACGCGCTGCATGGTGGGTTCGCACGCGGATCGGCCATCAGCAGTATGCGATGCCGCAAGCCAACCAGGTTTTCGTTGTGGGATGGACGGGAATGCGAGGGGTGGTTGCTTTGGCTGCGGCCAGCTCCCTGCCTCTCACCCTGAGCGATGGCACTCCGTTCCCGCAGAGGAGCATGATCCTTTTCCTCACATTCACGTTGATCCTGGTCACGGTGGTGGTGCAGGGGCTCTCACTGCCGTGGGTGATTCGCATGCTCCACCTTCAGACGCAGGACACGGGCTACTGTGAAGAGGGACGGGCGCGGCACTTGATATTGCAGGCTGCGATCGATTTTTTGAGTGAGCGCAGGCTTTCTGCACGGGGGGATGGAGAGACTCACTTGTACGAGGATCTGCTTCACCAGTATGAACACAAAATCACTTCCATCGACCTATGCGGTCCGGATGGCGCCACCTCGCCGGTGACGGAGGACAGTGTTTCGATGGAGCGGCTGCTCCTTGACACCGTTCGCCGCCAGCGTGAAGAGCTGAACACATTGCGCGAAAATGGAAGAATTGGCGACACCGTTCACAGGAATCTGGAGCGCGAACTCGATCTGAGCGAAAGCCGCCTGGCATAAGTCGAGATTTGGTGGAACATCAGAGGATCTGCTTTCTGACCGGCCTATTTGGCCTGCAGTCCGTGCTGGCACAATCCACGTGGCGCGGATTGGAAGTTGGATCACGATGGCTCTGAATGAACTCAGAGCTTATGCAAAACCAGAAGCGCACCACTCGCCTAATCTATTTGTTCCGGACCGGCTCGATTCTGATGTCGCTGGCCCTGGTGACGCTGACAGTCCTTCACAGCGATGAGGGGGTTCACTACCCCGACGGCTTCCGTCGATGGGTTCATGTGGGGACTGGCGTCATTCTGCCCGGCACCAACCCTCAGTTGAAGAGCGAAGAAGGAATGCACCATGTCTTTGCGAACCCGAAGGCTACCGAGGCTTATGCGGGAGGCGATTTCCCGGATGGATCCGTGATTGTTTACGAATTGCGCGAAGCCCAACAGAGTAACGGCGTGATTACAGAAGGCGCGCGGCGAAGGGTCGACGTGATGATCAAAGATTCAAATGCCAACAAGAGCACGGGAGGGTGGCGGTTTGAGCGGTTCTTTGGCGACCAACAGACTGAAGGACGCGATTCACGACTCCGGAGCGTCGTGCTTCAGTTGCCACTCAAAAGCGGACAAACATGGTTTCGTTTTAAGCCAGATCCGTTGAGACGCATGAGTTCCGGTCAAGGTCATCTCTGCATGCGGGCTACATCTCGAAGCTGGCGCGCAGTAACTTCCAGAAATGTCTCGGTGCTGGCGCCGAGGGGCTGCTCGAGGCCCGACTTGGCCTGGATCGCAAGGGCAATCCGCTGAGCCAGGGCTTCGCGCGTCTCAAGCGGCATGTCGAGGCGGCGGGCAAAAAAGCTTTCAAGTACCTGGAGATCGGCGCTAGAGAGCTTTGCAACGCCATGATCCGACAGAGTGAACGAAGCGTGCGGTTCGGGAGTTGGAATAGCGGGCGCAAAGATGTTGGCCGTGAAGGTTCGTGTGGCCTCATTGCTGACCGGCGATTCCTCGATGCGATCCCGAACCACGAGCGTGCCGGCGGCTAGATCGCCAAGCCTCTGGTGATCTTTCGTAACGAAGATTGCAATGGCCCCGACGGCATAGAAGAACGGGATCTGGTCTACATAGCGGATAAAGTTGCGCGCCATTGATTCGAACAGGCCAATGGGGCGCCCGGACCGCTCGATCACGCGGATGCGCGCCACCCGTTTGCCGGGAGTTCGGCCATTCCAGAATGCCTCGAATAGCGTGAAGTAACCCCAATTGAAAAGAAAGATCAGAAAAACGTAGATGGCAAACGCCCATTGCTCTGACAACTTATTGAATGCGCTGAGGCTGGGAAGGAAAAACGAGAAGACTTTTCCGACAATAAGAATCCCCGGGATCCAGATCAGATAGTCCACGAGAAGGGCGATGAAGCGGCTGCCAATGCCGGCGATGGGCATCTGAATGGCGACGAGTTCAGGGGTTTCGATGCTAAGCTGATCTGAACTCAGCACACTCGGAGCATCCGGATCAATCGGGATCATGGCGCCCATTTTATCGAACCAGTGGATTGCGAAGCGTCGGCCTCATTGGGATCGACTGGCATTTCTGCTGACCCGATCGGATCAGCAAGGCGTTGGAGCTCTGTCGCGGTCTGAATTGCAGGAGATGGCGCTGCTCTACCGTCAGGTGGCCGGCGACCTCTCCGTGCTGAGGCGCGACGAAACGGCAAGGACCTACACCGACCACGTGAACATGCTGCTGGCACGCGCGCATCACATCATCTATTCGCGCAAGAAGACTGGATGGGCGTCGCTGTTTCGGTTTCTCAAGGATGAATATCCGGCCATTTTCCAGAAGCAGAGATCCTATGTTCTGGCGTCGCTGCTGGTGTCCGTTGCGTGGGGAATTCTTGGCGCGGCCCTGACCAGCGCCCGACCTCAGTTCATGCGCCACTACGTGGGCCCTGCCATGATCGCGACCATGGAACAACACAAGATGTGGACAGAGTCGATTGTGAGCGTGGCTCCGCAGGAAACCAGCCACATCATGACTAACAACCTGTCGGTCAGTTTTCTGACCTTCGCGGGCGGCATCCTCTTCGGGCTGGGGACATTTCTGCTTCTCTTCAACAACGGGATGATGCTGGGGGTGATTGCGGCTGCTTGCCACCAGTACGGGATGTCCATTGCACTGTGGAGTTTCGTGGTGCCTCACGGCTCGCTGGAACTTCCGGCAATCATCATCGCGGGAGGGGCAGGGTTCCGTATCGGCCGCGCGATGCTTTTCCCCGGAGGATATCTGTGGAAGGAATCGGTGGCCCGAGGCGGTATTGAAGCGTCGCGGCTGGTTTCAGGCGTGATCCCGATGCTAGTAGTCGCCGGATGCCTGGAAGGCTTCTTTTCGCCTTCGCACGCTCCGGTGTGGCTCAAGTTCACCGTCGGCGGGTTGCTCTTTACGTTGCTGTTGACCTGGCTCTTCCGGCCGGCGAAGCTTGCTCCGGCGACGCAGATCTAGTGGTTTGCCGGGAGCCCGTGGTCGTTCTGGGTCAGGTGAGCCGGATTCGGCTGATACTCCAAGTATCCGAGCCCAACGCGCATATTGTGCAGGATCGATGCCGGAACCGTAATCGCGACGCAGATTCCGAAGATCGCGTGGGCGATGGCAAGCGGGTAGACATTGCGCGAGCGGATAAAAGCCAGGCAGGCAATGAGTCCCCATATCAACGTGAGCGGTGTGAGAACGGGATTGGGCATATGAACGAGTGCGAAGACCGAGCCCGTAAGCAGTGCCGCGGCATTTGGATTGGGGATCAGGCGCAGTGTTCGCGCCAGGAAGTATCCCTGGAGCAGGAGCTGCTGGAAGAGAGCCCAAATGCTATATCCACCAAATGTGAGGAGCCATTGCAATGGTTCCCCGGGGTGATGCAGGGTGTGAAATGAGACGGCGAACCAGGTAGCTACTCCGGAGACGACCACGGCGACGCCGACAATCCACGAGGAACGCCAGAATCCTGCCAGACAGCAGCCGAGGGCCTTCCAACTCTCAAACGAGAGCGTGATGGAAACGATGAACCATCCCAGAGCGATGAAGTAGAGCGAATGCCGGAGCGGGTGGGGAGTCCAGATGACGGCCAGGATGAGACTGAACCCGATGAGCAGTTCCCCGATGTCCGAAGCGATACGCCGCCGGGTGGGTGGCCCAGCGGCGCAAGAACAATTCGCAACAGATTCCTCTGACACACTCATGGCGCGACCTCCTGCCGAAGTGAAGGTGGGGAACTTCGGCGAACCCGGTCGACGGGTCACGCGGGCTCATCAGACCGGGCGGATTACTTCGATCAGGCGGGATCGTTAAAGCCTGATTAAATCAATAGACGATCAACGGAGGTTCCGGGTTATCCGGCGTGGACCGCCGGACGGTGCGGGAGGAGCGCTTTCCACGGTTTCAGATCTTCAGGAAGATCTTTTTCCTATACAGAATCCAAACCGGGATGAAGCAGAACGCAGTGAACGAAACGGAAAATGCAAATGCAGCCCAGTGGGGATTCGGGATATGGGCAACGGTGTTCATCGCGATCCAGGAGAGCAGTTCCGTTGGCTTACCGTTCGGACCGGTGACGTGGATGTTGTAGAGGATGCCCGGCATGAGTTCGCTGAACATATAAGCGGCAATCGCGTTGGATCCGAAGACGAGCCACGGCCAGGTCCAGCCTTTGCGCCAGTTCATCTGCTCGACCGTGAAGTGGGCAAAGGTGAGCACTGCGAGCGAGTATCCGCCGGCGACAAGAACGAACGAACTGGTCCACATGTTCTTATTCAGGGGAAACTCAAGCGACCAAAGATAACCCACAATCAGGCTGGAGAGCGATGCGATCGCGAGGCCAGCTGTCTTGGTGCTGACGGATCTTGCCGATCGCAGCCACAGGCCCGCCAATATTCCCATCAGCGCGGTCCCGATCGCAGGCAGATCGCTCAAGAGGCCCTCAGGATCGCGCACGTTGTGATCGGGCGAATACAGGTAGAGGTGGTAGGGGAATACGTGCTGGTCCAGCCACGAGACGAGGTTCTTCTCTACATCCATGAAAGGAACATCCCGACCGGGCATGCCGATGCCTGGAATTGGAACCCAACGAACAAGAATCCAATACCCGATAAGGCACCCTGCCAGCGCAACCCACTTGGTGGATGCGCGCTGGTCCCACAGGTAGAAAAGACCGACGACGAGATAACAGATCGCAATCCTCTGCAGCACGCCGTAGAACCGCATATGCGCGAGGTGGAAGAACGGGAAGCTGTTTACGATGATGCCGAAGATGATCAGTAATATGGTGCGGATCACGGTGTGCCTTGCGAGCTGTGCCCGCGCCGCACCCTTGGCCAGTCTTGCGTCTGTCGCAAAGACAACCGAGACGCCGACAACAAAAACAAAGGTAGGAAAGACGAGATCGGTAGGGGTGAGGCCGTTCCAGTTGGCATGGTTCATGAAGTGCCACGATCCGGGGCCGCCGTTGTTGTTCACCATGATCATGAACGCGATGGTGATACCGCGGACCACATCCAGCGCGAGGAGCCTCTTAATAGGGCTCTTCCCGGCGAGAGCGGGATTGACCGCTGTCGTCTGCTTCTCAGTGAGACTTGTATGCATTTGTACCCCGGGAGAAACTTGCCTCCAACCTAAGCTACGCGTTCAAGGCGCTCCATGCCAAGTAGCCTTGCACGTCGCCCCAAACGGCACAATCTACCGATTGTCACAAAAGATTGAAATGTTATGTGGCGATTGCTACCCTGCATGCCACGAAGGGGAAGGCACATGCCAGCTTCCGCTGTCTCCGCTGTTTCCACCAAGGCCACTGGGGCGCCAAACTCATCCGCGAGAGTCACGTCGCTTGATATCGTGCGCGGCGTTGCCATGATCCTGATGGCTATCGACCATGTCCGCGTCTACTCGGGTGTTCCGGCCGGCGGCCCCACCTTCGGCGTCTTCTTCACACGCTGGATCACGAACTTTGTAGCGCCCACTTTCGTGTTTCTCGCCGGTACCTCTGCTTATCTCTATGCCCGACGAGCTTCCGACCGCTGGTCCCTGTCGAAGTTTCTCGCCATCCGCGGCCTATGGCTCATTTTTCTTGAACTCACCTTTTTGCGGGTGGCATGGACCTTCAACTTCGACTTTCAGCACTACCTGCTTGCAGGCGTGATCTGGATGATCGGCTGGAGCATGATCGCGCTTGCCGGAGCCGTTTACCTGCCGAGACCGGCCATTGCCGCAATCGGAATCGGGCTTATCGCGCTGCACAATCTCACGAACCTCTTCCGGCCACAACTCGCCCATGCTTTTGGTCCTGACGGACCTAACTGGCTGCTGCGCATCGTGTACTTCGGCGGTGCAGTCGAAATCGGCAAGTCGGGGCCGCCACTCTTGATTCTCTACGTGCTCATTCCCTGGGTGGGGTTGATGTTTGCAGGGTATGCGTTTGGCCCAATTCTTCAGAAGACAGCGGAGGCACGCCGTCGCATCTGCCTTCAACTTGGCTTAGGCCTGACTGGGCTGTATGTTGCTCTGCGGTTGCTGGGAGTGTATGGCGATCCGCGCCCATGGGACCGCCATTCCCTCTTCAGCTTTTTAAACACGGCAAAGTATCCGGCCTCGCTCGAATACCTCTGCATGACGATCGGTCCGATGTTCCTGCTGTGGGCGATTGTCGAAGGGTGGAGCGGCAGCGTGGCCAAGATCGTCGAGACCTTCGGACGCGTCCCGATGTTCTACTACCTGCTCCACATTCCGCTCATCCATCTCGCGGCCTGTGTTGTGTCGCTTATTCGCGAGGGGCATGTTGACGCATGGCTCTTCACCAACCATCCCCTCGATCCGGGGCCACTGCCCGCCGGCTACATGTGGAGCCTGCCTCTTCTGTACCTGGTATATGTGGTGTGCCTCGTGCTTCTGTATTTCCCGTGCCGCTGGTATGCGCGGTTGAAAGCGACGAAGCGATCAAGGATTCTCAGCTACATCTGAACAGTCAGGGTGCTTGAGAGATTTTGGCGTTGGCTGGGTCGGGCAATTGAGCGGGAGTTGAGAGTTGAACCTCGGGATTAACTCCGAGCCAGGCAAACGCGCCTGCAAATGCGAGCAAGGCGGCAGCAAGAAATCCGGCAGACCATCCGAACCTCTCGGCAAGCCAGGGCGTGAGCGTTGTGGTCACAGCGCCCCCCACCTGTGCGCCCATGTTCATGATCGAGGAGACCACGCCCGCATTCCCGCCGGCAATATCCGCAGTCACGGACCAGTAGGAGCTCTGTGAGATGTAGAGAGCTCCTACCCCAGCTGCCAGCGTGAATGCGGCCAGCTTCGCACTCGTCGCGTGCGAGCCGGCAATCAGGAGTCCACCGCAAAGCAGGAGCCCCACAAACGAAGGCGCTACCCGGCCGATGCGCAGCCCATAACGGCTGGCGACACCGTCGCATAGCACGCCACCGATGAGGCAGAACGTTGTCATCGCTGCAAACGGGATCATGGAATACAGCGCACTCGCCTTCATGTCGAGGTGCCGTACCTGCGCCATGTAAAGGAAGAACCATCCCAGAAAAATCCAGGCCACATACCCAAAGCAGAAGCAGGAGAACGTGAGAAGGATCAGCGATCGGCTGCGGACGATTGCGCCCCACGGGATAGGAGGCCTTGGAGAATCGTCAGTGAGGAGTCCGCGACGAATAGCGGCGAGTTCCTCACTGGAGACCCAAGGGTGCTCCTCAGGCGTGTCGCGCGCAATCAGATACCAGACGATACCCCCGACAACACCGATGCCAGCACTGAACCAGAAGCCGGATCGCCAGCCATACGCGAGGATGACCGCGGTGAGAATGGGCGGAGTTAGCATCGAGCCTGCGCCGACTCCAGCGAAGATGACGCCGTTCACGCGTCCGCGTTCGGTGGCCGGAATCCACCGAGCGATGAATTGGTTCGATGTCGGATAAATGATCGCCTCGCCAATTCCGAGCGACAGCCGAATCGCGATCAGAATCCATAAAGCTCCGCGCACGGTTGGAGGGACAACAGCGGTGGCCAATGTGAATACACCCCACCAAAGCACCCCAAGGGTAAGGGCCCGACGTGGGCCCAGGCGTACCGCAATCCACCCGGCTAGAACCTGGGAACCGGCATAGCCTACGAGGAACGCGCTCAACAGCCAGCCTAGCCGGACATTGTCGAGACTGTACTCGCGGCTGATCTCGAGCCCGGCGACGGTCAGATTCGTTCGATCGAGAAAGGCAATCGCACTCAGCAGGAATAGCCAGCCCACCAGCAGACCGCGGATTGGGAATTTACCCATTCAGAATTGCTCCGGTGAAAACGACGCTCGGTAGTGCTGGGCGCCAGATACGAGAGCCCACTCCCCAAGAGACCACGGAGCTTGCTCTAGAGTCTATGGCTCTGCCGTGATGAGGGCGATGTTGCAACTCCGGGTATATGACGTAAACTCGTCCTTCAGGTTCATCAGGCTTTTGGTCTGTCGATGCAGGGGAGGCTCTTGTGGCCGAATTCCAATCGTTTATTCCGCCCGATCAACATCCGCCGGAGTTCACATTTCGCGCGCTGTTCCTAGGCTCAATCTTCGGAATTATCTTCGGCGCAGTGACGGTATACGTCGGATTGCGCGCCGGACTGACAGTGGCGGCCTCGATTCCGATTTCGGTGCTGTCGATCAGCATCCTCCGCGCATTTGGACGTGCCTCGATTCTTGAGAACAACATCGTTCAGACCACGGGCAATGCGGGTCAATCGATTGCCTCAGGCGTCATTTTCACACTGCCCGCGCTGGTCTTCCTCGGCTTTGAGCTGGAATACTCGCGAATCTTCATACTCGCTCTGATCGGCGGCTGGCTTGGCGTTCTCTTCATGATCCCTCTCCGCCGTCAATTGATCGTGAAAGAACATGGGGTCCTTCCGTATCCCGAGGGCACTGCATGTGCAGATGTGCTGATTGCCGGAGAAAAGGGCGGATCGCTGGCCAGCCGCGTGTTTCTAGGGCTGGGCCTGGGCGGCCTCTACACCTTCTTTCAAAACGGAAATCTCTTTCGAGCGTGGCCCGGTTCCCCAGGGTACGAACCCGATTTCGGTCCGCAACATATCCTCAAAGGCTCGGCGATCAATGCCGATGCGACATCGGAGTATCTGGGCGTCGGCTACATCATCGGGACCCGCGTAGCTGGAGTTATTTTCGCGGGAGGCGTCTTCTCCTGGCTGGTGGTTATGCCGCTCATCTACTTCTTTGGCAAAGCACTCCCTCAGTCGGTGTACCCGGGGCAGGTTCCGATCGCGCAGATGGGGCCAAGCGACTTGTGGGCTGCCTACATCAAGCCAATGGGCGCGGGAGCGGTTGCCGCGGCAGGTCTGATCACCCTGCTGAAGACGATCCCGACGATTTGGAGCGCGCTCACAACCGGATTGAAATCGATGAAATCCGGAGCCGGGGCGGAATCAGCCAAGCCTATTCGCACTGAGAACGATCTTTCCATGAGCGTGGTGATCATTGGTTCACTGCTGATCGTCGTCTGCATGTTCATCTTTCTCGAGTTCAAGCCGGTGCCGGGCGCATTTGTCGGTTGGGGAGCAAACCTGGCTGCATCGCTCCTGGTTGTTGTCTTTGGCTTCCTGTTCGTAACCGTCAGCTCTCGGATCGTCGGATTGGTCGGTTCGTCGGCGAGCCCGGTATCGGGAATGACCATCGCCACGCTGATGGCGACAGCCGCCGTGTTCCTGGTTCGGGGTTGGACCGCACCAGCGTACGGCGCTCTGGCAATCACCATCGGTGGGGTGGTCTGCATTGCCGCCTCGAACTCCGGCGACACGTCGCAGGATTTGAAGACCGGGTATATAGTCGGCTCGACACCACGGCTGCAGCAGATTGCATTGATGATTGGCGTTGTTGTCTCGACCATCGTGATCGGGTCAACTTTGAACCTGATGAACACCGGACTGCAGGAGTTTCATGCCCAGACAGAGCCATGGGACATCCATGGCGCACATCAAGGAGTCTCCATTGAGCAGGACAAGAAGCACCTGCCGGCGGAGATTCGGGTATTGGAGGCTGACAAAACGACGTCAACTCACCAAGCCTCGGAATACGTGCTCCTGAACGCGATCGGCTCTACGGAGCTTCAGGACGGCAAATATCTCTACTCGCCTCAAACCGGCAAGATCGAGGTGCACTGGATCCAGGGGATTGGAAGCGCCAGTGCACCGGCGCCACAGGCTCGCCTTATGGCCACGGTGATCAACGGCATTCTCAGCAGGAAGCTGCCCTGGGGACTTGTGCTGGTTGGGGTTTCGCTCGTCATCGCGGTCGAGTTACTCGGGATTCGGTCGCTGACGTTCGCTGTAGGAGCCTATCTGCCAATTGGAACGACGCTGCCGATCTTTGCAGGAGGCGTAGTCCGCTGGCTGGTGGACAGGGCTGCGGCAAAGGCCGGAGAAGGAGAGGCGGAAAGCGACATCTCATCCGGTTCCCTGTTCGCTTCGGGATTGATCGCCGCGGGGGGTATAGCCGGGCTGATTGGCGTAGCTCTCAAGGCTGTTGAAGCCACCTACATGCAGAACAGGGATATCCTGAACTTTCCGAGGGGAACAATCCTCGATCACATGGGAGTGTCGGTGGTTGCGGTCGGGATGCTCGCAACAGCCCTGTATTACTTCGCACGAAGGCCGCTGAAGAAGTAGCTCCAGCGGCCTCGGTTGCACTCTGCGGGTGCGAACTTGTTCTTCAGATTCAGCGAACCAGGTGAATCACGCTAATGACGTGGCGGAAATGCCAGATCGCGTAAATCGCGACTCCGAGCCCGCCCTCAAGGACGAATGCCGCACGGATTGCCCGGGCACATCCAAGACCGTCTCGGACCGGCTCCGTCGCGTCCGGCTCAATGACACGAGAAAACGCAGGCGAATCGCAGATGGAGACCACGCTGCCGGTCACTCGCGACGGCTTAAGGAAGACGCGGTCAGGTTTTGCGGGCGACGGCCGGAATTCGAAGACGGGCTGCGTGGGCAAGACGGAAAACTCCCGCCTGGGGGGATGGGCGATGGAGGACTTCGTCGACCCCTTCAGGACATTAAAACTGATTGCTTGCTAGCGGATGAAACGATTCTGCCGCTATCTGTTCTGGAAATATGTGATTTATATCACTCCACAATGTTTGAGGGAATGACAATTTTTTGCGGGGATACAAGAAAGTTTGGAAACGGGGAGAATGCATCAGAAATGCGACACTCCATGGCTCGCCGGAGAACTCTCAATGTAATACCTCCCTAGACCCAGACTTCTATCATTGGGAAGAGGAAGTGAGAACAGAAGTGGACGATCTTGGACAGCAGTTTGCCAGCGACAACTATGCCGGAATTTGCCCCGAGGCCTGGGTGGCTATGGAGAGCGCCAATCATGGCCACGCAACAGCCTATGGCGACGATGTCTGGACCGCCCGTGCAGCCAACGCCTTTCGTGAACTTTTCGAGACCGATTGCGAGGTTTTCTTCGTATTCAACGGAACGGCGGCAAATTCTCTGGCCCTGGCATCTCTTTGCCAGTCGTATCACGGGGTAATCTGCTGCGACGCCTCCCATGTGGAAACCGATGAGTGCGGCGCGCCGGAGTTCTTCTCCAACGGTTCGAAGCTGCTGGTCGCCCCCGCCGTGGACGGAAAGTTGACCCCGGCATCGATCCGAGAACTGGCCACAAAACGGCAGGACATTCACTATCCCAAGCCTCGGGTTGTCACGATTACGCAGCCCACTGAGACTGGGCGCGTGTATTCGCTTGAGGAACTCGGAGCCATTTCCACAGCATGCAAGGAACACGGTCTCTCGCTTCACGTGGACGGCGCTCGGTTCGCGAATGCATGCGCCAGTCTTGGGTGTTCTCCTGCGGAACTCAGCTGGAAGAGCGGGGTAGACGTGCTCTGCTTTGGCGGGACCAAGAATGGAATGGCTGTCGGCGAAGCCGTGATCTTCTTCGACCGGAAGCTTGCGATCGATTTCGACTACCGCTGCAAACAGGCGGGACAGCTGGCGTCAAAGATGCGTTTTCTGGCAGCGCCGTGGGTGGGAATGCTGAAGAGCGGCGCGTGGCTCAAGAATGCCGAGCATGCTAACGCGTGCGCGCGGTACTTTGCCGAGCGCGTAGATCGCATCGGCAACATCGAGGTTGTTTCTGAGGTTGACGCCAACACAGTTTTTCTGAAGGCTCCGGACGATATTCTGGCTGCCCTGCGTGAGCGCGGCTGGAAGTTCTACACCTTTATCGGGGGCGCAGCCCGCATCATGTTTGCGTGGGATTCCGACTTAAAACGTGTCGATGCGCTTCTGGCTGATCTTGAGGAATGCTCCTGTTCGGCTGCGAGTGAGGTTCCCGCAGTTTCCTGAGGGCGAAGGTCACGTCAAGTCGGATGCCCGCCGGCGGAAGACGATTTTCAGTTCATTACGCCAATGTTCGCTTAGGGCGATGAGCTCCCAATCCACTTCGGGCGAAAAATAACGGAGAACCGGCAGATTCGCAGGATGGATGCGCAGCGCGGGCGCGGCCAGGATCAGCCTTGGCGGCAACTCGGATAATTCCGCATCCGGGAAATAGCCCTCGCGTTTGAAGGCTGAAAGAAGCCTATCCCCCATCGACGTGCGCTGTCGATCGGCGTTGAGAGCACGGACTCTGATCCAGTAATCAAGTGCCTGCATCGGCAACTGCAGATCTTCGTCGGCCTTGAGTTCGATCACGCACAAACGCCCATTTCGATCGAGTACGAGAAGATCGAGCATGCCGCGATCGCCCGAGGACATGGCGGGCACCTGCGAGTAGACGACATCTCCACGCAAGTTCGGGAGAAGTTCGCTGAGGGCTGTCCGGAACTCAGACTCCAGCCAGCGTTCCGGCTGCATCCTGAAGAGCGGATCGTTGTGCGTACCAGTCCGATGCCTGCTGGCAAAGAGTCGAGAGCACAGTTCGCGACAAAGATCTTCGGTTTCCAGCGTAAGAGGCGTTTCGTTCGCTCCCGCGCCAAAGGTGATGTCCTGCTGCTGTGCGAAGGAATGAGCCGATGCCCCGTGCCGAACACGCGCAAATTCCATGCCATGCAACAGCAGTCCAACCTCCGCGGCGGATCGAGGCCGCACTTCAACGCGCGACTTGGCACTGTCAGGCAGGAGGTCCATGATTCTGTCGATTCCAACCTGGCAGCGTTCAAGGGTGGCTTGAGGAGAGAAGGCATGGACCAGCCTCGCACCCTGGTTGCCGCAGTCGCGAAAGTCGATGAGCTCGAGCTCCTCGGTGCGCTCGTCGAGCGCATATAGCTGAAACTCGGCCGCAGCGTGGTTCATCCAGGCCATCCGCTCAGCAGTGGTTCGCCACGCTCCCGCGGGCAAGATCACCTTGAGGCCGCCGAAGTGCCGTCTCACATCGCTCTTCTGACGGCAGAGGTCGAGCCAGAGAATGCCGAGCGTGAGGATGCCATCCGTTGCCGCTGAAGGTTCTGCGTGGCTGATTCCGATGACAGCCTCCGCAGCGGTTCCACGCAGAAGCCGTCCCCTGACATACGCCGGCCCAAAGCTGTGTTCCAGATCCATTGCAGAGCGAAACCCGTCGACTTTTGCTCCGGGGAATGCCCGCGTGAGAGCGCGTTCGAGAAGGCGCTGATAATGGCGGCGGGCGGAATCGCGTGCGGTTGGGGTGCGCCGATCGCTGTTGGGGACGAGTTCCATTACCTGCGGTTTGGGCGCACCCATTCGTCGGGTCATCACCCGCAACGAGTGCGCTCGCAGCTGAATGGCCACTACAGTTCGAACCACGTTTCGCTCTTCGCTCCATAGCTGGAGCAAGCAGCGCCCGTGCGCCTCGATGATGGAGTAGTGAGCCAGCCGCATGTCGAAGAGAATGCGGCCGTCCTCCAGAAGGGCGGCGGCTGGATGACCAGCGAGGTAGTCCTGGAGGGTTTCTACAAGTACGGCTGCTGACGGAAGATCTTGATCCGATGGCACTTCAGCTACCAGCACATCCTTTTCCGCAAATTCGTGATGTGGGCGGTGTGGTGGCGCGAGTGCCAGGAGTACATTGCCAGTACGTTGCTGAGTTCCTGGCGGCCGAGTTCCGGATGAACGTAGCCACGGTGGAAATCAACTTCTGACAAGGATTCAAGAAGCGCAACCCAGCGCTCGTGCAGAACAGAAATCATGGCGATCGAACCGTCGATAGGCAATGTGCTGTCTGCGAGCTGCGCCCATGCCGCTTCATCGTAGGTTTTGATCGTCGGCCACTCCTCGGTGAGGGCGAGCTTGGTGCGCACATACGCATTGGCATGGCTGTCGGCGATGTGATGGATGAGCTGGCGCACATTCCAGCCACCCTCGCGGTAAGGCGTATCGAGCTGATTGTGGCTGAGCCCGCTGACAGCAGCCTGGATATTGCCGGGGAGGAGCCGGAGGACTGATATCTGGTCAGCGCGCATTGCCGGCTCAGACGACACGGGCGGCGTGAAGCGGCCGATGGGGTAGCGGAGATCGTCCTGCTCTGGCATCTCTTGCCTGGTGCGGCGCTCTACTTCGCCGTATTGTGCTTGGGAACCTTATTTTTTGGCACCTGCTTCAGGTGCGCGTTTTTCGGATGGTAGGCCTTGGGATGGTCGACGACCCGGGGATCCTTGTGCGCCTTTTTGTGCCGGGCGAACGCCGGGGCGGCACACACCACGAGCATTAACACGGCAACTGCAATCTTCTTCATGGCTGGAATGTAGCACGAGAACAGGACGGCGGATAGTATCCGAGGTCACCAGGGCATCCAGGAGGAAACCGTGGGGAAAGGGCGAGACTGGCCCACATCGCAGATGGGCCAATCGTTTCGGGTTAGGTAGCCAGCGAGACGGGTAGAGGCTAGGCCTTGCGATGGTGGTGATGACGATGGTGGCGATGATGGGTTGTGGCGGCAAACGCCGGACCGGCGAATACCATCACCAGAAGCACAGCAGCGATGAGCTTTTTCATGGCCTGAATGTAGCATGACGGGAATTGTGGAAACATGCTCCTTGCGCACACGAATCAAGTGAGGAACGTTTCATGCCAAAACGACGGGAAATACCCGCAGGCGTAAACTGGATACAGTGATGAACCTACCCGAGACCTCCCCGCTGCCGAGCCACCGACGTTACTTTTTTGAGAAATTTGGAGTCACCGAGCGGTTGCTGGAGCGGTGCCTGGGTGAGGCGCTCTCTGCCGGCGGTGACTATGCCGATCTCTACTTTGAATCAGTCACCTCGACTTCGCTCGGCGTCGACGAGCAGATTGTTAAATCAGCCAGCACGGGAACAAGTGCGGGGTGCGGCATTCGCGTGCTTTCGGGGGAGCGGACCGGGTATGCCTATACCGACAACCTGAACTCCGAACGGCTGTTGCATGCTGCCAAGACCGCTGCGTTGATTGCCTCAGGACCGGCGAAGCAACCGATTCAAGGATTTACCGAAACGAGGTCAGGCGACCTGTACCCGGTACCTCTGGGCGGATTTGATCTGGACCTGGCTGCCCGCCTGGAGTTGATTTTGCGCGCCGACCGGGCAGCACGGGCCTTTGATAATCGTGTGGTTCAGGTTCGCGCCGGCTACAGCGAGGAGCTCCGGCGAATCCTGGTTGCCGGATCTGATGGCTCCATTGCCAGCGACACCCAGCCGCTCTGCCGCCTGAACGTGTTCGTCATCGCGAAGGATGGCCAGGTGACAACGAAAGGCTCTGCCGGGGGCGGGGGCCGCGCTGGGTTGGAGCAGTTCGTGGGTAGCAAGAGCCCGGAGTACCTCGCACAGGAAGCTGCTCGGGGAGCGATCCTGCAGCTCGGGGCGATTCCGGCCCCAGCGGGAGACATGCAGGTGGTCCTTGGCCCGGGATGGCCGGGAATCCTGCTACATGAGGCTGTAGGTCACGGTCTGGAGGCCGACTTCAACCGCAAAGGGACATCGGCATTTTCAGGCCTGATTGGGCGTCCAGTCGCCAGCCCCAAGGTTACAGTCGTCGATAACGGCACCATGAAAGGCCGTCGCGGATCGCTCAACGTCGACGACGAAGGTTCACCGACACAGGAAACGGTGCTGATCGAGAACGGGATTCTGAAAGGGTATTTGACTGACAAGCTTTCGTCCCGTCTGACGGGCGCGGCGAACACGGGATCCGGACGGCGCGAGAGCTACCACTGCATCCCCATGCCGCGCATGACGAACACCTACATGCTCGCTGGAGAAGATGATCCCGAAGACATCCTGCGCTCGGTAAAGCATGGCCTCTATGCGGTGAACTTCGGCGGCGGGCAGGTCGACATCACTAACGGCAAGTTTGTCTTCTCGGCGTCGGAGGCCTACCTCATCGAGGATGGCAAGATCACCGCGCCGGTGAAAGACGCCACCCTGATCGGCAACGGCCCGGAGGCGCTGAAATACGTTGCCATGGTGGGGAACGACCTGAAACTTGATGAGGGCATTGGCACCTGCGGCAAAGACGGCCAGAGCGTCCCTGTAGGAGTCGGAATGCCGACAATCAAGCTTGATCGTATGACTGTCGGGGGAACCGGGCGCTAAGAGACATCATTTTTCAATGCGCGCCGTACCACCGGTCAAGCCGTTGTTTCGCTGATTCGAGATCAGCCGCGCTAAGGTGCTGCTCAACCAGGTCGCGGGCATGCGCAGCTTCCTCCTGGTGTGATCCGCTCCAGGTTTTTGCTGAGACTGCAAACCAGAACCAGGCCTCAGGCAGGTTCACTTTTACTCCTTGCCCATTGGCGTACATCGTGCCGAGATTGAACTGCGCCCGGGGTACTCCCTGCTCTGCGGCCTTGGTGTACCAGGACACGGCCTGCGCATAGTTTTGGGCCACCCCGGTGCCGTTGTCGTAGAGAATCCCGAGGTTGAACTGGGCTGCGGCATTGCCTTTTTCCGCGGCGCGTTGATACAGATCGGCGGCCTGGGAATAATCCTGCTGCACACCTACGCCGCGCTCAAACATCGTTCCGAGGTTGTATTGCGCCTCGGGAAGCGCCTGAAGCGCAGCCTTCTGATACAGGGCCGCAGCCCGTGCATAGTCTTGCGGAACACCTGTGCCGTGATCGTAAAGAAGGCCAAGATGCAACTGGCCTGAGGCCAGGTTCTGATCCGCTGAACGCCGATACCACAGAGCAGCTTTGGCATCATCCTGCGGCACCCCGTTCCCGGTTTCGTAGAGGCGTCCCAATCGATCCTGCGCCTCCGGCAGATTTCGATCAGCGGCCTTCTGCATCCACAATGCTCCCTGCGCGTAATCCTGCGGGACTGCAATGCCGGATATGTAAACCTCGCCCACTGCAAGCTGCGCCAGCGGATCACCACTCTTCGCTTTCGCAAGAAGCGCGGGATCGATCCCCTTGTTCTGAGCCAATGCTGCTAGCGCGGCGGTGCCAAGCAAACCGGCAACGAACCACCACGAGAGGAGGAGTTTCATAGTGCCTCTCAACGGAACCCCTCAACATACCAAATCGCGCGAACTTCAGTTGTGATGGACGCCCTCGGGCAATTAGCGCAGTCGCGAGGTGCATCGCCATGACGCAGTTTGTTAAGGTTTACCCATGTCCGATGCAGCAACGCTCCAGGCTGGTCCCGCACTCGATCTTCAATCTCTCGCAGCCGATGTTGTGAAGCAGGCGATGCAGGCCGGAGCGACCGATGCTGAGGTCGTCGTCCGCGAGGGAGACGAGTTCAGCGTGAATGTGCGCAAAGGCGAGGTGGAAACGCTCAAGGAATCAGGCTCGCGGGCGCTGGGACTGCGCGTATACCTGGGCAAGCGAACGGCGTCGGCATCAACCAGCGACCTGACCGGAGATGGAATTCGGCAGGTCGTTGAGGGCGCGATGGCGCTCGCCAAGGTGACAGAAGAGGATCCTTTCGTCGGCCTGCCTGAGCAAGGCGAGTTCGGCTCGATAACCGACGATCTTCACCTCTACTACGACGACGTCTACTCGCTTCCGGGTCCCGAGCGGATCGAACTTGCTCGCCGAACCGAAGCTGCGGCGCTCTCGGCGGACAACCGTATCACCAACTCCGATGGCGGCAGTTTCGACGCCGCAACCGGGATGAAGGTCCTGGCAAATTCGAGAGGATTCGTTGGGAGCTACCGATCCAGTTATGCGGGCGTTTCCGCTGCCCCGCTGGCCGCGGACGAGAACGGGCAGATGCAGCGCGATGGCTGGTGGTCAAGCGCCCGCCGGATGGCCGATCTGGAATCTCCGGAGTCCGTGGGAGCCGAAGCTGCACGCCGGACTCTCCGTCGACTTGGAGCGCGGCGCGTGCCCACCCAACGCGTGCCAATCGTTTTTGCGCCAGAGGTAGCTCGCTCTCTGATTGGCTCGGTCTTCGATGCCGCGTCGGGGGATTCGATCTGGCGCCATGCATCGTTCCTGGCCGGCAAGCTTGGCGAGGAGATCGGCGCATCCACACTGACCATCATTGACGACAACATGATGCTGCTTCCCACCGGCGTCGGCGGGTTTGGCACCTCACCCTTCGACGGTGAAGGGTTGCCCTCCCGTCGCACGGTGGTGCTAGAAAAGGGTGTACTTCGCAATTACATGCTGAACACCTACGCCGCCCGTAAACTCGGCATGAAGTCAACCCACAACGCGTCGCGCGGACTCGCCGGCGCGCCCGGCATCGGACCCGGCAATCTCTATCTCGAGCCCGGATCACAGACGCCGGAACAAATCATCAGCGAGATCAAGGTTGGACTCTACGTGACCAGCCTGATGGGGTTCGGCACCAACATCGTGACGGGCGACTACTCCCGCGGCGCAGCAGGACTGTGGATCGAGGACGGGCAGTTGACTCATGCGGTGGAGGAGATCACGATAGCTGGCAATCTTGGCGAGATGCTGAAGAACGTAACAGCGATCGGGGATGATCTTGTGTTCCGAGGATCCGTGGCGTCGCCAACGTTGCGGATCGATGGGATGACGATCGCGGGGGCCTGAAACAGGTATATGAACAGTGCTGCTGAAGACAGGTCCAGGGCATGTGAGGAGTTCCAGCAGCGGCTTTCTGTGCTTGTCCAGTCCGGTGAGGCCCTGTACGGAGATCCCCATCTTGAAAACTGCACTTATTGCAGAGGGCTCGTGGTTGACCTTGAGACGATTGCCGAGGCAGCTCGCGATCTGTTTGGAGAGCAGGACTAGCATTCAGCCAGCGACAACGCTCGATTTCTCAGAGGCCGGTTGCCAGTGAACGACAATTCACATCAGGCGATGCAGCAGCTTACGTTTGATCCAGCCGAGGCGAAGTCCTCGCTCTCGCAATTGCCCCAC
>Ga0157374_10000721_pt1 | contig 28869 bp, 24 predicted proteins | sample M25metaG_FD_115308 | JGI IMG/M metagenome (GOLD analysis project Ga0157374, IMG submission 115308) | Miscanthus rhizosphere microbial communities from Kellogg Biological Station, Michigan, USA - M2-5 metaG | ecosystem: Host-associated > Plants > Roots > Rhizosphere > Soil | place: USA: Michigan... | reverse complement strand
GCGCATCGATCGAGCTCAGGAACATCGGAATGCCGATGCCGCCATCGTCATGCACGAGCACCTGCATATCGCCGTAAATCTTCTTGCGCTTGGCCTCGTCCGGCTCGCCGCGGGCTGCGACCAGCATCTGGTCGAACTGCGGGTTCTTCCAGTTGGCCTCGTTCCACGGAGCGTCCGACTTGAAGAACTGCGTGAAGATCACATCGGCGCTCGGACGCGCGTTGATGTTGCCGAACGTCAGCGGATGCTTCATCCAGTGATTCGACCAGTAGCCGTCCGAAGGCGTACGCACCACTTTCAGATTCAGGCCGGCCTGCGGCGCGACTTGTTGCAACAGCATGGCCATTTCGACGGAGCCATCCGCGGCCGGCGATGCGTAGACCTGCACCGGCGCGTTGCCGAGCTTTGCCTTTTGAAAATAGAACTTCGCCTTTTGCGGATCGAACGTACGCTGCGGCAACCCCGGGAAGTAGTACTTGTTGGTCGGATCGATCGGTTGATCGTTGCCGATCGAGCCATAGCCGAGCAGCACCGTATTGCGAATCTGTTCGCGATCGAGCAGGTACATCAAGCCGCGGCGGAAATCGGCATTGCCCGTGATACCGCCTTCGTCACGCATGATGAGGTCCGTGTAGCCGCCCGTTTTCGTCTCCTGCACGGCGAAACCCGACGTCCCCTTGATGCGCGCGGCCGAGCGCGGATCGACCTGATTGATGAGCTGCACGTCGCCCGACAGCAGCGCGTTCACGCGCGCCGGCTCGTCGCCGATACCCACGAGCTCGATCTCGTCGAGATGCGGCAGTCCCGGCTTCCAGTAGTGCTCGTTGCGGACCACGACCGTACGTACGCCGGGCGAGAAATCCTTGAGCTTGAACGGGCCCGTGCCCACGGCCGTCTTGAAGTCGCTCGTCCCGTCCTTGACGATCATGAAATGCGAATCGGCGAGGATCACGGGCAGGTCGGCGTTCGCCCCTTGCAACGTGATCGTCACTTCGTTCGGGCCGCTCGCCTTGACCTCCTTGAACTGGTCCGCGAGCGTCTTCGCCTTCGAAGCGGTAGCCGGGTCCTTGTGGCGTGTCAGCGACCAGACGACATCGGCGGGCGCGAGCGCCTTGCCGTCGTGGAACTGAACGCCGTTGCGCAGCTTGATGACCCAGACCGTGGCATCTTTCGTATCGATCGATTGCGCAAGCGCCATCTGCGCGCCGAGATGCGAGTCGTACTCGGTCAGGCCGTTGTACAGCATGTTGGCCCGCACATAATCGGTCGAAACCGCTCCCTTGGCGGGGTCGAGCGTATCGGTGGCGGACGACGATTGCGTCGCCACGCGAATCTTGCCGCCCTGCTTCGGCTTGCCCTGTGCGAGGGCCTGGCCGCTCATGGCGAGCAGCCCCGCGCCCGTCATCGACATCATGCCGCTCGCCATCATCGCGCGCAGAATGTCGCGCCGCGCGGCGCCACGCCGTGTCAGTTCTTCCAGTCGTACGCCGCTGCCGGCTACGTCTTCGGGCGATTTATCGATGCTCATGAATCTCTCCGCGTGAGGTGGTCTTGTGGGGGAACGGCCGTTTTGGTCAATTGCTCGATACAGCGTCAATAAAAAACGTCTTTGATCTGGTAGTACGCGCCGACGAGCGGCAAAAACCAAGGCTTGCCCGTATGCCCGGGAATCGCGGGCCAGTCGAAATCGCGCCACGGATTGGCGGCCGGATTACCGCTCATCACCTCGGCCATCACCTGTCCCATATGCGTCGACATCTGCGTGCCGTGTCCGCTGTAGCCCATCGAAAACCATATGCCGCCATGCTGTCCGGCGCGCGGCAGACGGTCGGCCGTGATATCGACGAGTCCGCCCCAGCAGTAGTCGATCCGCGCCCCAGCGAGGCTCGGAAAGAGCTGCGTGAGATTCGCGCGCAAGATGCGGCCGCTCTTCTCGTCGGATGGCTGCTCCGATGCCGTGAAGCGTGCCCGGCCGCCGAAGAGCAGGCGCGAGTCGGAGGTCACCCGAAAATAGTTGTGCATGAGGCGGCTCGTCGTGTATGACCGCCTCTTCGGGAAGAGGCGCGCGAGCGCCGCTTCGGGCAGCGGCTCCGTCACGACGATGAACGAGCCGACCGGTGCCAGCCGCCGCCGGTACCACGAAAAAGGACCGTGCCGCGACGGGCCCGTCGCGATCAGCACCTGCTGAGCCCGCAGGGTGCCGCGCGACGATTCCACGCGATATCCGGTGCCATCCTTCTCGATCGACGTCACGGCCGCATGCTCGAAGAGCTGCGCGCCATGGCGTGCCGCCGCATTCGCGAGCCCGACGGCGAACTTGCCCATGTGCATCTGCCCGCCGCGTTTTTGCAGAAGGCCGCCGAAGAAGCTGTCCGAATCGACTTCGCTGCAAATCCGGTCGCGGCCGATGATCTCGACGTCGGGATCGACCTCGCGATGAATCAGCTCGGCCGTGCGCTGCAAGTGTTCGAGATGACGCGGCTTCGATGCGAGCTTCAGCTTGCCCGAAGCCAGGTAATCGCACTCGATCCGCTCCTCGCGAATCAGCCGCTCCACCGTATCGACGGCCGCCGCGTAAGCGCGGTAGCAGCCCTGCGCACGCTCCACGCCAAGTTGCTGGCGCAGTGCGGCGTAATCCTGCGCCACGCCCGTGTTGCATTGACCGCCGTTGCGCCCCGATGCACCGCCTCCCATGCGCCCCGCATCGAGCACCGCGACGCTCGCGCCGCGACGACCGAACGCGAGCGCCGCGGAAAGCCCGGTGAAGCCGCCGCCGATGACCGCGACGTCGAAACTTCCCTGCGCCGGCCCCTCGCTTGCGTAGACACCCGCAGGCGCGGTATCGAGCCAGTAGGAATCGAGCTTCATCGTGCAACCTCGGGGCTAAGCCGGGTGAAAGAACGCGCGTGCGACCAATGATCGATCACAGGCCAAGCTGCGCCGCGAGTTCGCCGATCGTCTTGACCTCGGTGTACTCGTAGTACGGCGTGCCCGGCTCGTGGCCGCGATTGATGAACGCCTTGTGCTTGATGCCGAGATCGTGCGCCGTCATCAGGTCGTAGCGCAGGCTCGACGAAACGTGCAGCACGTCCTGCGGGTTGCAGTCCAGTTGGTCGAACATGTATTCGAAGCCCCGCATGCGCGGCTTGTACGACTGCGCCTGCTGCGCGGTGAAGACCCGATGGAACGGCGCGCCGAGCTTGTCGACATTGCTCTGGATCTGATCGTCCGAGGCGTTCGACAAAATCACGAGCTTGTATTTTTTTGCAAGGCGCGAGAGGCCTTCCGGTACATCCGGATGCGGGCCCCAGGTCGGCACGGCGAGATAGAACTTTTCCGCTTCGGCTTCGTTGAATTCAACCCTCATACGCTCACACGTGCGGCGCACCGAGTTGACGACGACGTCGCGATAGGGTTTCCATGCGCCGAGCACTTCGTCGAGGCGATAGGCGGCGAAGAACGCGACGAACTTTTCCAGTTCCGCTCCCTTCAGACGATCACCATACATCTCGCGTGCCATATCCGCCATGCGGAATTTCGTCAGGGTGCCGTAGCAGTCGAAGGTGATGTATTTAGGCTCGAAGTCGATCATGATGACAATCCTTTTGTTTGTCTAATGAACCCGTTTTGGGCTCAGTGGCGAAAGACAGATAGAAAGCGTCTATACGAAAATTAAAGCAGTCCAAAATAAGCCGTGTCGTCGATTAGGGGCGGCTCGACGATACAAATCACTCGTTCGGGACCGCTGCGACAGCAGATCGTGCTGGGGTGGCTGCGCGCCGATTCGTTCGGATTTACGGCGGCATCGTCAGCTCCGGGTATCGATGAGGACGCTCTTGAAACGAAGGTGGGCTTCATAGCCGAGCCGCCCAAGATCCTTGCCGATACCCGAGCGCTTGTATCCGCCCGTCGGCATCGCGAAGTCGTTCGTACGGCCGTAACGGTTGACCCACACCGTGCCCGCCTCCAGTGCACGCACGAGGCGCAACGCGCGGCCGATATCCGCCGTGTGAACGCCGGCCGCCAGCCCGTAGTCGGGATGCGAGGCGAGCGCGAGCGCCTCCTCTTCCGTCTCGAACGTCTGCACGGTGAGCACCGGGCCGAAGATTTCCGCGCGCACGGCTTCCGTTTGCGGTGTGACATCGGTGAGGATCGTCGGCAGGTAGAACGCCCCGGGCACGGCGGCATCCGCGCGCCGGCCGCCGCATCGCACGACAGCGCCTTGCGCTGCGCTGCGTTCGACGATGGCCTCGATGCGCGCGGCTTGCGCCTCCGAAACGATCGGCGGCAGCGTCGTGCCCGCGGCCCACGTTGCGCCGGCACGCAGCGCCGCGAATGCCTGGCCGATGCGCTCCACCAGTTCCTCGGCCACGGCGCGCTGGACGAGCAGACGTGAACCCGCCACGCAGACCTGCCCCGCGTTGCTCGAAATGGCCCGGGCGATGCGGTGCGCGACTTCGTCGATCTTCGGCGCGTCGGCGAAAACCAACTGGGGGCTCTTGCCGCCAAGCTCCAGCGTGAGCGGCTTCGTGCCGGACTCGGCGCAGGCCGCCATGATCTGGGCACCCGCGCGGGTAGACCCGGTGAACGTGACCTTGGCGATGCCCGGATGCCGCACGAGCGCATCGCCCGTCGTCGCGCCGTCGCCTTGCACGACGTTGAATATGCCCGCCGGTATGCCGGCCTCGATGGCGAGTTCGGCGAGACGCAGCACCGAGAAAGGCGTCATCTCGGAAGGCTTGACGACGACCGCATTGCCCGCCGCGAGCGCCGGCCCGATCTTCCACGATGCCATCACGAGCGGGAAATTCCACGGCGCGATGGCCGCCACGACACCATACGGTTCGGCGATCGTCATCCCCAGATGATCGTGGTCGGTGGCCACGAGTTCACCCCCCACCTTATCGGCGAACTCGGCATAAAAACGGATGCCTTCGGCGGTGAACGGGACATCCCAGGTGTAGGCCTCCCGGATGGGCCGTGTGGAGCCGATCGCCTCGAGCGGCGCAAGTGTGCCGGCGTCTGCGGCAATCAGCTCGGCGAAGCGGCGCAGCACACGTGCGCGCTCGCGCGGCGCCATGCGCGGCCAGCCGCTCTCGCGATACGCGCGCGACGCATTTTCGACGGCGCGATCCACGGTCTGGGCATCCGCGATCGGTACCGAGGCATATGCGGCGCCGTCGGAAGGGCGCACAACGTCCCTTTGAGCGGTGCGCTGATCGATCCACTCGCCGCCAATGAAGTGACCGCTGCGTATGGCGACGGAGGAAGGCTCGAACTGATCCATGATATGAAGTCTTCGAACGGTTTCGATGACACACATCGTAGTGCTACCGTCACCGCATATTTCGCCGACAAAATCTCGCCATCAGCAGATTCGATGCGTTATCGAGCGTCGTACGGTGCGTTTTGCAGTGCATCACATTTCGGCACTGCAATGAGGCGACGACAGGAAGATCGTCCTAGTCAGCCGTGGGGCACACTGTGACAGTGAATATCCGATGTATGCGCACACAGAACAGGAGGCCGACGTGCTCGATCGAATCCCCAATAGCGGCATTAGTCTGCGCGAGTTTGCGGACGACGATCTCAGCGCCGCTCACGCGTTGTCCCGGTCGGTACGCTGGCGTCACCGCCCGGAGGACTGGCGGTTCGCCGCGCACACCGGCAAGGGGATCGTGGCGGTCGATGAAGCCGGAACGCTGGTCGGTTCGGCATTCGCGTGGCAGTTCGGCGGCGATGCGGCCACGATCGGGATGCTGATCGTGGCGCCCGATCACGAGCGCCACGGCATCGGCCGCGCGATGATCACGCATTGGATGCACGCGCTCGCGCCGCGCACGCTGTTGCTCCACGCAAGCGACGCCGCTTTGCCGCTCGTCGAGCAGCTCGGCTTTCGGTGGCTGGGGCGGATCCATCAGCACCAAGGGGCGGCGTTTCATCCTCCGCTCGTGTCGCTGCCGCCCGGCGAACGGTTGAGACCGGTCGGCGCCAACGACACGCCCCGGCTCGTCGAACTCGCTTCGCGTGCCAGCGGACTCGATCGACGGGAGCTGTTGCCTGCGCTGCTCGATATCGCGAGCGGGATCGCGCTCGATCGGGACGGAGAGCTGATCGGGTTTGCGTTGTTTCGGCGCTTCGGCGATGGGCATGCCATCGGGCCCGTGGTCGCGCCCGAGTCGACGGATTCGTGCCGGGCCAAGGCCCTCATCAGTCATTGGCTCGCCTCCAACGCGGGGATGTTCGTGCGCATCGACACGCCTCGCGAGTTGGGGCTTTCGGATTGGCTCGAAGACGTCGGGTTGCCGCTCGTCGATCATATCGAACGGACGGCGTACGGTGCGTCGGGTGCCGGACCGTTGGCGGCCGATACCACATCGAAGCAGTTTGCGATCACGAGTCAGGCGGTCTGGTGAGCGTGAGGCGGTCGGCTGGCAGGCGCGCCGTATAATCCCCCAGTCGCTGCCCACCGCTTTTCGCTTCGCATCGCCATGTCCGACATCGCCCGCAATCTCGACGCCGTCCATCGCCGCATCGTGCAAGCCGCACAAGCGGCCGGCCGCGACAGCGCATCGGTTCGGCTGCTAGCCGTTTCGAAGACGTTTTCTGCCCAGGACGTGCGCACCGCATTTGCAGCAGGCCAACGCGCGTTCGGCGAGAACTACGTGCAGGAGGCCATCGGCAAAATCGAGGCGCTCGCCGAGCTGCGCGCCGATCTTGAATGGCATTTCATCGGCCCGCTGCAATCGAACAAGACGCGCCCCGTCGCCGAGCATTTCGACTGGGTCCATTCAGTCGACCGTCTCAAGATCGCGCAACGGCTTTCCGAGCAGCGCCCCGACACGCTGCCTGCACTCAACGTCTGCCTGCAAGTCAACGTGAGCGGCGAAGCGTCGAAAAGCGGCGTATCGGCCGCCGACGCACCGGCACTCGCGCATGAGATCGCCGCGTTACCGCGGCTGACGCTACGCGGCCTGATGTCGATTCCCGAACCGGCGGCCGATCTCGATGCGCAACGCGTGCCGCACCGCGTCCTGCGCGCGCTGTTCGACGATCTACGCGCGGAAGGCCTCGCACTCGATACGCTCTCGATGGGTATGTCGGCCGATCTCGAAGCGGCCGTGCTCGAAGGCGCGACGCTCGTGCGGATCGGCACCGCCATCTTCGGTGCCCGCGACTACGCTCACTGACTTCTCCTTCAGCACGAACCATCCACCATGAAAATCGCATTCATCGGCGGCGGCAACATGGCCGCGGCATTGATCGGCGGCCTCGTCAAACGGGGCGCCGCGGCCTCGGACCTCTATGCCATCGACCCCAACGAAGACGCGCGGGCGCGCATTCACGCGCAGTTCGGCGTCAAGACCGGCGCGACCGCCGACACCGCATTGCGCGACTATGACGCCATCGTGCTCGCCGTCAAACCGCAAGTGATGAAAAGCGTCGCGGCCGCCTTGGCGCCTCAGTTGGCGACGCAGCTCGTCGTCAGCATCGCAGCCGGGATCCGCGGATCCGACATCGCGCGTTGGCTCGACGGCTACACGCGCATCGTACGTGCGATGCCGAATACGCCGGCGTTGATCGGCATGGGCGTCACGGGCCTCGTCGCGCTGCCGGGCGTCGATGCCGCGGGGCGCTCGCTCGCGTCCGATGTGCTGGGTGCGGTCGGCAACACGGTCTGGTTCGACGACGAAGCGAAAATCGATGCGGTCACGGCCATCTCCGGCAGCGGTCCCGCCTACGTCTTCTATTTCATCGAGGCTTTGCAAGAGGCCGCGCGCCAATTGGGGCTCGGGGACGAAGAAGGCCGCGCGCTCGCGCTCGCGACGTTCGCGGGCGCGGCACAGCTCGCGGTGCAATCGGACGAGCCCGCCGGCGTGCTGCGCGAGCGCGTTACGTCGAAAGGCGGCACGACGGCCGCGGCCCTCGCCTCGTTCGAGGCGCAAGGCGTCAAGGCTGCGATCGTCAAGGGCGTACTCGCCGCCGACGCGCGTGCCAAGGAAATGGGCGACGAACTCGGCAAGCAGTGAGAAGCAGTGAGCTGCGGCCGAATCGATGCGATCCGCAAGAAAGTAGTGGTTCGCGAGTCCCGCCTCAACGGCGGGACGATCGCCGCGCTATAGGCCGGCGATGACGTAATGCGCGGCGACGCCCGCGAAAAGTGCGCCGCCAAGCCAGTTATTGTGGAGAAACGCCGCGAAACAGGCCATGCGCTCGCGCTCGCGGATGAGCGTGTAGTGATAGCCGGCGCAGCCGAGCGCGACCGCCCAGCCTAACCAAAACGGCCAGCCGAAACCGAGCGCCGCGCCGATCGCCGCATAGATGCCGAACACGGCGGCATAACACAGCATGACGGCAGCGACATCGAAGCGGCCGAACGTGATCGCTGAAGTGCGAATGCCGATCTTGAGATCGTCATCGCGATCGACCATGGCGTACTCGGTGTCGTAAGCCACGGCCCAGAACACGTTGGCCAGCAGCATGATCCAGGCGAGCATCGGGACACGGTCCTGAATGGCGGCAAACGCCATCGGAATGCCGAAACCGAACGCGATGCCCAAATAGGCCTGCGGGATCGCGAAAAAGCGCTTCATGAATGGATACGAGCCCGCCACGAACAGCGCGACGACCGACAACGCTTTCGTCAGTCCATTGAGCGGCAGGATCAGCAAGAACGAAACGACCGACAGCACGGCCGCAATCGCCAGCGCTTCCCACGCCTGGATCTTGCCCGAAGTCAGCGGCCGGTTCTCGGTGCGTTTCACGTAGCGATCGAAATCGCGGTCGGCGTAGTCGTTGATCGCGCACCCGGCCGAGCGCATGAGCACGGTGCCCAATGCGAAGATGACGATCAGCGACGGCGCGGGATGTCCGCCCGAGGCGATCCAGAGCGCGTTCAATGTCGGCCAGAGCAGCAGCAGAGAACCGATCGGCTTGTCCATGCGGATCAAGCGCAGATAAAGCGGAAAGCGGGCAAACATCGGTGCGGACATCGCGTGGGCGGAACTGACTGAAACCGGGATGCCGCTATTTTAAGACTGAAAATCGGCAGCCGAATGCAAAAGGGACGCCCAAACAGCGGCGTCCCGTTTTTATGTGCGGTCAGGTGCGGTGGCCGGCGGGCGCGACCGACGTGGCCTCAGGCGAGCATGGCACGCAACATCCAGGCGGTTTTCTCGTGCGTCTGCATACGCTGGGTCAGCAAATCGGCCGTGGGTTCGTCGTGCGCCGCATCCGTCGTCGGAAAAATCGCGCGTGCGGTACGCACCACCGCTTCCTGCCCTTCGACCAGTTGGCGAATCATCTCTTCCGCGCTCGGCACGCCATCGGCCTCGGGAATCGACGACAGCTTCGCGAATTCCTTGTAGCTCCCCGGTGCGGGCACGCCCAGCGCACGAATCCGCTCGGCGATCGCATCGACTGCCAGCGCGAGTTCGGTGTACTGCGTCTCGAACATGAGGTGCAGCGTATTGAACATCGGCCCCGTCACGTTCCAATGGAAGTTGTGCGTCTTCAGGTAGAGCGTGTAGGTATCGGCGAGCAGGCGCGAAAGCCCCTCGGCGATTTTCTTGCGGTCTTTGTCGGTGATGCCGATGTCGATTTGCGATGCGGTGTTTTTCTTTGCCATGGCGGTTCCTTGCAAAAGAGATGCGAACGGTGCGAGACGGCAGATGTCCTGCGCCAACCGAAGGCGCTCGTGCTTCCCGCATCGGGGGAGCGCCAGTGTAGCCCACTCGAACGTTGCGGCGCCACCTTGGGGGCGCCGCTTGGCGGGCCCCACATTCGTCATCGCTTGACGTCCCTACTTTGCCCGGGCCGCGCGCCGGCGCTCGATCGCATCAGCCACGCCCGCGCCGTAGGCCGGGTCGGCACGCGAGAAATGCTCGAGCTGGCGCGCGACGATGTCCTCGGGCACGCCGTCGATGTGCCCCGCGATCGTATCGAACAGTCGCGCGCGCTGGCCCTCGTCGAACAGACGAAAGAGCGCGCCCGGCTGGCTGTAGTAGTCGTCGTCCTCGCGGTGATCGTAACGGTCGATCGCGCCGGCCGCGAGCGGCGGCTCGAGGGCGCTGCGATCCTGCGCGAACTCGCCGAAGCGGCTCGGTTCGTAGTTCGGGGTGCCGCCGAGATTGCCGTCGGTGCGCATTGCGCCGTCGCGATGAAACGCGTGAACCGGGCACTTCGGCGCATTGACGGGAATCTGATGATGATTGACCCCGAGCCGGTAGCGCTGCGCATCGCCGTACGAGAAAAGACGCCCCTGCAGCAGGCGGTCCGGAGAAAACCCGATGCCAGGCACCACGTTGGCCGGTGTGAATGCCGCCTGCTCGACATCGGAAAAGTAGTTCGCGGCATTGCGGTTGAGCTCGATCGTGCCGACATCGATGAGCGGATAGTCCTTGTGCGGCCACACTTTGGTGATGTCGAAAGGATTGATGCCGTATCGCGCGGCATCGGCCTCGGGCATGACCTGCACGCGGAAGTGCCACTTCGGAAACTCGCCGCGATCGATGCTCGAGACGAGATCGCGCTGCGCGCTCTCGCGATCGCCCGCGATGACGGCAGCGGCTTGCTCGTTCGTCAGGTTTTCGACGCCCTGCGCGGACTTGAAATGGAACTTGACCCAGAACCGCTCGCCCGCGGCGTTGATGAACGAAAACGTATGCGAGCCGAATCCGTGCTGCTGCCGGTAGTTCTTCGGAATCCCGCGGTCGCTCATCAAAATCGTGACCTGGTGCAGCGATTCGGGATGGCGCGACCAGAAATCCCACGCCGCAACGTTGCTGCGCAGGTTCGTGTACGGGTCGCGTTTTTGCGAGTGGATGAAGTCGGGAAACTTGAGCGGATCGCGGATGAAAAAGACCGGCGTGTTATTGCCGACGACGTCCCAATTGCCCTCGTCGGTGTAGAACTTGATCGAAAAGCCCCGCACGTCGCGCTCGGCATCGGCGGCGCCGCGCTCGCCCGCCACGGTCGAGAACCGGATGAACAACGGCGTTTGCTTGCCAAGCTCCGAAAACACGGCCGCCTTCGTATAGCGCGTGATGTCATGCGTCACCGTGAACGTGCCGAATGCGCCGGAGCCTTTTGCGTGAACACGCCGCTCGGGAATCACCTCGCGGTCGAAATGCGCGAGCTTTTCGAGCAGCCAGACGTCCTGCAATGCGATGGGGCCGCGTGGCCCCGCTGTCATCGAGTTCTGGTTGTCGGCGACGGGCGCGCCTGCGGCTGTGGTGAGCTTGCTGTCGGACATAGCGGTTCCTTGGGTCGAGAGGGAGTCAGCGGCAAATCGCTGCGATCCATGGAGCCGAGCATATAGATAGCTATCGACAACAGCAAATTAATCGATTCAATCTATTCGATAGGGGCTAAAAAAACGAGGCGGCAGCGGCCCGCCCCGTCATGTCCAAGCGGACATCTTCGGCACTCAGTTCACCACGGCCGGCAGATCGAGCTTGTCGACGCCGGGCAAGTCGCAGGCGGCAATCGCTTCGCTGATCGCATCGATGGCCGGCATGCGCGTGAAGCTCTTGCGCCACGCCAGCACGACGCGGCGATCGGGCACGGGTTCGTCGAAGGGAACATAGCTGAGCAGACCGGCATCGGGCCCGCCTGCGTGCACCTTCACCTCGGGCACCGACATCCGAGGCAGTACGGTAATGCCGACTCCGCTGGCCACCATATGGCGGATCGTCTCGAGCGAGGAGCCTTCGAATGTCTTCTGGATGCCGTCGGCCGTCTGCGAGAATCGCATCAGCTCGGGACAAACGCCGAGGACATGGTCGCGAAAACAGTGTCCGTTGCCGAGCAACAGCATCGTTTCCTGCTTGAGGTCGTCGGCGTCGATCTTCTTGCGCGACTCCCATGCGTGGCCGGACGGGAGCGCGACGACGAACGGCTCGTCGTAAAGCGGCCGTACCATGAGGCCCGTTTCGGGAAACGGCAGCGCCATGATCGCCACGTCGATCTCGCCTTGCTTGAGCAGTTCGATGAGCTTGAGCGTGTAGTTCTCCTGCAGCATCAGCGGCATCTGCGGCACGCGCTTGATCATCTGCTTGACGAGCGTCGGCAGCAGATACGGCCCGATCGTATAGATGACACCGAGCCGCAGCGGCCCCACGAGCGGGTCCTTCCCCTGTTTGGCGATTTCCTTGATCGCGAGCGTCTGCTCGAGCACCCGTTGCGCCTGGGTGACGATCTGCTCGCCGATCGGCGTCACGCTGACTTCGCTCGTTCCGCGCTCGAAAATCTGCACATTGAGCTCGTCCTCGAGCTTTTTGATCGCGACGGACAGCGTCGGCTGACTGACGAAGCACGCCTCGGCAGCGCGCCCGAAGTGTCGCTCGCGGGCTACCGCCACGATGTATTTCAGTTCAGTGAGCGTCATTGGGGGACAATCAAAACTTGGGAGTTGATAGGTTTAAGTTATACACCCGTCGCGCGAATTCGCCAACCGTATAAGCCCCAGTTTCGAGCCGCGCTCCATTCGCCCTGCCTTCGTTCAGGCCTTCAGGTACTGCTCGCGCCCGCCGAGCCAGCGCGCCAAATGCGCTGCCACGACATCGGGGTACTCGGCGACGAGCCGCGCCGCGGCTTCACGGGCGGGCTCGATCAGCCATGCGTCGTTTTGCAGATCGGCAAAGCGCAGCATCGCGGCGCCGGACTGCCGCGCACCGAGAAATTCCCCCGGCCCCCGGATTTCGAGGTCCCGGCGCGCGATCTCGAAACCGTCCGTCGTCTCGCGCATCGTCTTCAGACGCGCGCGCGCCGTCAGCGAAAGCGGCCCGCCATAGAGCAGCACGCAGACCGAGGCGGTGCTGCCGCGCCCCACCCGCCCGCGCAATTGGTGCAGTTGAGCAAGGCCGAACCGCTCGGCGTGCTCGATCACCATCAACGACGCGTTGGGCACATCGACACCCACTTCGATCACGGTGGTCGCCACGAGCAATTGGACCTCGTTGCCGGCAAATGCCTCCATCACGGCCGCCTTTTCCACGGGCGGCAGCCTGCCGTGCACGAGGCCGACGCGCAACTCCGGCAGCGCCGCCGCCAGTTTCTCGAACGTTTCGACCGCCGTTTGCAGCTGCAGCGTCTCGCTTTCCTCGATGAGCGGACACACCCAATAGACCTGCCGCCCGGTCAGCGCCGCTTCGCGCACCCGTGCAACCACCTCGTCGCGGCGCGTGTCGGAAACGAGCTTCGTGACGATCGGCGTGCGACCTGGCGGCAGCTCGTCGATCGTCGACACGTCGAGATCGGCGTAGTAGGTCATCGCCAGCGTGCGCGGGATCGGCGTCGCCGACATCATGAGCTGATGCGGCTGGAAATCGCTGGCCCCGTCCGCGGCCCGATGCGCCTTCGCCCGAAGCGCAAGCCGTTGGGCGACGCCGAAGCGGTGCTGCTCGTCGACGATCACGAGCCCGAGCCGCGCGAATTCCACGGTCTCCTGGATCATCGCGTGCGTGCCGATGACGAGTTGCGCCGTACCGCTGGCCGCGGCCTCGAGCGCCGCCCGTTTCTCCTTCGTCTTCAGGCTGCCCGCGAGCCACGCCACTGCCACGCCGAGCGGCTCGAGCCAGCCGCGCAGCTTGCGGGCGTGCTGCTCGGCGAGGATTTCGGTGGGCGCCATCATCGCTGCCTGATAGCCGGCGTCGATCGCCTGCGCGGCCGCCAGCGCCGCGACGACGGTCTTGCCGCTGCCGACATCGCCTTGCAACAGCCGCTGCATCGGGTGCGGGGCGGCCAGATCGGCCGAAATCTCGGCGACGACGCGCTGTTGCGCACCGGTCAGCGCAAACGGCAGCGCTGCCCGCAGGCGGGCACTGAGTGTCTGCGCGGCGGCTTGCGCGCCGTTCGAGGCAGCAGGCATCGGCGGGGCCGTGCGGCGACGCCGCTCTTCGTGAGCCCGTTTGAGCGAGAGCTGCTGAGCGAGGAGTTCGTCGAATTTGATCCGCGTCCACGCAGGGTGCGTACCGTCGATCAATGCTGCTTCGTCGGCGTCCGCGCTCGGATGATGAAGCGTGCGCACGGCCTGAGCGAGGGGCGGCAAGCCGAGCCGGCGCACGTAGGCTTGCGCGAGCGGCTCGGGCAGCAATTCCGGCAAGGGCGTGCGTGCCACCGCGTTGTCGATGGCCTTGCGCAGGTAGGCCTGCGAGACGCCGGCCGTGCTCGGATAAACGGGTGTCAGCGCCTGCGGCAGCGGCGTATCGGTGTCGACGGGACGCACGCTCGGGTGCACCATCTCGAGCCCGAAAAAGCCGCCGCGCACATCGCCGCGCACCCGCAGGCGCTCGCCGACAGCCATCTGCTTGACCTGCGAGCCGTAAAAGTTCAAAAAGCGCAGAATCAGTTCGTCGCCCGCGTCGTCCCGCAGCTTCACGAGCAACTGCCGCCGCGGGCGGTAAGCGATCTCGTTGTCGAACACGACGCCTTCGGTCTGCGCCGTCTCCCCGGGCAGCAGTTCGCCGATCGGCGTGAGCGACGTTTCGTCCTCGTAGCGCATCGGCAGATGCAAGACGAGATCGATGTCGCGCGTGAGACCGAGCTTGGCAAGCTTGTCGGCGGTCTTGGCCACCTTGGCCGCCTTCGGGGCCTTGCGCGGGCTCTCCACGACGGGTTCGGCCGCGGGGACGTCGTCCGACGGATCGGGCAGGTGCGGGCGTGGCAAGGGCATCGGTCCTCTTCGCAAGTACAATATCGGCTTTATCGCATGTAAAACCGCGTTCCTGCCATGCAGCCGGAACGGGCGTTCGCGATGTTTCGCGATCATAGCGGCTCGCACGTCTGTCGGGCCGCGCCGCTTCAGGCCGACCAACGCAGCATGTTCACGCTTTCCGATTTCGATTTCAATCTGCCGCCCGAACTCATCGCACAGCAGGCGCTGCCTGAACGCAGCGCGAGCCGTCTGCTCGAGGTGGATACCGCGGCCACCCCGGCGCGCCTCGTCGATCGCCGCTTCCTCGAGTTGCCCGAGTGCCTCTCGGCCGGCGATCTGCTCGTCTTCAACGATACGAAGGTGCTCAAGGCGCGGTTTTTCGGGCAAAAGGCCAGCGGGGGAAGAATCGAGGTGCTGATCGAGCGCGTAACGGGCGAGCGCTCGGCCCTCGCGCAGATCCGCGCAAGCAAAAGCCCCGCGCCGGGCACGATCCTGCGGCTAGCCGATGCGTTCGACGTCACGGTCGGCGAGCGTGCCGAACCGTTTTACACGCTGCATTTTCCCGAGAGCTGTCTCGATCTGATCGAGCGCCACGGCCGCCTGCCGCTGCCGCCTTACATCGAGCACGATCCGGACGCGACCGACGAGACCCGCTACCAGACCGTCTTTGCGCAACGTCCGGGTGCCGTCGCCGCGCCGACGGCCGGACTGCATTTCGACGACGACGTGCTCGCCCGGCTCGACGCGCGCGGCGTCAGGCGCGCGACGCTGACGCTGCACGTGGGCGCCGGCACGTTCCAGCCCGTGCGCGTGGAGAACATCGCCGAGCACAAGATGCACAGCGAGTGGTACCAATTGCCGGACACGCTCGTCGACGCGATCGCTAAGACGCGTGCGCGCGGCGGCCGTATCGTGGCCGTAGGCACGACGTCGATGCGTGCGCTCGAAGCGGCCGCGCGCGACGCCGAAGCGGCGGGCCGGCCGCTCGCGGCAACCTCGGCCGAAACCGATATTTTCATCACGCCCGGCTACCGTTTTCGCATCGTGGATCGGCTCGTGACCAATTTCCATTTGCCGAAGTCGACGCTGCTGATGCTCGTGTCCGCGTTCGCCGGCGTCGAGACGATCCGCACGGCCTACCGGCACGCGATCGAATCCCGCTACCGGTTCTTCAGCTATGGCGATGCGATGCTGCTCACGCGCCGCGATGACTGATGCACCGGCGCGCCGCTCGAAAACGGCGCGCGCAGCCTTTTTCCGGAGTCATGCATGACCGAAGGTCTCACCCACGAACATCCGCCCGGCGAGGCGCCGCCCGGCGGGCTCGCGTTCGAGCTGCTCGCCACCGACGGGCAGGCCCGGCGGGGGCGCCTGACCCTGAATCACGGCGTGGTCGAGACGCCGATCTTCATGCCCGTGGGCACCTACGGCACCGTCAAGGCGATCGCCCCGCGCGAACTCGAGGAAATCGAAGCGCGAATCGTGCTCGGCAATACGTTTCACCTTTGGCTGCGTCCGGGCCTCGAGACGATTGCGGCGCACGGCGGCCTGCACGCCTTCATGGGCTGGCGGCGCCCGATCCTGACCGATTCGGGCGGCTTTCAGGTCTTTTCGCTCGGCGAGTTGCGCAAGATCACGGAAGACGGCGTCACGTTCGCCTCACCGATCAACGGCGACAAGCTTTTTCTGTCGCCCGAAGTGTCGATGCAGATTCAGAAGGTCTTGAATTCGGACATCGTCATGCAGTTCGACGAGTGCACGCCTTACGCCACAGACGGCGTACCGACGTCGCACGCCGACGCCGCGGCGTCGATGCGCATGTCGCTGCGCTGGGCAAAACGTTCCATCGATGAATTCGCGCGCCTCGGCAACCCGAATGCGCTATTCGGCATCGTGCAAGGCGGCATGTACGAGGATTTGCGCGACGAATCGCTCGCGGGGCTGGCCGAGATCGATTTTCACGGCTTTGCGGTGGGCGGACTGTCCGTCGGCGAGCCCAAGGAAGAGATGATGCGCGTGCTCGAGCACGTCGGCCCGCGTCTGCCCGCCGACAAGCCGCATTATCTGATGGGCGTCGGCACGCCCGAGGACCTCGTGGCGGGCGTAGCGTCGGGGATCGACATGTTCGACTGCGTCATGCCCACGCGCAACGCGCGCAACGGCTGGCTCTTCACGCGCTTCGGCGACATCAAGATTCGCAACGCGACGCACAAGAATTCGCTTCGCCCGCTCGACGAATCGTGCGCGTGTTATACCTGCCGGAACTTCACGCGCGGCTATTTGCATCATCTACACCGAGTAGGGGAAATTCTGGGCGCCCAGCTCAATACGATCCACAATCTGCATTACTACCTGGAACTGATGCGCGAAATGCGCGAAGCCATCGAAACTCGAACTTTCGACGCTTTTCGGATGCGATTCGCCGAGGAGCGCGCAAGGGGCGTCGACTAGCGGCGCGGGCTGCCGGTCCCAATCCCGCGCTGCTCCGCCGTCGCCTCGAGCGGCGGTGGTAAAATACGCGGCCTTTTTTTCGATCTCTCAGATCGTTCCGATCGTACTTACGGAGAATTAAACGTGTCCTTGATTTCCAACGCATTCGCGCAAGGCGGAACCGGCGGCGCCGAGTCCAGCCTGATGAGCTTTTTGCCGCTCATCCTCATGTTCGCGGTGCTCTATTTCATCATGATCCGCCCGCAGATGAAGCGCCAGAAAGAGCACCGCAGCATGCTCTCGGCGATGGCCAAGGGCGACGAAGTCGTGACCACGGGCGGCGTCGTCGGCAAAGTGACGAAGGTGAGCGACGCCTATGTCGGCGTCGAGATCGCCGAGGGCACCGAAATCGTCGTCCAGAAGGCCGCCGTCACCACGATTCTCCCGAAAGGCACGATCAAGTCGCTCTGACGCGCCGCAGCACAGGCGAAACGCGCGGCTCATCGGGCGCCGCGCGCTCGTCGCCGAGCCTCGACGCCGCTTCCTACCGCGCCTTTACGCCCACTTCCGTTCGGCCCATCCCATGAATCGTTACCCCCTTTGGAAATATGTCGTGATGGCCGTGGCGCTTGCCATCGGCCTTCTGTACACATTGCCCAACTTCTACGGCGAAGCGCCCGCGGTGCAGGTGCTGAGCGGCAAGGCAACCGTCAAACTCGATTCGTCCACGCTCTCGCAAGTCGAAGCCGCGCTCGCCGCGAACGGAATCAAGCCCGACGACGTCACGTTCGATAACGGCGCGACCAATGCGAATATCCGCGTGCGCGTCAAGGACACAGACACGCAGTTGCATGTGAAAGACGCGCTGCAAAAAGCATTGAACCCCGATCAGTCCGATCCGCAGTTCATCGTCGCGCTCAATCTGCAAAGCGCCTCGCCGCGCTGGCTGACCGCGCTGCACGCGTTGCCGATGTATCTCGGCCTCGATTTGCGCGGCGGCGTGCACTTCCTCATGCAGATCGACATGGCCGGCGCGCTGAGCAAGCGCCTCGATGCCGATGCCTCGGATGCGCGCACCAATTTGCGCGAGGCGAATATCCGCGACGGCGGCGTGAATCGCGTCGGCCAATCGGTCGTCATCCGCTTCGCCGAGGCAAGCGTGGCCGACACGGCGCGCACGCAGCTCACGCGCTCGATCCCCGAGCTGCAATGGAACTCGCGGCCGGCCGCGGACGGCGGCACCGAGCTCGTCGGCACGTTCTCGCCGGCTCAGCAGCGCAGCGTCGAGGAAGCGGCCGTCAAGCAGAACATCACGACCCTGCATAACCGCGTGAACGAACTCGGCGTGGCGGAACCGGTGATCCAGCAGCAAGGCGCGGACCGCATCGTCGTCGAGCTGCCCGGCGTGCAAGACACCGCCAAGGCGAAGGAGATCATCGGCCGCACGGCAACGCTCGAAGCGCGCCTCGCCGATCCCGTCAACACGCATCCGCAACCGGGCGAAGCGGTCCCGGCCGGCGACGAACTGTTCACCGAAGGCAATCAGGTTCCCGTGCTGCTGCGCAAGCAGGTCATTTTCACGGGCGACAGCATCATCGACGCCTCGGCCGGCTTCGACGAACATCAGCGCCCCTCGGTCAGTATCCGCCTGAACTCGACGGCGGGCCGCGCGGTGGCGAGCGTCTCGCGCGACAACATCGGCAAGCCGATGGCGATGGTGTTGTTCGAAAAAGGCAAGGGCCAGGTGCTGACGGTCGCGACGATCCAATCCGAGCTCGGCGACCGGTTCCAGATCACGGGCCAGCCGACGCCGCAGGCCGCGGCCGACCTCGCGCTGCTGCTGCGCGCCGGCTCGCTCGCCGCGCCGATGGACATCATCGAAGAACGCACGATCGGCCCGAGCCTCGGCGCCGACAACATCAAGAAGGGCTTCGATTCGGTCGTCTACGGCTTCGCGGCGATCACGGTCTTCATGGTCGCGTACTACCTGCTCTTCGGCGTCGTTTCCGTCATCGGCCTGTCGGTGAACCTGCTGCTGCTCGTTGCCGTCCTCTCGATGCTGCAAGCCACGCTGACGCTGCCGGGTATCGCGGCTATCGCGCTTGCGCTGGGCATGGCGATCGACTCGAACGTGCTCATCAACGAGCGCGTGCGCGAAGAGCTGCGCAACGGCGCGCCGCCGCAGCTCGCGATTCAGAACGGCTATGCGCATGCGTGGGCCACCATCATCGATTCGAACGTGACGACGCTCATCGCCGGCCTCGCGCTGCTCGCGTTCGGCTCCGGACCCGTGCGCGGCTTCGCCGTCGTGCACTGCATCGGCATTCTGACCTCGATGTTCTCGGCCGTGTTCTTCTCGCGCGGTCTCGTCAATTTCTGGTACGGCGGCAAGAAGAAGCTGAAGTCGCTCGCGATCGGCCAGGTCTGGCGTCCCGCGGGCGCCGGCGCGCCCTACACCGGCGCCGATGCCGAGACCGACACCGCGCAGGCGAGCGCTGCCCTCGCCTCGCCGGAGGCACGCACGCCGGCCAAGGGCAAGGGGGCACGCGAAAGCAAGCCTGTACTGCGCAACCGCGCGCGCGAAGGCGCCAGCGCGCCGCGCAAACCGGGCTCGCCCCGCTAACGGGCCGACCTAGGCTCCGGAGAGAAGAACATGGAATTTTTCCGCATCCATAAAGACATTCCGTTCATGCAGCGCGCGTTGATCTTCAACGCGATTTCGTTCCTCACGTTCTTTGCCGCGGTGTTCTTTTTGCTACACCGTGGGCTGCATTTGTCGGTGGAGTTCACGGGCGGCACCGTGATCGAAGTGCAGTATCCGCAGGCGGTGCAGCTCGAACCCGTGCGCGCGACGCTCGGCACGCTCGGCTACGCCGACGCGCAGGTGCAGACGTTCGGGACTTCGCGCGACGTCATGATCCGCTTGCCACTGAAGGCCGGGCTGACGTCGTCGCAGCAAAGCACGCTGGTCATGGCTGCTCTCAAGCAGCACGACGCGGCCGCGCAATTGCAACGCGTCGAGTTCGTCGGGCCCCAGGTCGGCAAGGAGCTCGCCACGAACGGCCTGCTTGCGCTCGCCTGCGTCGTGGCGGGCATCATGATCTACCTGTCGTTCCGCTTCGAATGGAAGTACGCGGTGGCCGGTATCGTCGCGAACCTGCACGACGTCGTCATCATTCTCGGCTTCTTCGCCTTCTTCCAATGGGAGTTCTCGTTATCCGTGCTGGCCGCGGTGCTCGCGGTGCTCGGCTATTCGGTCAACGAGTCCGTCGTGATCTTCGACCGGATTCGCGAGACGTTCCGTCGCGAACGGAAGATGAGCGTCATGGCGGTCATCAATCACGCCATCACGAGCACGATGTCGCGCACGATCATCACGCACGGTTGCACGCAGATGATGGTGCTGTCGATGTTCCTGTTCGGGGGGCCGACGCTGCATTATTTCGCGCTGGCGCTCACGATCGGCATTCTGTTCGGCATCTACTCGTCGGTATTCGTCGCGGCCGCGCTGGCGATGTGGCTCGGCGTGAAGCGCGAAGACCTGCTCAAGGAAACGCGTCCGCGCCACGATCCGAACGATCCGAACGCCGGGGCGGAAGTCTGAGACTCGGCAGCATCGGTAACATCGAGAACGCGCGGCTCATCTGAGTCGCGCGTTTTTTCTGGTACACGGCCCCTGATGGCAGGGTCGCCTTCCATTCACCGCAAGCCAAGCACCCGCCGCGCCGCGATGAGTGCCGCAAAGCTCACCGCCGCCGCGAACATGAGATAAAAGCTCGGCGCGACCTTGTCGCCCGTTGCCCGGATCAACCACGCAATGATGAACGGGCCGAAGCCACCGAAGATCGTGACCGCGATGTTATAGGCGAGCGACATGCCGGTCGTGCGGGTCGCCACGGGAAAGAGCTCGGACAGCAGCCCGGGCAGCGCCGCAAAATACCCGGTCATCAGGAGCCCCAAGCCGATTTGCACGACGATCAGCACGCCTGTCGTGGGTCGCCCCACGAGCCACGCAAAGGCCGGATACGCGAGCAAAAGCATGAGCGCGGCCGAAGCAGACATGATGCCCGTGCGCCCATACCGGTCGGACAGATGCCCGACGAGCGGTGAGCAAACCATCTGGATCGCGCCGGTCAACACAATTGCGGCGAACGAGATCGACGAAGGGAGCTTCAGCTGCTTCACTGCATAAGTCGGCATGAACAGCACAAGGTACGTCGAGACCGTGCCAAGCACCACGATACCAATCGCCACCGCCAGCCGCGTCTTATGCGCGGCGAACGTATCGGCCAGCGGCGTGCGCGTCGTCTCGGCCGCGAGGAACTCCGGCGTTTCGTCGACATTCGAGCGGATGTAATAGGCGATCGGCCCCAGGAGCAGACCGAAGATGAACGGCACACGCCATCCCCAGGTCGACAGTTGCTCGGGCGTGAGCGCGCCCGTCAGCACGGCACCAAAAACAGCGGCCAGCACCGTGGTAAGACCTTGGCTCGCCACCTGCCAACTCGCAAAGAATCCGCGCCGCTCGGGCTGGTGTTCGGCCAGAAACGCAGTGGCGCTGCCGAATTCCCCGCCGGCGGAAAAACCCTGCATGAGCCGCGCGAGCACCAGAATGAGCGGCGCCGCCACGCCTATGCGCTCGTAGGTCGGCAGCACGGCAATGATTGCGGTGCCGACCATCATGAGCAGGATCGACAGCGTGAGAGCGGCTTTGCGTCCCGCGCGGTCCGCGTAGGCGCCGATGACGACGGCGCCAAGCGGGCGCATGAAAAACGAAACGCCGAACGTTCCGAGCGTGAGCAGGAGCGAGACGGTTTCGTTGCCTGCGGGAAAGAAAAGCCGGGCGATCAGAACGGCGAAGAATCCGTAGACGACGAGATCGAACCACTCGAGTGCGTTGCCGATGGATGTTGCAACGACTGCCCGCCACACGCCATTGCGCGCCGTGGCCGGTCGTGCCGTCAAAGTCTCGCCCATGCTTGCCTCCTGGGTTGTTTTAGGGGAGCGGTGCCGCGGCAAGTATCTATCGCAAATTTGCGGCGCGCAACGGAGGAGCGGCAGGTGTCTATGCGAAAAAAAGCCGCCCCGGCTCGATGCGCGAAGCGGCTCGTTCCCTGAGCGCCGGGTCTTAAGCCCGTGCTGAGCGGTTATTGCTGCTTGATGCCCTCGGCCTGGATGCGCAGCGCCGTTTCCATCTTGAACCCGTACTTCTTGCCCATATCGATGCCGAATTCATCGCGATCGAACATCGTGCTGGCCTCGACACCGCATACCTCGCGTTTAAGCATCGGATGCGGCATGCACTTGAACGATTCGATCTTCAAGTTCACGGGCTTCGTGACGCCGTGCAGCGTCAGCGTGCCGATGACTTCGACGGGCTTGTCGCCGTCGAACTTGATCTCGGTGCCCTTATACGTCGCCGTGGGATATTTCGCCACGTCGAAGAACTCGTTGCCGACCAGATGTTCGTCGAGCTTCTTGTTGCCGGTATCGATCGAAGCCGCATCGATCGTGACGTCGACCGTGCCCGTCTTCGCCTGGCGATCGAGCGTCACCGTGCCCGAGCTCTTCGTGAACTTGCCACGCCAGACCGAGAGACCGCCGAAATGATCGGCCGCGAAACTCGGATAGGTGTGATTCGGGTCCAACTGGTACGTATCGGCAGCGAATGCGGTGCCCGAAATCGAGGCGGCCAGTGCCGCGGCGATGAGCAGATTGGTCTTCATTGATTCTCCTGATGCGTGCCGCCATCCGGGCGGCGAAAAGGGTTGATTGCGTACGGCGAAGTCCAGCTCGGGAAGTTCAGCCCTTCTTGGCAGCGGCGACGATATGGAACTTGATGGTCACGTCGTCGGCCACGACCGACGTATCCTTCCACTCGCCCGTCCCCACGTCGAACGCGGAACGCTTGATCGGCAACGCGCCATCGAAGACCTGCGTCGCGCCTTGCTGTGTCACCATCACGGGCACGACAACGTTCTGGCTCTTGCCCTTGATCGTCAGTTTGCCCGTCACGTTGTACTTGTTGCCGCCTGCCGGCGCGATGGCACTCGAGACGAAGGTCGCGCTCGGGTAAGTCTTCGCATCGAACCAGTCCTTGCCGGCTACCTGCTGGTTGTACTCTTTGTCGCCGAGATCGTAGCTCGCCACATCGATGGTGAATTGGGCGCTGCCCGTCGTGGGCTTGGCCGGATCGAAGCTGATTTGCGCCGTGAACTTCGTGAACTTGCCGTCCACGGGCACGTTCATCTGCTTTGAGGTCGCGACGATCGAGCTCTTCGCGGTATCGACCTGTGCCTGGGCCAGACCGGCGGCGGCCATCGACGCCGCGGCGAACGCCGCCAGCATGTAGCGGTAAAACGATGCTTTCATTGTCATTTCCGTTCAGAGATCACTTGAGAAACGGAATCATCCGGGAGAGCAGCTTGTCCCGGTCGATCCATTGATGCTTGAGCGCGGCCACGACGTGCGCCAGCACGAGAATGCCGAGTCCGTAATCGAGCGTAATATGCGCCGTCTTGAGGATCGCCTTCCACTCCGGGTTCGGATCGATGATGCGGGGCAACGGAATGAGCCCGAGATAGACGACGGGCACGTTCGCGGCCGAGCTATAGAGGTACCCCGTAACGGGGACCGCAATCATCAGCAGGTACAGCAGCCCGTGCACGGCATTCGCAGCCGCGCGCTGCCAGGCGCTCATGCCGGACGGCAGCGGCGGCGCCTCGTGCGTCAGACGCCACAGGACGCGCACGAGCGCCAACGCGAACACGGTCACGCCAATCCACTTGTGCCACGAAAAATAGCGCAGCTTCTCGGGGGTGAAACCGGGAATGCGGGTCATGATCCAGCCGATCGTGAATCCGCTCACGATCAAAAGCGCGATCACCCAGTGAAAGGCGATTGCAATACGCGTATATCCGTCTGATCGCGCAAAGGAAGGCTGACGTTTGGTCTGCATGGCAAGGCATCGAGTGACATGAAAGCGGGCCCGCTACCCGGACACTGATGAAACGAATATGTCCCGCTTGCTATTCCAACGGGCGCCATCGTACCGCAACCTGAAAATACGTGCGGGATCGCAAACGGGCTTCTCGCCGGCGGCCGCTGCCCGCTGCAAAGTGCCCACGCGCCGCGCCGATCGACCCAATCGTTCGATCGGCGAGCCCGTCTGCGGGACGCGCGGCGCCCCCTCGAAGGTCCATTTGGTAAGATGGGCGCGGACTTGCGGCACATCCGCACATCGCGCGGACGTACCGCGGCCCGCGATGAAACCAGGACGAAAGCCCGCCGCCCATGAATCGCTTGGATCTGATTGCATGCCACGAATGCGACGCACTGTTGCGAAAACCGCATCATGCGCAGCAGATAAACACGCGTTGCCCGCGCTGCGCGGCGTTGCTTTTTCGCTCGAGCGCGACCCGCCTCGATCTGATCGCCGCGCTCGCGGTCGCCGCCCTGATCACATTCCTGATCGCGCAAGGCTTTCCGATCGTCGAACTCGATCTGAATGGCACGACTTCCCAGACCACGCTGATCGGTGCGATCGGCGTGCTATGGAACGATGGGATGGAACTCGTCGCCGTGGCCGTCTTCTGTTCGACGTTTCTATTTCCGCTCGTGGAACTCGTCGCGCTGCTCTATGTGCTGATGCCGGTTCGCTCGGGCGTCGTGCCGCCCGCCTTCGATCTGGTTTTGCGGACCATCCAGTTCGTTCGGCCGTGGGGGATGGTCGAGGTCCTGATGCTCGGCATCCTCGTCACCATCGTCAAGATGACGAGCCTCGCCCGCGTGGTGCCCGAGGCCGCGCTCTTCGCGTTCGGCGGGCTCACGCTGATGCTGGCCGTCGTCGTCATGTTCGATCCGCGCGCGCTCTGGGATATCGCGGACGCCCTGCGCCCGTCCCCGGCGCACCGTACACGCACGCAGGGCGGCATCCCGCGTGCGTCGGCGCACCGCCGATAGACGCCCGATGAGCTATCTCACCGCGGCCCGCGCTGGATTCATCGCCTGCCACGCATGCGGCAACGTCGAAGTCCGCGCTGCGCCGCGCCGCGCGCGACAGCATTGCTCACGATGCGGCGCCGCGCTTCGTCAGCGTCAGGCGAACAGTATTTCGCGCACCTGGGCGCTCCTGATCGCGGCGGCGTTGCTCTACATTCCCGCTAACCTGTTGCCCGTGCTCCATACGAGTTCGTTGTTCGGCGACCAGGACGACACGATCATGAGCGGCGTCGTCTATTTCTGGGTCTCCGGAGACTGGCCGCTTGCCATCATCGTCTTCGTTGCAAGCATTCTCGTACCGATGCTCAAGCTCACCGTGCTCGCGCTGCTCGCGATCACCGTCCAGCGGCGCACGCCGTGGCGCCCGCTCGAACGCACGCGGCTTTATCGGCTCGTCGAGCGCATCGGCCGCTGGTCGATGCTCGATGTCTTCGTCATCACGCTGACCGTCGCGCTCGTACGGTTCAAGTCTTTCGCCGTCATCACGGCCGGTTGGGGCGCGCTTGCGTTCGCCGCCGTGGTCGTGCTGACGATGCTCGCTTCGATGCAGTTCGATCCGCGCCTCATCTGGGACGCCGTGCATGACGAAAGCGGAGCCGATACCGCAGACAGTGCGCCACGCCGCCCGCCCGACTCAGGACCCTCATCATGACCAGTTCGCAAGGACAGCCCCCCAACGCCAACGGCGGTTCGCCCGGCGGCCCGGAGCTGCCGCCCGATTTGCCCGAGCCCTTGGCAGCGAAACGCAGCTGGCTGCCTTCGCTCGTCTGGCTCGTCCCGCTCGTTGCCGCGCTGATCGGTATCGGCCTCGTCGTCAAATCGGTGATCGATCGCGGGCCGACCATTACGATCAGTTTCTCGAGCGCCGAGGGCCTCGAGCCGGGCAAGACGAAGGTGAAGTACAAGGATGTCGATATCGGCGCGGTCAAAACGATACGCTTGTCGAAGGACCATCACCGCGTGCTCGTGGAAGTCGAGCTGACCAAGGAGGCCGAGGACTTCGCCGTCGAAGACACGAAATTCTGGATCGTGCGCCCGCGCATCGGTGCGAGCGGCGTAACGGGGCTCGGCACGCTGCTGTCCGGCTCGTACATCGGGGTGGACGCCGGCCGCTCGCGCAACGCGCAATCCGATTTCGTCGGGCTCGAAAAGCCGCCGGCCGTGACCGGCGACCTGCGGGGGCGCCGCTATACGCTGCAAGGCGGCTCGCTCGGCTCGCTCGATATCGGCTCGCCCGTCTATTACCGGCGCGTGCAAGTGGGACAAGTGGTCGGCTTCTCGCTCGACAAGGACGGCACCGGCGTGACGGTCGAGGTATTCGTCAATTCGCCCTACGATCAATACGTCGGCTCCAATTCGCGCTGGTGGCATGCGAGCGGCGTCGATCTACGGCTCGATTCGAGCGGCCTGAAGCTCAATACGCAGTCGCTCGCCACCGTCATCGTCGGCGGCGTCGCGTTTCAGTCGCCGCCCGGGCAGGCCGTGGGCCAGGCCGCACCCGACGACGCGGTCTTCCGGCTCGCCAGCGACGAAAGCAGCGCAATGCGCGAGCCGGACGGTCCGCCGCTGTCGGTGGTCATGAACTTCAACCAATCGGTGCGCGGACTGTCCCCGGGCGCGACCGTCGATTTTCGCGGAATCGAGCTCGGGGAGGTGACGCGAATCGGCGTCGAGTACGATCCGAAGGCACGCAATTTCACGATGCCCGTCACGATGAACCTCTACCCCGACCGGCTCGGTCAACAGTTCCGCGACGCCATTGCACGCGGCGGACCGACCGCGGGAATGGAACTGCTGGGCACGCTCGTCGCGCATGGGCTGCGCGGCCAGCTGCGTACCGGCAATCTGCTCACGAACCAGCTCTACGTTGCGCTCGATATTTTCCCGAACGCACCGCGGGCGTCGTTGGACATGCGGCATGCGCCGCTCGTATTGCCGACGGTGCCGAACACGCTCGAAGAGCTGCAGTTGCAGGTGGCCGACATCGCGAAAAAGATCGACAAGATCCCGTTCGACGAGATCAGCCAGAATCTGAACGGCACGCTGAAGAACGCCAACAACCTCTTCAAGCAGCTCGATACCGAACTCGCCCCGCAGGCGCGCGACACATTGGCCGCGGCGCGGCAAACGTTCGGCGCGGCGCAGGCCACGCTGCAGCAGGATTCGCCGCTGCAATCGGATATGCATCAGGCGCTGAACCAACTCACGCAGACGCTGCAATCGCTGAACGCGCTCGCCGATTATCTCGAGCGGCATCCCGAATCGCTATTGCGCGGCAAAGCCAAGGATGGCCATCCATGACCTCCATTCGCACTTCCTACCGGGCCGGACTCGTTCGTGCCGCGGTCTGGGCCAGCGCCGCGGCGCTCGTTGGCTGCGCCTCGCCCACGAGCCGGTTCTATACGTTGAGCGGCGCGAACGCCGGCAGCGACGGAGTGGTGCCGGCAGCGGCCGCGCAACGTCCCACGACGGCTCCCGCGTTGTTGTTCGAGGTGCCCCCCGTCGACACGCCGGCCCAGGTTTCGCGCAACCAGCTCGTCGTGCAGGCCGGCGATGCGCGCGTCGACGTGCTCGAGCAGGAACGCTGGGCCTCCGCGCCCGCCGATGAAATCCGCAGGGCGCTGTCGGGCGATCTGGCCGCGCGCCTGGGCTCGTTCGATGTGTATGGCGCGCCCTATCCGGCAGGCGTGCCGGTTTATCGCATCACGGTCAACGTGCGCCGCTTCGAATCGTGGCCCGGTTCGCGCGCGGTGCTCGATGCGGTCTGGAGCGTGCGCGCCGTACGCACGCAGGCCGTGCTGACCTGCCGAACCGTGGCGAGCGAGCCCGTCGAAGCCGGCTACCCCGCGCTCGTCGATGGGCACCGCCGCGCCGTCGCACAGATGGCCGACGACATCGCGGCCGCCGTGCGCGTGTTGGCGGCGCGGCCGGGCGCCGCGGGTGCGGGTGCGACGGCAAGCGGGTGCGCGTCGGGAAGTCAGAGCGCTGTCAGCAGTTCGAACTGACAGCGCAGCAAGGCAGGACGCCGGCACGTCCGTCGCGGCAGCGCCGGATTGAAAACGGTTTCGCCGCCACTGCGCACGCTTGCGGTCGAGCCGCGCATGGAGGCGCCGGGACGCATGGATGAGGCGCGTACAATGGCGTCTTTGAATTACGCCTGTGCCTTATGTCCACCCCCACGCCGTTCGATTTTTTCGCCCCTTGTCCGCGCGGGCTCGAAGCCGCGCTTGCCGCCGAGCTCGCGGAAATCGGCGCCCGTCTGCAAAGGGCTGGCGCTGCCGCCCCGTTCGAAGCCGGTGCACAAGTGCCTGGCGGCGTACAGTTTCGCGGCGGCTGGGCGGTCGGCATGGCGGCCAATCTGCATTCGCGCATTGCCAGCCGCGTGCTGCTCAAGATCGCCGAGCGCTCCTATCGCAACGAACAGGACGTCTATGCGCTTGCTGCGGAGCAGCGCTGGGAAACCTGGTTTTCCGCGAACGAAACGCTGCGCGTGGACGTCACCGCGATCAAATCGCCGCTGCGCAGCCTCGAGTTCACCACGCTGCGCGTGAAGGATGCGGTGTGCGACCGTCTGCGCAGCGTGAGCGGCGCGCGTCCGAGCATCGACACGGCACAGCCCGACGTCCGCGTGTCCGCTTTTCTGACCGCCGATCTTTGCACCCTTTATCTCGATACTTCGGGCGAACCGCTGTTCAAGCGCGGTTGGCGGCTCGACAAGGGCGCCGCGCCGCTGCGCGAGAACCTCGCCGCGGGCATCCTGCGCGTGGCGGGCTGGACGCCGG
>Ga0157374_10000719_pt1 | contig 28944 bp, 22 predicted proteins | sample M25metaG_FD_115308 | JGI IMG/M metagenome (GOLD analysis project Ga0157374, IMG submission 115308) | Miscanthus rhizosphere microbial communities from Kellogg Biological Station, Michigan, USA - M2-5 metaG | ecosystem: Host-associated > Plants > Roots > Rhizosphere > Soil | place: USA: Michigan... | reverse complement strand
TTGTTCGGGCATACATGGTGATTGCAAAAGGAAGTTAATAAAAATGCCTGACCTGTTTCCGAATTCATGGTGCCTATCTTTGCAGCCATTTTATGGCAGATTTATTATTCCAATTACATCGTACAGATAAAGATTCTAAAGCAAGAGCTGGAAAAATTGTCACCGATCATGGAGAAATTCAAACCCCCATTTTTATGCCGGTTGGGACTGCGGGTAGTGTAAAAGCCGTTTCACAACAACAGTTAGTCCATGATGTGAAGGCTCAGATCATTCTCGGGAATACTTATCATTTGTATTTGAGACCGGGTACTGAAGAACTTGAACACGCAGGTGGGCTGCATCAGTTCGTGAGTTGGGACAAGCCGATTTTAACTGACAGTGGAGGTTATCAGGTGTTTTCATTGGCTGCAAATAGAAAGATTAATGAACAAGGTGTCACGTTTCAAAGCCATATTGATGGCGGTCGCCATGTTTTTACTCCGGAAGGCGTTATGGATATTCAACGAACTATAGGTGCCGATATCGTCATGGCATTTGATGAATGTCCGCCATATCCCAGTGATCACTTCTACGCGAGAACAAGTATGGAATTAACACATCGCTGGTTGGACAGGTGCATTCAGCGACTTAATCAGGGAGTATCCAAATACGGGCATACACAAAATCTTTTCCCGATCGTGCAGGGTGGAACATTTGCTGATCTGCGTAAGCAGTCTTGCGAATATGTTTCATCAAGAAATTTACCGGGAAATGCCATTGGCGGGTTGAGTGTGGGAGAACCTGAAGAAATGATGTACGAGTTTACGGAGCTCTGTTGTGACCATTTACCTGTTGACAAACCTCGTTATTTAATGGGTGTAGGGACTCCGTGGAATATTTTAGAATGCATTTTACTGGGCGTAGATATGTTTGATTGTGTCATGCCCACCCGTAATGGTCGCAATGCCATGCTGTTTACTTCCAAAGGTGTTATCAATATTGACAATAAAAAATGGGAAAAAGATTTTTCTCCGATCGATGATGGAATTGATTGTGAATTCAGTCATTATTACAGCAAAGCTTACCTGAGGCATCTGATTAAATCAAAAGAAATATTGGGTCTTACGATTGCGAGTGTACATAATCTTGCATTTTATATATGGCTGGTCACGCAAGCAAGGCAACACATCATTTCCGGAGATTTTGTAAGTTGGAAGAACGAAATGATATCAAGACTAAAGGCCAGGCTATAAACTACTCCTTTCACAACTCTTCAACAATTTTTCTGTTACTTTTGAGACGTTCATGAAAAAAATAGACTGGTACATACTAAAAAAACTTTTTGTTACATTTTTCTTCTGCATGTTTCTGTTTACCATCATTGCTGTTGCAGTTGACAGCAGCGAAAAAACAGATGATTTTGTGAAATCGGGTCTTACTACATCCCAGATTATCACTCAATATTATTTTGGGTTTATCCCTTATATCTGGGGCTTGCTTTTTCCGTTATTTGTCTTCATTGCTGTGATATTTTTCACAAGCCGGATGGCAGCGAGATCCGAAATAGTAGCCATCCTTGCGAGTGGAACTAGTTACAATCGTTTTCTTCGCCCTTATGTAGTGGGTGGATTTACATTGGCGCTGATGCTGTGGTTTGCGAGCCGTTATGTGATCCCAAAGGCCCAGGAAATCCGCAGTAATTTTCAATCAACTTATATTGATAAATATGGTGTGAAATCAGATCCGTTCCACACTTCTACAATTTATAAACGATCTGATCCAAATACCTATGTCGGGTTTCGCTATTATGATACAACCTCTAAGTCTGCAAGTGGATTTTATCTTGACCGTGTAAAGGACAATAAAGTTGTGTATAATCTTCGTGCGGAATCGATGAAATGGGATACGGCTACAAAAAACTGGAAATTAACCAACACAACTGAACGATACATAAATGGGCTCCATGAAACGGTGCGAACAAAACCTGAAATGCATTTGAACCTGAATATAAAACCTGCAGATCTGCAGAATGACGAGTACATAAAAGATAAACTAACCACACCTAACCTGAGGCGTTTTTTAAAAATGGAGGAACTCCGGGGTTCAGAAGGTTTGAATACCCTGCGTGTTGAATTATATCGTCGCACAGCTACACCATTCACGGTCTTATTATTAACCGTAATCGGCGTCGTCGTATCAAGCCGGAAAATGAGAGGTGGCAGTGGTTTGCATCTTGCCATTGGTATTATCATCGCGGTAGTCTTTATTCTTTGTGATCGCTTTTCCACGGTTTTTTCCACGAAGGGCGACTTTCCTCCCGTTATTGCAGCCTGGCTTCCAAATGTAGTTTTCGGAGGTATTGCTTACATGTTGTATCGGCTAGCGCCGAAATGATGATGGCAATGTTGAACGCCTGTTCATTTGATTCTTACTAACTTTATCACCTAACCAAAATTTTTCAAAACAAATAATCATGGGAGTACTGAAGGACAGGTTTAAAGCAAAGGCTGATGAGATGACGGCTGAAATAAAGAATTTGCTTAAGGAACATGGAACAAAAGTGATAGGCCAGGTGCAGCTTACACAAATTTACCAGGGCATGCGTGGAATTACAGGGTTGGTTTCCGAAACTTCATTACTTGACGCACAGGAAGGAATTCGCTTCCGTGGTTATTCTATACCAGAATTGAGAGAGAAGTTGCCAAAGGCGCCTAATGGAAGCGAGCCTCTTCCGGAAGGCTTGTTTTATTTAATGCTTGTTGGCGAATTGCCCAAGGAGGCTGACGTAACCCATGTAACCGAAACTTTGCAACGAAGAAGCCATGTCCCAAATCATGTCTTTGCGGCAATTGATGCGCTGCCATTGACTACTCACCCCATGACCATGTTTGTCATTGGCGTAATGGCACTACAAACAGAAAGTTATTTTGCTAAAGCTTACGCCGAAGGCATCAACAAAAAGGATTATTGGCTCCCGACTTTTGATGATACTATTTTATTAATGGCAAGGTTGCCGAGGATCGCGGCTTATATTTATCGGCGTAAGTATAAAAATAATCAACACATTAATCCAAACGGTTTACTTGACTGGTCAGGAAATTTTGCTCACATGCTTGGTTATGAGGACACGAGCTTCATGGAATTGATGCGTTTGTATATGACCATTCATGCCGATCACGAAGGCGGAAATGTCTCTGCTCACACAACGCATCTCGTGGGGTCAGCTCTTGGAGATCCATACTTAAGTTATGCCGCGGGAATGAATGGTTTGGCAGGTCCTCTCCATGGATTGGCCAACCAGGAAGTGATCAAATGGATATTTGAAATGCGAGACGAGCTGAAGACCGAATTACCAACGAACGCACAGATAGCCGCTTATGTAAAGAAAACCCTGAATGAGGGAAAAGTCGTGCCCGGATATGGCCACGCCGTGCTTCGCAAGACCGATCCGCGATACACAGCTCAAATGGAGTTTGCAAAAAAGCACATTCCCGATGACCCCTTGGTGAAAACTGTCTGGAATATCTATGAAACCGTTCCCCCTATTCTGCAATCACTGGGGAAAATTAAAAACCCCTGGCCCAATGTCGACGCTCACAGCGGCGCTTTGTTAGTGCACTATGGAATGGTCGAGTATGAATTTTATACAGTGTTATTTGCTGTAAGCCGATCACTAGGCGTGCTTGCTAGTCTTTGCTGGGACAGGGCTCTGGGCCTGCCGATCGAAAGACCCAAATCCGTAACTACCGACCTGGTCAAAAAATGGTTGGAAGGAAAAGACGAAATTTGGGGAGAGTAATTGATTCGTGGGTGAGTTTATAGCTGCCCTGCTTATTGACGTTGTAGAATAATTTTCTCATTCCTGGTATTCCTTTATGGCGAATATTTGGTATGATTCTTTCCGGTAAAAACTGAAAATAATTATTCACCTTTAAATATTGTGTCTATGACAACAGGAACTAAAGTACTTCTTGGCATTCTTGGAGCCGCTGCTGCAGGCGTAGTAGTTGGATTATTAATAGCTCCTGAAAAAGGAAGCGAAACCCGTAAGCGCATTGCAAGAACGACCAGCGACTGGGCTGACCAGGTAGGTGGTCTTTTCAAAAATGGCCGTGCCGAATATGAAAATCTGAAGGACAAAGCCCGCAGTATGAAATCCGCGGCTGAGCAAAAAATTTCAAACCTGAAAGAAGATCTTGGCTAAACACGAAAAGCAGGTTGCAAGACCTGCTTTTATTTATATATTTCAGCAAACATGGAAGAAGAAAAAACCAAAACGGAAGGAATAAAAGAAAGTGCCAGTGACCTTGTAGATCATGTGACAGATTTCCTCGAGACCTATTATCAGTATATAGCTATTAATGTCGCCCAAAAGAGTATAAATCTTGCTTCAGGAGCCATCAATTTTGTTATTCTTATTCTTTTATGCTTACTTATTGTTTCCTTCACAGGATTCGGGCTTGCGTGGTGGCTCGGAGATGTCATCAATAGCCGCGCGGGTGGATTTTTTATTGTAGCTGGTTTTTACCTCCTTGTTGCGGTCTTGCTTATAGTGATGAGAAAAAAGGTAATTTTTCCATTTTTGCGAAATATTATAACCAGGAAGATTTATGAGTAAGCGTTTTACTTCGTACAATGAACTTTTAAAAGAAAAACAGCAACTGGAGGTTTTGTTGCAGGCGCAAAAGCAAGTGATACGTTACGATGTTGACGAAATAAAATTGAAATTACAGCCGTTAAAGGAAGGTTTGGAATTTCTAAAAAAGATAACGACAAAGGACAAAACTAGCTTGTTACTGGATCTCGGTTCGGACATTGCAATTAACACCCTGGTAAAGAATTTTATCTTGTCCAAAGCAGGCTGGTTGACGAGAATAGTAGTTCCTTTCTTTCTAAAAAATTACTCGTCCCATTTTATCGCAGAGCAAAAGGACAAATGGCTTGAGAAATTAAGAAGTTGGCTGGGTCATAAAAATGGCAAAGACCATCATGACGAAGAGGAAGAAAATAGACAAGGAAGTGATAAGTCCACGGATGAAGGATGACTTCTTATTAGAGCACACTTTCAATTGTTTCGAGGGTTTTTTTCAGATCAATCCCCTTTTCATAAACCGGTTTAAAAATGTCTCCTTCTGCTTTTAGTCTTGCAAAAAGATTTTTTATTGTAAAATTTTGCGGAGACAATCCTTTCTTTACTTCTTCCCAGAAAAGAGGAGTCGAAACTGTTGCGCCGGGCTTTGGTCGTGCTGAATAAACGCAGGCTATTGTTTGCCCTTTCCGGTTTTGCAAAAAATCAAGGTATACTTTTCTCCTTCTCTTAGACGGGCTTCTTTCCACACTTGTAATAGCGGGTATTTCATGATGGACAATATTCACGAGTAGTTCGGCTAATTGCCTGCTCTGGTCATAATTATATTTTGCTCCGAGGGGAATACAAATATGTAGACCGGTGGCTCCTGAGGTTTTGCACCAGGACGGTATTTTTAATTGATCGAGAACTTTTTTCACCGCCTGCGCGGTTTCAATCACTTTCTCAAATCCTATTTCATGTGGATCCAGGTCAATCAAACAATAATCCGGGTTATTGGGTTTTTTAACGGTGGAGTGCCAGGGATTCATTTCAATGCAACCGAGATTTGCCATATAGATCAGGCTTGCTTCATTTTCGCAAACAAAATAGTGGACGGTTTCATCGGTAGATTCGCTGAACTCTGCAAATGTTTTGGCCCAATCCGGTGCTTTCCCCTCTACATTCTTTTGGTAAAAACTCATTCCATTGATTCCATTGGGATGTCGATTCAATGATTGCGGCCTATCCTTCATATATGGTAGCATATAAGGAGCAATAGCGTAATAATAATTCAGAACATCCCTTTTCGTATAATTCTCTTTTTTCCAGTAAACTTTGTCAAGGTTTGTCAGTTTCAACTCATGGTTATTTAATTTCACTACTTTATTTTCTTCGTCTTTGCTTAGCCATTCTTTTTCATTTTTTGCTGGTTTAACCGGTAAGCTTGTCCTTTTCTTTTTGCTGTCTTGATCTTTTTTAAGGGCAGAATTATTTTCGTTTTTAACCTTTACCCTTTGATTTTTGACGTTTGGGTTTTTGATTTTTTCCGTCTTCATTTCTTTTTCTTGTTTTACTTCGGTAACTTTTTTATCGATTCGCAATCCCAAGAATATGGGTACTCTCATGATATGTTCTTGTGTCCATTCCTGGAATTTTACTTCACAAATTAATTTCGGTTTTACCCAGGTCGCAGGCATGTTGGTTTTCGGTTTTTTGGAAAAAGGACATTTATCAGTTATCAGCGGTCGCAACCTGTCCCAGGTTTCTTTCAGTGTCTTTTGAGTAAAACCAGAGCCGGTATGCCCGGCATAGACCAATTCACCATTTTCATAAACACCTAATACAAGCGCGCCAAAATACTGGCGACCATGCCGGGGTGCCGTAAATCCACAAATGATCGCTTCCTGCTGCGCCGTGGTTTTTATCTTTAACCAATTCCTGCTTCGTGAGTCAAATTCATAACTGCTATTTGTGTTTTTGGCGATGATGCCTTCAAGGCCTTGTTTTTTTGCGATCTCAAAAAATTCTTTTCCATTTCTTTCAACATGATCACTGTACCTGATCACGTTGCTTTCCGGAATCACTTGACGGAGAATTTTTTTTCTTTCAACAAGAGGTAAGGAGGTGATATCGTAACCATCCAGCCATAACAAATCGAAGATATAATAGCCCAGCTCGCCCTGTGCATCCCTTTGCCAATTTTGCAAATATTGAAATCGTGAAAAACCGTGTTCATCAAGGCATACTATTTCCCCATCCACAACTACATTTACTGCAAAATCTTCCAGTGCTTTAGAAACAGGAGCGTATTTTTCTTTGAAAGAGATATTATTTCTCGAATACAGATCAGCCTTTCCATTTATGAGGGAGCCAATAGCCCTGTATCCATCCCATTTTATTTCAAACAGCCAGTTATCATCATCAAATGGCTCGTCAACCAACGTTGCAAGCATTGGTTTTACGTGTTGTGGGGCAGCTGTTTTTTTTACTTCCTCGTAATTACGGAGAAGAGTTTTTGTTTCCGGGATTTTTTTTTTTACAGAGTTTCCTTTCGATTCATCCAATAACTGCGGCGCCGTTTTTGTTTTCCTATTCGGAGTTTTTGTTTTGACCGTTCCGCCAGTGTCTTTGGCTATCTGGGCCAGGGAACGATTTGTTTTTACAGACTTATCTTTCTTTGTGATATCGATAGCTGAGGCAGCATCATCTTTCTTTTTAATAAGTAGCCATGCATTCTCTCCGCGGTCGTTTCCTCGAATTTTTACCAATGCAAAGGCACCCCGCAACTTTTCTCCATGTAGCACGATTTTTACATCACCTTTTTTAAGTTCAGTCAGCAGTATTTTTTCCTGTTCTTTTGTTGATTCTTTTTCAAAAGCCATAGCCTCGTAGGTTCCTTCATCCCAAACCATGACTGTTCCCGCACCATAGTTCCCAGCCGGAATTGTCCCCTCGAACGTTCGGTAATCATAAGGGTGGTCTTCTACCATCATCGCGAGTCGTTTGTCATCGGGATTTAATGAAGGACCTTTAGGAACGGCCCAGCTTTTCAGTACACCTTCCATTTCAAGTCTGAAATCATAATGCAACTGAGTAGCGTCATGCTTTTGCACGACGAACCTTAATTTGCTTTTTGATGGAGATTTTTTTTTGCCTTCCGGCTCGGGGGTCTTTTTAAAACTTCTTTTCTTTTTATACTGAGTTAAACTCATGTTGTCACTTGTTTCGCCCATTAGGTCACTATTTGCTGGTCCTGGCTATTGGTGACTTACCAATCTAAGAGAGCTGGTAAATGATCAGGCCACTTTCTTTTTCCCGTGAGTATTCAGACTTTCCTTGAGTACACTCATCAGGTCTTTTACTGCAGCAGTTTTCTTTTCTACTGTTGGAGCGGCGATCTTCTTGCCTTTTGCTTTCGCCTCGATCAGCTTTTTCATCGTTTCCACATAAGTATCTTTAAAAGCCTCTGGTTTGAACTTTTCAGTTAACTGCTCGATCAGCTTTAATGCAAGAGTTATTTCCTGTTGAGTAATTTTTGTAGTTACAGTATTGACTTCCGGAATCTCATTTATTTGCTCCTTATAGCGTAATTGCTCCAGCAGCAATACCTGGTCGGCCATCGGCTTAATGCTAAAGATATGTTCACGGTTTCTTATCACGCAAGTCGCTATAGCTACTTTGTTCGCCTTGTCCAAAGCCTTCAATAAAAGTGTGTACGCTTTAGCAGCTCCTTTATCCGGAACAAGGTAATAAGGCTTTTCAAAATAAATGGAATCGATCTCCTTTTCGTTCACAAACTGAAGGATCTCGATGGTATTTGTTTTTTCCGGGCTTGCTTTTTTAAAATCTTCATCCGTAATAACCACATATTTTCCTTTCTCTATTTCATATCCCTTCACGATATCTTTCCACTCAACTTCCTTATTACTGGCAGTAGATATACGGGCATAGCGGATCGGCGCCATGTCTTTCTTGGAAAGCATGTCCAAATCCAGCGCCCGCTCTGCGGAAGTACCACTATATAGTTTGACCGGGATGTTCACCAGTCCAAAACTTATAGCCCCTGACCATATTGCTCTCATAAACTTAAAATTTAGCCGATTAAGGTAAGTTATTTTTAAGCATTATGCAAGTCAACTTACCTCCGAGATCCGGGGAAAGTAGGTGGTCGGTCTATAACCGGTTGTATGCGGAAATATCCATGACTGCAGGATGCTGATAACATTTTGCAGCCTGGAAGATTTGCTTCCGGTAATATTATCGAAATAATCAGCCCGGGTCATTTTCACCTTGATCAGCACCATTTCGTTTGGGTTGAACTGTTTGACCTTTTCAAGGTTTGAGGTTATCACAAATATTTCTTCGGGATCATTTACTATATAACCATTTCCGATTACCTGGAGCGAATAGGCAAGCCCCTTTCTAAAAAAATCCAACTTCACCGGAAATTCCTTTTCAAACTCGTTTAATTGTTGAGGCGGCTTTTGCATAAAGAACCATATGTATCCATATTCATCGACGTTTATAATCCGTACAATGCTGGTTGGTAATTTTAGAACAGCGTCGCTTTGGTTGAAAAATATGGCACTGCCTAAGTTTTTTATTTTTTCTCGTAGAAAAATCTGCACCGTATCCATAACTAAGTCGTTTGGTAATACACTCGTCATTCCAAAAGCAATGCCATATAGGATTATTGTTCTGAAAGCAGAAAAACAGATGAAACATCTGGGAAAAAAACTCTACATGTAAAAAACAGAATAATAAGATTTCAAAAAGGGTTTGGAATAGTCTAGCTAATGAAGATAAGTTGTGGATTGAGGTTCTGTCTCATAGAATTTTCAACCAGAATGAACCTCCGTATAGAATTCCGTTGACACTGATGATAAGTTCCAACGCCTGCAGGTTGGTAACACTGGTACAATCAGTTCTGAATCGAAGTCATGGTTTTTAAGATATCGGCTGCCCATGAATAAACATTGTGTCCCATGATGACACGGCGCATTTGCTTCATTTTATGATGTTGCGTCTCTTTTGGCATTTCCAATGCGGATTTTATGGCATCGGCCGTTTGCTCGATGTCGTACGGATTGATGATCATTGCGCCGAGTAGCTCTTGTGACGCACCGGCAAATTGACTGAGGATAAGAACACCATCATTTTGATTGCGCGAAGCAATGAACTCCTTGGCCACCAGATTCATCCCGTCATGAAGGGAGCTGACAATACATAGATTCGACGATCTGTAAAACGGCATTATCTCTTCGTGGCTGTGATGTTTTTTTAGAAACAAAATGGGCTGCCAGTTCCGCGCTTTAAATTTCCAGTTTATGCGATTGGCCTCTTGCTCGACGGCACTAATGGTATCGGCGTAGGTTTTTAAAAGAGAACGGCTGGGTGCACCGATTTGAACAAAAGTAAATTGCCCCATGTAGGCTGGATATTTTTCCAAAAATCGCTCGATAGCAAGAAATTTCTCAATGAGGCCTTTGGTATAGTCAATGCGGTCAACACCAATTCCAAGGTATTTCGCGCTTAGTCCATAATGTTTTAGTAACTCTGCTACGTCTACTTTGGATGAACCATTTCCGTTATCATGGTCTTTCAATGTAAATGCAATGCTGATGGGGAACGGTTTTACGAGTGTGAATTTGTTGCCGATCTTCACTGAAAAATTTTCCCAGATCACCCGGGATTCAAGAGAATTATTAACCGTTTCCAAAAAGTTATTGCAATGATATTGAGTATGAAAACCGATAAGATCGGCGCCAAGCATACCACTTAATAATTCCTTTTGCCACGGGCAAATGCCAAATGATTCCGGATTGGGCCAGGGAATATGCCAGAAGATAGCAACTTTCGCATCTGGCCTTCTGTCTTTTATCAGCTTGGGAAGAAGTGCAAAATGATAATCCTGAACAAGTATAAACGGATCTTCCTGGTTCTTGATCTCTTCCACTACCGCATTTGCATACAACTCATTTACTTCCTGGTAGTAGTCCCAGTCTTCTTTTCTAAAAACCGGGCGGGTATGAGCGATATGGCATAGGGGCCATAAGCCTTCATTAGAAAAACCATAGTAATAATGATCTTCCTGCTCCTTGGTCAGCCACACACGTCGAAGTGTATATTTATGTTCATAGGGGGGTACCTGTACCTTGTCATTTTTATCCACTGTTTCCCTGTCAGCATCCCCACTGCCCGATGCTATCCATAATCCGCCACAGGCTTTTAATATGGGTTCCATCGCCGTAACCATTCCACTCGCAGGGACAATGCACTTTATTTCTTTACCGGCATGTACATGCATATAGGGTTCGCGATTAGAAACCACCACCATCATTTTATTCTCCAAAACCTGTTTCATTTCTTCGTTCAATCGTTCAGGCGTCCAGATTGCCTCCCCGGTCGTCCTAAGTCTTGCTTCCTCCTGTGCGATCGCTCTTGCTTCCTGCATCGCTTGCGCAATACCCGAGATCTCTTTATACAATGGCGCAAGGAAATTGATTGGCGGTCGTTTTTGGATCTGCTCTACATTGCCAAACCTTGCTGCTTTTACCCATTCCACCACCCTGTTTAACGGCCTCAAGATTCCCCACCTGATAACCAGCAACGTAACAATCGAGATGACCAATGCCTGGATGAACCAGCGAACAAAATTTCCAAGCCAAATACTTTTCAATATATTTTTGATGTATTCGGCATCCGCATAGAAGATAACTGCAAGCGATGGTTTGTTCTCGCGTTTTACTATCCTGATATATTCATACGATTTTTTTCCGTCTGATCTGACCATGTTACCCATTGACGTATCAAGGGAGACCGCCCGGGTGATATAATCAGATGAATGTTGGAGAAGAAGTTCTGTTGAGTTGTTAAGTGGTGTGATGCTATCCCGGTTATAATAAATCGCAAGTCCAATAAAACTATACTGATTAATAACACTGTCTGTGATCCCTTTCAATGGTATGCTATCCCGGTCTTCTAAATGCCTGAAATAAGTTTTGTAAAAATCTTCGGCTAAACGAACTGTTTTTGCCTGTAACTCATTATTTAATTTTTGTTTTTCTGAAGAGATTTGGAAAGCCGTGAAAACAAGGGCTACAATGCCCACTGCAACAATAATGGAAAGTATAAGCGCTAAATTTATTCTCATGGTTTCCCTACGGATGGTTGACAAAAAGCATTTAGCGGTTCGGAGTGGATAGAACAAAGATATTTGTTATTACCCACTAAATTTTTATAATTATTGTCCCTGAACTTTGTGCCGGTCATTAGAAATGAAACCTTTATTTTTGCTGCCCACCAGGGGAATTAGCTCAGCTGGCTAGAGCGCTTGCATGGCATGCAAGAGGTCGTCGGTTCGACTCCGATATTCTCCACCAAATTCATTAGGAAGTAACGCCATACGTAACCTTTTTATTATTCAAAGTGCCACTAACCAGGGTTATTTTTTCTGATTATACGGAATATAATTTTGCCAGCGCCACGGAGTATATTTGTCGCCAATCGCAACCTCAAGTAATTCTTTAAAAATTCCCTCCCCGTTATCGCTATTGGTCATGATTAAAATGCCCGTTTGCTTTTCTGGGAAGATTATCGAGTAATGCTGAAAACCATCCCCGTGACCTTCTTTGAAAGCACCAAAGCCATACGGCGTTTTCAAAATTCCCCAGCCGAGTCCATAGGCTAGCTGGATCTTATCATTCTCGCTGTTTGTAGTGTCAAGCCATGATTGTGCTTCCATTTGGATTTTCGAGCGGAGTCTTAGTTGCGGGGTGAACATCTCTTTATAGGAAGTTGTTGTGAGGATCTTTTTTTGCAATACTCCTTCTAAGAACAAACTATAGTCATCGGGAGTAGTTTCCAGTGTACTTGCGCTTCGCGGAGCGTTATCTTTGTCTTTTTCATAAATTTTGTTGTCGGCGGCATGCCCATAACAATAGTTCGCTTCGAAACGCGGTTGCCAGAAGTACGCTGAAGTATTCATCTGAAGAGGATGAAATATTTTTTCTTCCATCAATTGCTGTAAAGATTTCCCGGTTATTTTCTCGAGCACAAATTGCAGGTAACAGAGGCCTTCGCCCGAATAACTATAAGCAGTCCCCGGTTGAAAATGTACGCGAAGTTTTTGGTCCAGCTCATACCACCGCCAGTTAGGGAAACCTGATGAATGATCGAGGCACATCCTCGCCGTGATCTTTTGGTAAAGCGTGTCTACCTGCAGAGAAGTATAATCCTGGTTCCAACTCGATCCCTTTCCATATGTATATACTGGTTGTGGCAAATACCCTTCTAAAGGTTTGTCCAGTTCTATTATTTTTTCTTCAACCATCTTCATTACCAGGACCGCGAAAACGGCCTTACTCAGGGATGCACCATAGATATTAGTGCTTGTTTGCAAAGGTTCTTTTGTATCAAACCTTTTGTAACCAAAGACTTTTTTATAAACCGGTCTGTTGTGGTTAAAAACAGTAATGGCAAGGCCATGGACGTTTCCGTCTTTCATCAATTGTTGAACCTTCTGATCGAGCTCGACCAAACTGATCTTGCTGTCATCAAGCCGGGTAATACTTTGAGAAAAACTGACCGCCGGAATAAGTACTGTCGTGAACAGGTAAGAACGAAAATTAAAACCCATAAGGGGAGGTCGATTTTAATAAGGAAGATACACGATTCGGTTTATACATGTAACTTTGAATCACACCTGATGATTGAATGGGCATCTGGAGACAAATATCACAATACTTCTATTTGAGAAAACCGGACAAGCCCGAAACAAAATGGGTCGGATACATGCATTGGATTAATCGCATTTGTTTTTTTATGTTCATCCTTTGCATGATAATTCTTGCGATCAAATTACTTCGATAAAAAATCGATGATCACTTTCGCTGCATTTTCGGAAGCGTTGCCGCCCTCGCTTAAGATCCTTTTTAATTCTGCATAATCTCTTTTCAGTTCGTTGATCCTTTTTTCATTCTTGAGCAATTCCTGCAATTCGTGCTTGAGGTTGTGCTCAGTAAGGTCGTTTTGTATCAATTCTTTTACAACGGGTCTGTTCATGATCAAATTCACCAGGGAAATATATTTTACTTTGATCACGCGCTTCGCAATCTGATAAGAGACGGCCGAACCCTTGTAACAAACAACTTCAGGCACGCCGAACAAAGCAGTTTCAAGCGTTGCTGTTCCCGAGGTAACCAATGCTGCTTTTGACTGCGATAGTAAATTGTATGTTTGATTTTTTACGGAGCTCACATTTGAGTATGATTTCGTAAAACTCTGATAGAATTCATTGTCTACCGAAGGAGCTTCCGCAACAATAAATTGGTAATGGTGAAAGAACTTGCTTACTTCCAGCATGATCGGAAGTTTCTTTGCGATCTCCTGCTTCCTGCTTCCCGGTAATAAAGCAACGATAGGCTTATCCGAATATTTTTGAGTTTGAATTTTTGATTTTTGACTCTCAATCTCCTCCGCGAGAGGATGACCTACATATTCTACTTCCCAATTCCACCTTTTTTTGAAATACTCCTTCTCGAAGGGAATGATGACGATCATTTTATCAATATCCTTTTTCATTTCCTTTACACGATTCTCTTTCCAGGCCCACACCTGCGGAGAGATATAAAAAATGACTTTTAATCCTAGTTTCTTAGCCCATTTAGCAATTCGAAGATTGAAACCAGGATAGTCAATAAGGACTAAAGCGTCGGGTTTGAAATCAAGAATATCCTGTTTACAGAATTTAAGGTTTTTCAAAATGGTACCAAGATTTTTCACAATCTCGGCAAAACCCATGAACGCCAGGTCCCGATAATGTTTTACAAGATGAGCTCCGGCTTTTTGCATAAGATCGCCACCCCAGCAGCGAATGTCGGCGGCGCCATCAAGTTTTTTTAATTCTTTGATGAGATTACTTCCATGCAAGTCACCTGAAGCTTCACCCGCTATAATGTAATACTTCATATCGAATGCAAAATACACTGGAAAAACTTCAAGAATCAAATCTCAAATTCTAACCGGATTAAAGGACAACAGTGAGCCGAGGGCTGAATACCTGCCTGGCAATAGTCAGGGTGCGTCGCAACGAAAGTCCAACCATGGTTTTGAAGCCGGTTGCACACAACTTAAAACCATAAACTTCAAACTACAAACCTTTTTTTACCTTCGCCACCATGACGGAAAAAATCTTGATCCTTGATTTCGGTTCACAATATACCCAGTTAATTGCCCGCGCCGTAAGAGAAGCCAATGTGTACTGCGAGATCATTCCTTATCAAAAGAGTTTTGAGTTCGAACCCGGGTTGAAAGGAATTATTCTTTCCGGGTCCCCGTTCTCGGTAAATGATGACAAGGCCCCGGACGTTAACGTCCAGGCATTTATAAAGCAGGTACCAGTGTTGGGAGTTTGTTATGGGGCACAATTGACTGCAAAGCGTTTCGGGGGAAGAGTTGAGCAAAGTAGTAAGCGTGAATACGGAAGGGCATTACTTCACAAGCAAAAGAATGATGTATTGCTGAAGGATGTGATGGAAAAAAGCCAGGTTTGGATGAGTCATGCTGACACGATCCTGGAATTACCGAAGGGATTTGAACTGCTTGCGACAACTGAAAGTATCCCCATCGCAGCATTTCGAAAAAACGGGACTCACCACTCACTCCCGACAGCTATCGGGACCACTTCTCATGACTTTCCTCTCTACGGCCTGCAGTTCCATCCGGAGGTATATCATTCTATTGAAGGCAAGAAGATCCTTCATAATTTCCTGGTAAACGTTTGCGGATGTAAACAAGACTGGACGCCCGCTCATTTTATTTCTGATACCGTTACACAGCTAAAGCAAAAGATAGGTGATCGTAAAGTAGTGATGGCATTGAGTGGGGGAGTAGACTCCACGGTTGCCGCAACACTAATCAGTCGTGCTGTCGGCGACCATCTTTATGGAATTTTTGTTGACAACGGTGTCCTTCGGAAAGGAGAATTTGAAACAGTATTGGATACATATAAAAAACTTGGGTTGAATGTGAGGGGAATTGATGCGAAGAAAAGATTTTATGATGAGCTGTCTGGTAAAACTGACCCCGAAGCAAAAAGAAAGACGATTGGCCGGTTGTTCATTGAGATCTTCCAGGAAGAAGCTAAAAAAGTTGAAGGTATTGAATTGCTGGGCCAGGGGACCATCTATCCCGACGTCATTGAAAGTGTATCAGTGCATGGCCCGTCGATGACCATAAAATCGCATCACAATGTTGGAGGTTTACCCGAAAAAATGCACTTAGATCTAATAGAGCCATTGCGTTTTTTATTTAAAGACGAAGTCAGGAAAGTCGGGATCGAATTAGGAATACCTGAAGAGATGATTGGCCGACATCCATTTCCCGGACCGGGGTTAGCTATCAGGATCCTGGGGGAAATAACTGAAGAAAAAGTGAAACTGCTGCAGGAAGCCGATCAGATTTATGTGAAAGCTCTAAAGGAACATCACTTGTATGCAACGGTATGGCAGGCTGGTGCCATCCTGTTACCGGTAAAAAGCGTGGGCGTTATGGGCGATGAAAGAACTTATGAATTTACAGTCGCGTTACGTGCTGTGACAAGTGTGGATGGAATGACGGCTGATTGGGCACATTTACCTTATGATTTTTTAGCCTATGTCTCAAGTGAGATCATTAACAATGTGAAAGGGATCAATCGTGTTGTATACGATATAAGCAGCAAACCACCCGCAACGATAGAGTGGGAGTAGGAAGACCATGATATAAGGAGTAATAAGACTGACATGAAAAAAAGGTACTATATTTTATTTCTTGCTATTGGCTTCCTGCAATGTCAAAGTTCTTTTGCGCAAAATGTGGTGCATAAGATCGCCATCTTCAGCCCTCTTTATCTTGATTCTGCTTTTGACAACCTCAACAACTATCGTTATGAAAAACAATTCCCGAAATTCATTAACCCGGGTCTTGAATTCTATGAAGGTGTACAGTTGGCATTAGACTCGCTGGCAAAGGAAGGAACGCAATTGGAAGTTTTCATTTATGATACCCGTTCCGGGAAAGAATCACTAGCACAACAATTAGCTAAGTTAGATTCGAGTGTAGAGTTGATTCTTGCTTACGCAAATCCGCAAGAGAGTTGGAATATTGCTAATTCAGCAAAGGCAAAAAAAATTCCTTACATCAACGTTAATCTTCCGAATGATGCGGGCATTACCGATAACCCTTATTTCGTAATGTTGAATTCTACGTTACAAACTCACATTGCTCTTTTATATAGATACCTCCAAAAGAATTATGCGCTCTCACCTATCATTGTGTTCCGTAAAAAAGGACAAATGGAGGATATGATTAAATCTCTTTTTGATGATGCAGGAAAAAGCACTCAGTCCGTTCCCCTCAAAATAAAATATGTTGACCTGGTCGATAGTTTTACCGGGAATCAACTGGCGGCCAAACTTGACAGCAATGTACACACGGTTTGTGTTGCAGGCAGCCTCGATGAGAATTTCGGAAGGCGACTCAGCCAGCAGTTAGCTTCGATAGACAAATCTTACCCTCTTACATTGATAGGGATGCCCACATTCGATAACTTGACAAAAGATTTTACGTTGCCTCAATACAAGGGACTCGAAATTGTTTATAGCACTCCATTTTATAATTCACGAATAGATAAGGTAAGTCAAAGCATCACTGATTACTTTAATACAAAGATGTATGCCCGCCCAAGCGACATGGTGATGCGTGGTTATGAGGCCACGTGGCGATTTTCCAAACTGCTGCTCCAGTACGGAAAGGATATAGCTTCTAACCTGAGTCGTAAGGAATTCAACGTATTTCGTGAGCTCGATATCCAGCCTGTTATTAATAAACAAACAACTACGCTTGATTATTTTGAAAACAAGAAATTATTCTTCGTGAAGTGGCAGGATGGAATTATTAAGGGAGTGAACTAGTTTTCTCGTTGCCTTGGTGCCGGTTGCTGGGTATTCAGGGCATAGGCTTTGCATCAACAATAAAATTAAATTTACCTGTGCTTGCAGCTTGTGGCTTATAGGTTGCAACTTGATTATAATGCCTTTAATAGAATTTACAGATAAAGGTCTTTGTTGCCAGGCCGGCGGTTTTTATATCGATCCGTGGAAACCTGTTGACAAAGCCATCATTACTCATGCGCATAGCGATCATGCCCGGTGGGGTTCAAAGTATTATTTATGCCATACACAATGCAAACCCCTTCTTCAAATGAGATTGGGACAGAATAATTATCAAACTGTGGAATGGGAAGAAAGAATTTTTATGAATGGTGTGCAGATTTCATTGCACCCGGCAGGTCACATGATCGGTTCTTCACAAATACGGATAGAATACAACGGGGAGGTTTGGGTTGTCAGCGGCGATTATAAAATCGAAGACGACGGATTGAGTGGAAAATTTGAACCCGTCAGATGCAACACATTCATTACGGAGTCCACATTTGGGTTGCCCATTTATAACTGGAAACCACAACAGGAGATTTTTCAGAATATTAAGGATTGGGTTTGCAGGAACCGGGAGTTGGAAAAAACTTCAGTATTTATTGCTTACAGTTTAGGTAAAGCACAGCGACTATTGCAATGCTTGCCCGAAATGAACTTGCCTATTTATGTACATGGTGCTATTTGGAATGCTCATGAAACTCTAACAATGAATGGAATTCAGCTTCCGGATGTAAAGCGTATAGAGTATGATACACCAAAGGGATCATACATCAACAACATCGTCATTGCTCCCCCCGGTGCTGAAGGCTCTTCATGGATGCGGCGTTTCTTTCCCTACGCAGTCGGTATTTGCAGCGGTTGGATGCAGGTAAGAGGTACAGTAAGAAGAAGAAATGCCGATGCGGGCTTTGCGTTGAGCGATCATGCAGATTGGAAGGGACTGCTCCAGGCCGTTAAGGAAACAGGGGCAGAGAAAGTGTTCGTGACTCATGGTTACCAGGCTGTATTCAGTCGCTACCTGAATGAAACTGGAATTGAAGCTGCCGAAGTAAAAACTGAGTATGGTAATGAGGAGGAGGAAAATAGTGCTGCTGTAGCGGAAGACAGTATTACGTGATCTTTGATTATTTATGAATCACTAAGACCCCATCAAATAATCGGTAATTACTAATTAATATTTTAGGATGAGGCAATTTGCCGATTTAGTAATAAAGCTTGGAACATCAACGAAAACCAATGAAAAGCTCGACGCTTTGTCGGAGTATTTTTCTGTTGCTAATGATAAAGATAAAGTTTGGGTGATCGCTATTTTCAGTGGAAGAAGACCCAGGCGTGCGGTAAATTCTACTCAACTATGGACATGGTGCAATGAACTGGCGAAGTTACCCGATTGGTTATTTGAGGAATGCTATCATGCCGTGGGTGATCTTGGCGAGACGATCGCTTTGCTGTTACCCGAAAAGACGAATGCTGATGCTTCCCATCCTTTGCATTATTACCTTGAAACATTGATCAATATTGAAAAAGAAGATGAGGCAGTCCGCAAGGAGTTCATATTCCGGTCGTGGCAAACGATGACGCAATCGGAGCGTTTTGTTTTTAATAAATTGATCACGGGTAATTTTCGCATTGGTGTATCACAAAATTCCATGGTCAATGCATTAGCGAAGACCAGCAAACTTGAGTCTTCCGACATAGCTCATCGAATCAGTGGCAACTGGGATCCTGTGACGACTAATTTCTCAGATTTGCTCAGTGAACAGGCAATAACCACTGACTATTCAAAACCCTATCCTTTTTATTTAGCTTATGCGATTGAAGATGAAGTGAACACGCTGGGTGAACCCAACGAATGGCAGGCGGAATGGAAATGGGATGGCATCCGCGGCCAGATCATCAAACGTAATCATCAATTATTTGTTTGGAGCAGGGGAGAAGAGCTAATGACAGAAAAATTTCCTGAGTATCATACCCTAAAGAATCATTTGCCAAATGGGGTTGTTCTCGATGGGGAAATTATCCCATACCGCAGTCCATCAGGCTCCTTCGCGGGGGCAAATGTAGAGGGGGCTCCGCTTCCATTTGCATTATTGCAAACGCGGATCGGGAGAAAGAATGTGACAAAAAAACAACTGATAGAAGCGCCGATCACATTCTTTGCTTATGATCTGTTGGAATACGAAGGCAACGATGTGAGGGAAACGCTTTTGGTTGAAAGGAGAATTTTACTTGAAAAAATTGTAAAAGAGATCAATCACCCCGCTTTATTATTATCACCTGTTATTTCATATGCAACCTGGGCCGAACTAACCGCTATTCGCGAACAGTCAAGGAACCGGGGTAGCGAAGGAATTATGCTGAAAAGAAAAGATTCCATTTATCAGGTAGGAAGAAAAAGAGGTGACTGGTGGAAATGGAAAATTGATCCACTCGTAATCGATGCTGTAATGATCTATGCACAAAAAGGTCATGGCCGGAGGAGTAATTTATATACAGATTACACATTTGCTGTCAGGGACGGAGATAAACTGGTGGGTTTCACAAAGGCTTATTCCGGATTGACCGATAAAGAATTTGCACAGGTTGATAATTTCGTAAAAAGAAATTCGTTAGAAAAATTTGGACCAGTTCGGACTGTAAAACCCGAACTTGTTTTTGAAATTGCATTTGAGGGTATTGCGGCATCCAATCGTCATAAATCGGGTGTAGCTTTGCGTTTCCCGAGAATCAACCGCTGGAGAAAAGATAAAACCGTCAACCAGATTAATACGCTGGACGATCTGAAAAAAATGCTGGAACTTTATGGGAAATGAATGTATGCGATTTGACATTTGATATTTGGTTCTTTCAATTCTAAATTCTCTCTTCCTTCTATGAAAAAATTATGTGTTGTTGTGGTTATTGTGCTTGGATGTGTCTCCTTTGGAACTCTTGCTTCGATCAACGATGACCCTGTCGTTATCCCGCCGAGCAAGCAAAGGATGGGCAATGCTGATTCAGGGTATCATTATATAATCAATGGCGATTATGTGAATAGTGGTATACCCTTCGGCATGTATAATCTTGGATTTAAAAAGGAAAAAACGAACCTTCTTAACCGGCAAAATGAAAATGCGGAAGTGCGCTATGATTTCAACGTTGTGAGCGCGGTCAATGGTGAAAAAGTTGTTGTGCCTAACTGTTTTCAATGTCATGCCGAATTTTTTGACGGAAAATTGATAGTGGGTCTTGGAAATTCAACTGGAGATTTTACAAAAACAAAAAATTTGAAGACCTATGGGAAGATGCTGGTCGCGTATTTGAAATTAAGCCCTAAAAAGTACGAGGCCGCTAAGGAAGCTTTGACAGTTGCAAAATCGATCGGTGATGATTTTTATACAGAGGTGGCGGGTGTTAATCCTGCCGACAGGCTCACCGCGCTTTTGGTAGCACATCGTGATCCCGTAACTTTTGCATGGAACGAAGAGCCTTCTGTAGCATTGCCCGCTCAGGTGATCCCTTCGGATGTGCCGGCATGGTGGCTATTGAAAAAGAAGAATGCTATGTTTTATAATGGATTTGGGCGTGGTGATTTTGGAAAGTTTTTGATGGGTTCAAGTCTACTCACGATCAACGATACGATGCACGCAAGGAAAGTAGATGGACACATGCCCGATGTATTGGCCTATCTTTTTTCCATTCAACCGCCAAAATACCCCAAAAAGATTGATGAGCCCCTTGCTGAAAAAGGGCGTGTCATTTTTGAGAACATTTGCAGCGAATGCCATGGCACTTATGGCAGCAAAGAAGAATACCCCAATCTTTTAATTCCTGAATCGATCGTTGGCACTGACTCACTCTTGAACCAAAGTAATTATCAATATTCTGATATGATCAATTGGTACAATCGCAGCTGGTTCAGCAAAGGGGATCATCCGGCTAAACTTGTTCCTTTCAATGGATATGTCGCTCCGCCTTTGGATGGCATTTGGATCACAGCACCCTATTTTCACAATGGTTCTGTACCTACTATCGAAGCGGTGCTTAACAGCAAATTACGTCCGACATACTGGACACGGGATTTTGGCCAGAAAAGCTCTTCAGACGATTCTTCAAAATATGATTACGAGAAGCTGGGCTGGCAATTTCAGGCCCTTCGTGCCGCTGATAACAAATACATTTATAATACTACTTTGCCCGGTTATGGAAATTATGGGCACCGTTTCGGAGACCAACTAAGTGAAGAAGAGCGCATGGCGGTTATAGAATATTTGAAGACGCTGTAAACAATAAAGCCCACGATCAAATCGCAGGCTTTAGAATCAAGGGGAAATATTTTAATAACGACTGTAGTGGGTTCTCACCCGGTATACAAAATCGCCGTAGATACTTTCCTGGATACACTTTATGACATCTTCATTGCGGGGAGGAGTATCCTGGGCTTTGTTTAGCAATTGCCTATCCTCCTCACTCAAAGCCCTCTCATCACCGGTATAAGAACTGAACTCAGTTGTCCAGCTGCTATTACCTACGATATTATCACTCCATATCCATTTGCCATTATTGTCACGAACATTGATGCTTAAATTCCCCTGGGAAGACATGGTCCTTTGTGTTGTGATGATATTTGCCCTCACTTTGGCATATTGCTTTATTACGGAGTCTGGTTTGTAAACGGTTTCTTTCACAACTACATCTTTTGTAACCTCTCTCGTAGAATAATTGTCCTTGATACCTCCAATATTAATTTGTGTAAAATGCATTTCTACTATCTCATCAGGAACAATATTTAATCTTTGCGTTTCCCAGGTAGAATAGAATTTCACAAATTCGTTGCCAGTATTGTATTGGAGAACTCTTACGATATCATTTTGAAAATTCTGGAGTTGATAATTATAGGAGGCATACTGAAACCCATAATTGTCAACGGGGACAATGGCCACAACGGTAAGCGCAGCATCATAGGCCTCATTGATCATGCGCTGGATGGTCGCATCACCGGGTTTAAAACCTACGGCTGTCTTGAATTCGCGGTACGCATTTTTAAAGCTTTGCTTGTTATTATCATTCATCAACTCCATACCTCGGTTATAATGAACGTCACTCGCTTTTGACGCGTTTGCATTTATGTCTGATGAATAGTCTTTCGGCCGAACCAGTTCATATACGGACGGTGCCTTGAAAATAACATTGTGCAAACTTTGAAGGTCCGAGTATTCATTATACATCCATTCCCATTTCATTTCGTTATCCATCGACGAATAATTGCGGATGCGACTTTCGTGATCGGTGACGGCATATCGATAAGCATCCTGCACAACGGACTTTAGTTTCGGGTCGTTAGGGTCCTTTTGCAATTTTTTTACAGCTACCTGCACAGCCTCATCGTAGTTTCCTTTTTGATAGAGCTTGCTGGCTGATTTACAACTTGCCAGCCAGGTAGCAACCACAATAAAAAGAAGAAAGTAAATTTTTTTCATAAACATCATTTTTTGTCTGACGTTGCAAAAGCGCACTAGTAACTAGACCTCCTCTGAATTAAATCATCCTTAACAGATTCGTTAACGAAGGTTAATGCTTTATTATTATGGGGATAGTATTAATACTTGAGAATATCACGAATGAAATTGTGGTATTCATCGAATTTTGGAAGATTATTGTGCCCCCCTCCATGGATACGAATGAGAGTTATCTTATCGGGATTTAGTTTTTGCAACGCTTCACTATGTTTAATGGGGATCAGCCTGTCTTTTGTGCCATGAATAATATAAGTATGGCAATTAACGTGGCGGATCCATTTATCGGTGCGTAAATGATAACGTAAAACATAGCGGACCGGAAGAATAGGGAGGAAACGTTCTACAACTCTTTGGAAATTGTAGTAAGGAGAATCCAGGATCAGGAACCGCGGTTTATTTTCTGAAGCGACTTTTGTGGCAAATCCGCTTCCGAGACTCCGGCCATACACAATTATGTGATGTTCATAGTACTGTTTTGCCAGGACCTCATACACAAACTGCGTATCATCAAGCATCTCCTTTTCACTTCGCCTGCCGGTACTTTTGCCAAAGCCGCGATAATCTACAAGGACCACATCGTAGTTGTAACGATAAAAATCTTTAGCATACCTGGCCCAACCTTTTATGCTTCGTGTGTTGCCGTGAAAGTAAAGAATAAGACCAAGAGGTTGTTCCCGATAAAAATGAAGGCCGTTGATCCGAACGCCGGGTTCCACGTCAAAAAACAATTCCTTGAATGGAACGTCGTATTTGAACTGGAAGTCTTGTTTTAATTTTTCCGGTTTGAAAATAAATTTCTCCTGTAGAAAATAAACGAGTATGGAAAGTACAACAATACCAATGATGATATACCAAACGAAATGCGGCAATTTAGATGATAGATGACAAGTGATAGATGATAATGAAAAATACAAAAACTTGCAGACGTGGTAGAACTTATCTAAAAACTGTTATCCATGACCTGAGTAACTATCATCTAGTCCTCCACTCTTTTCAATTTCAAATTGGCCACGGGGGCGACAATGAGAGGAAATTTTTCAATTGTCACATTACTTACGTCAAGTCCAAAACCACGTTCTTCAGAAAGGCTGATTTCTTTTAAGCCAAAGTGTAGCCGCATAATTACCTTTTCAAAGAACGGTAATTCATTATCCTGGCTTAAATATTTTTCCATTACAATGAATTGAAAATCGCCAACCGTATTACTCCTTTCAAGACTTTCATAGCGGCTTGTAATATTCACTTCTTTGTTTGCAACGAGATCCTCCACTACCTTCCGGAACATTAAATTAATCCTTGGTTCTACCCTGAACCCAAGTCTGAACTCGACTCTTATGATATCATTTGGAATTATGTGGTCCACTTTGTATTCGGAGGTGTATGGATCATCCAGGGTATCTACGTGCACCAGCCAATATATATCGGCCCGTTTTGGCTTTTTGTTCAGGATCGAATAGATGATCTTATGTTCTATTTCTTTAGGGTTGTCAGCACTTGTCAGGTAAACAAGATGCGTGGCATATTTGGCAACCGATCTATCATTGCTCAGCTCCTGGATTTTGGGAATATATGTTTCAAGCCGGACAAATTCGACATATCGGTTTTTGATCTTCCTGCTTCTATACGATATGTACATAACAAAAAACATAGCCGTTCCTATCAAAAGCGTTATGTAACCGCCATGTGTAAACTTTTGCAAAAGGGCGAGCAGATAGCCCGACTCAATGATCAAATAGCCTATAAGAAAAAACCAGATGATTAAAGGATTTACCCTTCTGGCAATGAGAAAATTTGCAAAAAGAATAGTGGTCATTAACATGGTTACAATGATGGCCAGACCATACGCGGCTTCCATACGAGAAGAATTTTGAAAATACAGGACGACCCCTGTACATCCGGCAAACATCAAAAAATTGATACCTGGAATAAATAACTGTCCTCTTTCTTCAGAAGGATATCTTATCTTAAGTTTCGGCCATAAATTTAAACGCATAGCCTCGCTGATAAGAGTGTATGAACCGGATACCATCGCCTGGCTGGCAATGATAGCTGCACTGGTGGCAATTATTACCCCGAAAATGATGAACCAGTGGGGCATTAGGTCATAAAAGGGATTAATATTTAAATCGGGTATTACCCTTATTCCATTATGTTGAGAAAGTAAATATGCTCCCTGCCCCAGGTAATTTAAAATTAAGCAGCTCTTTACAAAGAACCATGAAATACGGATATTGCTCCTTCCACAGTGCCCCAAATCGCTGTAAAGAGCTTCTGCCCCTGTAGTACAAAGAAAAATGGCACCTAGTATCCACAAAGCATTGGGATTCTCCCTCAAAAAAGTAATGGCGTAGTGAGGGCTAACAGCTCTAATCACAGAAAAATCATCAGAAAGATGTGCAAGTCCCAATATGGCCAGCATGCTAAACCAGACCAACATTACAGGCCCGAATAGTTTACCTATTGAAGCAGTTCCAAACTGTTGCAAAAAGAAGAAAAGGGCAATAATGCCCAAAACAATATAAAGAATATAGTGTTCTATATTCTTGAAGTATTGAATTTTTTCCAAACCTTCCACCGCGGCGGTGATAGAAATAGGAGGAGTTATCATTCCATCCGCTAGCAAAGCTGCGCCTCCAATCATAGCTGGAAGTACAAGCCATCGTTTTTGCCTCCTTACTAGCGCATACAGAGCAAATGTTCCTCCCTCACCCCTGTTGTCTGCTCTTAAAACTAATATGACATATTTAATTGTGGTCTGTAAAGTAATCGTCCATATTATACAGGATAAACTGCCGATTATTAGAAATTCGTCTATAGTTCGGCCGTTGATAATAGCATTAAAAACATACAAAGGGGACGTGCCTATATCTCCGTAAATAATTCCGAGTGCTATAATCAGTCCAGCGAAAGTCGCTCTATTGGTCGGTATTCTCACTTTGGAAAATAAGTTTATGTCCGGGTTCGATTTTTATAGGGACATCCTGCAAATGTATAGCGAAAAATAAATTACAAGTAATAACTTCGGAAAATCGTAGGATAATATTTAGTATTTCAGACAATGAGCAGCAACCTTCAGCGATTATTTATTGTCTTACGGTAATTAACAAGGCTGTGGCACCTGAACCAAAATAAAAGCTGCAATTTTGGCTGCAATATTTAATTTTAATAGGCAAAAAATCAAAGTTTTATGTTTAGCAGGCGACTGCTTTTTATAGCGATTTGCATTTTGGTAATTGCGGATACTCTCAAGGCCCAAAAAATAGTTTACTCCGAACCCGATAAAGACGACTCGCGCAGGATGGTTTTTGAAATAATCGGCAAGATCGACGGAAATTTCCTCATTTATAAAAACCTGAAGGGCAAGAATTGGATCACCATTTACGATAATGACATGAAAGAAGTGTCAAAAATTGGGCAGGAATTCATGCCCGATGAGCGCCTGGTCAGTGTTGATTTCTTTTCATACACCGACTTTTTTTACGCCATTTATCAATATCAAAAGAAGAATGTGGTACACTGTATGGCCGCAAAAATCGACGGTAAAGGCAAAAAAATATCCGAACTCCTGGAACTGGATACTACGCATATCGGTTTTTCTGCAAACGACAAGATTTATAGCGTGATCACGAGCGAGGATAAAAGCAAGATCATGGTTTTTAAGATCAACAGTAAGAATAAGGAAAATTATGTGATCACAACAAACCTTTTTAACGACAGCCTGCAACTCATAAAAAGAAGCGTGATCCATATGCCCATGGATGACCGGAATGACTATCTTGATGAATTTTATGTAGATAATGATGGAGATTTCGTTTTTGCAAAATTTTACCGGCAGAACAGCGACGTGATCAGCCGGGCCGCCCTGGCTATAAAGTTTGTGCAGGCTGATTCATTGTTTTTGTATGATTTGAACATTGAAAAAAGATATCTTGATGAAGTGCATTTAAAAGTAGATAACATCCGCAAGCGCTATTTCCTCACTTCATTTTATTACAAAGAGCGCCGGGGAAATATTGATGGGTTTTATTATTATATATGGGACAAAACCAGCCGTAAGCCCGAAATGGAAAATAGTGTCACCTTTGGTGACGAGCTACGCAGAGATGCTAAGGGTGATGCCAATCTAAAGATGGCGTTCAATGATTACTTTATTCGCAATATTATTGTAAAAAAAGATGGTGGTTTTATCATTGGTAGTGAGGCTTTCTATACTACTTCCCGGTATAACACCTGGAACCGCTGGGATTATCTTTATGGTTCGCCTTTTTACAGTCCTTATGATTATTATGCTTATTCGCCTTATTATAATAGCTTGTGGTATCGTTCGAGATACTACAACTCTCAAAATGTGCGTTATCACGCCGATAATATTGTAATCTTTTCATTTGACAAAAACGGGAACTTGATGTGGAATAATGTAATTTCAAAAGATCAATTTGATGATGATACGGATGATCTCATTTCTTATCAGCTGATGAATACAGGAGGCCAGCTTCATTTTCTTTTTAATATGGAAGAGAGAAGAACTAATTTGTTGAACGATTACACGATAGAGCCGGGTGGAAAAATTAGTCGCAACCCGACCCTGCATAATCTAGATAAAGGCTTTGAATTCATGGCCAAGTATGGGAAGCAGGTGAGTGCTCGTCAAATGATCATACCTTGCTTGTACAGAAATACTGTGTGTTTTGCTAAAATTGAGTTTAACTAACAAAACCAACATAGTCCATATCCGTGATCGGAATTTTTAGACAAAAAAACCCGGCTAACATTTTAGTGCTGCTGTTTTTCGGCCTGCTTATAAAGCTGCCGATGTTCGTATATCCGCACCCTGCCACTATTCAGGCCAAGGACGGTGTTTTGTTTCACGGTATATTAAATTTCCTGGCGTCAGCCGGTAAGACAAATTCTATCCTTTACCCCGTATTGGCTTTTCTGCTACTTTTTATCCACGCGATGGCATTGACAAGGCTTGTCAACAATTTCCGAATGATGACCCGGCCAAATTATCTGCCCGGCATGTCTTATCTTCTGATTACTTCCTTTTTCCCTGAATGGAATTATTTTTCGGCACCCCTGTTGATCAATACTTTGTTGATTTTTGTTTTGGCGTGGCTTTTTAAAATGTACAACCACCCGAAGGCAAAAGGAATTGTATTTAACACGGGTTTAGCGGTGGGCATTTCCAGTTTTATTTTTTTCCCAGCCATCACGTTTATAATATGGGTTTTGTTTGCCCTTATGATAATGAGACCTTTTCGGATTAATGAATGGTTACTTTGCCTGCTGGGTCTTACATCTCCCTATTATTTTTATGCCATCTATCTTTTTTTGACTGGTTCATGGGCACCAGAAAGAATCTTGCCTTATCTCACCGTGCAAATGCCCTCGTTGCGGCAATCGATTTGGTTGGCCGCCAGCGCACTCTTACTGATGGTTCCTTTTTTGACCGGCGGGTACTTTATCCAGGACAACCTGCGTCGTATGTTGATTCAAATTCGCAAGGGATGGAGCCTTGTTCTAGTCTATTTACTAGTTGCGATCTTCGTCCCCTTCGTGAATACGAGCAATACGTTTGAGAACTGGGTAATGGCGGCTCCGCCCTTTGCTGCCTTTCATGCCTGTACCTACTTTTATCCTCAGAAAAAATTATTTCCGTTGCTGCTTTTTTGGATCTCGGTTGCCTTTGTTTTATTTTATCAATATTATGGACCGCACTGGAATTAATATCCAACTCAACTTTTACTCTCGACGATCATCTTTATCTTTGTTCATCCTAAAATGATTTTATGAAATTTGGTGTTGTTGTTTTTCCGGGATCAAACTGCGACAGGGACATATATGACGCGCTTACTTATGAACTTAACCAGGAAGCGGTCATGCTCTGGCATAAGGATAAAGACCTGAGTATGTTTTCCAC
>Ga0157374_10000716_pt1 | contig 29049 bp, 19 predicted proteins | sample M25metaG_FD_115308 | JGI IMG/M metagenome (GOLD analysis project Ga0157374, IMG submission 115308) | Miscanthus rhizosphere microbial communities from Kellogg Biological Station, Michigan, USA - M2-5 metaG | ecosystem: Host-associated > Plants > Roots > Rhizosphere > Soil | place: USA: Michigan... | reverse complement strand
GTTCATCAGGTTAACGAAGCCGTAACTACCGATACGTTGGGTATTTGCCTCATCGTCGAATCGTTCACCTTTACCGGTTGCCTCGACGCGGAAAGCCCACGCATTCCAATTAGCACTGGTGTACAACGTTGCCGTTTGCCGTGAACGACGGGCAAGGAGTTTTCCATCGTTGGCGCCGCCCGAAACATCTTTAGGCGATAACCAATCTATGCTTCCGCCGTAGGAAAAAATCTTTCCCACGCGGTTGACGCTAAGTGTCGCGCCTTCCAAATTGGCCTTGCCCACATTGGCCGGTTCAAAATTCGGACCGCTGTTGACGATCAAATCCTTAACCGTATTTTTGAATAAAGTCAGGCTACCGTTCCACCGGTCTTTCGCATAACGCACGAACACTTCGTTATTACGAGAGCTTTCCGGTTGTAATGCGGGATTGCCGAAACCGGGAAAATACAGCTCGTTGAACGTCGGCGCGCGGAATCCAGACGCGGTCGATGCGCCGGCTTGCCAAGCAGGATTAAATTGATAAAACGCGCCGCCGTAACCGGTGGTCTTCGCCCCGTATTGGGAGTTATCGTCGTTGCGCACATTGGCTTGCAGTGTTACATCGCCCACACTGACAAGATAACCGGCAAACACAGAATCGACGGTTCTTTTGCTTTCGTTATACACCGTTGTCGACGATACTTTTTGCGTCAGGGTTTCAACGCCGAGAGAAAGTAATCCACGCATAACGCGGAAATCGTTCTGCCAAGCAAGCTGATCTTGCACCGTTTTAAAACGCGACTCCACAGATGAAAGATCGACCGACGATACGGGGCCGAAACTCCGGCTATCGTCAATACTTTGCCCAACGCGAACTTTGCTCGTCCAAGCGCGAGCGAATCGATTCTCGCTCCACAAGGAATACGAGGCCAATTCATCATCGTTCCGATAATCGAAGTTCTTAGTCGGAAAACTGGAATCGTATTGATTGTGGCTTTTCGCCATCAATATATTAAAACCGGCCTTATGTGCGTCATTGAATGTCTGCGTTACTTGAGCGGAAAAATTCTTATTGCGATAACCGTCATGATCGGCGTTGAAGTTTGCGTTCTGCGGATTGGCAATCGCATTGATGCCATCGGTGTTCTCATAACCTAAGCCGAAAGAGAAGCTTGTGTTTCCAACGGCACCGCGATATCCCGCCCCTAACTGCGATGTTTCATTAGAACCGATGCCCACACTAAGCGTAGGTGTCGGACGACCGCGGCCCGATTTAGTGAAGACTTGAATCACGCCGCCGATCGCATCGGCGCCATAGAGACTAGATGCCGGTCCGCGAAGTACTTCGATTCGCTCGATCTGATCGATCGGTATATTCTGAAAGGCCGGTGTTCCCGCCGTAGCGGAACCTACTCGCACACCATCGATCAATAGCAATGTTTGATTCGCATTCGCACCGCGCAGGAAAATGCTGGTTGCTTTTCCGAATCCGCCGTTGTTGGTAATTTGAATGCCGGGAACGGTTCTCAGAATATCCTGCACGCTTTGCGCGTTCTTAGCGCGAATCTCGGCTTCGGAAACCACGGTCACGTCACCAACAACCTCAAGGGCCGTTTGCTCGGAACGGGCAGCTGTGACAAGGATTGATTGCAATTGCACGACACCTGCCGCTTGGGTTGTCGATTCGGATGCTGCGTAGACAACCTGCGCACCGCCGATTCCCGCCGCCATACTTGTGATGGCCGCCACCGATACTTTACCAAACGAACGAAAACAAACTACCGTTGAGCGCGAAGCCGTGCTCAAAAAAGAAAAACTCACAAATATCTCCCCTACTACACCCACCGTGCAGCGTATGAATAAACTTCGGAAAGACGATCGAGTCAGGAAAGAAATAGCCTGCCCCTGCACCGCCTCCCCGCAGCGCTGGTTATGAACATAAAGTTGTCCTTTATGCAGTTGTGAGGCCGGTATCCGGGCTCGCGAGTTTTGATGCGTCGCCTTCCCATCCTCAATGGACAGTGGCATATCGACGCACCCGCACTCGCTTACCGTTGCGGGGGCAGCACAGGATTATTGATTCACCTGTTTCCCGTTTAACCGAGCATCCGTTAGGATCGCTCGGCACCTCGGGGGCGGATTATACGCTAAGAGCGGTAAAAAAATGCTTCCGCATTGACATACGCCTTTAATAAAAAGCGTTCGGCGTATAAATTGACTGTTTTTGTTTTGATGTACCAGCCCATTGCTAGGTCATACTTCCTCTTGAAGTACTTCTTTTAAGCGATGGCGTCGAGGAAACCGCCGGGCCCGGTATTTGAAGTTGATCGCCTATTTTCAATAGTGGTGTATCCTGGCCTCGTACGATGGGAAATACCCCCATTATTTTTTGCTGTTCCGGTGTTACGCATTTGACCTGGCCCTTTTGTTTTTGCTGGGGCGGCGTGGATATCTCTAACACATAGGCGTTTCCCTTGTGATCCACAAATACAGCGGAGCCCGGTTGAACGATGTCTCCATCATTCAACTCATGCGTAATTTCGGCTCCGTGCGTCATCGTCGGAGGTCCATTCTTGCTTCGCAACGTTTTGCCTTTCTCTTTCACCAAATCGTTAACTACAGCATCGACATGTTCCTGATGCGGCTCGAATCCATTGACCTCGATTCCTACTTTGGCCGCTTGGTGCCATATCGCCAGATTCTTTTCGGGGTCGTCTTTCGCTAGCGTAATACTTGGAACTTTCGCATTACGTAACGCAATCATCACATCATGTATAACCGCGGGCGCTTGCGATAGAAGTGTCAAGTTGTTTTTATCATGACTAAAAGCAGGCACGCCTTTTTTGGTAAACACATTACCGTTTCTTTGATAATGCTGTGCGATCCCTCGTAGCCAAAACTTCTCCAGTTCACGATTTAGCGGAACATCATGCGAAAAATCATGGGAGGGCGGATTATCTTCTTGCTGATCCTGTGAAACATTTTCGTCCGCCGTAGACGAAGGTGTCGATGTGGACTTGGATGCGTCTTGGTCGTCGGACGCCGCCTCATGCTTGGAATATTCCGGTTGCTCGGGTGGCGACTGTGTTGCGGCGCCGGCGACTAAGTCCGGCGTTGCCGCCTGTATGCTGTTCAGTTTCGCTTGTGCTTTCTGAAGCGCTTCCGCGTTCGGCTTAAATCCTTTAACAGTCACGCCTTGCCGTTGCGCCTCCAGATACACCATTGCGGCTTCGACATCATGAGGCTTCGCGGTAATGGCCAAACCGGCCCCTTGCGATTTCAGCAGCCGGATCATATCCACGATGTTCTCGGCTTTTTCGGCACTCAATGTGATCTTGTTATTCTTGATGGAAAACGCCGGCTCGGGATCATCTGTACTACGGAAATAATCGTTGCCTTCCTTAACCCAGCCTGCCTGCGTCATCCAAGCAGGCAGGTCAAAGTCCTGGTTGTCTTTTAGGCCCTCTAATTCGGCTTCCAATTTCTTTTTCTTTTTTTGTTCGCCTTCACTGGGTGTGGGATTCTTCGCAATGTCCTCTGGTTCAGATTCTAATTCCTTTTCATTCTTTTCTTGTTCCACACTGAGCTCCGGGTGCGCTTCCATATAGTCCTTTTTATATAGAGGCTCTGAAGTTCTAGCGGTATCGAGATCTTGGTTCGGTGGGTATTTTTCGATCGTACTTGCGACATCTTTAAACAAAAAAATTTCGAGGTCTTGTCCCGTCAAGTTTTTTTCTTTAGCACGCTTCGCGGCTTCGCGCATTTCGGTAAGCATTATACCCAGCCGGTTTTGCCCCGGCCCTTTTTCTACCGGAAGACTTCCCCAATAATCATCTGTGGGATTGTGTTGTGCGATATAGACGTTTCCGGTGCTCAAAAGCGCATCCATCAAATGAGTGTTTTGAGCGAACTTGGCGCAAAGCGCCTTTAACATGACTTCCTCTTTGACGATTAAGCCGTTGGTCTGCTTGTCTTCCCAATCAGATCGCTTTTTATCGGCATATTTGAGATCGATCGTGAATACCTCACCAGCGCCAACGGCATTCTTCATCTCCTTCCATGCATCAGACCCTTTGGCAAATTTACCAGCATGAAAATAACTGTCGATCGATGTCCAGCGATCGCCATCGATCTCGATAAGATAGGGCTTTCCGTCGCTGTCCTCACGAAAATTCTTGGGGATTATTGGATCGCGAGGGTCGTTTGGCCCGTAGGAATTGGTTAAGCAGTTCGGCTTATCTACGCTATTAAATCCGAATTCATTTTCTATACTGACTCCATCGTTCATATCCAGCTCCCTGCTCGTATATCTCTTTAATTAACATTAATAGAGTTAAGGATAAGTACAATAACGGGTTATTTTTTTAAACCTTTAGTAAAACATTCACAATATCGGATCTTCGCGCAATTAAAAGATCGAATTACTTTTTTATTCATCAATATGTCTAAACTCTTGGTTATTACTTCCCGCGACGATGCAGACGAAATTCCCTCCCCTTGCATTGGAGTCTGCAAACTCGATCCCCAAACACAGCTATGTATCGGCTGTTATCGCACGATTAAAGAAATCGCCGGCTGGCGGGAATATTCCGCCGAACAAAAATCTATCGTTCTACAAGAATTACCGGAACGACAATGCCGGTATCGATTCGATGTTATCCAAAACAATACGCAATAAACAATCACGACATCACTTGGTTCGTCGCGACATAAATGCCAGGCGTTCGAACAAATGCACGTCCTGCTCGTTCTTCAGCAAAGCGCCGTAAAGCGGTGGAATGATCTTGTGCTGATCGCGACCGTGCAAAGCCTCCGGCGGGATATCTTCTGCCATAAGCAGCTTTAGCCAATCAAGCAATTCGGACGTAGACGGTTTCTTTTTTAAGCCGGGTACTTCACGCAACTCGAAAAAAGCTTCCAAGGCTTCTCTCACCAAGGCTTTTTTAATGCCGGGATAATGAACTTCGACGATACGTTTCATCGTTTCCTTATCCGGAAATCGAATGTAATGAAAAAAGCAGCGGCGCAGAAATGCATCGGGTAATTCCTTCTCGTTGTTGCTAGTAATAATAATGACCGGCCGATGCCGCGCGCTAATGGTTTCCCGTGTTTCATATACATGAAACTCCATACGATCCAATTCACGCAATAAATCGTTGGGAAATTCGATATCCGCCTTATCAATTTCGTCGATCAACAAGACGGACTGATGCTCGCAAACAAAGGCTTCCCATAAGGTTCCTTTGATGATGTAGTTACTTATATCGTGAACCCGCGATTCTCCGAGTTGAGAATCGCGCAAACGGGAAACAGCATCGTATTCGTATAACCCTTGCTGCGCTTTAGTGGTCGACTTGATATGCCATTGGAACAGCGGTTTGCCGAGCGCACCGGCCACTTCTTCAGCCAACATCGTTTTACCTGTGCCCGGCTCACCCTTAATCAATAACGGGCGCTGCAACGTAATGGCGGCGTTTACCGCAAGCATCAAATCTTCGGTGGCGACATAAGAATCGGTTCCGGTAAAACGCATGGTGACGCTCCTGCGAAAGTGATATCTGAATTATCCTAGAAGACGCCATTAATCGCTTTGCTTTTTGAAAATGATGGTGCGGTGTTTACATGGGCATATCCAGTTGCAAAATATCCGTACGGCAATCACGATAACTATGTTTCAATCCATTTAACCCTTTTTTATCCATTGATCGTTTAATCCCGCAATAACCGCGTCTTCTCGTCAATTCATAACAAAGGAGTATGGCATGCAGCACAAAATCAAATCGGTGATTGCGCTTTTAACAATTTCATCCCTAGGGGCACCGGCAATAGCGGGAGACGCGCTTACTGTTTATAGTTCTGCGCACCCCGGTGCAGTTTCTCCCGAACAATATCGGCCAGGCAGTGGCGTACCCGTTCCAGGTTATGCCGTTGTGCGGCACGAAAGAGATATTCCGCTTATCAGTGGTACTAATCAGGTGCGCTTTAGCGATGTAGCAGCGCAAATAGATCCGACTTCGGTTTCATTCGAATCGCTCACCGATCCCAGCAACACGAGAGTAATCGAGCAAAACTATCAATTCGATTTGGTGAGCAGTCAACGCTTGCTCGAAAAATACATTGATCGCGAGATTACCGTCGATCAGCAGCGCGGCAACAATATTCAATCTTTCAGCGGCACACTCTCTTCAACCGAAGGCGGACTGATTCTACGCAGTAAAGACGGATCGGCCCAAGTGCTTAATGGTTATGCTGGCATCAAGTTGCCGGAAATTCCGGGTGGCTTAATCACCAAACCGACATTGGTCTGGGACATTGCCGCGCAAAAAGCCGGTACCCATAAAACCCGTGTCGCCTATCAAACCGGCGGCATTACCTGGTGGGCTGATTACAACTTTACTTACGCCGAAGGCAAAGAAGGTACTTGCCAGCTCGACGTGGGTGCGTGGGTCAGCGTTCTCAACCAATCCGGCGCGACGTATAACAATGCCAAATTAAAATTGGTCGCCGGTGATGTGCAACGCATCGAGCGCCCTGCGCCGATACAACCGATGGAAATGCGAATGATGGCAAAAGCAGCGGCAGCGCCCGCCAACTTCGAAGAGAAGCCATTCTTCGAATACCATCTCTATACCCTTAGTTTTCCGACTACGTTACCCGATAACTCCACCAAGCAGCTTGAACTCTTCCCCGCCGCTCGGGATGTAAGCTGTCAAAAATCTCTGGTTTATATCGGGCAAGGAACCGGCTTCCGACACTATGGTGGTCCCATTACCGATCGCGGTTATGGCATGACGGACAACAATAAAGTAGACGTCTACCTGAGTTTCAAAAACACAAAAGCGAACCACATGGGCATTCCGCTCCCAGCCGGCCGTATTCGCGTGTCTAAGCTCGATACGGCGGATGGCTCTTTGGAATTCATTGGCGAAGACTCCATCGACCACACCGCAAAAGACGAATCCGTGCTGATCAAATTAGGCTCGGCGTTTGATGTCGTCGGAGAGCGGAGACAAGTCAACTTCCGCGTAGATAACTTGGCTAAATGGATGGAAGAAGATATCGAAGTCAAGCTACGCAATCGCAAAGACGAGCCAGTAACCGTTCAAGTGCGGGAGAATCTTTATCGCTGGACTAATTGGAGCGTTATTCGCAAGTCGCAAGACTTCGAAAAACAAGACGCCCGCACGATCCAATTCCCCGTGAAGATCGCCAAAGGTGGAGAAGCAACGGTGCGTTATACGGTTCGTTATACCTGGTAATCGTTTTGCCGCACGCGGCGCTCATCAAACAAGGCATATCTATCTTGCCTGTGCCGTCCTAGAGCGGATTTCGACTTAATGTACGGTATCGTTGCCCCCAAATGCGGATGCCCGCTAGGCGTCGCGACGCGGCTAATGGTTTACTCCCTTAGCAAGCGCAACGACGCGGGGGCCGCATTGGGGGGGCAACCCTTCGGGCTGAGTTTCTTTGGGGTGCAGTGCTAGGCAAGAGGAGCGCTGCTTGGTTATTCCAAGCAAGCGACGAACAACGACGCAATGCGCCCCAAAGAAACTCAAGCGATACCGTACATTAAGTCGAAATCCGCTCTAGATAACAAGCGCGAGATATTTACAAAAGTCTCAATAGGCGAAACGGTTATAGAAATAGTGGGTTTATCCCTCTTTTTTTTCACTGATATTTGCCGGAGATTTCGATACAGTTTTGTTTTTCCTCCTTACAGCTTGATAGCGGAAGAAACCATGAAACCATATCTTTTTTTCGTCGCTGTCGTGCTTATTTTGGTATTTCCCTTCACAAGTTATGCTGCGGAAGAATTTGCCAGCCCCAAAGAAGCCGAGATTTTGGTAGGCAAAGCAATTAAACATATTAAATTAGTGGGTAAAGATAAGGCTTATTCCGATTTCACTGAAAAGAAACCAGGATGGGTAGATCGGGATTTATACGTGGTTGTCTATGATTTCCAGGGAAAAGTGCAAGCGCACGGACAAAATCCCAAAATGGTCGGCAAGGATCTCATCGATCTCACGGATATCGATGGAAAGCTCTTCGTGCAAGAAAGAGTGTTGCTGTCGAAATCTTGCCAAATGGGCAAGTTCTGGCAAGACTATAAATTTGTCGATCCCATAACAAAGAGAGTACTTCCCAAATCGATGTATTGCGAACGGATGGAAGAAACAGCGGTTTGCGCCGGAGTCTATAAACGCTTAAAAAATTAATATACCGGCCGATTTTCCTTACAAAGCTTCTTGGAAGCCGAATACCTAAAATATAACCGATAAATAATGATACAAAATCGACGCCTTTAAATGTTAGCGAGGAAGACATGGCATCAATTTTAAAGTCGGTTCCGCAATTATTGCTAACGACTACTGAGGCAATTATGAAAACACTACTCAAAATATTCAGCATTCTTATCTCGGTGATGATCGTTACTTCCAGTATGGCTGCAAATAACCGAGCTACTCCTGAAGAAGCTAAGACCATGCTTAAAAAAGCTGTTGTTTACCTCAAGGAGCATGGAAAAGAAAAAGCATTTGCCAAATTTTCCGATAAGGAAGGCGAGTTCGTCGATCGTGACTTATATCTAACCGTCTATGATTTCAACGGCAAAACCCTTGCCCACGGCATCAACCCACGCATGGTGGGCAAGGACAACATTATGCTCCAGGATGCCGATGGAAAATTCTTGATTAAGGAGCGAATAGGGATTGCCAAAGCCAAGGGTGGCGGCGTGCAGGAATATAAATTCTTTAACCCGGTCAGCAAGGAAATCGAACATAAAATAATGTTCTTCGAGGTGGTCGGCGATGTCATTGTCGCTTGTGGTGCTTATAAACCCAATTAGCCTGAACCATCGCCGCTGCAGGTACATGTTGAAACTATTCCCATACTTTACTTCGAGGTTTCGATATGCCGCTTCGTCTGCCTTTTAGTTCCTCCGTCGGAACCGGCATCAGTTGGGCGATAGGCGTGATGCTACTTTCTAGCATTCTGATCAATGCGGTTGGTATTAACGGATTACGACAAGTTGCAGGCCATCTTGAGCAACTGGTTAAGGTCAATACAGTCAAGGCGGATGCTGTCGCCGACATGCGTTACATCATTGCGGCACGAGTTGCGACAGTTCGTAATATTGCTCTAACCTCGGAAATCAACAAAATGCAGCTTGACCAGAACGAACTCAAGCAGCTGGAGCATGCATATACTGAAAAACAAGCTATTCTCGAAAATCTTCCGCTATCGGATCAAGAAAAGACTCTTGTATCTATGGCTAAGGAACTAGAGAATAAAGCCAACATCCTGATGAAAAATTCACAGGCAATGGCAAGGATGATGCAGGCGGAAGCTAGTGCGGCCGTATTAACGGAAAAACTCGCGCCGGTACAAAAAGAGTGGATTGCCGTTCTCGATCAATTAGCTGAATCAGCAGTCTCGCAACGAGCCAAGTCGTTGGAAGCGGCGCAGTCCGCTCGTAAAAATACAAATACCGCGATGTTGATAACTAGTGCCCTTGCAGCTATCTTTAGCATCACGATCGCTTTTCTTTTGACTCGCAGTATTAAGCATCGACTTGATGTTGGCGCTCAAATGACCCGCCGTATCGCGGCAGGCGATCTCACTGCTGCACTCGATGTATGTGGAACAGACGAGATCGCGCAACTTCTTCAGTCTGTGGAAAGCATGCAATCCCGCCTCAAAGAAATTGTTTCGGCCATAAAAGAGTCCACTAATTCGATTAAGGATACCAGCGTGAAAGTCGCGCAAGGAAATCAGAACCTCAGCGTCCGCACCGAACAGCAAGCAACCAAACTGCAAGAAGTTACCGCATCCATGCAGCAGATGACCGAAGTGGTTCGCTCTAATGCGCAAAGCGCGAATCAAGGCAAACAACTCGCGGAGGAGGCTTCGAATGTCGCCGAACGCGGCAACGCTTTGATCGAACGAGTTGTAAACACAATGAGCGATATTCAAGTAAGTTCAAAAAAAATTAGCGAAATTATCAGCGTAATTGATGGCATCGCTTTCCAAACCAATATTCTAGCGCTTAATGCGGCTGTAGAAGCAGCAAGGGCCGGCGAACAAGGACGTGGTTTTGCCGTAGTGGCAGGCGAAGTGCGCGTTCTCGCGCAGCACAGCGCAAAAGCGGCCAAAGAGATCAAAGCACTAATTTCATCCAGTGTGGAAAAAATCAATGCAGGTAGTATGTTAGTCAATGAAACCGGAACAACCATGACAGACATAATGACGCAGGTGCGCCGAGTGAGCGATCTAATTGCGGAAACCACCACCGCAAGTTTCGTGCAGATCGCAGGCATCAATCAAGTCAATAACATGGTCGAACATCTTAATAAGGTAACGCAGCAAAATACGACGCTTGTTGAACAATCCGCCAGGACGGCGGAAGACTTGGATATGCATGCGGAAAATCTTACCGAGACAGTTGCCTTCTTCAAATAACAACCATGACACCCCTTTAATTTTTAAAACAACTCTTGAGCGGATGCCAGTTGAGCTGGGCCAGAACTGAGAAACCGGAGTTGATATAGATGTCAATGAGGATTTCGAACATCAACCGGCTCAAATCATGTCCGCGCAGTAGGTGTAAGTCTAGTAGGCCGTCCAGATGAATTTAACGAGGGATTACCGTTCTAACTTCTAATTTAGAAGTAGAGATCGGTGATGGGTAGGAAAGTGTATGTGGTTGAGCTTGGTGAGGCAGAGAAAGCGGAACTAACAACGATGATTCGGCGAGGCAATGGGTCGGCCAGGCAGTTGGCGCGAGGGCGGATTCTGCTGAAAGCGGCGAATGGTTGGGTTGATGCGGACATCGCCCAAGCGATAGATGTTTCGGCCGGGACTGTGGAACGAACGCGTAAGCGCTACGTGACGGAGGGGTTGAAAGGGGCGCTGACGGAATATCCGCGTCCCGGGCAGCAAATGACATACCAATTCTACGTGACTAACTAATCACTAGTATTTGCACCATTTAAAACTCTACGATCGAGTGAAGCAAGCCGCTACCGGTCGGCCTCTCTTCCTTATTAGAAGCCAGTTTTTGGAAGTCTCCCGCAAAGCTGGCGAATCGTCGCGTTGCATAATCGCGCTGCGACGGAGATAACGTTTTATCCAAGTCCAAAAGAAGTTGCGTCAATTGGGTTTCGGTCTGCGTCACCGCGCGAGCAAAGGCCGGTAATCGATTGGCTTCAATACCTTCAAAGAACGCCTGTAGCCCAATGGCTAGTTCATTCGGCGGCAAGTGCTTACGTATCAAGGTTAGAAATCGTTGCTGATTCAACTTTCGTTCTTCTAACCGATGATATGCAAGGGGTGGACTGCTTCGTATCATCGCCTCGATGCGCGCTTGCTGTTCGGGCGTTAGATAGCCCAGCCAATCTTCGAATTGTCCCCTTGCCCATTTGATGCGCTTCTTCAATCGTTTTTCTTCGCTGTCGTTGAGATACTGGTCTTTCGAGAATTTTTCATTGTCCTGAGTAAAACGCTTTTCTGTCTGCGCAATTTGCTCCGGCGTCAAAGTGGCCAAGACAGGAGCCACCTCGATGGATACGTTGTGCATCAGTATGCGATATCGCTCTCGCAGTGCCTCGATGGCCCATTGCACGTCGTCCTTCGTCAACCCATGGGCAATACGTTGGCCGGCTGTTCGAAATAAGGACTCGTAATGGGGCAACTCTTCCGTGCGATGCCATTGATGAAAGCGAGCAACCCGTAGATTGAAATCCTTTTCTTGTTGACCTTGTAAATCGAAATATTGATGGCCTCGCAAACGAACCAGCAGATCGGCGTTGTTATAGGCAAGCGGCATCGCGGTGCAGCCGGCAATCAGTATCATTGCCGCCGCAGTCGCTATTCGCTTCCATAAAGCCCCTGGCTTAACGCAGCGCATTAAAGTCATTGTCTATGAGGTAAAAACGATTAGTTAATTTTTATCGCTAAAATGGCAGCGATTTAAGGTTAACCACAGGACTTACGCAAAATTTCCCGGCAAGTCGATGCAACGTCTCCGGGGCGGTTTTGCGTAAGTCCTAAACCACTTATTTTCGGCAAGTAGAATCCAGTAAGGTTCCCTATATTCATATTGAAGGAATGCCTTTCCCTGATTACGCCGCAAATACCCAATCCGGGCTACCATACGGAAGATTTATGATGGAATGGGCCGAGAGCGTCTAAAATGCTGATCCGTCGCCCGGAATCCCCACTCGAAAGGAAATTGATTCATGCCCAACCGCGTTGTGCCGATTGTCGAAAAGCGGACAGGCAATGTCGTACCCAATACGGAATCGCCCATAATTTCCGGTGGATCTGCGCTCGACCGGCTCGGCCGGCCAATGCGCGATTTACGCATTTCAGTCACCGACCGTTGCAACTTTCGCTGCGTTTACTGCATGCCGAAAGATGTCTTCGATAGCCGTTATGAGTTTCTGCCCCACCGAGAATTGCTAACATTTGAGGAAATAGAACGATTGGCCTGGATTTTCGCGCAAGATCACGGCGTCGAAAAAATCCGTCTGACCGGCGGAGAACCGCTCGTTCGTCGTCACCTAGAAAAGCTGATCGAGAAACTAGCGCGAATTCCAGCGATCGATCTTACGCTGACGACCAATGGCTCGCTCCTGGCGCAAAAAGCCCAGGCACTGAAAGATGCGGGGTTGAAACGAGTCACGGTAAGTCTGGATTCCTTGGACGACGCGGTTTTTCGCGCTATGAATAATGTCGATTTTCCGGTTGACGATATTCTCGAAGGTATCGACGCCGCCGCTCGTGTCGGCCTTACGCCGATCAAAATCAACATGGTGGTAAAGCGTGGCGTGAATGAACACAGCATCGTCGATATGGCACATCGATTCAAAGGCACCGGCCATATCGTTCGCTTCATCGAATACATGGATGTCGGTGTAACCAATGGCTGGCGCATGGAAGATGTGGTGCCTTCCGCAGAAGTAATCCGCCGAATCGACGAAGTCATGCCTTTACAGCCAACCGATGCCAACTATCAAGGCGAAGTGGCGGAGCGTTGGCAATATCGGGATGGCACTGGAGAAATCGGTGTCATCGCTTCAGTCACGCAAGCATTCTGCGCTAGCTGCACACGCTTACGCTTATCTACCGAAGGTTCTATCTATACTTGCCTATTCGCAAGCAATGGGTTCGATTTGAAAGGCTTGCTTCGCAGTGGTGTCAGCGATGAGCGCATCTCCGCCGCAATCGCCAATATCTGGCAAGCACGCAGCGACCGTTATTCCGAAATTCGCAGCGCCGAAACGGCGCATCTCGATAAAGTCGAAATGTCGTACATCGGCGGCTAACGCATATCAATAGGTCCGACATGACTCAAATGGGATATGCGCAAACCATGAAGCAAACAGGATGAAACCGGCGGTTACGGGTATCATTCTCGCCGGCGGTCAGGGTAGACGCATGGGACATACGGACAAGGGCTTGCAGCCCTTTCGCGGTGAACCGTTAATCGCTCATGTGTTAGCCCGGTTCGCGCCGCAAGTGGATGAAGTATTGATCAATGCGAACCGCAATATAGATGCTTATGTTCGCTTCGGTCATCGCGTCGTTCCCGATGCGATGAAAGGATACGCCGGACCGCTGGCCGGATTTGAACGAGGCCTGACGGAAGCATCTCATCCGCTAGTAGCCACGGTTCCTTGCGACTCGCCGCTGCTGCCTGCGGATTTGATCGAGCGCCTTGCGACAGCGCTGTTTAATCACGATGCAGAATTAGCGGTAGCCAAGACATTCGATCAGCCGCATCCGGTTTTTTGCCTTTGCTATAAAACGCTGGCGTCCCACCTTAGAAAATTTCTCGATAACGGCGGCCGTAAAATCGACAAATGGTACGGAGCATTAAGAACTGTCGAAGTAAGCTTCGATGATGAAGAAATAGCATTCAGCAACATCAACACATTGGATGAACTTGTAGCGCTAGAAGCGGCAAAAACCTTATCCCCAATCTCGAACTGCTGAATAATCCTTCTCGGTGCGCCTCTCTCTTGCGTGCGAGAAGGGAATCAAGACAAAAACCACTCACTATTCATAATGACCATCAACCAAAAATCCATTCGCGAAGCAAGCTGCGCCGACGATTACGATCCCAACTCAATGCCCGTAACGAAAGCGCGAGAATTCATCGCCGGTTTTCTCAGTCCCATTGAAGGCATCTTGCATTTGCCGATTCGAGATGCCCTTGGCCGCGTGTTGGCGCAAGACGTCGTCTCGCCGGTTAATGTGCCCGCCCATACTAATTCCGCAATGGACGGATGGGCGGTTCGCATCGATGACTTGCAACAAGAGGGCGAATCCATTTTAACCGAAGTGGGCGCCGCGTTTGCCGGTGTTCCCTACAATGGAGTAATTAGCACGGGGGAATGTGTGCGCATCATGACGGGCGGTATCGTGCCGGATGGTGCGGATACTGTGGTCATGCAGGAACGGGCTCGCGCCGATGGAAAAAAAATCACCATCGCGCCTGGCCAAAAGAAAGGCCAAAACGTCCGCTACCCCGGCGAAGATTTGCAAGCTGGCGCGGTCGCATTGGCGAAGGGCAAAATCATTCGCCCGGCTGACCTCGGCCTCATCGCATCATTAGGGATAGGCGAAATCTCTGTTTATCGTCCATTGCGAGTCGCCTTCTTCTCCACAGGCGATGAACTGCGCAGCGTCGGTACGCCGCTCGCCGCAGGTCAGATCTACGACTCCAATCGCTACACCATATACGGCATGTTGCGGCGCCTTGGTTGCGACGTGTTGGACATGGGCGTTGTGCGCGACGATCCTGCCTTGCTCACCACCGCATTCCAAGACGCGTCGCAAGTGGCCGACGTGGTTATTACCAGCGGCGGGGTTTCCGTCGGCGAAGCAGATTTCGTTAAGACTATTCTTAATCAATTGGGTGAAGTCGTATTTTGGAAAGTCGCCATGAAACCCGGTCGTCCCCTCGCCTATGGGAAAGTGGGCAAAGCCCATTTCTTCGGCCTACCGGGTAATCCGGTTTCGGTCATGGTTACTTTCTATCAATTCGTGCGAGAAGCGCTGTTGACGCTGATGGGTGTAAACCCGGTACCGCCGATTCCTGTCTTGAAAGCAACCTGTTTGTCGAACATAAAGAAAGTACCAGGCCGCACCGAATTTCAACGGGCGATTCTCAGTCCCAGCGCCGATGGCGGCTGGTCGGTCGTTATTACGGGAGAGCAAGGATCGGGGATTCTCAAGTCCATGTCGCAAGCCAACGCCTTCATCATTCTCGACGAGAAAACCGCCCATGTGGAAGCCGGGAGTATCGTGGACGTGCAAGTCATGGAAGGATTCATTTAACCAACTTTAAAAAAATATCTTTTGAATTTGTAAAAGCGACGTCCTATTATCCATGGCACTCGCATAACTAATTACCAATCACTGGAGACATTTAAAGATGAATTTACGACCCGCGATAATTTTAGGTTTGCTATCCCTTGTCGGTTGCTCGTCCTTTCCCTATATGGGCAGCTCCGATGCTGTAGCGACAACCACATTAAAACCAACTGCAGGCAATATCGCCACAGGCAATGTGACCTTCACTCAGGTTGGCAATAGCAAAGTACACGTGGAAGGCACTATTACCGGGCTGTCCCCCGGGCCCCATGGCGTTCATGTTCATGAAAAAGGTGATTGCTCCGCCCCCGACGGAACAAGCGCAGGCCTTCACTTTAATCCGAGCGGTAAAGCGCACGGCAGTAACGACAGCGCTGCTCGCCACGGCGGCGACTTAGGTAACATCATTGCTGACGACTACGGCGTAGCCCCTATCCATGTGACGGTAGAAGGCATTAGCGCAACGACGGGCGCGGCTGATAGCGTGGTAGGACGCGCATTGATTGTTCATCTGGACACCGACGACTTCAAAACCCAACCTACCGGTAATTCCGGAAAACGGATAGCCTGCGGCGTGATTGCGGCAAAATAAAGCGCTGCCAAAGGATTTGCCATTCCGAGGCACTAGAGCGGATTTCGACTTAATGTACGGTATCGCTGAGTTTCTTTGGGGTGCAGTGCTAGGCGAGAGAAGCGCCGCTTGGTTATTTCAAGCAAGCGACGAACAACGACGCAATGCGCCCCTTGCTAAGGCAATAAGCATTAGCCGCGTCGCGACGCCTAGCGGGAATCCCCATTTAGGGGCAACGATACCGTACATTAAGTCGAAATCCGCTCTAAAGCACTGAAGAATCTGTTTTTGTCTGCTAACAAAAACAGATTCTTCGCATTGCCCAGCGCAACAAATCGTAGATGCGCGCTCTCATTAACCACCGAAGATATTCCTACGCCAAACTTGCTCCCCTGGCTTACTCCTGATAGACCGTTCCCTTCGACGGAAAGCGCCCTTCGCGAGCCGAATGGTTTGCTCGCCGCCGGCGGCGATCTTTCGCCAGAGCGGCTGCTGGAGGCGTATTCGCGCGGCATTTTTCCTTGGTTTTCCGAAGGCGATCCTATTCTTTGGTGGACGCCGGACCCGCGCATGGTGCTTTTTCCATCCGAATTGAAAATCTCTCGCTCGCTCGGCAAAGTGCTGCGAAATAAGTCCTATGATGTACGTATCGACACCGCTTTTCGTACCGTGATGGAAGCATGCTCGACAACGCCACGCGAAGGTCAACCCGGCACGTGGATCAGCAAAGAAATGATTGATGCTTATTGCCGGCTTCATGAACTGGGATTTGCACACTCCGTGGAAACCTGGAGCGAAGGTGAACTAGTCGGTGGCTTATACGGCATCGCCATCGGCCGGGCATTCTTCGGCGAATCCATGTTCAAGCGCAAAACCGATGCCTCCAAGATCGCATTCGTTCATCTGGTCAAACAATTGGAGGCATGGGAATTCGGGCTCATCGATTGCCAAATGAAGACCCGACATCTCGCCTCCCTTGGTGCCCGAGAAATTTCGCGAAGCGAATTAAGCACGCGACTTGCGGACTTGGTAAAATCGAAGCCTCATGCTGATCAATGGCAGCTATCCATCAATCTCAAAAATGAATTTGCCGACAACACGAGCTCGCCCGCCAATAACAACGAATAGGACTTACGCAAAATTGTCCCAGCAAGGCGCGCCGACGCAGACAGTACAAATAGTACGGCAAGGCGGCGCAACGCGGCTGGGGCAATTTTGCGTAAGTCCTGAACGAAGAATCGTAGCGAAGCCCGCTGTCAGATCGAAAAACACGGCCGACATTACCGGAGTTAATAATGGCCTCCATGAATGACATGCCGTTTGCCAAGTTACAGTTCTACGCAACGGCGCCCTATCCGTGCAGTTATCTCGATAACCGCATGGCCCGCTCCCAGGTTGCCACGCCCAGTTACCTCATCGATCAAAGTACCTACAGCAAGCTGGTTGCCGCCGGCTTCCGGCGCAGCGGCGCATTTACCTATAAACCCCATTGCGATAAGTGCAATGCTTGCGTGCCGGTAAGGATCATCGTCGATCAATTCGTTCCAACCCGCGCGCAGCGGCGCGCTTGGAAACGTCATCAGAATTTAACCGTTCGCATTGCCGACTTACATTTCGATCCGGAGCATTACGAGCTTTATCGACGTTATCAAGCGGCTCGCCACTCGGGCGGCGGCATGGATCAAGACAGCAGGGAGCAGTACTGCCACTTTCTGCTGCAGAGCCATGTGCCGAGTTTTCTCGTGGAATTTCGCGATGGAGACGACTTAAGAATGGTCAGCATCATCGATGAACTCGAAGACGGTTTTTCTTCCGTATATACGTTCTTCGATCCGGACTTACCGAAAACCAGCTTCGGCGTTTACAACGTGTTATGGCAGATCCAATACGTTAGTGAATTGAAACTGCCCTATCTTTATCTGGGATATTGGATCGACGAAAGCAGAAAGATGTCCTATAAAGTCGAATACCAGCCCCTTGAAGGCTTGATAGGCAATCGCTGGCAGCCTATCGAGCGATAATACCGCCGCATTCCGTTGATGCTAAAACGGGCATATTCGCTCAATAACATTACTAAATACTTAATGGCCTACTCCTTAGTCCGTCCGCTTCTCTTCGCCTTGGACGGCGAAACATCACACAATATAACCATGCGGTCATTGGACCTGGGGCACAAGCTAGGGCTCACCCGGCTCATGCATCCGGGCGAGCATGCCAAGGCTAAAACACTCATGGGACTCACCTTCCCTAATCCCGTCGGACTGGCGGCAGGTCTCGATAAGAATGGTGCGCACATCGATGCTTTAGCCTGCCTCGGTTTTGGTTTCATCGAAGTCGGCACGGTTACACCGCGACCGCAGCCAGGCAATCCCAAGCCGCGCTTATTCCGCATACCTGAAGCGGAAGCCATTATCAATCGAATGGGATTCAATAACGGCGGATTAGAGTTGCTATTGAAGAACGTTCAACGTTCCCATTACAAGGGCATTCTCGGCATCAACATCGGAAAAAATTTCGATACGCCAATCGAACGCGCTGCAGACGACTATCTCACTTGCTTAACGGCGGTTTATCCTTACGCAAGCTATGTCACCGTCAATATTTCATCGCCTAATACGAAAAATCTGCGTGATCTGCAAAGCCAAGATGCGCTCGATGATTTGCTCAATCAGTTAAAGACACGACGTAATGAACTAGCAATGCAATATAAACGGCAAGCGCCGCTATTATTGAAGATCGCGCCCGATCTCGATACGGAACAGATCGAAGCTATCGCTGGGTTGCTAATAAAGCACGGCATAGATGGCGTCATTGCCACTAACACGACGCTTGCCCGCGATGCCGTGGCTGATTTGCCGTACGGCAATGAAACCGGTGGACTTTCCGGTGCGCCGTTACGTCAACGTTCGAATGATGTCATTCGCCAGTTGTTTCAAGCGCTGCATGGGCGCATTCCGATTATCGGTGTCGGCGGTATCATGAATGTCGAAGACGCGCGGCAAAAAATCGACGCTGGCGCAAGCTTAGTGCAGGTATACAGCGGATTGATTTATCGTGGGCCTCGCTTGATATCTCAATTGGTCAAAGCGCTCTAATAACGCAAAGATCCGCCGCCCCGGCGGAAATCATGCAATTCGCTCGATCTATATGATCCACCTCCGCCACCACGGGGATATTCGCGCGGTTGCGAATTCGGTTCACAAATGGCCATTGCAGCCAATCATAATCACCAGGCAAACGCGACACTGATTGCGAAAGCGAAATGCTTACCGCGTCGACGCCGGCGGCCTTGAAATATTCGACGACTTCAAGCGCTTTATTTTCGAATAAAATATTTTCGCCGACACGTTCCGCAACAATGCGCATGGAGATGGGCTTATGCGTCGGCCATGTCGCACGAACCGCCTCGAATATCTCTCCCGCATACTGCAGTCCTCCGCATCCATGGTGCTGCCGGCGATTTGCAGATGATGGGTGATGTAACTCCGCAGCATCATATACCCATTCCAGTTCGAGCCAATCAATCCCGGCCTCACTCAGCATCGCCGCCGCGCGAATGAAGTTGTCTCTGACCCTCGATGGACAGCCCTTGCTGAAATTTTCATTACCGGGATAAACATTATCACCAAGCCGAACCGCCATCTTTGCATGTACGTCGCCATGAACGCGTTCGACGATCTCTTTCCATTCCGCGACGTGCGCACTCTTAAACAAACCGGGCCACAAAACATTTGCTTCGTCGGAAGCAGCCGAAACTCCTTCAGCAAAAACCAAGCCGACATGTTTTTCAGCGCACACATCAAAGTATTTCCGACACCATTGTTCGCGGGAATCGTGATTGAAACCGATCCGGGCGTCATTCAAAGCGCCGACAAGGCGACTGGGGATAGTTATCTGCCGTAAGGTAAACGGCGTAAACGAAGGCATCGGCGGCGCGGCGTCTTCCCGCAGGCTCAAACCAGCACGGCGAGCGATCCACTGTTCGTGCGAGCTCACATAGCGTTTGTCACGCTTTCGCAAGCTTTCATGCGATATGCGCTGTGAACGTGTCAGCAACGAATAATAAAATGCCTCCGGCGCCAACGCGGCATTGCACTCGACATTTTCAAACCAATCGGCGGAACTGCGTGCCGCGCATTGTAGGCGCTCCACGGCGACACGGTGAGTTTCCATATAATGGGCAACCGCCTTTTCCATATCGCCGGAGAAAATCGAGAAGCTTTCGGCAAGTTGAATCGCGCCCTCGAGCGCTAGCTTAGTGCCGGAGCCGATCAAATAATTCGCGGTATGCGCAGCGTCGCCCAGTAAAACAACCGGCCCGTTATCTCCATAATGAATCCAAGTTTTGCAAGCAACCTGCGGAAAACGAATCCACTGCGCCGAGCCGCGTAGATGGCTAGCATTTGAAAGAAGTTTGTGGCCTTGGAGCTGCTTCGCAAAGATCCTTTCGCACAAAGCAACGGATTCAGCTTTGTCCATCGAATCTATTCCCGCTCGACGCCAAACATCCTCCGTCGCTTCGACAACGAAAGTCGACGTACTCTCGTCGAAGCGATAGGCATTGCATTGAAACCAACCCCATTCCGTTTCCTCGAATGCGAATGTGAACGCTTCGAATAGACGCGATGTTCCCAGCCAAACAAATCGGCAGGCGCGCAAATCAACTTGCGGCTGATATGTCGCGGCGTACTTGTCGCGAATTCGGCTATTCAAGCCGTCGGCGGCGACGATTAAATCCGCATGAAAGTCACGATCGTCAGCGCTGCTTTCAAAAACCAACTCCACGCCGACCGCAATGCAACGGGCCTGCAAAATATTGAGCAATCGCTTTCGTCCAATCCCGCAAAAGCCGTGACCGGAAGAGCGAAGCGCGCGTCCTTTGAAGTGGACTTCGATGTCGTCCCAGTGATTGAACGCATCGAGAATCGTGTCGGCCGACTCGGGATCGGCTACACGCAAGTTGTCTAACGTTCGATCCGAAAACACAACGCCCCATCCGAATGTATCGTCGGCGCGATTACGCTCTACGACTGTCACATGATGTTGGGGGCTGCGCTTCTTCATGAGAAGCGCAAAATAAAGGCCGGCCGGACCGCCACCGAGGCAAACAATTCGCATTGGAGTTTACTGACGCATCACACAAGCACTTCTTGAACATCGACCACTGCTAGAGCGGGTTTCGACCGCAGCAAATGCCGTTGCACTTTTCCGTTGCTGTTCACCGGAAAACTTTTCAGAAAATAAATATTGCGTGGACATTTATAACCCGCCAGTTTGGCGCGGAGACGATCGCGAATATGGCATGCAAGCTGCTCATAATCGCTCCATGGGTCTCGCGGGACAACGAATAAAGCAAGACGAGTGATACCGTCATCATCGGATCTGCCGACGGCGACAGCTTCAGCGACTTCCGGCATTTGCGCGGCTTCTTCGATTTCTGCCGGGCTTACCCATTGCCCGGATATTTTTAGCATGTCGTCCGCGCGCCCTTGATAGTAAAAATAGCCATCGCTGTCGAATGTAAAAAAATCGCCGGTGCAAAACCATCCATCGCGAAACGCGTCGGCGGAGAGACTTTGTTGTTTCCAATAGCCTGCGCACAGCGAAGGCGTCGCAACCCACAGGACGCCGGTCTCTCCGGCTTCAACGATCACCCTGCCGGAATTCATTTCGCGAAGCTCGGCGTTTACCCACGAACATATCTTGCCCGCAGCGCCTTCTCGACTGTCGTCGGCTCGGTTACTGAGCACCATGTTAAGACATTCCGATGTCCCATACCCTTCTGTTATCGATAAGCCGGTCTCCGCTCTCCATCGTCGCGAGATGGATACAGGCAACCGCTCTCCAGCCGAAACGCAAACGCGGACCGATTTAAAAGTATCGTGTCTATCGATATCGGCGCACAGCAAATTCCGATAGAAAACCGGCACGCTAAAAAATACGGTCGGCTTATATTTTTTCAAGAGATCGGCAACGGCTTCCGGCGTACACCACGCGTCATGCAGAACAATCGTGGCGCCCACACTGAGCGCACCGAACAAGCAGGCGTTCAATGCATAGGCGAAGAAAAGTTTCGAACTCGCGAAAATGCGATCGCCATGACGAACGTCCAAATATTCCGCCAAGTATTTTCCGGAGGTCAGCACATTATGCTGTTGGTGAACCGCTGCCCTGGGGGTCCCGGTTGTGCCCGAGGTATAAACCCAAAAAGCCATGTCGTCCGCGCTTAAGGAAGCTGCGTCGAGTTCGGAAGACTCAACGGTTAAGAACTCTGCAAGCGTCGGATAATGGACCGAGGAGGAACGGGCCGCGATCAAGGTCGGCGGACGATCAAATTGATTCAAGACGAGCTCGCACATCGGGAGCAATGCTTCATCGGCAATGAGGCATCGGCAGCCGGTATCCGCCAGTGCGAAGCGCAAGTCCGCTTCTGAACTGCGCACGTTCAGTGCGACCACGATGGCGCCAATCTTCATCACCGCCAAATACGCGCATACCAGATCAGGCGAGTCGTGCATGATGATAAGCACACGGTCGCCTCTTCCAAACCCCATGGACTTTAAACCATTGCCAATGCGATTAACACGCTCCGCTAAGGCCGAATAAGTGATCTCTTCATCCTTGAAGCAAATCGCCACGGCGCCTCCCGGATCGCTCTCGGTCGCGCACCGCAGTATTTCCTCAGCGGCGTTTAAGGTTTTAGTGAATTCCCGATTAGGAACAATTTTCTGAGAGTTGAGGCTCACCTTTGCCGATCCCAATTCACATTGCTGCGCAATGCCTGTTTAACGATTTCCAGATTTGAATGCTGTTGGAATACGCAAAAAATTATTGAATATTCCCTCCATCCAAATAAACATTCGAATCTTCAAACTCCAAAAAATATTTCTCTTATTTACTTTTGGAAACGGCTCATCGGGTACCGGCAAGTTTAGCGCCTTGCATATCGGCTCCCAGCCCTCTTCCGCTCGCCAAACGAGTAACCGTTCCGCCGGCACCATCGCTTTGACACGTTCGTTATGTTCGTTAAACGTCCGTATGGCGTCCTCCTCGGATTCGGAAGAAACGGTGCGCTTATTTTCTCGAATCGCATTCCACATTAATCTCCATTCGCGCGGAACCCCTGCGCTTCGCTTGAATTTAAAAATTGTGGAGCTTGCGCTGTCCCACCAGGCTTTACTATCCCGCATTGACAGAATAACGAGCGCGTCAGGATAAATGTTCATTAGATCATCGTAGAAATAACAGGTCGGCGCATCGACTGTCGCAATGTAACCGGAAAATATATCGCTCCAATCATGCGTTTCCCCAACCGCCGCTTTTCGCCAAATATTGAAATGCTCTCTATGGGCCCATAACTCTTTCGTATGGTAACAGCGTCCTCCAAGTAATTTCTCTAACGCATACTTGAGAGATAACGTGCCTGTTCTTCCCAATCCCGCTCCAATAACTTTTATTGTCACTAAACTCTCCCGATGTTGAGATTCACGCATAAAGTTGTTTATGACAGAGTCTCTAAGGAAGTCTTCCGGCTCGCATTTTCATTAAAATCGATCTTCTGGAAGGATGGCGTCTCGTCGTTTTGGAAAAAGAAACGCTTTTGACCAAACGCTGGGACTAAGTCATCGAACCATACGGCTGTTGAATCGAATTTTGCGAAAAATGGCTTCCGTACCCAATCCTGATTGCGCGCCTGCAAAAACTGCAATACAAAAACTTGCTCATTGCCTATAGTCGCTACGCCTTCAATCACTACTTTACCAGCGTGTATGCTCATGGACGGACCACGCGCGGTTCTCGCCAAACCCGATACTCCAAGATATGACGTACGGAATATATCCAAGGCATTGGCCAATGAAATCTCGAAGTAGTGACGCGGCCCCGTATCTCGTTCGACAAACATGTAATAGGGAATCGCGCCAAGCTTTGCGCCATCCATCCACAGCGCTTCCCAAATTTTCGAGTCGTTGTTGACATGACGTATTACCGGCGATTGCATTCGCAAGGTAGCACCTGTGGACAAGATTCGTTTGACTGCAAGGCGAGCAACGTCGGGGACAAGTTCCACAGAATGGCTGTAATGCCCCATCACCGCTAGCTGTTTTCCGGATTGCACAACGCGCTCGAACAAACGCAAGACATCATCCGCATCACCATCGGATACAAAACGTTGAGGCCAATACGCCAAGGACTTGGTGCCGATTCTAATGTTTTGGATATGATCGAGATCAGGCGCGAGCAGCGGTTCGATATAGCGAGCCAACGATCTTGCGTTCATCACCATCGGGTCGCCGCCTGTTATGAGCACATCCGTAACCTCGGGATGTTGTTTGAGGTAGGCAACGAGATCGTCCGATTCATTGGCGCTAAATTTCAGCGTCTCCATATCGACGAATTGCGGCCAACGAAAGCAAAACGTACAGTACGCATGACATGTCTGTCCCGCCCCAGGGAAGAAGAGAACCGTTTGCTTATATTTATGTTGAATGCCGCGCAGAAGCTTGCCATGCAAAGTGGGAACGTTACTAGTCATCTGCCCGGCCGGATGCGGATTCATCCGCCGCCGTATCGAATCCACCCGTTTGTCGAGAGCCAGCTTGTCTTGCCTTACAAAATATAAGTCGTATAAAGCAGCGTATTCCTCCTCCAACAACATATCTCTATGTGGAAATGTAAGGCGAAAGATGGGGTCGTCAGGAATATTGCTCCAATCGATTAACTCACGCATAACGTATTCGTTAATCCGAAACGGCAGCACTTGCGACACAATCGCAACCGCCTCTCGCGCTTCTTCCGAGAGCTTGCGCCAATAAGCCGTTTCGCGAATTGTGCTTAGCGTATATGGCTTAAATTTTTCTGGAGCCAAACTTTATTCCTCCGGCGGTTTCCGCGGATATCCAATGAATCTTCCATTTCGTCAAAATGGCCTGAAGTAGCTGATAATGCTTTACATGCGCGTCAATTCTTCAAAAATGGAAATATAGTCATTATTCCATTCGGCGATTTCTTCTTTATTAAAATAACGTTCGTCGAACTGTATCTGCATCGTGATGCTCCCATCGATTGGATGCAATGAGACGTGGTAATTAAGCGGCCAATGAAATCTATCGTAAACCCAGCTACTCTTTACGCGAAGCTCGCTCGATTCGATGTCTTTCATATTATGGAAATGCGTAAAGTTGAAGGAAGCAAAGAACGGCGCGGCGCAATCGGCATTAATTTTCTCCAGCGGATAAAGCGCATGCTGATCGATTGCGTTTAGCTGGTTCTGAACCGATATTAACTGCCCCGCGCGATCCTCGTTTGTTTCAATCGAGAACGGCAAAATATTCCAGAATAATCCAAGGGAGTTGAAAGGATCTTTCATACGATAAGACCTTCCATTCGAAATAACGCCGGCACAGACGGTAGCCCGATTCAGCTTTCTCGCGAGCAACGTCATGAAAGCGCTAAGGAACACAGACTTCAACGATACCCCGTGATTAGCAGGAAGCGCGGCAAGTCTTTTAGCAAGCGGTTGGTCGAGAACGATAGTGTTCGATTCACCATCGCCGACGTCCGGTCCATGTAAGGAACAAGGCAAGGATGCCGCATGCAATGTCTGCGTTTGCCAAAATGCCGCGGATATCGTCGACTCCGCCGCTTCTTTTTCTAATGCCACGAATTCCTTGTAAGCATCTCGATAGATACCTTCCGAAGGCTGTTCGCCGCGCTTTATCGATAAGTATGCATTGATCAATTGCCGTAAAAACGCGCGCTTGCCCCACCCGTCCGATATCGCATGATGATTCGACATCGCAAATTCGAACGAGCTAGGAGAAAGCAAGAACACCCAAAAGCGCGCGAGAGGACGATCTATGTTATTCAAGTCAAACAGATTGCCTCGGTCCTTTTTAAGGAACGCCGCAATATGGTTATCTTGATCGAGAGCGGACAAGTGTTGCAGATCGTGCACATCGAGCGGTATCGACAAGCTGTTTCTAATGGCCTGGATTGGACTATTCGACTTCAGCTCAAGAAACACCGCGCGCAGCATGGGTTGAATACATGCGACGTGACGCAGCGCCGCTTCTAGAGCCGGCAAATCCAAGGCTGATCCTTCAACTCGATATGAGTGCTGAACATGATAGACACCTTGGCTGCCCACATTCTCCGCATAGCGCTGAATCATGAGATGCTGCATGCCCGTAATCGGAAAAACATCTTCAACATCGCGCGGCAACACCGCCTTAACGGCGTCCGCAACCTTCACCAATTCCATCGGAACCGGTTTCCATTCAGTGTTTGCGAGCGCCGCTTGAATTCCCATTGCACTCGCATCATTTTTATCGGCTTCCGCGGCAAGGCCGGCAATGGTAGGAGCGTTAAATAACTGCTTAGGCATCAGTTGAAACCCTTTTTGCCGCGCAAGGCCAATCATCTGAATAGCGCGAATCGAGTCTCCTCCCAATCCAAAGAAATTGTCGTGAACACCGATACGATCTCGATCGAGCACTTCGCTCCAAATGCCGGCAAAAATTTCCTCGGTCGCCGTACGCGGCGAGACATAACGCAGACTACTAGAGACCGTTATATTGGGTTGCGGCAAGGCCTTCCGATCAATCTTGCCTCTGGGCGTCAACGGCAGCTTATCGAGAAAGACAAATTGCGAGGGAATCATATAATCCGGCAAAAACTGCTTGAGTTCAGCTTGCAGCGAATCGATGTCGGGTATTTCGCCGGAAGCTGCGATGTACGCGGTGAGACGCTTATCGGCGGCATCCTTTTCGTGGAGAACAACCACGGCTTGTTTCACCCAGGGTTGCTGCGTTAAGGCCGCTTCGATTTCGCCAAGCTCAATTCTATAGCCTCGGATTTTCACCTGGAAATCCATGCGGCCTAGATACTCGATATCACCATTCGGCGAATACCTAGCAAGATCGCCGGTCTTGTACATTCGGCTGTCCGGTTCGGCGCTGAAAGGATTAGGAATGAACTTCTCGGCGGTCAAACCGGGTCGATTGAGATAGCCGCGAGAAACGCCGTGCCCCGCGATATGCAGCTCTCCAGGCACGCCCACCGGAACAGGGTTCAAGTACTCATCGAGAATATAGAGCTGCATATTGGCAAGTGGACGCCCGATAGTCGAGGTCGCCGATGCGTTGCGAATATTGCATGCACTCGCATTGACTGTACACTCGGTGGGTCCATACGAATTATAAAACGCGCCATAAGAAGACGCTCTGATTGCGTCCCACAACTTCCGATCTATCGCTTCGGCGCCTAATATGACGTATTGTGAAAACCTTGCCGATGGATCTTCGGCTAACAACATGCGCAGGTGAGACGGCGTACAGTTCAGGATATCTATTTTTTGCCGATGAATAGCGTCGATAAGGAGACGCGGATCGGATCTCACCGTATAGGAAAGCATATGTATCGAACATCCATATGCAATCAATAGCAGTTGCTTTACGGATGCGTCAAAGCTGAAAGACGCGTTTAGTCCAACACGTAACGCCTGTCCTCGCGCAATCTCAGGATAAGCGAATTGAACCAATGCATGCGCATAGTTAACCGCCGAGCCATGCATAATGGCGGCGCCTTTAGGATTTCCGGTCGAGCCCGAGGTATAAAGCACATAGGCAAGATTGTCTGTGTCCGCAAGCGCGATCGGATTTTCCATAGAGGCCGCAGAGATCTTCGGCCCATCGGTATCCATGCAGATAACAGGCGTCGCGATATCGGAAAACATGCCGGCCAAGCGTTGCTCGGTCAGCAATGCTTTCGGATGAGTGTCGGCAAGGATATAGGCCAGTCGTTTTATCGGATAGGTTGGATCGAGTGGAACATAAGCCCCACCTGCTTTGAGAATGCCGATTATTCCTACCATCATGTCGATAGAAGGCTCGACGCACAATGCAACCAATACCTCGGGACCGACGCCCAAACCGCGCAGATGATGCGCCAATTGATTGGCCTTCGCATTCAACTCCGCGAATGTAAGCGACTGATCCTCGAATGCAACCGCCGTGTTTTCCGGTGCTTTCTTCACTTGCTCTTCGAATAGCTGGTGAATTGTCTTGCCACACGGATATGGCGCGGCCGTCTGATTCCAATCGATGAGCATTCGATGCCGTTCATCGGCGGTCAGTAATGGCAGATGTCCGATTGGGGTTGCCGGATTCGCAGCGATCGCCTTCAACAAGGTTTGGAAGTGAACGATCATGCGTTGAATCGTATCCACGTCGAACAAATCGGTGTTGTACTTGAATTGTCCCGACAACCGGTCGCCTTCTTCCCGCATTTCCAGCGTCAAATCGAATTTTACTGTACGTGTTTTCTCGGCAACCGGCCCCACTGTCAGACCTGCACCTTCAATCACGGCTTGCGGCGTATTCAGTAAGTTGAATAAAACCTGAAACAAGAAGGCTTCTTTTAAATGCCGTTCAGGATTGAGTTCATCGATTAGTTTTTCAATGGGCACATCTCCATTGGCAAATGCGTGCAATGCCGTGCCGCGTACTTGTTCCAACAACTGAATGAAGGTTGGGTTTTCATTGAACCGAGTACGAAAAACAAGCGTGTTGATAAAGCAGCCAATCAACGGTTCAATTTCAGCCCGGTTACGACTGGCGATAGGCGTACCGATGCAAATATCCGATTGCCCCGAATAACGGTGGAGCAGAACATTGAACGCGGCAATCAACGTCATGAACAACGTAACGCGGGTTTCCTTCGTCAGCGCATACAAGCCGGCGGCAGTAACGTCGCAAATCGTAAAACTCAACGCGGCACCGCGATGCGTCTGAACCGATGGGCGAGGACGATCGGTAGGAAGCGCCAGCAATGTCGAAGCGCCGGCGAGTTGTTTTTTCCAATAATCTAATTGCTTTTGTAGTACTTCGCCCTGCAGATAATCCCGCTGCCAGTGAGCAAAATCCGCATACTGAATCGAAAGATCCGGCAAAGGCGACGGTAATCCGTTCACGTATGCATGGTAGAGCGTGAAAAACTCGCGCAGTAGGACGCCCCTAGACCATCCGTCTACCACGATGTGGTGTATGTTCACTAAGATGATGTAATCATTCTCCGACATGCGCACGATCGAAGCACGGAGAAGCGGAACAACGGAGAGG
>Ga0157374_10000713_pt1 | contig 29128 bp, 25 predicted proteins | sample M25metaG_FD_115308 | JGI IMG/M metagenome (GOLD analysis project Ga0157374, IMG submission 115308) | Miscanthus rhizosphere microbial communities from Kellogg Biological Station, Michigan, USA - M2-5 metaG | ecosystem: Host-associated > Plants > Roots > Rhizosphere > Soil | place: USA: Michigan... | reverse complement strand
GGATGGGCATAATACAGAACCTGCTCGAAAAGGGATTCTCAGCATTTTACAAAAAAATATCGTTTCTGCCTCAATCCTTTTCTACAAAAGAGTTTTCAGCTTATGAACCGGACGCTAGTGAGAAAAAGTGCAAAATTCTCCGGATTCGGCACCGGTACCCCCCGATCGCGTGGGTCAGGCGGACGAATCTGCCAATCAGGCTTCATCGCAAAATCCGAGTGCCGGAAAAGCTACGGCCAAAATAGGGCATGGCACGTCGAAGCATCCGCAAAAGCGGACTCAAAAGCCTCAGCCCAAAACTGATGCGCCTGCCGACAAGCCGAATGCAAATCAGCCACCCATTCCTGGCGGCTAAATTTAAGCGGAAAAGGATTGGCTGGAAGAAAACGGCTGGGTAATGGAAACCACCGTGGGTTGCTTCATGGCAAGCGCCTGGAAGGGCATGCGGCGACTGGTTTCATAAAACTTGTCCGGCTCGGCGGTAACGAAATAATCCACCTCGGCTACAGCCCGACCGGTTTTGTGCGGACTGGCCAAGGCATGTTCCGCCAGTAAGCGCTTCGCTTCCAATGCCATGAATACGGCGGGATCCAGAATGTCCGCATCCGGCATTAAGGCGGCGACTTGCTCCATGACATAGGGATAATGGGTGCAGCCTAAAATGACGGCTTCCACAAGCTGTTGCCGCAGCGGCTCGGTATACTCCTGTAGCATAGCCGCACAGGCTTCGGATTCGCCTTTGCCGTCCTCAATAATGCTGGCCAAGTTCCCGCAGGCGACTTGGGTTAGCTTGACTGGCGCTTGCATGGCATCCAGCAATTGAGCGTAACGATTGGAAGCCACCGTGGCGGGTGTGGCCATCACGCCAACATGTTGATAATGCGCATCGGTTTTTAACCAGCGGCAAATCGGCGTTACCGGGTCGACAAACGGGACATCCGTATGCCGCTCAAACAAGTGCGAAGCAACAGATGCTGCCGTGTTACAGGCGACCACCACCATCTTGACCTGATGGCCGGTGAACAGCCAATGCAGGCAATCCGCCACATATTGCACGACTTCGGCTTGTGTCTTCAGCCCGTAAGGCATGTGCATCGTATCGCCCAGATAGACAAAGCGTTCCTCGGGCAGGGTGTGCATCAACCGATCCAACACCCGTAAGCCACCCAAGCCGGAATCGAAGACGCCGATAGGATTTTGGGCCATTTTAGGCCGCCTGGATGGGGAGGAGGATACGGACATGAATCAAGCGTTACCGGGCTCTGGCTGAGACGCGTGTTTTCAAGTAGTCTACAACACCGTCCGCAATCGCGCGAGCGGTTTTGGATTTGCGATCAATGCTTTGCAAATCGTCCAGTTCGCTGGGATTGGACACATAGCCCACTTCACAGAGAATGGCCGGAACATCCGTATGGTGGATGACATAAAACCGAGCTTGCTTCACACCGCCGTCGCGAACGGCTACGTTATTGATTTCGCGTTCCTGCACCCGACGGGCCAGGGCGATGCTTTGTGGCGTGTAATAATACGTCTCAATGCCGTTCAAAGCCGGGTTCACCGAAGCGTTGTGGTGGATGCTGATGAACAGATCGGGGTGAATCTGGTTGGTAATGGCCGTAATTTGTGGCAGAGGCAGGAAGACATCCGTACTGCGGGTCATGTAGACTTTAAAGCCTTTGGCCGTTAATGCGTCTCTGACCATTAAAGCAAGCGAGAGGTTCAGGTCTTTTTCGTACACGCCGCTACGGTTGGCGCCGATATCTTTGCCGCCATGTCCGGCATCGACCACGATACGGGCTGGGAATGGCGCTTTACCGGCTGCGCCTAAGCCAAGGATATTATTTAACGCGGTATTAGCCACTGTACTGACGGCTGGATCCCCCGCGACGGTTACTTCAAGGATTTTTCCGTCATCGGACAAAGTGGGAATCACTTTAACACCGGCACCGGCCAGTTTAATGGTCAGTTTGCTGTTGGGCTGCCCGTCGGTCAGAGGTCCCAATTGTAAGCGCTCCACCTCGGGATACTGGCGTTGATCGATGCCGATGCTGGCGGGACGGGATGCTTCGTTCAACAGGTCCAGAATGACTCGATCATCCTTCTTGATGAACCGGTGCACGATAGGCGAACTGGCGGAAAGCCGAATCACCGTACCGCCGTTTTCACGCTTCAGGTCAATGCTTTGCACTTCACCCAGGCGCGTATTAGCGGATAACTTGTTAATGGATGTGCCGGAATACGGGCTGAGCGCCAGCAGGCTGCGATCGCTGCCGGGATAAATGGATTCAAACTGATCCGGTGTGCTGCTCTGGATGACGATACGAACGGTGCGGTCATCAAACTGACCGACCCGAATCTGCTGAATTTCATCGGTATTGCCATTAATCGGCGCCGTTTGCGACCGATTGCTCAGGACTGCGTTTTCAATGTCTAAAACCAGTCGGTTGGGCGCTGTCAGCGAAAAGCGGTTTTTGACGTGCAGATCGAGACCGTTGGTGCCCTTAATGTAGAGCCGGTTATCCTTGAAGTAGACGTCTTCTACCAGGCTGACACCAGCGGGAACCGGTGTTCCAAAGACGGAAAGCGCTGCTCTGCTGCCTGCTTGTTGTGCTACTGGCGGTACCGGAGGAACTTTTGCCTCGGCAAGCGCTGGGACTGGCGTTACGTAAGGGTCAATAGGTTGGGGTTTATGTTTGGATTTGAAAGGCTTCAGTTTTAAGCTGCCGCCGGAGGTAGGGCCAAAAGGATTCCAGTTGGCAGGTTGAGAAACGTCAGAAGCATTGGCAACAGCCATATTGGGACCCAAATCGAGTTTCAGTGAGGATCCTTCAACGGCGGGGTTGAGCGAGGCCAGCGTTCGATTATCGCCCACATACACCACGGCGCGAACCGCACTGTAAAAAGGGCTGTAATGATCGGCCAGTTCTACCCGGTCGATGCCGTTTTGTTGCAGATTAACTACTTTTTGGGCGGTGCCGAGCCGGGCATTGGGAATATCGATGACCAGGCGGTAAGGCGAGGGTAATTTCAGAACCGAAAGATTTCGGCTTTCCTGGGATGTAAAAGGACGGCTGCCCGCAAAAAGCAATGAGCGGCCATCCGGACTGAGTCGAACCGCATTGATGGTTAATTGTTCCGATGGGGAAGAAATGGAATAACCGGCTTGGGCCCAGGCTGCGTTCCTGAATTCCGTAAAGCCTCCGCAAAATAAAAGCATTACAGCCGACATCGTACTGATAACACGCTTTGTGCGGGGTAAACACACCATCTTGTTTTTCTCCCTAGCTCCTGGGCTTAAGTTAAGTAATAAACTCTCTGATAAAACGACTTTCTCCGATGCTGACCTCCACAGAAGTCATGCGATCTCGTATTTAATCTGGCAAATAACCCTGGGCAAGTGATCCTGCTTTCCCGCATGAATCGAATCTCACCAAAGATTGCATATATTATTTATACAATGCGGTCTTGCTATATTAAGTGTAGCGGTTTTTGACGGGAAATAAAACCCCCCTGAGTTGATTTTTTACGGTTTTTAGGCCACTCAAGGTCAGCAGTTAGTAGCTGCTGGTACCATGGAAAGCGCCCCGTAACATCTGCTGAAGCTCAGTTGGGTTTTCCGAAGCAGCCATAGCCTCTTCCGGAGTGATGATATTGTTGCGGAAACACCAGTAGAGCGAATTGTTCAGGCTGCGGGCTCCTTCGAACTCGGCGCTCTTCAGTAGTTCGTAAATTTCACCCATTTCATCTCGGAGAATATAATCACGGATGGCCGGAGAGATAACCATGATCTCGGAAACGGCTACACGGCCACGACCTTCGGCCTTTTTGACCAAGCGCTGGGAGACGGTGCCTTGCAATACGCCCGCTAACTGGTTACGGATGGAGTCCCGCTCATAAGGTTCAAAGGCGTTGATGATCCGGTTAATGGTCTGTACGGAATCCGTGGTGTGCAGGGTGGAAAAGACCAAGTGTCCTGTTTCTGCGGCGTTTAGGGCGGACATAATGGTTTCCCGGTCCCGCATCTCCCCAATTAGAATGACGTCGGGATCCTGACGCAAAGCGTATTTCACGCCATTGGGAAAGGTATCGGTGTCCAGCCCCAACTGACGCTGGGTCACTACGCACTTGTCGCTCTGGTACACATATTCAACCGGATCTTCTAAGGTAATGATGTGCTTGTTTTGAGTGCGGTTAATGGTATTGAGCAGGGCGGCCAGAGTCGTGGATTTGCCGGAGCCCGTTGGCCCGGTGACGAGAACCAGCCCTTTATGGAGATCCGCGAAACGGCTAACTACCGGCGGGTGTCCCAGTTCATCCAGTGTTGGAATCTTCAGGGTAATTAAACGCATGACCAATCCCAAATGGCCCATTTCGTAGAACAGGTTGACCCGGAATCGACACGAACTGTCCAACATAAAACTGAAGTCGAAGTCGGTTCTGTTTTTCATCCGTGGTAACACGTTCTCCGGAATAATGCTCTTGGCGAACTGCTGAATGGCCGCTTCAGATAGAGGTGGCATTTTGGTTTGGAGCATATCCCCATCTTTACGGAGTATTGGTGGCACGCCCACGCGCAGGTGTATATCCGAGATGCCCTGTGCAATGGCCATTCTCAGAAATGTGCCTAAATCCATGGGAAGGGCTGCGGAACCTTCCTCTTCACTTGCGTTGCTTACGGCTTCATTTAAGGAGAGGGAGTTTGGAGCGGGCTCACTCATACCAATTCCTTGCTTCTGGCTGTCGTCGTCAGTCGGGTTGCCCCGTTCCTGAAGTATGGCAGCAGAGCATTGGGAATCACTACCTCCTGATGGTTGATTTGATAATTCTCTAAAATGGCGGCTAAAGTTCGACCGACCGCCAGTCCGGAGCCGTTGAGCGTATGGACGAACGCGGGTTTGCCGGTTACTTCCGAACGGTACTTCAGCCCGATGCGGCGGGCCTGGAAGTCGGTGAAAACACTGCAACTGGAGATTTCGCGATAAACGCCCTGAGCGGGCATCCAGACTTCCAGATCAAAGCAGCGCGCGGCGGAAAAGCCGATATCTCCGGCGCACAGTTCCACCACCCGATACGGCAGTTCCAGCAGTTGTAAAATGCGTTCGGCGTCGGCCAGCAACTTCATGTGTTCCGCTTCGGAATCTTCCGGGCGAACCAGCTTCACCAGTTCAATCTTGTCAAACTGGTGTTGACGAATCAGGCCGCGGGTATCCTTGCCCGCACTGCCAGCCTCTCTTCGGAAGCAGGGCGTATAAGCGGTTAAGTTCATGGGGAGTTGGTCTTCGGATAGAATTTCTCCGGCATACAAATTAGTGACGGGTACTTCCGCCGTGGGGATCAGGAACAGCTCATCATCCTGGCAGCGGAACATGTCCGCCTCAAATTTGGGCAATTGGCCGGTGCCGGTCATGGCCTGACGGTTGACCAGGAAGGGCGGTAGCACTTCCTCATAACCATTCGCCGTATGAGTATCCAGCATAAAGTTAATCAGGGCGCGCTCCATGCGGGAGCCTTCTGCTCGCACTACGGAAAAGCGGGACTGCGCGACTTTGACCCCACGATCGAAATCCAGAATGCCTAAAGCGGAGCCAATGTCGTAGTGAGGCAGTACATCGGCGCAATAGCGGGACTTGAACTCATCGCCCCAGGTGCGGATTACCACATTGTCGTTTTCATCCGAACCATCCGGCGTTTGGGGCAACGGCATGTTGGGGATTTCCATCACCAGGTGGTTTTGCTGCTCCGCCAGTTGTTCTTTCTGTTGTTCAATCTGCTTGATGCGTTCCGCCAGGGCGCGGGTTTCATGCTGAATGGCTTCCGTGTCCCGGCCTTCTTTCTTGGCTTGCGCGATCTGCTGGGTGATCTGGTTCCGCTGGCTGCGCAGAGACTCTTCCTCCTGGAGTAATTCCCGGCGTTTCACATCCAGTTGGCTGATTTCATCGATCGATAGTTCGGGCTTGCGTCGTTTCAGCGCCTGATTGACTGCCTCGGGGTTTTCACGAATGAGTTTGATATCCAGCATGATTCCATCCAGCGGGTGACAGCCTCTGCTTCAGCGAGTCACGCCATTTTCACACGACAATAATAGCCCTATTATACCCCAGGGCTTCCCTCAACCAAAGGATGCCAAAGCGGCAAAACCGAGTACGATGGAATTATTAATGGTAATGCGTCGGCAACGTGGACAGGTATAGTTCATATAGCCACCAGCAGATTGCTGCCAGGACTCCCGCAATGATCAGTAAGTTTAAGAGATAGGCGATCCATTTTGTGGCGAATAACGTAGCTTTTTGGCGATCGATATTGAACATGGCGTCCTCAAACGATGGTTGGGGCGGTTTCCTCTTATATCGGCTTTCTAAAGGCAAAACTTTAATACTGTCAATTCTGGGTCTGTTGATGGGCTTAGCGGTTGGGTTAGCTGTGGTTTGGGCGGATGACACGGGCGACTGGCCAGCACCGGTGAACTTTCCTCAGCGGTCTGAACAGGATCCTTCAAACCCCGTGATGCAATCCGGTAAGCCGGGTCCTGCCAGTAGCGGGCAATTTGCCGATGGCGCGCCAGGCATTGTGCCGGAAGGCAAGAAGAAACTGCGCTTTAAGCGGCGGTCAAAGCAAGAGGCAGGACAAAAAACCACATATCATGCTGTGCCTTCCAAACCTTCCGATGAGCAGGCCGATCCACCGGCCAGCCCTTACCCGTTGCTGCGCTTGCCTATCCCCATCATTACGGATCAAGGCGTTGTGCCAGCCGGGATTTATCTGATTAAAACGGAGCTGACCGATCCGAAGATTGGTTCCCAGACTTTTGTCCAAAAGGCGCCAAAGGCGGTTATTGATGGTGAGAAACCTTTATTGCTGACGCAGAAAAACCAGGTGGTCGCCAGGATTTTGATTCATAAAGCCGTTATGCCGGATGAAAATAAGGAAGAAACCGGAACGAGCAGCCCCATCACCACAGCGGACCCTAAGATTCCAGTCCCGATCCGGGTTAATGCGGAGCTGTCGCCGGATCAGCGGACCATTCACTTAACTGTTAATAACGGCAAACACTACTTTGAAAGTGATGATTATGCGGTTGGTACGGATTTACGGCATAAGCTGACGTTTTAATAAAGCCGTTCTCATCAGGCTTAAAGCCCTTGAAAATATAAAAACGCCACTTGGGCCGCTTTTCCCTGCTGGTCATTGGCCTGTGTTTTCGGTACAATAAGCTCCCGACAGCGTGATGAAACTTTCCGTTGCCATCATTTGGTTGCGTATTTATTATGAAGGAATTTCAATATGTCGAAAGTCGAGGTGCCTGTGATGTCTGCTGGTCGCCCTAGCCGCACCGTACAGGATATTTTAAAAGAAGCCAAAGATAAGAAAGTGAAATTGATCCGGCTTCAGTTCGTGGATATGCACGGGATGCCCAAAAGCATGTCCATCCACGTTCATCAGTTGGAAAAAGTGCTGAACAACGAAATCATGCTGGATGGTTCTTCCATTGCGGGTTTCCGGACCATCGAAACGTCCGATATGTACTTCTATCCCGACCTCAGCACCTTTACCGTCATGCCTTGGCAGGAAGACGGTCGTGCAGTGGCTCGCGTAATTTGCGACATTTACAACCCGGATGGCACCCCGTTTGACGGTTGCCCCCGCAACAACCTGAAGCGCGTGCTGCAAAAAGCTGAAAAACTGGGTTACACCTACAATGTCGGGCCGGAACTGGAATTCTTCCTCTTCAAACGCAACCCGGATGGCACCATTTCCACCGAAACCCATGATTCGGCCGGTTACTACGATATCGGGCCGGATGACATGGGCGAGCTGGTCCGTGGTGAAATCGTGGACACCCTGGAAAGCCTGGGCTTTGAAATGGAAGCGGATCACCATGAAGTGGCCCGCGGTCAGCACGAAATCGACTTTAAATATGCCGATGCTTTGTCTCAAGCGGACAATGTGACCACGGTTAAAATCATCACCCGGATGATTGCCGCAAAACACGGCCTGCATGCCTCCTTTATGCCGAAGCCTATCTTTGGCGTGAATGGTTCCGGGATGCACTGCAACCAGTCCCTGGCTAAAATTGGTGCTGGTAATGCCTTCTATGATGAAAAAGGCGATTACCAACTTTCGGCTACTTCCCTGCACTTTATCGGCGGCTTGCTGAAAAACATTCGTGGCATCACCGCCGTGACCAACCCGTTGGTGAACAGCTACAAGCGCCTGGTCCCCGGCTACGAAGCCCCGGTTTACATTGCATGGTCTGCCGCTAACCGTAGCGCGCTGCTGCGTGTACCGGCCAAACGCGGCAACGCCACCCGTGTGGAATTGCGTTCCCCGGATCCGGCGGCTAACCCCTACCTGGCTTTCGCGGCCATGCTGGTTGCCGGTTTGGATGGCGTGGAAAACAAAATCGAGCCTGCCAGCCCGGTTACGGCGAACATCTACAAACTGTCCGCCGATGAGCGCATTGAGCAAAACATTCCCGCGCTGCCCGGCAGTTTGTACGAAGCATTGCAAGAGATGAAAAACAGCGCTGTGGCGAAAGAAGCCCTGGGCGAGCACATCTTCGGCGAGTTCCTGAAAGCGAAAGCGATTGAATGGGATGCTTACCGCACCGATGTCACCCCCTGGGAAATCGAGCGTTACATGGCTCGCTATTAATTCATAGTAGCTATTTAAATTTAAGAAGGAGTGCTTCTCGGCACTCCTTCTTTTTAGTGATTGAGGACATTGCTAACAAACGTTATTGGACTTCTGATGAAAGCTAAAACGCCTTTAGTTAGCTTCCCCATTTCTTATTCCCATACCCATAAATTTCTATTTTGCTATTGCAACGGCTACGAATTTTGTAGACCCAATTGTTTTCGCATCCAGGGCACGGTTTGCACAGCAATCATTCCGCCGATTACAGGTAAAGCGGCCATTTTTGCTAATAGCACGGGATGAAAAGTACTGATCACCACCTGATTGAATGTTAAATTACACTTTTCAATACCGCGATCAATGAATTGGGCTTTGCCAACGGATTTAAGACCATAATAGACACCAAACGGAAATACCGCGCCAAACAGGCCAGGAATCGTTTTAAACAATAACACTGCTAATGCTACCTGCTTAAAGGCATGCGTTGTGCTTAAATGAGTTTGCAACAGGTCCTGATAAGATTGATTCGGATTCACGACTGGCTTTTCACTTAACCCCAAGCGTTGCAAGAGGGTGGTCGGTTTGGGCTTAAAGGTGCCATTGTTTTGCTGTTGCTGTACCTCGTTGATTTCTACCAGCCGTTTCCGGGTGCGGCTAATCAACCAAGCGCCCAAGCCTGCACCTGCCATAAGGCAGATAGCGCTAGTGGAAGCAATACTAGCGGGAATTTTGTATTGGTTAATGAATTTTCTCGTCCAGGCCAAGTCTTTGGGGTTGCCACTGAGTTCTGATTGCATATGAATTGCACGCTCTATAAACTGGGAGAAGTTTGCCAGAAGATTTTCGCCAGCCAGGTTTGCATTGCGCAGATCAAAGCCTGGTTGATGATAGTCTTTGATAAACTTTTTCTTGATCATGGTCTTGCCGAGCAAATGCTCTATGCCAAACAAGGGTAGCGCAACCAGGGCGCTAAATAACAAGCCACTTTTAAGCCCGGCAATGGCGCCCTGCTGGGTAGTCAATCGGCTTTTAGCGGTTTCCGCAGTGGGCATGGCGTTGGAAAATGGCTGTGTCCTTGTGTTGTAGGGTTGTTGAATAGGCCAAGGCTGCTGATAAAGCATTGGTGCTGTAGGGGCTGGATTACTGTTCTGCGATGAGATTGGCCTGAATGGAATGAAATTATTTGCATAGGCCTGAGGTACGAACAGGCGAGGTGCTAATGAAAGGGGACTTTGCTGCATGACAAAAATCACTTCCTTTTAAAGCGGAGCGGCGGACAAAAGATGTTCTTATATAAAGTTACTCCAAGTGGAAATGTGCTAAGCCAGACTAGCACCAATCAGAAATTCCTTATTTTAAGCTTTCAAAAAACCTGTAACAACAAGGAAACAAGTCGTTTTATATCCTATTTGTTAGCAGCTCTTGTGGAGAATGCCCTACGAAGCCAAAATTTCTTCAAACTCGGCCAATACCAAGGGTGGGACGGTAGCGACTTTTAAATTGTCCTCCACATGCTGGGGATTTTTATGGCCCACCAGCGGCGCAATCACGCCGGGATTGGAACGCACAAACTGGAGACATTCCTGAGCTGGGGTATGTAAGCCTTCAAACTTGGGCAAAGGCTGGTTGAGTAACTGTCCTTGCAGAAGCGGCACACTGGTAAACACGCCGATATCCAAGGCCATGGCGGCTTCCAGAAAGGACATAGGCTCGCCCCCAACAGTTTGGGAGGGTATGGTCAACGCTTCCGTGAATGCCAGGTTAAAGGGCAATTGTACAAAACGGAAACCATGATTGCTGCCACCGATGGATTCCGCCAGTTGAAGTACCGTTTCCAAATTCAGGGCTTCGTCATTCTCCTCCGCCGTCACCCGGAAGCAATTCCAGGTCGCTAATCCGTAATAACGAATGCGTCCATCGGCGCGGGCTTGTTCATAAAATTCAAAGGCCAGCTTGAGCCGTTTCATAAATAATTCACGCCCTATTTCCGGAATTTGGGATTCGGCGGCGTTGTGCAGATACATCAAATCCAGGGTTTGCAGGCCCAGGTTCGCCAGGCTTTGGTTCAACTGATCTTCCAAATAAGCAGGGGCCATGCAATGCATGGCTCCGGCGATATCATCCGGCGTAATTTTGCCGGAATGTATGAAATGTTCCTGGAACCAAGTCCGGAAGTCTTCACCTTTGGATTGAAGGTCGGCATCCGGAGAAAGGAATCCGTTTTTGGAACAGATGAATAACTCATCCCGTTGGAACCCGTTGGCCAGCAATTGTTGGATTGCCTTGGAGAATGCGCGTTCCGATAACTGGTAGCGGTAATTAATGGCGGTATCCAATACATTAATGGCGCCGGTGGAGACCGATTTTACCGCGGCTTCGGTCATTTGTCGGCTGGTATTCTCATCCAATGCGCCTAAGTAGGTTCCCATGCCCAAGCTGGTCAATTGTAAACCTTGTGCGGTTTCACGGAAATGTCCGTCCGCAATGGCCAAGCCTCCGGTTGCTTTTCCTTCAAATCGCGCACGAAACCGCTCGGTTCCCGCCGGTGTGGCATACCCTGAAATGCGCTTTTCCTGAGACATCAGAGACATAATGACAGTGCTCCTTCTATGACCAGCATGGGACCTCATCGTATTTATGAGGCATGTTTATTGTCTATCAAACAACACAACCGACAAATGTCAATGCATAAGCGCGCAAACCGTTTTGAGTCACCCGCAGGGTAAGCTGATGGCGTTCAAAATCAGGGTGCGCTAACAGTTGAAACATGCGGTAACAGTCAACTGGAATGACGGTGTTTCCGTCTATAAGTGCCATATCCGTTCCCCAATCTTTTTCCGGTACCGGTTTTCCATCCAGTAAAACTTGCACGAGCATTGAGTTCTCATCCACTGGGCCCATGACGCAATTGACCTGTCCGGCCTGATACTCGACCAGGAGCGAAGCGTTTTGAGCATCGGAAACTGTTTCTATGCAGTCCTTCCGGTTCAGCCAAGCCCCCTCTAAATAGACCGTATGATGAAGACGTTCTTTAGGCGCTGTATACTGAATGGCCTGATCCGGTGGATTGCCTTGCCGATTTCCAAATTCTCCTCGCCCATAACCCAGGTATAATTCCGGTGTTGGGCGATAGCAGGCCGTTCCTGGCTGATCGATCGAGCGTATGGGAGGCATTGGCTCTGGTAGATTTAATTGCGGATGAATGTCCAGAAGCAGGGATTGAATTTGCTTTTCCATTTCAGCATAAGTACCCTCGCCATGATGAAAAGCACGAATATAACCGTTCTGATCGATCAGGTATTTGGCGGGCCAAGCTCTGTTGGCAAAAGCGTCCCAGGTTTTAAACGCGTTATCTTGCGCGACGGGATAGGTAATGCCTATTTTTTTTACCGCATTAGCGACTCTCTCCGGAGCATGAGCAAAATCAAACTCGGGGGCATGTAACCCAAGAATTGTTAATCCTGCCTGTTCATATCGTCGATGCCATTCTTGCAAATAGGGCAAAGTATGCAGGCAATTAATGCAGGTGTAATCCCAGAAATCGATCAAGCTCACGCGTCCACGCAATTTGGCTAAAGTTAAAGGCGGGCTATTGAGCCAGTTTTCAACTGTGAGTTCAGGCGCTCTTAACTTTTCGGTTAAAACTTGCATAAAGCTGATTCACGGCCATTTGATAATCTGGAACTAAGTTACCGGCGAATGATCCAATAATTCCTGGTATTGGTAGAACTGTTGATAAATTCCCGGCTGACGGACCAGTTGGGCATGCGACCCTTGCTGTACGATCTGGCCATGTTCTATCACCAGGATGCGATCCGCTTGTTTAATGGTGGAGAGGCGGTGGGCGACAATTAATACAGTCCGTCCAACCATGAGTTGATCCATGGCGGCCTGTACCGCATGTTCCGTGACCGGGTCGATGGCCGAGGTGGCCTCATCCAAAATCAGAATCGCCGGATCATGATAAATGGCGCGGGCAAATAAGAGCAACTGCTTCTCGCCGGCGGATAGGTTTTTTCCGCGTTCTTCCAAAACTTCCTCGAACTTTTTAGGCAAACGCTCAATCAATGCAAGCGCGTTTGCTTTCTCCGCCGCCAGACGCAAGGCAGGTTCCATGCTGGGCTGATAGGGCGCTAACGCAATATTTTCCGCGACACTGCGGGAAAACAGGAAATCGTCCTGCTGAATGGAGACAATGTTGCGGCGTAGGGCATGCAAATTCCATTCCCGCAAGTCTTTACCGTCCAGGAGGATGGCGCCTTGATCCACATCGTAAAAGCGCAGCAGGAGTTTTAGCAATGTGGTTTTTCCCGCTCCGGAAGGTCCAACCAATGCAATGGTTTCACCGGGCGCAATGTGCAGGTTAATTGCTCTGAGAATCGGTGCATCGGCTTGGTATCCAAACGTCACGTTAGAAAAAACAATATCTCCCGGTGTTTTAGCGGACTGCATGAGCGTGGGTTCATTCATCAGTTGTTGATGTAGAATGTCCGGCTGCTCGTTAAACAGGGCCATGACCTTATCGATGGAAGACAAACCGGATTGAAGGATGCTGTACTTTTCGCTGACATCTTCTACCGGCTCAAACATTTTTCGGACAAACAGGAAAAAACCGACCAAAGCGCCGATGGTTAAAGTTCCGCCTTGTACGGCGGAGGCACCCAATCCCAATATCAGCAGCAAAGTAATGTGGGTGGTATATTCCACCACGGCATTGAATGAGGTGGAGTAAAAAATGGAATCCAATCCGCTTTGTAGATTACTGAGGTTCAGGCTTTCAAAATGCTGATAGTTTTTTTCTTCGCGACGGTACAGTTGCACGAGTTCCATTCCGGCGAAATTTTCCTGTAAAAAGGCGTTAATGCGCGCAGCCTTGACCCGGATTTCATCGTAGGCGCGTCGGGAACGGTTGCGGAAAAATTCCATCACGGCAATTAAAAGGGTCATGGTGCAAACGGTGATCAGGGCCAGCATCCAGTTCATGATGAACATCCCGACCAATGCGCCAAAAATCATGGCGATATCTGCCAGAATGGCGAGCCCGCCGGAAGAGAGCATTTCGCTTAAATTTTCAATATCGGCGGTGATGCGGGTGACTAATTTCCCCAGAGGATGGCGCTGATAAAAGCGCGGGGACAAAGTTTGGTAATGCCGATAAAGATCGGTGCGTAAATCGCGAATAATCAGTTGTCCCGTTTTTTGGGACTCCGCCATTTGCGTGTAGCGTACGCGGTAATTCAATAGCAGCAAGGTGGCAAAGCCTAGGGCGTATAAAAATAACCCCTGCATATTACCGGCCTTGATCGGTCCATCAATGGCATAACGGATCAGAAACGTTTGTCCCATTTCAGCACCGGCAATAATGGGAAGCAGAATAAATGCGATAAATAACGACTTTTTATAAACCCGCATGTAAGGCCATAATTTAGCCATCAATTTGAAGTCTTTCAAACCGGATTCTTGCCGTTCGTTTGCTTTAACGGGATTCGATAAAATATCCATCGACATTTATTCAACCTCCCCGGTGTCTGCCAGTGGCAATAGTGTTTTCTCCTGATGGGTGGTTTCTACGGCCCATTCGCCCAGCACATTGCGAAGTTCTTGTAAGCGATGCAATTTTTGATACAGAGGCTGGCTTTTCATCAATTCAGCGTGAGTGCCTACCGCGAGTATGCGCCCCTGATCCATGAGTGCGATTCGATCACAGAGCGCAATGAGCGAGAAACGATGCGTGGCGAGTAGGGTGGTTTTATGCTGAAAAATTTTGCGCTCTCGAAGGGCTGAGACGATATTGCGTTCGGTCTCCGCATCCACATTGGAAAAAGGATCGTCCAAGACCAGGACGGGCGCATCCATGATCAACGCCCTGGCCAAGCTGACCCGTTGGCGCTGTCCGCCGGATAGCATCAAACCTCGCTCACCTACCAGGGTTTGGTATTGTTTGGGCAGTTCCAAAATATCCATGTGTACGCTTGCGGTTTCTGCGGCCTGAATAATGGGCGCTTCCGGATGTTCGGATTCCGTGATCACTCCCGGTTTGCCAAACGCAATGTTTTGGCTGACGGTGGTGGAAAACAGAAAACTGAGTTGTGGCATAAAAACGAGAGAGGCTCGTAATGCTGACAAATCCAAAGTCGTAATATCTTGATCATCCAAGAAAATGGTGCCCTGCGGGGTATCCAGTAATCGCGGTAGAAGGCGCAGCACTGTGGATTTTCCACTGCCGACCGGGCCGACCAAGGCGATAGTTTCTCCAGGCCGAATTGATAAATTAATATCCTGGAGTATTTTGCGAGCCTCAGTTTGTGGTAATGCGGCGGTAGTACCCTCTAACATACTATTTATTTTTGACGTTGCCTCATTATTAGTCGATTGAGGCGACATATTTTCTGGCAGGTAAGGGTTGTAATAAGCAAAGTTCAAATGCCGAATTTCCAGCTTACCTGCATGAGAAGATGTGTCTACGCGGTGTTGGTTTTCTGTTGGACTTTGGATGGTTGGTTCTGCGCTAAAGACTTCATCAATACGCTGTAATGCGGCTGTCCCTTGCTGAAAGATGGAAATGGTCCAGCCTAGGGCCATTGTAGGCCAAGCCAATTGCTCCAGATACATGGTAAAAGCGACAAAGCCGCCCCAGTCCAGTTTATGGGCAATGACCTGCCAGCCGCCAACCAGCAAAACCAAGAGGAGACTTAATCCGCTTAAGGCGGCCAGAACCATAAATAGGAGAATACGCTCATGAATCAAGCCGGTATAAGCGGAAAAATATTGCTCACAGACCTTTTGAAATCTCTGACTCTCGTGTTCTTCTCTTACATAGGACTGAATGACCATCATACCGTTCAGGTTTTCCTGAGCAACGGTGCTGATATCGGCTAAAACAGATTGAACATCATAGTATCCCTGACGAACCTTTTTACTAATCCGACTCATCAGGAAGATGACGATGGGATAAAAGATAAAAGTCACTAAGGCCAGCCGCCAATTGATGATCAACATCATCGGGATAGCCAGCGCGTAGGCGAGAATAGTATTGACCCCTAACATCAGGCCGCCGCCGGTTAAATATTTTGTCGCGTCCACATCGTTAGTCATGCGGGACATCAGTTCACCGATGGGGTGGGCGGCAAAGTAGTCAGGAGCCATCCGTAACAGGTGTGCGTAGAGCTTATTGCGGAGATCGTATTCAACTCGTCTGCCGGCGCCGAGAAGCCACTGACGGGAGGCTACTCTGGCCAACAGCATTAGGGTAGCCAAGCCTGCAATGAGCCATAAGTGCTGATAAAAATCTCCCCACAAAAGCTGAGGATAGCTCATGGGATCTTTTTCAGTGGAGAAGATTTGCTGGATGAGGTCGATAACATGCTTTAACTGCCAGGGGATAGCTGTCAGTAAGGCGTTTGTTACCAAGAGAGCCAGAACGCCAAGCCCCAACTGTAGATTATAACGCCCTAAGATATGCTGATATTTAAACACCAGGCTAAGCAGATTATGTTGTGGGCGAGCATGAGACATAGTGTGAAGGGTCAGCTTATCCTTAGATTGAGGTATATGTCCCATTGTAGGGCCGCCTGTTGCTATCGTCCAGCAGTAGTGTAAAGTGTCATTGGGAGGCTGGTTGACAAGTGATTGCCTTTGATTGATATTTGATACGATCTCTGGGCGGTTGGCGCAGTTGGTAGCGCATCACATTGACATTGTGGAGGTCGCTGGTTCGAGTCCAGTACCGCCCACCACTCTCCACCAAGGTTTTTCGGGTTTAGGGGTTTCTATAGAAAGCAGCTCGCGTCACACTCACGTCACAGTTGCAGAAAAAACTTGGCCAGCAAACACAGTAATTGCCTATAAAAACATTGAGCTTTTTGGAATCGCTTATTCCACAATAAATAAGAATCATACTTTGTGCATCAACCTAAAAGACTCCAAAAGCATGCTTCATTGAATGCTGGAGGGGTACCCCTCCCCCCCCTTTTGGGGGACCCAGCCCCGGCCTTGGATATGGCGCATACCCATCTCTCAAAGACATGCGTTTTTCATAATGATTCCCCAATTTTTTCAGATTTATCAAGTGTTATAGTTATATCGGGGATTGAACATCTGCCATATACTACTGCCATAAATCTTATAAGCAGTATATCTTCTATAACTTTCAAAGGGGAATATATACATGCAAATCTCAACCAGAACCCCTTCCCAGGTTACCCCTGCAATATTAAGCCTCTGTCAACAACTCAGCCTTAATGCTGAACCCCAATATGTTAATACTCAAGTGGAAGCAGAGGCACTTCAAGCTGAGTGTTTTCCAAATGTTTTGACCAAAGTTGAGCGTGATGGGGGAAAAATGGTGCTTGGTTGGCAGCTTTGGGAATGGCCAGAGGTGCTTGTTGAAGGAGAGTTTCATGCTGTATGGGAATCTCCCGAAGGTAATTTAGTTGATATAACCCCCAAAGAGACACACATTGAAAAGATTCTATTCTTACCAGATCCAGAAGCAACTTATGACGGCAGGGCAAAGGATAACTTTAGAATGCCTTTGAACGATAACCGTATAACTTTAGACCTTATCAAGGCCAATAAGAAGTATTTTAAATTGCTGAACTCGGGAGCATTAGCTAATTATTATGGTCCAGTTGTCGCAACACCTGACATGGTTCGTATATTGAACAAGTTAAGGCTGATACAGCACATGCTCAAAAACAAGCTCGATGAAAATATAGTCTGCTTATGTGGTAAGGGCGGAAAAAAATATAAGAACTGCTGTGGACGAGAGTTTGGCTAGATGGCAACTACAACTAAGCACATTTTCTCTTGCCTTTATGGGGACATTCACGCCCAAATATGAGCTTTCTTGCCTTAGGCTTTAACGTGGAAACGACATGAGAACTTTAAAGCCATTCTTTTCTTAGAAAGAACACGCCTCTGCCCCTTTAGAGGATCCAGACCCGGGCTTGGGTATAGCGTACCCTCATTTCCAAAAGCTATTCATATTTTTGCAGATTTTCACTTGGTATATAGTTATAACTAGATTGCCGCTTTCAAGAGAGGGTTACCTAAAACAATGGAAAAGAAAGTAATAGGGACGTGCCAACTTTGCTTAGAAGAAAAGCAACTTCAAAAATCACATATAATACCTGAATACATATACAAACGACTGCAAGAGGATTTTCACATTGAGCCACTGAAAGTCGTTCATATGGATTTAGATTATTTCCAGCGCGACCGCAAAGGAGACTGGGATAATACAATTTTATGCCCTACTTGTGATAATAAGATTGGCAAGTATGATGAGGCATTTAAACTTTTTATAGAAACTCAACCAGAATGGAAATACCAACCTCCTACAGAAACCCAGCCCTTTGGGGCCTATTCAGTCGGGACTATTGAGAACTTTGACAAAATAAAACTGTTCTTTATTTCTCTTCTATGGAGAGCGCATCTGTCTATTAAGCCAACCTGGAAAGCTGTCGACATGGGGCCGTTAGCTTCCAGGGCCAGGGATTTAATCCTTGCTAACAATCCCGGGACAGATCACGATTTCAGCGTGATGCTTAATATTCTGAGGCCACCAAAAAATGAGCCTTTAACAAAAAATCATATGCTAATAATCTCTCCCTCAAAAGAAAAGAGCTATTTCGATGGGATAACCACATATGTTTTTTATTTAACAGAATTTACTGCTTATATTAAATGTAGCAATAGACCTTGGCCGAATAGGTTACACTTAAGCATGCTCCACGAAAATAAAAACTCCTACATTATTGAAACACCTTATGAAGGAAGCCTATCAAACAGAAGATTCGCAGGTTTTGCTCTTCAAAAAAAAGAATTTTTTAGTAAAAAGCTTGGAATGGATTTTAAATTCACCGTTCAAAAAACAGCTTGGTAGGCCTTGGCGCATGCTGCCTGAGAGAGAGAGAGAGAGAGAGAGGGAAGCCCACTACCATCTAAGGATTAAGTCTTTCATCTTCCAGTATTTAGGCTATCAGCAACATAACCAGTTCACTATTTCCCAAAATGGTAAAGAGTCAGCTACTTCAATAAGTAAGCCCCAAACTCAGATAGTATGAGCCAAGAAGCTATAATTGCTGGAATCAACGTTAAAGTAAGAGCAAAAACCCATAACACCATCTGCTGAAATAATAAGCTGTTTTGATCTTTATTGAATTTTTCGATCCTTGCATCTATCGTTTCAGGTGTTGCAGACTGGAGTGGCCTTATTACCACCTGAAGATAGATGGCTGTCCATATCATTTTTGCAACTTCATAGAAGATAAAAAAAGATAATGACAGAAGCATTAAAAAAGCGGCAGTATTCAATGTTTTGGCGGGAAGATAAGTCTTCAGGTTTTCCCAAGCAGTAAAAAATCCTACATATCCTACACCAATAATCAAATTAGTATAAATGTTAGCTCGTTCATATGTTTTTGTGGAAAGCTCAGAAAAGAACTCTACCAAGTATTTTTGACGTTTTTCCGATTCTTGTTGTACGATATATTGTTCCAGATCCATTGCATTCTCCATACTCTAAAGAATAAAATTGAATAGATTCTTAATCTGTAAGCACAATTCTAATTATAAGCCCTATGCAGAAGTTTAATCACTGATTGGCAAGAGAGGCAAAAATGAAGGTAAATGAACATTCAGCATTTATGAAATTAGACGAGTTCTTAGAGTTCCTAGAACAGAATAAGCCAGAAAGGTTTAAGCCTACAGGTCAGGAGCTAGTCGTTATGGGGCTGCTCAATAAGGTTATTTCTAATATAAGGGCAATCAGAAGTTTGATTCAGGAACATTTTCTGGAAGAATCAATCATATTAATTCGCTCCATTTATGAGTCCTGTCTATATCTAAACTACTTTTTTTACCAAAAGGAACTGGTTGAAAAATATGTAACTGTCAGTTATGCCTACTCCCTTAGGAATTGGCTATTTCTAAGAGAGGCAATCGCAGTTATAGACCCCCATGTTGTTTACCCTGTCAATAACTCCGATTCCAATAAAAGCATCCAAGCAATACAAGTTTCTCTTAAAAAATCAAAGTATTTGAGAAAGGATACCTTAACAGACGAGATTCTCAATGATCCCAAGAAAATCTACAATAAGCTCATTAAGTGTAATGATTTACCTAGTATTGACAATATCAAAAAGTTTTTAATGGAAAAGGAATCAGATATATTTAAATCTTTAGATGTTTTGCATACAAGACTCTACTTCCAGGCATCTGAGTCTGTTCATTCTTGTTTTAGCACGATTCAAGACTTCCATTTATGTAACGATATACGTTCTCAGTTCAACTTTAATCAAATTATGTCGTCTATAGCTTATCTCTTGTATTTAGGTGTTTATGCACCAACCCAATTAAAGATTGTCCCATTCTCTTATGAGGATGCAAAAGATAAGATAAGCAGCATTTTTACTGCATCTACGTCTTATGTCGCTAATAATCAACATTAAGCAACCAGTAATCCTACCCTTGCCTATAAATAGCCCCTATAGGCAAGGGTTTTTGCGCGAATTCATAACCAACATCACCCTATAGGCATATAACTACAATTCACTTTTATGACAGGGTAAGAATTTAGCCTTTTGTTAAGAACCCGTAATTAGTGTTATATGTAAATCTCTTGAGCTTAGGTAGAGTTTAAGTATCAAACAATACAACTAAGCAAAATGGAGAATCATTAATGACGAATATAAACCAAACACCCAAAGACGTTCCTATCTTCCTCACTCCCAGAAAATTGGCTGATGAAATGGGCCTTCCGATGGGCGGCTTACGGCATTGGCTCTTCTTCAGGGAGAGCAATGGCTTGGGTTCTGCTGTATACCAAGTAGGCAGAAAATTGCTTATCGAAAAGCAAGCTTTTCTGGACTGGATTGCTAGCCACAATAGCGCAAACGGTGCTAGCTAATCATGAACCAGATTATCCAAAATCCTATGCCGTTGGCGTTTCACAAGGCAGATATGGCAACGTTTCCTGTACATTTGTTGAAGAAGGACAATAAAGAAAAGAAAAAGCCGGTGGAGGACTGGCAGAACTTGCCAGCCTCCAATCTGCCTACCAAGGCTAAAAATTGGGGTATCACTCTCTCAAGAGCGTATCTTGTTATTGATGTTGATATTAAGAATGGCAAGAAAGGAAAAGAAAGTTGGGATAGGATGCAAACGCTTTTGAAGCGTCCTTTGACAAACGCCGTCTATACGGTGCAAACACCGAGTGGCGGACTACATATTTGGTTTAATCTCCCCTCCAATTTCAAGGTCAGAAAGAATAATCCAGCTTTCCCTGACATTGACTTTCTAAGCAAAGGAGCCTATGTCGTTGGGCCAGGCACATACTTCAAGAATTCAAAATACCCCTATCCCTATAAGGTAATTCAGGGAGAATTTGACCCCGAGTGGGATTTCCATCTCGATATAAGCGTTCCTCCATTGCCGGAAGAGTGGTATTCCATTGTTGGGCAGTTTGAAAGTCAGCATTCTAGAGAATTAGAATCCAAAGCTTTTGATTTTTGGGATGCTCCACATGTAATTCAGGCGTTTAGTCAGGAACTTAAAACCTGTAAACCAGCAATTGAATACCAAAACGGCAATATAATGACATATGAAACAGCTTTAATGGGCCGTGATTACGGTTTACATGAAGATACTACCCTTGGCTTAATGCTGAAACATTACAATCCTCGGTGTCAACCGCCTTGGCAAGAAGATGAAATGGCGGAAATTGTCAGAAACGCCTATCAATATGCGACCGGGCAGATTGGAAAAGAGAATTATCTAAATTATCTTGATGATATGGAAGATGAGGAACCGATAGGACAGGATAACTCAACCATCATGAATACTAATACAAGCTCCACAAACACACTCTCCTTAATACCTCACAAGCGGGCTTCCGACATCAAGCCAAAGCCCATTGACTGGCTCTGGGAAGGGCGTATTGCCCGAGGAAAACTGACGATTCTGGCTGGGCATCCGGGACTTGGCAAATCTCAAATAACGGCCAATTTTGCAGCAACCGTTTCTAATGCTGATGTTTGGCCGGATCAAACAAAGATAAAAAATTGGGGAAGGGTTGTATTCTTGTCCTCGGAAGATGAGCCGGATGATACTATCGTTCCTCGTCTAATGGCAGCGGGTGCTAATTTAGAAAAGATTGAATTTCTGAGCAACTTGATTCCTAAACATGGAAGTGTAAATTTGCGGGATCACACTCAAGAATTAGAATGTACACTTGCCCAAATTGATAATGTAGCGCTTTTAGTAATTGATCCTATTATGGCGTATTTAGGAGGCATAGATAGTCATAAGAATGCTGATGTTCGGGCGCTTTTGGTTCCATTATCAGAAATGGCATCTAGGTTAAAAGTCGCAATACTTGCTGTCTCGCACTTAAACAAAACTAAAGGTGGTGAGGCAATGATGAGAATAACTGGTTCGGGAGCATTTATCGCTGCCGCTCGTGCTGGCTTTCTTGTTGCTGAGCATCCTGAAAAAGAAAATACTCGTGTCCTCCTGCCATTGAAGAATAATATTGGCCCCGACCGTGGAGGATTTTCCTACACGATTGAGAGTGCCTCGGTCACATGCGAGGAGATGGACATTGGAACCTCCCGAATTATCTGGTCAGATGAACCCATTACTTTGACTGCCAATGAAGCGCTTGCAGCGTCTACAGAGGATGGTAAGGGATCTGCGCTTGATGATGCCAAGGCATTCCTGGAAGAGGCGTTATCAAATGGCCCGCGTCTCGGCCTTGAAGTCCAAGAAGAGGCAAAATCAATTGGTATTTCCCTTCAAACTTTAAAACGAGCAAAGAAGGAACTGAAGATTCAGCACCCCAGAAATGGTTATCAAGGAAAAGTTCTCTGGGCATTGGCAAACGATTATTCGTCATACTTGTTCAATGAACCCATTGTTGCTCAAGAAGAAGTTTGAACCAGTATGGGAAAAATGAACAACAATGAGAGACTTTACCAAATTACGCTAGACTGAAGAGCAAATATAGCTAAATAGAAGCGTTTGATGTACTTTATAGGGTGCTGTTGACTTATCAGCAGCCGGGGCTTTGAAACCTCGTAAAAGCTGGTCGGCATCGACCATAACAGATGCCACTTTCCGGTCTTTTTGGCCGGGAGGTGGCTACATATGTTCAGGCTTCGGCTAAAAGTAGCCACGGTCGTGCTTTTACGATTTTCAAACTCCCGGCCTCCCCGCAAGGGGCGGCTTTTTTATTGCCAAACTGTAGTATTTAGTCATTTCAACTGGCTGCAATGTTCACCATAAGGAGTCAGGATAATGTTAATTATAGGCAAATTCCTATTAATGGCAGTGGGGCTACTTGTTATTTTATTGTTAGTTGAGGGATTTATACGGACTGAAATAGGAAAGCTGTTATCAGATAATATGCAGAATTTTTTCGAATCAATACTTGAAGTAGTTTATACCTGCATATCTCTAATTATTATTCTCCCCTTCTATCCTTTTCTCTGCTTCAGAGAGAAGCGGTTTATAGGATTAGGGGAATTACTAGACGAGTCTGTAAAAAGCTTCATCAATAGATGATTTCCACTAAAATAATCCAGCCAATATTTTGCTTATCACAACCCATTTCAATACTAATATTTTACATTCTTAAAATTGCTATAATACTCTCTAAAAAAAAGATAGAGGCATTATAAATGGCTGACAAAACGCAATTAACCACAATTAATCAAAACAAATTACAAACAATTCCAGTATCTTCCAAACAACAACGGCAAAAACGAATGTTGGATGCGATGGAGCAACGAAAGGCCGTTCATTACACTCTGCAAGAATCGAACGGAAAAGCAACGCTCACACAGGCAGAAACCGACCCTATGGAGTACGCTCTGAGCTTGTTTGATACCACGGGGGCAGAAAACCCAAATACGGCCTTGTATCTGGTTAATCAGCTTCGGAGCATTTTACCCAACAAGATGGATGCACAGGGGCTTAACGCCGCCGCAGACTTGATGAGCAGTATCCAACCCCAAGGACCAATGGAAGGCATGCTAGCGGCCCAAATGGTCGCCTGTCATACGATGGCAATGACGTTTGCTCAACGGGCCATGTCAACGAACCAGCCTGACAAGGAAATGGAAAGCAATCTGAACCGTTCCACCAAAATGATGCGGTTGTTCTCTCAGCATATGGATACACTGCATAAGATACGCAATAAAGGTCAACAGACCATTCAGGTTCAGCACGTGCATTTGGATGGCGTACAACAGGCAATCGTTGGCAACAATGTGGGTATCCCTACCCCCGGACAGGGGATGGGGTAGAAAAATTTTGGAGGCAATGAACCCCATGTCCCCATCGGAACACTTGAATAACCTTATACAATGCGGTGCAAAGACTCGCCAAGGCGGAAGCTGTCAACAGCCAGCTATGCCCAATGGACGCTGCCGGTTACATGGCGGTAAGTCTACGGGGCCACGGACACCGGAAGGCTTAGAGCATTCTCGAAAAGCCAACTGGAAGCATGGATTCTATAGTGCTGAAGCCAAGGCAGAACGTAGGGAAGTAACTTCTTGGATAAAGAGAAGCCAACAAAACATTTCGCTTAGTTGAAGATGACTGCCAAAACATAATAGGTAGTCAACTACAGTGATTCCTCATAGTTCTAACTATATTTCCGGCTTTGTTCATCTACTTCAACTTAATAAGTTTATTTATATAAATACAACTAGTGCTTTTTAAAGATTCCTGTATTGTGGTAATCTGGAAGCTCATGTACGGTTTGGGCGTAGATACCAGAATGGACGAGCTTCAAAAATATTGCTATGGCCTTGAATTAAGGATTGCTTGCCGTGAAAAACATGGGAACGAGTTTCAAAGCTTCTTTGAAAAGGTCATGTCGTCAAAACACGGAGAGGATTTTAAGACTATACGTCCCTATGGAAACAAGGGGGACATGAAGTGCGATGGCTATATAGCCTCCACACAAGTAGTCTTCCAGTGTTATGCTCCAGAAGGCCTGCTCCCTTTAGACTATACACTTAAAAAAATTGATACTGATTTTGAAGGCGCAAAGACCCACTGGCCTGATATGACAGGCTGGACTTTTGTGACGAACCAAAAAGCCCTTCCTGCTGAAGTTACCCAGACCATTGAAAACTTAGATAAAGCTCATGCTGGGATAAAAGTTGATAACTTTGGCTATGAAAGTTTTAGAGTTATCGTCTTTTCCCTGCCAATAGATCGGCTGGTCGAACTGTTTGGTCATGTTCCGACAACTAGGGATATGAATAACTTAACATTTCTAGAAGTTCAGCCTGTTTTAAAATATTTACAAAAAACCAGACCAGACCCTCTTTATCCTGTCAATGCCCCTTCTGTTACAAAGTTAGAGGCAAATGACCTCTCTTCCGATGTAGAAGGGCTATTACGACTTGGACGTCTTCAGGAACCTTTGGTACAAAATTATTTTGACCGAAATGCAGACCCTGATATTGCAGACGAAATCGCTCAAAGTTATCGAGAGAAATATCAAGAGTTGAAAAGGCAGGGTTTATTGGGAGATGATATCTTTCTGGAACTTCAAAAATTTACGGGGGGCCCAGAACGAGGGGCGCCAAGTAAAGAAGCTGCCGTCTTGGCCGTAATGAGTTATTTTTTCGAGCGATGTGACATATTTGAGGATGCTGAGATTCAATCATGATACTTCCATCGAAGCATATCAAAACAGACAGAGCATTGCTCTCGATTGGGGCGGAAGTTCTTCGGTTATTGGGCCAACCCAAAACGATCTCCAAGCTCTGGGACGAGTTTCGCAATATGCACCAGCTCAGCAGAGGCAAAGCTCCCGTGACATACGACTGGTTCATTCTGGCTATAGACCTGCTGTATATGGTAGGAGCAGTATCCTTCGAGAGGGGTCTATTACGGAAGAGCATGGCATGATAAGAACTATATATAGCAATGAATTAACTTCTTTTAAAACCTTGGGGTTTAAACCAGGGCTGAATATTTTATTGGCAGATAAAAGCGAAGGCGCAACAGATAAACAATCGAGGAATGGAGCAGGAAAGAGCAGTTTTGTAGAGTTAGTCCATTTCCTTTTTGGCTCAGGGGCTGATCAGGAATGCGTATTTAGACATAAAAAACTAGAAAACTATTCTTTTAGCGCTGTCTTTGAGCTTGCGGGCTCTACTGTAAAAGTTACTCGAAGGGGGGAAAAGCCTTCTAAAATATATATTGAAGCTGAGCAAACAGACACTTGGCCCATCAAACCCACAAGGGGAAAAGCAGGGTTGAGCTTTACTAATGAGCAATGGAAATTGCTACTTGGAAATCTTATGTTTGGCTTGCCTGTAGATAATGAGTATAAGCAACGATACCTTCCCAAATTTCGTATGTTGTTTTCCTACTTCGCAAGAAGGGCTAATGATAATGGTTTTACGGAGCCAACAAAGTATTTCGATAAACAGCAAACATGGGATGAACAGGTTGCAATTTCATATCTTTTAGGCTTGGATTGCTCTATACCTCAAGCTTTTCAGGAAGTAAGAGAAAAAGAAAAAACCATTGCGGAATTAAAGAAAATTGTCAAACAAGGTAATATGCCTGAGGTGTTAGAAAATGCCTCTGATCTAAAAACACGCCTTACAATTGTCGAAGATAGAGCGAAGAAGCTCAAAGTACAGCTTGATTCATTCCGAGTTGTACCAGAATATACAGAGCTGGAAAAAGAAGCTTCCAAACTGACTAGGAAAATGAATGAGCTTGCTAATGATAATACAAGCGATAGAGAACTATTGGACAAATTGCAAAGCAGTCTTGAGCAAGAAAAACCACCAGCATTTGCAAATCTAGATAACTTATATCAAGAGGCTGGGATAGTATTACCCGATAATATTGTGCGTCGATTCGAAGACGTACAGGTCTTTCATGAAAAAATTGTTGCTAATAGAAAAGCTCACCTAAAAGCGGAAATGCACTCTGTTGCTGAACGTATTGAAAACAGAGATAGAAATAAAACCACCATAGATAGACGCCGTTCGGAGGTTATGCAAGTACTCCAAACTGGCGGTGCTCTGGAACATTATACTGGACTGCAAGGCGAATATAGCAAAATGCAGGCTCAAGTAGAAACATTGCGACAAAAGCTTGATGTAGCTGAGCAAATCGAAAGAGATAAGACTTCACTAACTATTGAAAGAGCACAACTATATAGACGGTTGCAAGACGATTATCATGAGCGGGACGAAATCTTAAAAGAGTCAATTCTAATTTTCGAAAATTTATCCAACTCCTTATATGATAAGGCTGGAAGTCTGATAGTAGAGCCTGGGCAGAATGGCCCTCATTTTGAGGTAAAAATAGATTCTCAACGAAGTAAAGGCATCAATAATATGCAAATCTTTTGCTTTGATTTAATGCTAACAGAGTTGAGTCACAGACATGGTATCGGTCCTGGATTTCTCATTCATGATAGCCATCTCTTTGATGGTGTGGATGAACGTCAAAAGGCAAAAGCTTTTGAGCTCGGACACCGTAAAGCCTCAGAGTTAGGGATTCAGTATATCGTTACTATGAATTCTGACGATATGCCTTGGGATTCATTTAGTTCAGAATTCAAAATAAATGACTATATATTAAGCCCTAGACTTGCTGACACTGAGAACGGCGGCTTATTTGGAATTCATTTTTAATTGGTTTTTGTATTAGGCTCTATCTCAATTGTAGCAAATTGGGCGCGATTCATCCGTTCCAAGACGCCAGCATTATGGTTCTCAGATAGGTGGGCATACCGCTTTACCATTGCCAGCGTCTTATGCCCCAGAATATCCGCGATTTCCAGCAAACTAGCCCCATTCATCGCCAAATAACTAGCGGCTGTATGGCGTAGGTCATGGAAGCGGAAATCGTCCAATCCTGCCTTCTCTGCGGTACGGGCAAAGGTTTTTCTTAAATCTATTGGTTCTTTACCATCTGCACGAGGAAAAACCATATCAGTATCGATTCGGCGGACTTTGTTTAAATCCTGAAAGATGCGAAGAGCTGGAGTTGCCAGAGGGATTGAGCGACGTTCCCCATTTTTGGTTTCTTCCAAACGTATAATGGCCCTTTGAAGGTCGACATCCTTCCAACGCAAGTGAGTTATTTCAGATAGACGGGCTCCTGTCGCCAAAGCAATCACAACGATGGGATAAAGCGCCTTACTAGAGCTTTCTTTGCAAGCCTTTAGTAAGCTCTCCCGCTCTTCATTAGACAAAAAACGGACTCGGCCACGAGGAACCTTGGGTTTACTCACGTCTTTTAAGGGATTGTGATCAAGCCAGCCCAAATCTCGGACACCATAGGTAAAGCAGACGCTTAGGGATGCCAGATAACGCATCACGGTTGCATTACTCAGCATATGGCTTGCTTTCTCGCCTTTCTTCTTCATTGGCTGAGACAAGAGGTTATCTCTTTGCTCTGCAACCATTTGTGGCGTCACGCTAGCCAGAGTGTAAGCACCCAAGGTCTGTTTCCACCATTCCAGTTGCGGGCCAACCGTTTCCTTATCCCTGCCACGAGTGGGAAGCTTTACCTGTAGATACTTATCAATCAAATCACCCAAAGTCCGCTTCTTGGCCTCAGACGTTTTAAAGTAACGTCCTTCAAGCATGGCCGCTTCTGTTTGCTGTCCCCATCTCTGGGCATCAGTCTTTCTCTTAAAATGCTCCACTTGGGGCGGGTACCCCTTCAGGCGGATTTGAACCTGATAACTGACCGAACCATCTTTGTTTTTTCTTTCTCTGATAGTAGCCATTTTGGGATGAGCCTTTCGCGTCACACTCACGTCACACTGAATGGCAAAAATATACATGATTTGATCAAACTCTGCAACAACACAAAAGCCTGAGATATAACACTATAACTATACTTTCAGGCATTACAGAGAGTTGCCGAGTGTTGCCATTTTTCCAGATTCACCACATTGACATTGTGGAGGTCGCTGGTTCGAGTCCAGTACCGCCCACCACTCTGTACAAGTAGTCATTTTATAGAACAAATCAAACGGCTGATGGTACTCGTAGTGCAGCTTTCCCTCATCTAGGGAGCAGTTATAAAGTACCAGATCTATGAGTTTTCTCCGCTCTTGGGGATTTCTGGTCAAAAACAAGCTATAAGCGACTTTTGCCAGGTCTAAAATCTTCTCAGCCTTGTCAATGTAATCCAGGTTAGCAAGTGTGTGAGCATTCCGGGCCGATTCTAAGTGCAAAATGCTGTCTTGCATCTGGACTTGCCGAGCTTTAAAGGTGTCACTATCAATTTCTCCATCTAAACGCATGGTCAAGAGTTGGTTTAGCCGATCTTTATTTTTACCGATCTCCTGCTCCAGCATGATCATTTTTTGGGCTCTTGAGAAAAGTTCATGAAATGGTAAAAGAGAGGAATGAGCTTAAATGACGTTATTGGGCTGCCGCAATTCGAGGCAGAGCATATTTTGAAAGAAGGGGATGAGGTTTTCATCCACGGT